>OCZV010000648.1_pt1 | contig 12545 bp, 14 predicted proteins | sample 1539051 | NCBI WGS metagenome assembly OCZV01 (sample SAMEA3113581, study PRJEB22503) | soil metagenome
ATGTGGAAGCGCGGCCTCGGCCATTACCAGGCCGTTGGAGGATAGAAACTCCTCGGTGACGAGCGGCTTGGCACGATCTACCTTTGCCGTCATGAATCGAATCGATGGACGACGCGACGATGAATTACGCTCGGTTGCATTCGATTTGGGCATCGCGCCGCATGCAGGCGGCTCAGTGCTTGTTACGATGGGCAATACGCGGGTGATTTGCGGCGTGACCATCGAGGAAAACGTGCCCCGATGGATGAAAGAGCAAGGCGTAACGGGCGGCTGGCTTACCGCCGAATACTCGATGCTCCCATACTCGACGCAGACGCGAAAACCTCGCGACGTTGCAAAAGGCCGAATCGATGGCCGCAGCACGGAGATCCAACGTTTGATCGGGCGATCGCTGCGCGCGGTTGTCGATCTTGAAAAGCTGGGGCCCCGCACGATCTGGGTGGATTGCGACGTTTTGCAAGCGGACGGCGGGACGCGCGCCGCAGCCATCACCGGGGCCAGTTTAGCCGTCGCGATGGCCTGCCGGAAGCTTGGGAGGGAAAAAAAGATCGATCTGCCGCCGGTGCGGAAATTGGTGGCCGCAGTGAGCGCCGGTGTTCTCGACGGGCGCGCCATCGTCGATCTTAACTATGAAGAGGACAAGCTCGTCACCGTCGATTTTAGCCTCGTGGCTACGGAGGACGGCGAATTCGTGGAGGTGCAAGGCTCCGGTGAGGAAGCGACCTTTGCGCAGGCGCAACTGGACGAGATGCTCGCCCTCGGCCGCAAAGGCATCGGGGAGCTTGTCGCCGCGCAGCGCGCTGTTTTGGCGCGAATCATGATCTCGCCGCCGGAAACATGAAATCGTTGCTCGCACACGCGGTTTGCTTTAAAGCGAGACGCGGATCATGAAAAAAGCGCTAATCACCGGAATTACCGGCCAGGACGGGAGCTATCTGGCCGATTTCCTTCTGGAGAAAGGCTATGAGGTGCACGGGATCATTCGCCGCGCCAGCACATTTAACACCTCGCGCATCGATCATCTTTATGCCGATCCCCACATCAACGGGGTCCGAATGTTTCTGCATTACGGCGACCTGAGTGACTCGGTGAATCTGGTGAAACTTCTTTATGAATTGAAGCCAGACGAGATTTATCATCTCGGCGCGCAAAGCCATGTGCGCGTGAGCTTCGACATTCCTGAGTACACTTCAGACGTCACGGGGGTTGGCACAATCCGCATTTTGGAAGCCATCCGCGAAGTGGGATTGCGTTCGCGTTTCTATCAGGCATCGAGCAGCGAAATGTTTGGCAAGGCGCAACAAGTGCCCCAAACCGAGAAGACGCCATTCTGGCCGCGCAGTCCCTATGGAGTCGCCAAAGTTTTTTCATATTGGGCGACGGTCAATTACCGCGAGAGCTACGGTCTTTTTGCGAGCAATGGCATTTTGTTTAACCACGAGAGCCCGCGGCGTGGCGAAACTTTCGTCACGCGCAAAATTTCGCGCGCCGTCGCCGCGATTAAACACGGACTCCAAACGGAATTGTTCCTCGGCAATCTGGACGCGAAACGGGATTGGGGATATGCGCCTGAGTACGTCGAAGGGATGTGGCGAATTCTTCAGCATGACCAAGGGGACGATTTCGTCCTGGCCAGCGGCGAAACCCACAGTGTGCGTGAGTTTGTGGAAACGGCCTTTTCACATGTCGATCTTGATTGGCAGGAATTCGTCAAACACGACCCGCGTTATGAGCGCCCCGCGGAAGTAGATCTCCTGATGGGCGACGCTTCCAAAGCCAGGAAAATTCTCAATTGGGAACCAAAAGTGCGATTTCACGACCTGGTCCGCATCATGGTGGACGCGGACATGGAATTGCTCTCGCATGAAACACCGAGAAAACATCTCGGCAAATTACCCTGAATGGAAGAAGGCGCGGGGCCTGCGCCTATCGAATCACGCGCGTGGCGTGGCCCGACCGCACGAGTTGCATCGGTGAATCCAGCGTTGGAATAATCGACGTGAGTGGCGCGTCGACAATCGTCACTTGCGCGCCGCGGCCGACAATGTCGTATAAGCTTATGATATCGGTGGAGCGCATTCGGATGCACCCGTAGCTTGCGGGCAAGCCAATATTCCGTTCTTCCGGCGTGCCATGAATGTAAATCGTCCGCGCATATGCATTGGCATTTTGCGTCTCGCGGCCACGCAGCCAAAGGATTCGTGTCACGATTGGATCACGACCTGGTGAATCGATTGCAACAATCTCACCAGTCCGACGCCGGTCTTTGAAGACAGCGCCGGGCGGAGCATGGTCGCCGACTTTCTTCGCGACCTCCAGCTCGCCCAATGGGGTAAAAGAACTGCCAGGCTGGTCTCCGAGGCCGAACTTGGATGTTGAGACCGGATAGACGGCCATCAGGTTACCGCGATCGAGAAGAGCTAACTTTTGCTCACGCGCGCTGATAACGATCTGATGCCGTGTATCAGGCGTGGCGCACGATGTTAAGCAAAAGATTGCAAGAGTGACGAGAGCGACTAACGAAATCGTGTCGCGCGCAATCTCTCCGGGGAACGCAGGCTGCCAGCCTGCCGTTCGCGGCCGCTGGCCGCGAATCATTGCGGTCTCGCTGGAAAAGAACGACGCCGGTCTAACGGGCCGCGGCGCTGCGGATGCGTCCGGCAAGCTGCCGGACGCCACAGGCTGGCAGCCTGTGCTCCCCGGAATCGTCACCCTCATCGTCCGGTGTTTCATCGATTGAACTGGAAAAACTTTTCTGCGGTTTCGGAAGTTGCTTCTGCGATTTCCTCAAGCGAAATGCCGCGTGCCGCCGCGATTGTTTCGGCGACGATGCGCGTATGGGCGGGTTCGCAGCGTTTCCCTCGATACGGGACCGGCGCGAGATACGGGCAATCTGTTTCCACCATGAACTTCCAGAGCGGCACCTTCGACGCCACGTCACGCACGTTCGCTCCGTTTTTGAAAGTCACAACGCCAGTGAACGAAACCAGATTATCAAGATCGAGAACTTCGTTTGCCTGTTCGAGCGTGCCGCCGAAGCAATGGAACACCCCACGCACCTTTCCTGCATACGGTCTCATGATTTCGAGCGTGTCATCCCACGCATCGCGCTGGTGGATGACCACATTGAGGCCCAGCTCGACCGCCAGATCGAGTTGTTCCTCGAAAAGATCGGCCTGTTTCGATTTGTAGGCGCCATCTTCAATGCTGGCTTCCACTTGTTCTTCGGTTCCGCTTTGCAGCGCGCTGAACACCTGCACATTTTTCTGTTTCGCGGCTTCGACGCTCGGCAAATGATGATAATCAAGACCGGTCTCGCCGATCGCCACCACGCGCGGACTCTTCGCCAGCTCCCGCAACGGTGTAATGACGTCCTCCCCGGCCTGTTCGGCATTGGTGGGATGAACGCCGATTACGGCATAGATATTCGGGTACTTCTCAGCGAGACCGACCGCGCGCCGGCTGCTCTCGATTGAGGTGCCGATTGTGATGATACGGGTCACACCAGCTTCGGTCGCCCGCCGCAGCACATCCTCGAGGTCAGCAGCAAACTCCGGATAATCGAGATGCGCGTGGGTTTCGATTAGCATTGGATGAATTGTAGGGCGTTTCTGTGAAACGCCAACTTCTGGTTCGGCGTGCGCCGCGGCGGACGCCCTGCACTTTTACCATTCGAGCACTGTACTCGCCCACGTGAGCCCTCCGCCGAAGACGACCATCAGAACGTAATCTCCCGGCTTAATCCGCCCACTGCGATTGGCTTCATCCAGCGCGATCGCCACCGCTGCGGCCGAAGTGTTGCCGTAGCGATCGAGATTCACAAACATCTTGTCGCGTGAAATGCCGAGCCGATCGGCGATCGCTTCGATGATACGCACATTCGCCTGGTGCGGAATAACACAAGCAATGTCCTCGATAGAGAGTCCGGCCTGATCGAGGGCCTTCTTAGCGGCCTTGAGCATCGCGGTTACTGCCTGCTTGTAAACTTCCTTCCCCATCATGTGGATCGTTTGCAAGTTCAGATCGATATTTTCGCGAGTGATCGGGCAGCGCGAACCGCCCCCGGGCATGAATAAAATATCCGTATACTGACCATCGCTGCCAATGTGCGTGCTGATTACTCCGTGAGCGCTGCCGCGATGGCGCAGGATGGCGGCACCAGCCCCGTCGCCGAAAAGCACGCAGGTGTTGCGATCGGTCCAATTAGTAATCGATGTCAATTTCTCGGCCCCGATTACAAGGACAGTATCGTGCGTATGTGAGGTGATAAATTGCTGGGCGATCTCCAGCCCGAAAAGAAATCCGGCACAGGCTGCGGAGATATCGAGACAAGCGGCGTTGGTTGCTCCGATCTTTTTCTGGACGAAACAGGCCGTCGCGGGAAAGAGCATATCGGGGGTGGCCGTTGCTACGAGAATAAGATTAATCTCTTTGGGCGAAATCTTTGCCTGTTGGATTGCCTTTAGCGCCGCTTTCGTGGCCATGTCGCTCGTGTTTTCCTCTTTCCCGGCGATCCGGCGTTCCTTAATGCCGGTGCGGGTCGTGATCCAGTCGTCGCTGGTATTGACCATGCGCGAGAGGTCCGCGTTGGTCAGAATTTTTTCGGGCACATAACTACCCGTGCCGATGATTGAAACGGTGCGCAGCGGTTTAGCGGAGCGCGGGCTCGAGTGAGGCTGTCGTTTCATGGTAACGGCGAATCTCCTCGACGATATGCGGGTTTACCTGCTGTTCAATGGACTCTGCGGCCACCCGCAACGCGTTCTTGACCGCAAGCGGCGTGCTGGCGCCATGCGCAATAATGCAGATGCCGTTGACGCCGAGAAGGGGACTGCCGCCGTACTCTTCGTAGTTTGTTTTGCTCTTAATGGTTCCAATCGCGTTCCTTGCGAGAAACGCGCCGGCTTTTCGCAGTGTTGTGCGCATCAACTCATGCTTGAGCCACTGAAACATTGCTACCGCGATCGATTCGCACGTTTTCAAGATTACATTACCGACGAAACCGTCGCATACGACAACTTCAACCGGATCTTCAAAGAGATGACGGCCTTCGATGTTGCCGACGAAGTTAAGCGAACTGGGTTTTAGCATTTTGAACACTTCCTTGGTTAACTCGGTCCCCTTCACATCCTCGTCGCCGAGCGAGACCAAACCAACGGTCGGATTCTTGTAATGGAGGACATGACGCGAGTAGACCGTGCCCATGAACGCGTATTGAAGAAGATGTTCGGGGCGGGCATCGATATTCGCGCCTGCATCGATCAAAACGAAGACATTCGTTTCAGTGGGAAGCACGGCGGCGATACCCGGTCGATCGATTCCTGGCAAGGTGCGAAGCTTGATCGTGCTCGCTGCGACAGCCGCGCCGGTGTGACCCGCGCTCACGATTGCATCGGCCTGGCCGTGCTTCACGAGATCGACCGCCCGGCTTACAGACGAATCCTTCTTTCGCCTGACCGCCGACCATGCGCGGTCGCTCATATCAACTACTTGCGTCGCATGCACGATCTCGATCCGGCTGTCGTTGCAGCTGTGTTTGGTGAGTTCGCTTTCGATCCTGGTCGAGTCACCAACGAGATAAAGCTTATTGATTAATCGGTATTCGCGCAGGGCCATCACAGCGCCAGCCACGAGATTGGGTGGGCCAAAGTCACCGCCCATAGCATCGAGGGCGATCTTCATCAGTGGGAAATTTTGCGAGCTAAAATGGCTGATTGCAAAGCGAAAAATGAGAGACGGCGTAAATCGTGAATCGGAACCGAGTTAACGATTCACGCCTTAACGCTTCGGCGCGTCAACGCGAATCTACTTGCCCTCGAGCGTTAAAACCTGTCGCCCACGGTAGTAACCACACGACGGGCACGCAGTGTGCGACGCCACTGCGCTGCCACATTGCGGGCATTTATTCAGCTGCGGCGCATGCCAGCGGTTGGCCGCGCGGCGGGTGCGCAAGCGCATCTTCGAGGTTTTGCGTTTTGGGACTCCCATGTGTGCGCTACGAAAGCAGGTAATTGCTGAAAAACAAGGAATCCAGGTCTGAGTGTTCAGATTTCAGTTTTCCGTGCCACGCGCTTTGCCTTTCTGAACCCCGAACCCTGAACTCTGAAACCTACTTCAATTTCAGCTTATCCAGCGCGCTCCAGTCCGATTTGCGCTTCGTATCTTGCTCGGAAGTTTCGATTTTCTTCGGTTTGCAAACTCGGCCGGCATCCCGGTCGCAATGCGGATGGGCCGGCAGATTCAGCAAAAGATCCTCGCGCATGAATGGCGTAAGATCGACCATTTCCGGCCCGTGCAATTCGGTGTGGATTGCAAAGGCCGGCACCTGAATCTCGTGCACAAATTTTTCCAGACACGCCACACACCGCATCTCCACGGCCTGTGATAGGGATCCACTCGCCCACAGCGCTCCGCCTGTAACGCCTACATCGATACTGTAATGGAGCGGGCCAACACAGAGAATTCCCTCCGTCTGCAGTTCCAGAATCGGACATTCCTCATCGCCCTCCAGATGCAGACCTTCAGTTGGGATTTGGTTTAGATGAACTTTCACCCGCGGGACCTTTCAGGGTTCATCGATTAAATTTCTTGTTCAGCGCCTCGGCCACACAAGCCGGGACAAAACTGGAAATATCGCCGCCGAGGCGCGCGATTTCTTTCACAATGCGAGAGCTAAGATAAGTGTATTCCTCCTTCGGCATGAGGAAAATTGTTTCTACAGCCGCATCCAGTTTCCGGTTCATCAGCGCCATCTGAAATTCGAATTCAAAATCGGAAACCGCTCGCAAACCGCGGATGACCGCCCCGGCTTTTTCCGCTTTGGCGAACTCGACCAGCAATCCCTTGAATTGCGCAATCCGCACATTTTCGATCTTTCCGACTGTTCTTCGAAGCAAATCGAGACGTTCACTTAGCGGGAAAAGCGGTTGTTTCTCGTCGTTATGCGCCACGGCGACGATGACTTCATCGAAAAGTTTTCTTGCGCGCTCAACGATATCGACGTGACCATTGGTCACTGGATCAAAACTGCCTGGATAAATTGCGCGTCTCATAAGCGGGATTGCGACCGGAAAATCAAACATCAAACGTCAAATCCGCCAAATCGGGCGAATTCGTCCAGCAGCGAACTTTTTCTGCGGTTGCCGAACTGCCTGGAAGCGGGAGATTGGTTTTCGCTTTCATGAACAATCCGGCACCTTACCGCACAATTGCCGTCGCCAGCACCTTTTCCCCTCGATTCAAGCAGGTGCTCGCTGAAGCGAAGCGACTCGGGGACAGATTTTCAGCCGATCTTCATCTGATTTATGTGGGCGATCGTAACGAGGAGACATCGAAGAAGTTTAGCGCTGCGCTCGCGCAACTGCAGCTTCCGGCCGATTCCCCAATTCATTACGAAGCCGGCGATCCGGCCCAGGCCATTCTCCGCGTGCTCGCTCGCCACAAAATCGACATTGTTGTTGCCGGCGCGCTCGAAAAGGAAGTGGTATTACACCCGTTTCTTGGCAATGTCGCCCGCCGCCTTGTTCGAGAAGCTGCCAGCGCGGTCATGCTTTTCACTCATCCGGATGTGAAACCCAAACCACTGCGGCAGATCGTCTTCGTTGCCGATCATTCCGAGCACGCATTGCAAGCATTAAAAAGGACGCTCGAGCTCGCCTCGGCAGAATCGTGCGAGCGGCTTCATGTGATTCGCATTATCACTACGTTTGACAAGGCGCGCGCATCGATCCGCGCGGATGCTGGTAAGGGGGAGAAATCCAAGACAAAGGATGAGGAGGAAGACGCGCTGGAAAGATTTGTTTTGTCGGCTGGCGTCACCGGGGTTCCGATTGAGGCGCGCTGCATTCGCGGCAACACCGGGTTGGCTGCTTCGGACTTTGTTCAATCGGTGAAAGCAGACTTGCTCGTAGTGCCGATGCAGAAACATGACCGGGCGACCCAGCAACTGCCGAGTAACATCGCCTGGATCACCGATGTGATTCCATGCAATCTTTGGGTAATTCGGTAGGTGGATCGCATTCTCCGAACGCGATCGTAATGTCAGGCGCCGAAGCGTCTTCGGAGAAGCCGATCCACCCTTGCGATGAATGACGCGCCCCCATTTCAACCCTATGGCCTGCCGCACCTGGTGGTCATTTTCCTTACAATCACCTTGCCCTTTGTGTTTGGCGCGATTGTGCATCGCACGAAATCTCCGCGCGTTGAACGGACGATTATTTCCCTCATCACGACAGTCCTCGTGCTGAACTATGTCGCCTACTTAATTTTTGTCCGCAGTCGCGGTGTTGTGATCTGGCAGGAAGTGTTGCCTTTGCAGCTCTGTGACTGGGGCATGGTCGTCGTAATCGTCGCCATGTGGACTGGAAGTCAGCGCTGGTTTGAGGTGGCATATTTCTGGGGAATCGGCGGCACGCTCCAGGCCGTGCTCACGCCCAATTTGCGATTTGGTTTTCCAGACTGGCGGTTCGTCAGCTTTTTTACTTCGCATTCTGGCATTATTGTCGGCGTGATTTTCTTGATGCTGACGCGCCGATACCGGCCATATCCAATGTCGATCGTGCGCGTGTTTCTGTGGTCGGAATTTTATTTTGTGGTCACTCTCATTGCCGACGAGCTGACCGGTTTTAATTACGGATTTCTGCTGCACAAACCGGAAGCCTTTTCCGTTTTGAGTTTCCTCTCCGATTCACGTCCCCTTTACCTTCTGCAAATGCACGGGGTGGCGTTGCTCTTTTTTCTCGGGTTGTATGCGCCATTTGCCATTGTCGATCTTGTGCGCGGCAAGCGACCAACCGCTCAATAGAATCGCGGTCATTCCGAGCGAAGAGGAGGAACCTTCCCATTCGGTGTTTGGTCACACTGGCTAATTTGAGTAATGTTCCGCGCGAAAAGGGAGGTCCCTCGCCGCCTCCGCGGTTCAGGATGACATGCTGAGTAAATTATGAGCGTGAAAACAGAGCCATTGCGCGTTGGCAAAGTCACCATTGGTGGCAAACGTCCGGCGTTCATTCTGGGCCCGTGCGTGATCGAGTCGGAGAAGTTCGTCTGGCGCATGGCAAAAAAGATTGCGGAAATCTGCGCGGGGGAAGATGTCGATTTCATTTTTAAGGCTTCCTATGACAAAGCCAACCGGACTTCGGTGCGCTCGTTTCGCGGAATTGGCGTGCGCGAAGGCTGCGAGATTCTTTCAGCCATCGGCCGCGACCTGAAAATTCCGGTCACAACGGATGTTCATTCACCGGCTGAAGCCGAGATCGCCGGCGGGAAGATCGACCTGTTACAAATTCCAGCGTTTCTCTGCCGCCAAACCGATTTGTTGCGCGCCGCCGCTGAAACGGGTCGCGCGATTAATGTCAAAAAGGGTCAATTCCTTGCGCCATGGGATGTGCGAAATATCGCCGAAAAACTGATCGCCTTTGGTAACTCGAAATTCTGTTTCACGGAGCGCGGCACGACGTTTGGCTACACCAATCTCGTGGCCGATATGCGCTCGCTCTATTGGATTCGCGAGGCCGGATATCGCGTAATCTTCGATGCGACGCATTCTGTGCAACGGCCGGGCGGGGCAGGGGACGCGACTTCTGGTGATAGCGCTCTCGCGCCGGCTCTGGCCCGGGCCGCGATGGCGGTCGGGTGCGACGGTATCTTTATGGAAGTGCACGAAAATCCAGCACGCGCTTTGTCAGACGGGCCGACTCAGATTCCGCTAAAGGATTTGCCGAAGCATTTGCGCATGTTAATGGCTATTCATGCTGCTGTTTCTTAGCGGCCGCACGGCACAGATAGAGACGATTGACCCGTTCGTCCATCGCTCAGGGCAGGCTTGCAATCGCCTGGGCGTGGGGTCTGCGACGGCATGCGCGGGAGACGTTCGGGCCTGCGGCGCCGCAGGTCGTCGCGGCGACCGACGGCGGGCCTGCCACACCGTAGCGCAGCGAAGGCTGATGAACTCCTCCTATGTTCGCTGGTCCGCCTGTTTTTTTGCGATCTTGTTGTCGATTGCAATGCCGACAAGTCATCTGTTTGCCGAGTCCAAAGGCAACAAGAAGAAACAAGCTCGTGCCAGAGCGAGCTCGAAGGCTTCCCCGGGCGAGCAGAGTCTGACCAATATCCCGTTGCCTATCGGCCATGAAGCCAAAGGCCTTGTGTTGCCGGATTTCGATGGCGAAGGTCGTCTGCGAGGAAAATTTGAAGCGGGAACCGCGCGACGGATTGACCAGCAGCACATCGGCTTTCAACATCTTAAAATTACGACTTACACCCCGGAGAGTAAGCCCGATTTGCAGATCGACATGCCGACGTCGGTGCTCGACTTGAAGACCCGGATCTTAAGCTCGCAGGAACGGACACAAATTCAGCGCGCAGATTTCAACATCGCCGGTGATTCAGTGCAGTTCGACACCAATACGAAGACCGGACGATTGATCGGAAATGTAAAAATGGTGATTACCGACCGATCGCACCTGGGAGGAAAAGCAAACGAATGAAAAGAATGGCGGTGTCGCTCCTTTTGGTGACCAGCGTGATGGCGGCGCACTTGCATGGGCAGGTTGCTGCTGCGCCGGCAGATTCCAGCAAGCCGCCAAAGAAGCAGCACAAAACAGTGGCGGAAAAAGCGGATACATCATTTACGAATAAGTCATCTGCGCCCGCAGCCACGGGCCTGCAGTCCAGTGAACCCACCACAACGGAAATCTATGCGGATGAGGCGTTTTTTGATTCAACCAAGAACATAGGCATCTTTAGCGGGCGCGTGAAGGTAACCGACCCGCGCTTTAGTCTTCAATCTAACAAACTGACAGTGTTTATTACCAAGGGGCAAAATCAGGGCTTGGAGAAAGCCGTTGCGGAAGGAGACGTTGGGCTGGTGCGCGACCGTCCCGATCCGAATGGGGGAAAACCAACGCGCGCTGTTGGTCGGGCAGATAAGGCCGTCTATAACGCTGCCACTGGAGATGTTGAATTGACGGGGACACCGCGCGTACAGCAAGGATTGAACATGCACGTGGCGACCAGCCCTGATACGGTCATGGTCATTAACCAGAACAATCAACTGACCACGCACGGCCCGAGCCGGACCGAGATTCGCCAGCAGCCAAAGGACGAAACAAAGGGCGAAACGACTTCGTCTGCCGCCCAGACCCCAACCCCCGCGCCGAAACCATGATTAGCCAAACCGCGCCCAAGCCTGAGGTAGGGTCAGCGCGCCGCGCTGACTCCCGAAACCTTTCGGGACAGCGCGGCGTCCCTACCACCGTCCTCAGAACGGAACAACTGGTGAAGATTTACGGTGGCCGGGCGGTGGTGGATGGAATCAACATGAATGTCAGCGCCGGTGAGATCGTCGGATTGCTTGGCCCAAACGGCGCAGGTAAAACGACCAGCTTTTACATGATTGTTGGCCTCGTCAGGCCCAACAGCGGGCGCGTCATTTTTTCGGATACCGACGTTACCAATTATCCAATGTACAAACGCGCGCGGCTCGGCATGGGGTATTTGCCGCAGGAAGAATCGATCTTTCGGAGGATGACGGTGGAGCAAAACATCATGGCGATTTTGGAAACGCTTCCCTTGAGCAGAGCGGAGCGCCGGAATCGTTGCGAACAATTGCTGCACCAGTTCGGGATCGAGCGAATCGCGAAAAATACGGCGCTTACCCTGAGCGGTGGTGAAAAACGCCGCCTGACGATTGCGCGTTCGCTCGTGACAGAACCGAAATTGTTGATGCTCGATGAACCATTCAGCGGCGTTGATCCTATCGCCGTCTATGATGTCCAACAAATTATCGTAAACCTGCGCAAATTAGGCCTCGCCATCATGATCACCGACCACAATGTCCGCGAGACGTTGTCGATTGTGGATCGCGCCTACTTGATTTACGAAGGGCGCGTCGAGAGCGAGGGCACAAAAGATTTCCTAATCAACGATCCCATCAGCCGCCAGCTTTACCTCGGCGAGCGCTTCAAGATGTGACGCTTGAATGACGAATGCCGAATGACCAAGCGCGAAGGGTTCGCGATTCTTTCGGTGTTCGCGCTCTCCGGCCTCGAATCATTTTGGCAGCCAAGCTTTTGGTTGCTCTGAAATACGATGCCGGTAGAATCCGGCCAAGGCAATGGAGTTTGCCGTCCCCGCCTGAGGCGGAGAAAACCGCGTAGCTAATGACTCCTACTAATGCCGAAAGGCAAAAGGGAGGAGTTCATGACGCAAAACGTTTGGTTTATTGCTGCCATTTGGATGGCGCTCGCGCTTTCAGCGAGCTTGATCTCGATTTGGGCGGGTATATCTGTCGCGCTGGTTGAAATTCTTGTCGGCGTGATCGCCGGGAATTTTCTCGGAATTCACGCGACAACCGAGTGAATCAATTTTCTCGCGCTGCTCGGCAGCGGCGTGCTCACGTTTCTCGCGGGCGCGGAAATCTGACCCCCGTTCGCTGAAGGCAAATCTGCGCGTAAGCGGATTGATCGGCATTCTTTCCTTCGGCGCGCCATTCGTGGTGGTCTGGCTATTCGCGCAATTCGTCCTCGGCTGGCCACTCCAACAGG
>OCZV010000649.1_pt1 | contig 12531 bp, 11 predicted proteins | sample 1539051 | NCBI WGS metagenome assembly OCZV01 (sample SAMEA3113581, study PRJEB22503) | soil metagenome
TGCTTTTTGTGTTTGGTTCATATTCAATAGCACAGCATTACTAATACGGTTCAGCGAAATAAAGAAGAGGAGGGAAAAATAGACACATATATGCAGTAAAAGTCTCCGCTGTACTTAGGGCCTGCTATTATTTGACACTAGTTAGTAGCCATACCTGCTGGGATTTGCTTCAAACTGGCTCTTGCATGCAGCCGAGCACAAATACACCTTCCTTCCTCCAGATTCTGACACAAATTTGGTTTTCTTCTCATCAACCATCATATTGCACACAGGGTCTTTGAACATACACAACTATAGGTAAGTATCCTTAAAGAATACAGTTTACAATTGTAAAGTTACAACTTCCTCATCTAATTTACAATTATAAAGCCAAGTTGTTATATAACAATTGACCTAAACTACTACAAGCTATGGTAATGATGAAGACAACTAAATGGCAAGAAAAAGGTAGTAATAATAATAAAAATGAGCAAACTGACAGTAAAAAGATGGAGGGTAAAAAACAGCAGATTGGGCTTTCTATTTGATAGAATAAAAGATAGGGTGTCACGGTGGGCGAATGACGAAAGTAGAGTAAACGATTCCGACCTTATCTTTTCTCTATCCTTCTCCCATATTACTTTGGATAGGAAGGTTGGCCTTGTAACAACTGGTAGGTGTGTACCAGTAATAAAGACGAATGGTGGGCAATATTTTCGTGAAATGGAGCAGGAAGTCAAGAGGTTCCTAAATACCCTAGAAGCAGAAGATTCCTCTAGTGTTGATCTGCATCATGATACAATTACAGATTACCATGGTTATCTATGGATAGTTCTCTATGGAAAAAGGATTGAAGACCTTTTGGCAGGGCTGACTGCAGTTGGAGACTTGGTCATGGAGCGAGGTTTTTCAAACCAAATGCTTGCAGCAGTTTTTCAGTTTTATAACGAGAGAGACAACAATCAAAGCTCTTTTCTTGTATATGATTACAAACGGAACAAGTTTTATCCTTTTGTTCCTATAAGCCATAAAAGAAAGACCCGAAACACCACAGAAGAAATGAGAATCATGGAAACAATGGCTGACGAGATGCCTTTTGAGAAAGATAAAGACTTGTGGTATCCACTCTGGAATCTTCCCCTGTAATAAGACTATCCCAAATCACGGATTTCGGCTTTATTATCAGGGAAGTATTAAGATCCAGAGAGGGAGATGAATGAAAGTTCATTTAAATAAAAGAAAAGGAGCTCTAGAGCTTGCAATGGGAGAAAAGGAGGTAGAGTCCGGCCATAGTCCGCACCATGAAAATATTATAACTCCCTATTCACTTGTGACTTTATTCGTCCCAATCGTAGCTCTTATATTGGTTTTAGCCTACGGAAACCTGCTGGCGCTTAACTATCTACACGTATTGACTGGAGGAACTTGGACTGGCATCGACCTTTTTATGGGTATAGTTATGGGCAGGATACTGAAGGGTCTAGAGCCCCCAGCAAGGACGCAGGTAATCAAAAAGCTTGTACCACTTATGCTGTTCCTTATGCCTGCTCTTGCAACCGTAGCAATAACTTCTGGAATAAATCTTGCTTCGAAGATGGGCATGCTAACATTTGCTTCCCCTATGATAGTTGCAGCTGTTGTTATAGTTATTATCTTATCCGTGCAGGGATTCGGTATAATTATGCCTACTGAAATCCGCATATTTTTAGAGCTAAGAAAAAAAGAGCCCAATAGAGATAGGATAATAAAGTGGGGAATGAGAAACGTAAAGCTGGCAGGAAGCCAAGGAGTATTTCAAGTAGCGCTCATCTTTGTGATGGCAAATTTGGCATTTGGATACACTCTAATTCCACAATGAAAAGTAGCCTAAAAGGTCGACTGGTCTATCATTTTAGTTTACGATTATTTTATCGTTATTTTTTGGAGAGTATGAGTGGCCTAAGCCTGTTGCATTTCTCAACTGAGGCAGATGACAAAACTCTTAATCATTAACTATTACCAAGTATCCAATAACAATAAAAGAGGAAGTTAAAGTTGTGACAGACCAACAACAACTTGAACAGAACAGAACAAAAGGAACATAATGGCCTTCTAGACCTGATGTTCAACCAGAATAATCCTGCTGATGCCATCAAGAGGTATGTTGAAGAGGTTTACATTCAGCACGACCCAGCAATAGCTGATGGTAAGGAGGCTTTCATTGACTATTTTGAGAGGATGGCAAGAGAGTATCCAGGCAAGCGTGTTCACTTCAAGCGGGTGATAGCAGAAGGAATCTATGTGGTCTTGCACTGCTATCAGGAATGGCCCGGTGACAGTAGTGATTGGGCGGGTATTGACATTTTTCGATTAGATGATAATGGCAAGATTGTTGAACATTGGGATGTGCTACAGAGGATATCGGAGAAAAGTGCTAACGATAATACAATGTTCTAATTCAATTGAGTGGTTGTAGTAGCAACATAGTAGTAGCAATATAGCAGTAGCCACATCTTAAACCATTATTCTAGCAATGGTGCGGTATTTATGGTACCTTTCAGCCATAAATATTATTCTCATAAGAGGATTGGGATGACGGCAGTAGTGGTGCTTTCATAACAAATGGGCAGAACATATCTTCCTTTAGAATTGCACTTGCAATGGAAAAAGAAGAATTGAGTAAAAAAGAGGTATGTGTGCATATGTTTAGAGTCCGAGGCCGCTATCATCCTCTTGCGACCTGTTCTTTGTCTACCTTCTTCTGCCCTTCTCTTTTCGTCCTCCTCCCCTCTTTCTGATTACATGTTCCTCGCAATCAGACAGCCGCTTCCATCAGCAGAGGAAATAGGCTATTATAGCAAGACCGATATTAGGCGCATTTGCTTACAACTTTTCTTACTATTAATTTATCTCACTATATATAACAGTAAAAGGGAAAAAAGTCTTTTCACTACCAAAGACGGTAAAAAATATGCGGAATCTCTTATAAATGATAATATTTCGAATAATGCACCATGAATTCAAGACCAACAATACTAGCCTTGTCCATCCTGGCGGTACTTGCTGTACCTGCAGGAGTGTTACAAGCTGCAGTTGCACAGGATGTCACCGAAGAGGATATCCTAGCACAGAGTATAATCGACAGAACCTTTCAAGAGATAGAACAAGAGGGAGAACAAGAAGCAGAACAAGACCAAACACAAGACCAATCAAATGAGCAATCTGCAGACCAATCAAACACTGCAGACGTATCTCAGGACGAAACTAACTCACAAGCTAATGTACTAGATACAGGAGACAACACTGCTAGCACCACACAAGTTGGTGAGAATGCTGCAGCAGAGAATAAAGTACAAGCAGAATCAGAAGGAGGAGACTCCGGAGATGCAAAGGCTAAGAAATATTCTAAAGCAGAATCAACCGGTGGTGACGCTGGTGATGCTTCAGCGGACCTAAGTCAAAGCGTAGACAATGAAGCTACTACAATACAGGACTCATCTGCTAATGGCAATGTACTAGCTAACGAGAATACATTTGGAGATGACCTTGCACTCATAGACCAAGATAACCTAGCAGACCAGGACGCCGCTAATGTAGGAGTACAAGACCAAGACCTAACACAAGACATAGTTCAAGACCAATTAGCAGAGAACTTCAACTTCGACTTCGACTTCCAGTACGGCTTCCAGTTAGATAACGACGACGACTAAAGCACCATAAGTAGAGACCTGAGTATCTACAAACAATCCGCACAGATAAAGACTAATTCAGTATCTGTGCTCCCCTTTTTTCTTCTCTTATTTTTCTATCTTTCTTTCTATTCCTCTCTAACGGCACGCCATATAGAAAAGCTGCATATATTCAAGCATTATTTCCTAAGATGCTTGCAGTCGTCTAACACGGTTGTAGACGTCGCTATCGAAATCAATGAGAGGAACTAATCGATGAATTTCTTTATTGATTCTTTCAACTTCTAGACTGCAATCTGCGATATGAGAGGCCATTCTTTGCTGGTCAATTAGATGTTGCTTTCTTCCTTCCTTTTCCTCTTCCTCCCGTTGTTGTTATCCTGTCACCCCTTAATGCAATCCTGACAGGTTCCATTCCAGTAGCGTCTTGTAATTCTAGAACTCACTGCTATTTAGTAGATTTTGCTATTCTTTCCCTCTTTTGTTTTCTCGTAATGGTCTATCAATCTATGATGTCACTGTAACATTCTGATTGCTTTCTCTTACATATAGGATATATGTTCCTGAATGAACGAACTGCAGAAGATAGGTTAAGATACGCAAAGCAGTATGGCAAGGTCTTACAAACAGGTAACGCTTCTGACCTTCTGCACCTGCAGCCAGATAAAAGAATTCATGCCATGAAGGCTTTATCAAATCTAGCCAAGTTTACAGGGGAATATGATGTATGGCTGCAGCTAAGACAACGCTATAATCTAAAGTGGTCTACAGGCACAGAAAAGCTAGACGCTTTTGAGCGGTTTTTCGACGATTCCAAAACTCTAGATACAATGTTACAATGGCTCCGCCAAGTGCGTCAACAACTACCAAAGTCATACAGCGATTTCTTTGTATTCTGTACATTGACAGGATTAAGGGCTTCCGAATGTGTTGCTTGCATTAGGCTGATTAAAGACCCTGATAGTTTCAAGACTTACTATAATGAAGATAGACATTATCTGGAACATTTTCGCTTTGCTAAACTATTCATTCGTAGAACCAAGGCTGCTTACATTTCAATAGCGGATAAAGAGATATTAGAAATAGGTCAGAATGCAGGAAAAACAAGCCCTAGTTACAACACGCTAAAAATGGCACTTAGGCATAGGTCATTAGATATGCAGCTCAAATACTGTAGGAAGATATTTGCCTCTCATCTAAGACAAAGTGGAATTGAAACCGAGATTGTAGACCTGCTGCAAGGCCGTGTACCCAAATCTGTCTTTGCTCGCCACTATTTCACTCCTAGTCTTGATTATAGTGATAAAGTGATTAGAGCCCTAACCAAGCTCAAGCAGCAAATACAGGAATAATGCTGGAAGAACACTAGAATAGTAAAGAGGCAGGGGAATCAAATCACCAGCGAATATCATAACTTGGAATGAGGCCTCAGGCTTAGAAAGCCTTTTCAAGGCCGCAGAGATTGCAAGAGCAGAGAATCAGAAAAGAGAAAGTGAACACCAACAGCAAAGGCACCACAACCCCAACTACCGCCAGCTTGTTATATGAACAAAAAATAATTCATAAATTTACACAGAGGCCATCGTCAGTGCACTCATGCAAGAGCTGGTTAGATAGAAAAAAAGTGCTTCTTTCAGTTTAGATAGAAAAGAAAAAAGTAGTGAGAGATAAAGACTCTGTCTCCTATTTATTTACTTATTTTTGGCTGCTGTCCTGATGGCGCCTTTCTTGCAGGATTTTGTGTTTGTCCTTCACCTTTGCATACCGGCTGCTGACCTCCTGGTTGTTGACCGCCTGGGTTTTCACATGATGGGGGGGAGTTGGCGGCTACAGGAGTGGCTACTGATAGCGATACAGCCATTGCAGCACCTTTGCAGCAAGTGCTGCAAAGGTAAGTTTGTGTGTGTTCATCTCCCAGTGTTACACCCTGTACGATATATAAAAGAGTTCTATGAGACTTTTTAAAATTATTTTCTTAAACTAGACATCCTGGGAAGAAACAGCCTAGGAAAAAGATAAACAAATGACGAAGCGCCATAATTTTCCTTTCTAATGACTTTGTTGAAATCCATATGATAGAGACTGACGATCACAAGTCAAAATTTAGAACATGAGCTATTAAGTATGTAAAAATTAAGGCGAGATTTTTTGTCGGCTCCTAGGGGAGAGAGCTGGCAGCGCTGTGATAGAAAAACTGCCCTTTCTTAAGGCTGTAATATAGGTCTCATTAAAAAGAGGCCATGTTGGAGACCGGTCTACCATTTTTACTTACGAATTTTTCTGTCCCTGTTTTTGGTGTAGGAGGCACCTCCTCTCCTGCTCCTCCTAACGTGCTAGCCTGTTTATAACTACCTACCCATTTCGTTGCTATGGTAACCCCTATCGGCTTGGGGTTCTCAATCTATGATTCAACAGAAGAAGCCATACAAAAAATGATCAATGAACAACTTAATAGTCCGCCTGTAAATGAGCATTTCAAATTGCAGATTAAGACTCTTCAAAATGCACCTAGAGACCCGGAAAAGTTGGAGAGACTTTTGAAAGTAAAGAGAAGGCAAAAGGAAGAAGCAATGCACATAGAGACACAGAAAGGCTAGTTACAGAAGAGATTGAAATGCTAAAGGTTGTGTTGCATTTAGTGAGTAGATAGAAAAATGAGGAATAGCCACTTCAGCTATCAAAGGTTGTCAAAGCTAAGTAATGTTGTACCAGAAAACAGCCTCCAATCTCTTAAATCATAATTAGAGAAGAAGTCTCTTGCACAATGTCAAACAGCAACAACAACAATAATAATAACAATGACGACGACGAGAGAGAAGAACGAAGAAAAGCATCTTTTGCATTGGCCCATACTAGTAGTACATCCATCCTCGCATTATCGTTGCTAGCAGCTGGCGGCTTTGCAGTCATTATCTCCACCACCACCACGCCAATGACTGCTGCCATTGCTCAAGAATTGGATAATAATAACACTACCACTACTGGACAACCGGGAGGAGGTCCAGAGTATTCAGCTTGTACTCCAACACAAACAGGAGGCGGCGGCGGCGGTGGTAGTCAGAACGCCACTACTAATGCAACAACATCAACAATGGGCGGTAGCGGCGATGCTAATGTTACGACAGACAATGCTACTACTACTACAGCCGGAGAAGCAGTAAGTACATCAACATCAGAGGTAAGAGACTACATAGAACAAGCATGTATTGCAGTAGAAATTGGCAACATTGAAAGTGCCCTGATTCAGTTGAATCTAGCCCTCAATGAATTAGGAGGAGGCGGTGGCACACAAGGTAACAATACTAATACTCAAAGTGAAATAACAGGCGGTACCGTTACAAGCGGAGGAGGAGAAGGAGCATTTGATGAGGGTGGGTAACTGTTGGCGGAACAAGCGCTTTTGATGACTATGATGTAACAGCAGATGCCAAAGCCGGATAGGAGGGGGTCGAATGCTGCTGAGATGATTATGGATAAAGATTACACACTGTTGATTAGAAAAATAGGGTTCATAATTTGAAACGTAAATTGAAGACCCGGTCTTTAGCTTTTAACTACGAAATTCTCCACTAATGCTTTTTGGTGTGTAGAAATATAATAAGAGAAAAAGAGCGACTAACTCATAACAATGACTAATTTTGAAGGCAATAACACTATATCGAGCTAAATTTGAATTGAGAGGGTACATACACACATGTGTATAAGTGAGCATAGATGATAATGATACTTTTGCAAAGGGACCCTCATTATAGAGAGAGTTTTTTACAGAATAATTAGTCCATAACCTTATCTTGTCCCTCAACCTGTCTTTTCTTCTGAGCATTAAGAGAAGATCATCTCCATTATTGATTTTACCGGCGAGTACCATAGCGATAACAACACTCATCGCCATAATACTTTTAGCTTCCAATTTCACGATAATCAAGGCACAACCACTACAACAACAAATGACCAGCCAACCCGGAGAAATTGAAAATGGAACAACAACAATACTACCAGGAGCAGCAGTATCAACAACAACGTTTCAAAGCACAGATGATAGCTTCAGAGTGCAGGTTCCAAGTGGCTGGATAATTCAGGATCTGGATAATACAGGTCCAGCATTGTTTGAAGAGTCAAGACAAGGCTATGGAATGCTAGCCCAACTCTGCCCAGTGGAACAACAACAGCAAGGTGCAACAGTACTTCCTAACGCTAGTGGCGGTGGTGGCGGCAGCACAAACACTATTAGTAGCATCAGTGCTAGCAGATGTCAAGGAGCTCAAGATGTCATACACATTATTCGGTATCCTGACTTGGAGACAAGAATCCAACCATCTAATAATATTACTACATACTATCTGCAAAAGCTTCAGGAAGTTGGTTACGGGGGTATCCAGGCTGAAAGCAGTACAGATACTACAGTCAACATTACAAATCCACAGACAAACCAAACAATAGCCACAGTTCCAGCCAAGTTTGTAGAAATAACATACAGCACTGACGTTACTCCAGATGAAATAAGTAAAGGTTATTTCATTTTAACTGCTACAAATGTAACAGCTCCCAATGTAGGTACGACAAAGGGGTATAGTGTTTTTTATGAAGTTGGTTCTGCAACAGCAGAAGCAGAAATAACGAGAACACTACCGGCAGCAGTAGAGGAGGTATTTGGTTCATTTGAGTTAATAGCAGCACCAGAAGTAATAGCAGAACAAGCAATTGTACAAACTGAACTGTTGCTTTTTTAGCGCACAATGACCATTCCAACTTGATTAGGGTGGAGCAGACAGAAGTAGGGTACTAGCCTGCTTCTGGAAAAACCTGGTATTTATGGTACGGAAAGGAAAAAAGTTATAGTCTTAAAAGGAACATATTGCTGCTGTTGTTCTCCTTCTTCTTCTACTTATACTACTGCCCTCTCTCTTTATTCTTCTTCTTTTACTACTAGTCTAGTCAATAGTTGTTATAACAAGCCTTTCCCCTTCGGGTGTGAAGATGCCAGTTTCGTTGTAAATGTAACCGGATTGCGGTGTATATCCATGCGTTGTGTGAATCTCTATCGTCCGATTGCTGATTGGCGGATCCATTATGAATTCATAAACCGCTGTTCTATTTTCAAACAACGTATAATTTGCTAACTCTGCATTTCGAAGGTCGGCGAAAATCGACTGCTTGAGGTCTTCTGAATCGACGACTTGGATATCTCGTGGTGAAGTAGCAGCTGCTGCTGTGCTATCTGTTTGTTGTTGTTGTTCCTGTTGCTCTTGTCCTTCCTCTAGAAATTGAGCGCTGCTAAAAGAGAGCGTTCCTGCAGCTGCTAGCAGGAGCACTCCAGCAGCAAGTCCTCCCAATTTCATGTACTTTTTGCTAATTTTTGTTGTTGTTCTCGTCATATATTTTGCAGTCAATCTAAAGATTTCAGAGACTGATAAGTCAAGCTGAATCCAACGTAGTAGTAAAAAAAACAGGAATAGCGACGGCCGCCAGACCTGAACCAAATATCAAAGCGACCACTGCTGATGTTGTTACTATTCCTGCAACGAACGTATTGAGTCTTAAAAGTATATGCGCAAGCGATAGCATTTAAGTTTTTATCACCGATCCTTTTTTTACTTGTTCTTATTATTGGGACTTTACTTTTCTATCAATTCAAATGAATCAAAGGCTTCCATTGCAAGAAGGAGAAGCAGTAGAAGTAGGTAGGGTTTTAGGGGCTATTTTGGAATTCAGTCATAGTTGCTGTGTGAGCGTGAGGTCGCTGCTGTTGTTGCTGCCGTAATCTTCGAATTCGTTATTCTGTGATGTCTGTCTATGTGTTCTCTTAACTGCTTCCTCGAATCAAAATATTTGCCACACATACTGCACATTGAAATTATACTTGTCATTTGTTATTTACCACTAGTTAAATACATGTGCCTTATATAATGTGATATAAAATAGCATCTTTATTAATAATACTCCATTATGATATTGTTGTTGTATTAATATTACAATTATATTATTAACTTTCAGCGATTTTTGCCTTAATAAACCACCTATCTAAGGTAGTGGGCGCTTCTTCCTGTTCTTCCTGTTTTTCTTTTTCTTTCTCCCCAGCGCCATAAAAGGGAATAACAGTATCATAGGGATGTAAAAAAGCACCTTTCTAATCTTTTATTTTCTGTTGAGTACAAAGATGCAAGATTAAATTCTTCTCGCCACCTTGCTATTAATAAGCAATATTTGTTTCTGTTTCTTGTTTCTGTCGCTTAAGTAATACCTGTTAATAGGTAAAATTATTGCCTGTTCTTACTAAATCTTGGTGAAATTGATAGTCTTTCCGCTTTCATGAAAAAAGTATTAAGTTTTCCCAAGAGAAAAACTATAGGACAGCAAATTTCCGTAACTTCAGCAGTGCCGCTGCTGCTGATAATTGCCCTTATAGGGAACAACCACAGTATATGATACTACAACTATGCAGGAGGAAGAAGAAGCAGTAGTTGGGTTTTAGGGGCTATTTTGGGATTCAGTCATACTTGCTATTTGTGGCTGCTTCGATACAAAATCGGGTATTTATAGTACTTTTTCTCTCACTTATCGAGGTTATGTAGCCTTTTTATCCCATAAGGGACGAATTATGAGAGGGACATATCCTATTACGGAGATTATGAAAAAGATTTGCCAAGCAAAATTTCACGCTGCAACATCTGTCACAAATTCTTCGATTCAAAGAAAGACCTAAAAGCGCATAAAGACAAAGAGCATAGAATAACAAATCACAAGATATTGAAAAATAAAAAATCAACTTCCTAGTCCTGTATGCTAAGAAACAATAATAATAATGATGACAATAGCCAGACGAGAGAGGATTGTTATAAGCAGCAGCAAATCGGTTTAATGAAATGTTTGATATCCTCTCGATTCTACATTTCAGCGTGCTCACATATTCTGTTCCGTATGTGAGACTTTACCCAATTCTTATGTCAATACTGCTTTACGATTACAAGCAGTTAACGCAATGCATTTCAGAAGTTGAGCGGATAGAGGCTAAAGTCAACAGCAGCAAGAAAAAAGAATGGTTGACTAAGAAGGAGCAAGAAAAGGAAGAAGTGCCCCCCCTCTACCCTAGATGGTTATTTTATTAGCAAAAACAACAAAATCGCAGAAAGTTGATAATAATGGCACACTCTGTAACCAATTTTAGTTCTTTTTATTTTCGCTTCCAGTTTTTCTCTATTAAAGAAATTCTTTTATCCATAATATTCGTCCTTGAGAGCGACATGATGAAGCATCCTAATAATAACAAAAGGAATAACACCATAGCAACAGCAGCAAAAGTTTTTTCGTTGGCAACAATCTTAGTCGTTGTTGCTATTGGTGTTAGTACTATGCCACCTTTAGCAGCACTAGCAACTACAGCTACTCGATCAGGAACATCATCATCGATCCAGAACCAGATCCATTCATAGACCCAACCTCAGGAAGTAGAAAAGCACTGATGGCTACACTATATTCCTTCATTACTTTTGATGTTTGATATTGCAGCAAGAGAGATATAGATTTTACAGCTACTACTTTTCTACTATTATCTAGAACACGATTGCAAATCTCTTATAATGTGGAGCTGCTGAAAAAGTTCAGCTCGATATGGCGTTAGGAGAAAAACTCTTTGAAGAGAGTGGTAATGTAACAGGGTTCAAAGTAACAAAGGTTCATCCAATAGAGGGAGTGACCATGGAAGTGAGCTTTACATCTGAAATAAGGGGAATAGGCAGATTTCCAAGCGGCAAAAATCTAGGCTCAGGCACCATGACTCAATATCCGCATGGCATAGTTGACCAAAGCAACCAAGGTTCACTGATGACAGCTGAAGGTGGTGACCAATTTGTATGGTGGGCTCATGGAAAAGGTAAGGTGGTTGAAGGTGTAAGGGTCAAAGGGTTAATTATAGTAACAGGATTTACAAATTCACAAAAGTTAGCTTGGATGAATAATTTAATTTTGGCACTTGAATCAGAATTTGACCCTGAGTCCAAGAAGTTCAAGATAACTGCATATGAATGGAAATAGACTATAGAAGACATGAGCTGCTGAGCTGCTGAGCTGCTGAGGTTGGAGGTTCAACTCTTCCCTGGTCCATATTTTACTACGAGGAAACTACGGCATTAAATTTCGCTATTTGATCTCTTCATTTGTTATTTGCTCAGTGAAAAGAAAAACTTGAATTAATGCCTGTTTGTATGAATTAGCTCCTAATACTCATAATAGGTATAGTACGTCTCGAAATTTTGAGAAGAACATTTTCTCACCTTCTTTTATTTATCCAATAGGGAAAATCTAATCGGAAAGGTTGCCCTTGGTATCAGTGTCATCACCAGATAATTATGATGCTAAAGCTGCTTCTTCTTCTTACTATGAGGAGAAGACAGAGGTAATAATATACGGCGAGGAAAATGTAACCAATTGAACATTGCAGGAACCTTCTACTACGAATAAAACACTAGACCTTTGTGGCGATCGCTATGGTCCCTAGATCATAGTAGCAAATGAACAAATAATGCAAAAGCATATCGAGCTGTACAAGAGAGGAGTTAGACAAAGGCATATCATAGAGAATAGGCGGCGTGCTTTTGGGTACCAGCGATATCTTGCTAAATATGAGCGAGTCAATCGACCCAAGCAATCCAGAGACACAGCAGGCTAGAGAAGAACTCACTCCCATCGAAGCACAGACACAGCGCCTTTCTTTGCGGGTCTGTTCCTATCATTCTTCATGTATATCGCTGCAATACCTCTAACATTTGCAATCAAGAGTAAAACGAAAATGGTCAGGATTATCCTGCTTGTTATCGGCGTCATAACAACAGAGATAACTAATTTGTGGAGAATAATCCCATTTGCATTACTATTACCAGCTGGAATT
>OCZV010000650.1_pt1 | contig 12508 bp, 13 predicted proteins | sample 1539051 | NCBI WGS metagenome assembly OCZV01 (sample SAMEA3113581, study PRJEB22503) | soil metagenome
GACGAGGTCGGGCCGATCATCGCTGCGGCGGAGGCCGCCGCGTCGCGAGGGCTCTGGGCAGCCGGGTTCGTCGCCTACGAAGCCGCCCCGGGACTCGACCGCGCTCTCGTCGTGCGCGAGCGAAGCGCGGGAGATGTCTTCGACGACCTGCCACTCGCATGGTTCGCACTGTTCGACGACAAGATCGACGTTGCCCCGATGCAGCCGGCGTCGGCGCGTTCCACGCCGCCCGACGGCATGCCGTGGCGCGCGTCGGTCGACCTCGCGCGATACGAGCCGACGATCGACCGCATCCGCGAGCTCATCGCCGCCGGCGAGACGTATCAGGTGAACCACACGATCCGGCTGCATGCGCAGATTCGCGGCGACGAACGCGGACTGTACCGCGACCTTGCGGTCGCTCAGCGAGGCGGGTACGCGGCATACCTGAACCTCGGCCGGTATCGCGTCCTGTCGGCCTCACCTGAGCTGTTTCTGCGCGTGGACGGCAACCGGGTGACGACCCGACCGATGAAGGGAACCGCGCCGCGGGGCCGCTGGCTCGAGGAGGATGAGCAGGTCGCCGCGGAGCTCGTAGCCTCTGAGAAGGATCGCGCCGAGAACGCGATGATCGTCGATCTGTTGCGGAACGATCTCGGGCGCATCGCTCTCGCCGGCACGGTAGAGGTGTCTCGGATGTTCGAGCCGGAGCGCTACGAGACGGTATGGCAGCTCACGTCGACGGTTGCTGCCGATCTCGCCCCGGGAACCGCGCTCGTCGACGTGTTCCGAGCGCTGTTCCCGAGCGGTTCGGTGACCGGAGCGCCGAAGGTTTCGACGATGCGCATCATCCGCGACCTGGAGGACTCACCAAGGGGCGTGTACTGCGGCGCGGTCGGGTACCTCGCGCCGAGCGGGTCCGGCGAACCGCGGGCGAACTTCGGCGTCGCGATCCGAACCGTCGTCGTCGACTCGCAGTCGGGAACGTCTGAATACGGGGTCGGCGGCGGGATCACGTACGACTCTTCGCCGGAAACGGAGTACGGAGAGATCCTGGCGAAGGCCCGCGTGCTGTCCTCGGCCCGGCCTGCGTTCGAGCTGCTCGAGTCGATCCGATTCGAGCCGGACGAAGGGTTCCGTCACCTGTCCGAGCACCTCGAGCGGCTTCGATCGTCAGCTCAGTACTTCGGGTTCCGGTTCGATGCGGAGTCCGCCCTGGCGGCGTGCAAGCACGCGGTCGAGGACGTCGCCGACCCGGTCCGGATCCGACTGACGCTCGCGCGCGACGGCATGGTCGACGTCACCGCAAGCGCGATCGAGCCCAACCCCGAGCGACGCGCACGACTGGCGATCGATGACGAGCCCGTCGATCCGGACGACGCCTTTCTGTTCCACAAGACGACGCTGCGGGGACCCTACGAACTCCGGAGGGCGAGGCGACCCGATGCCGACGACGTCCTGCTCGTCAACACGCGCGGGGAGGTCACCGAGAGCACGATCGCCAACGTCGCCGTCCTGTTCGGCGACAGATGGGTCACGCCACCGCTCGACGCGGGGCTCCTGCCCGGCGCCTACCGTGCCGTGCTGCTGCGCGATGGGACGCTGACCGAGCAACGCGTGACGCTCGATGATCTTCGTCGCGCGGACGATGTGGCACTCGTCAGCTCGGTCCGGGGGTGGCGGCCCGCGGAGATCGTCCCGTGAGCCTCGACGACGTTCGCACCGTGCATCTCGGGCAGTTCACGCATGAGCACGCCGAGGAGATCGCCGGGGAGCTGGAACGCGCGGGGATCGCGTGGTGGTACAAGGCGCCCGGCTTTTTCAGCCAGATCTGGGAGCTGGGCGTTCGACTGTTCGTCGATCGAGATCGCTTGGACGAAGCGCAGGCGATCGCGGCGAAGGTGTTGGCGCGTGGTTCATCAGCAGAAGAACGGGACGGGCCCCCGCAGAGCGAGGGCCCGCCCCACGGCGAGGACTACCCCGAGGGGGAGGGCTCCTCGTCCGGCCACACGTAAGGGTGCATGCGCTCTTCGTCGAGCGGGCATGCGCAGAACGGGCATCGCGGCGGTCGCTCGTAGACGAGCACCGCGTTCTCGCAGAAGGGGCACTCCGCCTCCCGCATCTCGGGGGCGTCGACCTCGTCGTTCAACATGAGCGCTCGCTCCGTTCCGGGGGGGAGCGGTCCTACCCGAATTTTCGGGAATGGCGCGAACGCGCTTGACGAGACCTTCTTCTTAGGCCGGACGCACGCCGGTGCGGCCGCGCTTCTACTTCTTCGGAACCGTTACGCGGCTTCCATCTCCTTGCGGCTGCGCCGTTTGCCGCGCGAGATGTACTCGTGTACCGGCTCGTGCTGCCAACAGAAGTTCCACTTGTTGTAGATGGACAGCTTGGTACTGCAGCCCTCGGCCGCACACACTCGATCACCCGAGTACGTTCGGTTCGCCCGAGGGAGCTCGCGGACGCGGGCTCCGCGGTAGGCCGATTCGCTCATGCTCTCTCCTCGGTTCAGCTCAGGACCCGTCCCCCGACCTGGTCCTCAGCTATTCGAACCGCGGAGGGCGCCGGTTCGTTCCCGAGGCACCCGAAACCTCCCGAGGGCCGCCCAGGACGGCCGAAGTCGAACGTCAGCGCTCGACGAGGCTGTCCAGGAGCGCCCGCGTCGGGGCGGTGAGCTGGATGACCCGGGCCTCGAAGCCCAGCTCCTCCCAGAACTCCATCGCCCCGCGGTTCGGCGCGAACGTCTTGAGCTCCACCCAGTCGATCTCTCGCTCCGAGGCGAACCGAGCGGCCTCGGCGACGAGCTCCCGACCGACGCCGCGGCCCCGGAACCCCGCCCGGACCACCACGCCCGAGAGCTCGAGCGCCCGCTCGTCGGAGAAGCGGGAGGGGACCCTCGCCTCGCCGTACGCCATGCCGACCACCTCGCCATCCGGGCCCTCGTCGTCCTCGGCCACGAGCACGACCGCATCTGGGTTGTTCATGGCCTCGCGGTACTTGGCGCCCACCTCGTCGTAGAAGCCCGGGCGCGGCGTGAACACCCGCCAGTCGGCCTCTCGCGGTACTTGTCGCCCACCTCGTCGTAGAAGCCCGGGCGCGGCGTGAACACCCGCCAGTCGGCCTGCATCCGATCGAGCTCCTGGAACAGCGCCACGAGGGACGGCACATCCTCGGGCCGCGCTTGCCTCACCCTCACCGCTATCTCCCCTCGAACGTCGGGTCGCGCTTCTCGAGGAACGCGCGCATCCCTTCCCTCTGATCCCCCGTCGCGAACAGCTCGGCGAATGCCTCACGCTCGATCCCAAGTCCCGTCTCCAGGTCCGTCCCGAGCGATGACGCGAGCGAGCGCTTGGCGGCCGCGTAGGCGACCAGGGCCTCGTCCGCGGTGACGTGGTCACCGGAGAAGATCATGCGGCGTGCCGCGGCGAGACCCACTAACCGTGGCAGTCGCTGCGTGCCCCCCGAGCCGGGGATGACCCCGAGGCGGATCTCCGGGAGACCGATGCGCGCGTCGTCCGCCGCGAACCGAAGGTCGCACGAGATCGCCACCTCACAGCCGCCGCCAAGAGCGAAGCCGTTGATCGCCGCGATCACGGGCTTGGGGATCGCCTCGATATCTCGACACGCCGTCTCGAGGGCGCCGACGTGCGACGTGATCTCGTCCGGCCCGAGGTCGGCCATCGCCTTGATGTCGGCGCCGGCGGCGAAGATGCGCTCACCGCCCCAGATCACGACCGCGCGCGTGTCGTCGGTCGCGACGGCCCGCGCCGCATCGGACAGCTCGAGCGCGACCTCGCGCGACAACGCGTTCGCCGGGGGTCTGTCGATCCTGATCGTCGCGACCGCGTCGTCGCGTTCGACACGCACGAACTCGCCCATGGCGTGCCTATCCTCGCAGACGGTCCCGCGCTAGCGTTCGGCCGAATGGAGCCGACGCCCGACGAGGTTTCGAACGTCACGAGGGCGTTGCGGCGACTCGGCGGGCGACCGGCGGCGTGGCGCGCGGTCACCGACGGCGGATATACCCCCCGCCCGCCGATGGGTCGTAACGCTCGACGACGGCCCCACGGCGTTCGTCAAGGTGGCGACCGACGAGCTCACCGCGAGTTGGATCCGGGACGAACACACGACGTATTCCGCGTTGCGCGGTGCGGCGTTCATGCCTCGGTTCATCGGTTTCCACGACGACGGTGAGCGGCCGGTCCTCGCGCTCGAGGACCTTTCGAGTGCGGCATGGCCTCCGCCGTGGTCGACAGACCGGATCGACTCGGTCCTTCGGTGTCTGGACGACGTTGCCGCGACGCCTCCGCCCGCGGGACTTCCGAGGGCCGCCGACGACCATCTCGGACTCCGTCGGTGCTGGAGTCAGATCGAGCGCGAGCCCGAGCCGTTCCTTCGGCTCGGCCTGTGCTCCGAGGACTGGCTGTCCGACGCGCTGCCGGCGCTGGGAGGTTCGGCCGAGACGGCGCCGCTCGACGGCGGCGAGCTCCTGCACTTCGACGTGCGGAGCGACAACATCTGCTTCCGCCTCGACGGTCGTGCCGCTCTCGTCGATTGGAACTGGACGAGCGTGGGCAACCGGTGGCTCGACATCGCCGCGTGGCTGCCGAGCCTCCACGCCGAGGGCGGTCCGCCACCGCAGGACGTCGCGTCCGACGTCCCGCCGGGCCTCGCGTCGGTGGTCGCGTCGTACTTCTGCTATCACGCCGGTCAGCCGGCGATAACCGTGTGGCCGCACGTGCGCTCGGTTCAGCTTCGGCAGGCCCGGACGGCGCTGCCGTGGGCGGCTCGAACTCTCGGCTTGCCGCCGCCATGAGCACATCTCGTCGACTTGCACCTGCAACAAGGTGCTAACCTCGACGACGTGGCCCTTCCCCCGACGACCGACGTGATCGAGCTCCTGCGCCAGCGGGGCCTCCGCATGACGCCGCAGCGCCGGGCGATCGTCGCGGAGATCATGCGGACGCAGGGACACATCTCTCCCACCGAGCTCGCGCGAACCGTCCAGGGCGAGATGCCTGGCGTGAACGCCTCGACGATCTATCGAACGCTGGCCCTGCTCGAGGAGGTCGGCGTGCTCGCGCACGCGCATCTCGAGGGCGGCGCCGAATACCACCGCGCCGAGGAGGCCGGTCACGTTCACCTGACGTGCTCGAACTGCGGCGCCGAGGACGACCTCTCGATGGACGAGGCCGGTGCGCTCATTCGGCTGATCGAGCGGCACCATGGGTTCCACCCCGACCTCACGCATTTCGCGATCGGAGGTCTCTGCGCCGATTGCGGCCGCGAGCTGGCAGCGAAGTAGCGAAGGGGCGGCGAGGCCGCTAGCCGGCGAAAACCGCCGGAAGAACGGCATCCTTGCCGAGGAGAAACAGCGTACCGATCGCCAGGCTGAACACCGCGGTGATCACCGCAACCGTGGCGTAGATCGCGAAGTTCTTGGACGCTCGGAGGAAGCCGAAGGCCGACCCGAGCGTGATCACCGAATTCGACGAGACAAGGCCCACGATGAACGCGCCAAGGACGGCGACGCCAGCCACCCTGCCGCCCGCTCCCGCTGCCGTCACGAAGATGATGACCTGTGTCGGGGTCTCGGCCCCGATCCCGTGCAACATGCCGACGGCGAACGACGTTCGCCTGCCGTAGTTGGCGAAGGCATCCTCGTGCTCTGGTCGCGCGTGATGGTGATGCCCCGGCCGACCGTGGTGGCCGTGGTGCCAGTCGGACGGATCGGTCGATTCGTCGGACCCGTCCACGACCCCATTGTCGACCGTACCCGAAGCGGTACCCTTGCCGACCTTCGATCTCGCCCAACGCGCCCCCCGCCGAACCCCGGAGAACACCAGCATCCAGCGGCTCCGCAGACGGAAGTCGCGCCCGTGACGGATCAGCGAGACGAACACGTAAACGCCGAGTACAACGAGCGTGACCCCCACGACCTTCGTCATGAACTCGTCGACGTTCTCGGGCAGTCGTTCGCCCGCCACGATCGCAAGGACGCCGAGGGCGAGAACCACGCACGCGTGGCCTACGACGTACAGCGTCCCGAACAGTATCGAGTCACGGCGTTCCTCTTGCGAGCTCGTGATGTCGGTGATCGCCGCGATGTGATCCCAGTCGATCCCGTGGCGGAACCCGAACCAGAATCCCGCAACGAGCAGCCCGAAGCCGAGTCCGTCTTCCGCCAGCATCCCCACCTCGCCGCCGTTACGGCAGAAAGCGCTTCCTCGACGGATAGTACGCGCTACCTGCAGTCTGGTGCAACAGACAGTCGACGCAACTGGCTCAGAACCTGGGCGTCTCCGTGTACTCGCCGAAGACGCCATTCAGCGTCTCGACGACCTCTCCCTCGGTGCAAAGTGCCCTGGCGCAGTCGACGAGCGGCTCGACCAGGTTCGAATCCTCCGTCGCCGCCAGGCCGCGCAGCCGGTCGAGCGCCGCCGCGGCGGCGTCGCCGTCCCGCCTGGAGCGGAGCTCCGTCACCCGGTCGATCTGCGCGCGCTCGATCTCGGGCGGGATCTCCAGGGTCTCGATCGGCTCATCCGGCTCGACGAAGTCCGTGACGCCCACCTTGATCAGGTCGCCTCGCTCGTATCGCTCCTGCTCGCGGAACGCCGACTCCGCGATCTCCTGTTGGAAGTGCCCGCGGTCGATCCCCGCGAGCACGCCGTCGAGCATCGATCCGTTCCCCATGGCCAGGATCCGCGCGAACTCGGCCTCCGCGAGTCCCTCCATCCGGTTCGTCAGCGACTCGAGGAAGTACGAGCCGCCGAGCGGGTCGATCACGTTCGGGATGCCGGTCTCGTGGGCGAGGATCTGCTGCGTCCGCAGCGCGAGCTTCGCCGCTTCCTCGGTCGGGAGCGCGAGCACCTCGTCGAGGGCGTTCGTGTGCAGCGACTGGGTCCCCCCGAGCACCGCGGCCAGCGCCTCGATCGCGGTCCGGACGACGTTGTTCATCGGCTGCTGCGCGGTGAGCGACACGCCGGCCGTCTGTGTGTGGAACCGCAGGCGTATCGCGCTTGGATCCGTTGCGCCGTACCGCTCTTTCAGCCACCGAGCCCAGATGCGCCGCGCGGCCCGGTACTTGGCGATCTCCTCGAACACGTCGATGTGAGCGTTGAAGAAGAACGACAGGCCCGGCGCGAACCGGTTGACGTCGAGGCCACGCTGCCGACCGAGCTCGACGTACGCGAACCCGTCGGCGAGCGTGTAGGCGAGCTCCTGCCACGCGTTCGCCCCCGCCTCGCGGATGTGGTACCCGGAGACGCTCAGCGGGTGGAACTTGGGGACGTGCTCGAGGCAGAACTCCATCAGGTCGCCGATGAGGCGCAGGTGGGGGCGCGGCGGAAAGATCCACTCCTTCTGGGCGATGTACTCCTTGAGGATGTCGGTCTGGAGCGTTCCGTCCAGCCGCTCCCACGGCACGCCCTGACGTTCGGCCGCTGCGAGGAAGTACGCGAAGACGATCACCGCCGGTCCGCTGATCGTCATCGACGTCGTGATGTCGCCGAGGGGGATGCCTGCGAAGAGCTCGGCGAAGTCCTCGACGCTGTCCGTCGCCACTCCGCAACGCCCCACCTCGCCCTCTGAGCGGGGGTCGTCCGAGTCACGACCCATCAACGTGGGCATGTCGAACGCGACCGACAGTCCGCCCTGCCCGCGATCGAGCAGGAACCGGTAGCGCGCGTTCGTCTCGGCGGCCGTCCCGAACCCCGCGAACTGGCGCATCGTCCACAACCGGCCGCGATACATCGTCGGGTAGACGCCGCGCGTGAACGGAAACTCGCCGGGACGGCCGAGCTGCGTCTGCGGGTCGAAACCCTCCAGATGCTCGGCGGTGTACACCGTTTCGACCGGCTCGCCGGAGAGGGTCAGGCGCTCGCGCTCGTCGTCGTTCGTGTCACTCGCACGGCGCCGCTCGCGTTGCTCGACCATCTCCCGGCCTCTTCCCGATCAGCGTTCGGACGGAACCCTCTCGGCCAGGATAGCCGCGGCGCGATACGGATCGACCCGCCGTTCGGCAAGGTCGTTCGCCAGCGCGACGTCCGACGCGAGGAGCTCGCGCGCGCCGGCACGGAGCCGTTCCGCGGTGAGCGTTTCGACCTCGCGGAGGAGACGAGCCCGACGCGTCTTATCGAGCTCGCCCGAGGTCTCGAGGTACGTTCGGTGTTCCTCGATCGCGTCCCACAGCTCGCCGATGCCGTCCGCCTCCGTTGATGAGGTCTTCACGATCGGCGGAGTCCACGGCGTCTCGGCGCCCATGTGGATCATCTGACGGAGGTCTCGCATCGCCGCCTCCACGCCCTCGCGGTCGGACTTGTTCACCACGAACACGTCGGCGATCTCGAGGATGCCAGCCTTCGCCACCTGCACCTGGTCACCCCACCCCGGCGCGACGACGACGAGCGTCGTGTCGGTCGCCGCGGCGACGTCGACCTCCGCCTGCCCGACGCCGACCGTCTCGACCAAGATTCGATCCCGACCGGCCGCGTCGAGGATGCGAACGGCCTCGGGCGCGGCGAGCGCCATGCCGCCGAGGTGCCCGCGCGTGGCCATCGAGCGGATGAACACGGCGGGATCGGTCGCGTGTGCCTGCATCCGGACGCGGTCGCCGAGGAGCGCGCCTCCGGTGAACGGCGACGTCGGGTCGATCGCCAGGACCGCGACGGTCTGGTCTCGACGACGTGCCTCGTGGACGAGCTGGCCGGCGAGCGTGGACTTCCCCACGCCCGGCGAACCGGTGAGGCCGATCGTCCACGCGTGACCGGTGTGCGGAAAGAGTCCCTTTGAGAGCTCCTCGAGCCCCTCGGCTCCGTCCTCGACCATCGAGATGGCCCGCGCGATCGAACGCGGATCGCCGCTCAGCACGCCGGCGACGAGGTCCACGCCGGAAGCGTACCCGCAGCCCGTCGACCGACGTGACCGAACTGCTGCCGGTTGACGTGGTGGAGCGCCCGCGCGGACGATGCGCTCCGGTGAGGCTCAGCAGTGGTCAACGACGGACGCTCGACGCGATCTGCGACACGTTCGCGCCGCCGTTGGACGGACGGCCGTCCGCGTCGGAGCTCGGCGTTCCGGAGACGCTCATCGAGGCGGCCGACGCGAACCTGAGTCCGAGTGAACGGACGCAGCTCCGCCTGCTGCTCTCGGTGTGGGAGTGGCAACGCGGCCGGCGGTTCACGTCGCTCTCGTTGCCGGAGCGCGAACGCGTGCTCCGTTCGTGGTGCGACAGCCGCATCCCGGCGCGACGGGCGGCGTTCCAGTCGCTCCGCAAATCGATTCTCGCCCTGTACCACATGCTGCCCGCACCAGACGGCGGTCCGAACCCGGTGACCACGCGGTTCGGCTACCCGGGGCCGCGACGCCCGGCCGGGGATGCGCCTCGAAGACGGTCGATCGTCCCGCTTCCCGTCGAGCGCGACGTCGAGCTCGAGTGTGACGTGTCGGTCGTGGGCTCAGGCGCCGGCGGCGGGACCGCCGCCGGTGTCCTCGCCGCCGCGGGCCTCGACGTCATCGTCATCGAGGCCGGCGACCACTACGACGACGCCGACTTCGACGGCGACGAGCTCCGAGGCTGGATGAGGCTGTACCTGCAAGGCGGCGCGACGGCGACGCACGACCAGAGCGTGGGGATCCTGGCGGGCGCGTGTCTCGGCGGCGGAACGGTCGTCAACTACACCACGTCGTTCCGAACGCCGGAGGAGGTCCGACACGAGTGGGCGCGCAGATCCGGCGTGGCGGCGTTCGCCGGCGAGGAGTTCTCGCGGAGTCTCGACGCGGTCTGCGCTCGCCTCAGTGTCAACCTGGATCACGGCAAGGCGTCCAGCCGCGACGAGATCATGCGCCGAGGGTTGGAGTCGCTCGATTGGCACGTCGAGGCAATGCCGCGGAACGTTCTCGGGTGCACGCAGGACGTCGACTGCGGCTACTGCGGCTTCGGCTGTCGGGTGGGGGCCAAGCAGTCGACGGTCAAGACGTGGCTCGCCGACGCACATGCGGCCGGCGCCCGATTCATGGTGGGGGCGCGCGCGGAACGCGTCACGCTGGCGAACGGCGCGGCGACCGGCATCGTTGCGAGAACGCGGGACGGTCACGGCGTTACCGTGCGCTCTCGCGCGGTGGTCGCCGCTGCGGGATCGCTGCACACACCGGCGTTGTTGCGGCGGTCCGGTCTCCGCAACGCCAACATCGGCAGGCATCTGCGGCTCCATCCGGTCACGGGACTCCTCGGCGTCTTCGACGAGGAAGTCCGGCCGTGGGAGGGAACGATCCAGGCCCTCTACTCGGACCAGCTGCGCGATCTGCACGACGGCTACGGCGTCAGGTACGAGACGACGGCGCTCCATCCCGGGCTCATGGTCGGGTTCGCGCCGTGGCGTGGAGCTGCGGACCACGCGGAGTTCGTTCGCGCACTGCCGAACGCCGGCGTCATCGGCGTCCTCCTTCGGGATCGCGGGGCGGGAGAGGTCCGTGTGCGGCGGAGCGCCGACCCCATCGCGCGATATCGATTGTCCGACTACGACGTTGAACACGTGCGCCGTGGTGTGGACGGCGCGGCGCGGATCCTCGAGGCCGCCGGCGCTCGCCGCATCCACTCGGTCCACGCCAAGGACATCGCGTACGAGCCGGGACGCGGCAGCCGCGAGCGGTTCCTCGCCGAGGCCGACGCGTGCGGCTGGCGGGCGGGGCAGTGCGCGTTCTACTCGTTCCACCAGATGGGAACGGCCCGCATGGGATCGACGCCCGAATCGTCGGCCTGCCGGCCCGACGGCGAGACGTGGGACGTTCGAAACCTCACCGTCTGCGACGCTTCGACGTTCCCGAACGCGTCCGGAGTGAATCCCATGGTCACGATCGAGGCCATCTCGTACATGAACGCGAACGAGCTGGCGGCGAAGCTTCGCTAGCCGCTACCGAAGCGTATAGATCAGCGTCAGCCCGATGACGTTGAACACCACGTGCGCGACGATCGGCGCGACGATCGTTCCTCGCCGCTCGTACCACCACGCGAGGGCGATGCCGTTGAAGAACATCACGCCGATCAGCAGCAACGCGTCCTGCCAGTCCGCGTCGAGGAAGTGGATGAGGCCGAACCCGACCCCCGACGCGAGCAGGCCGCTCACCAGGCCGTAGCGATCGCGCACCGCGCGGAACAGCACGCCGCGGAAGAACAGCTCCTCGCTCAGCGGCGCGATGACGATCCCGTACACGACGGTGACGATCACCGTCGCGGTCGACGGTTCTGACGGAACCTGCTCGGGCGCCTCGACGGCCTCACCAGAGATGACCCCGAGGAGAACCGCCAGGATCACCCCCACCACGAACACCATCGCCGGGTACAGCGCGAGACCGAACCCGATCGAGGAACGGATCTCGGCCCACCACTCGCGTCGAGCCGGGAACCCCATGATGTCGGGCCATCCTGGCTGCGTGGCCGAGAGCCACCCGAGGAGCGTGCCGGCGATGACGATCGAGGCGACGGCGCTCGCCGACAGCACGGCGAGGTCCTCGTTCTCGATCCATCCGAGGATCGGAATCGTCGTGATCCCTCCCAGGATGAACGCGACGACGTACACGGCGATCGCCTCCCATGGTCTCCAGGTGGCGCGCGGTCGCGACTGGAGACGCGTGACGTCTTCGTGTGTCGGATCGACGGGGAGCCGGTCGGGTCGCGGCGGCACTCGATCGAGATCCGGCCCGGGAGGTTCAGCGCTCATTCCGCCTCCATCTTGCCGGTGGGCGCGAGAAGCGACACGCCCACCATTCCTCCGAGGCCGAGCCCGAAGAAGAGCCCTGCAGCGGCCGGCCCGGTGTCGTTCACGAGATAGGCCACGATCCCGGCGACGAACGTCACGACCACGGCGTCGCGCCACGCGGGCCATCGCTGGAAGGTGGCGCGGATCGGCGGCGGCGGCCGGAGCGCGACGAACAGCGCGATGGGGAGACCGACGACGGGGATCAGCGCGGCGGGGTTGCGGGCGATGAGGTCGAACCCGGCCTCGAGACGGTCGACAAACGTGCCGATGATCCCACCGAGCCCATTCGTATCGCTCTCGAACCGCGTCACGTGCGTTTCGAACGGTGAGAACGCGTGGCTCACGAGGATCACGGCGGTCCCGATCGCAGTGACGGCCACCGTGACGGCCGCGCCCTTGGCGATCGCCAGCCGGTCGCGCTCGCGAACCGCGACCCACAGTCCGGCCGCGGCGAACGACGTGACGGCTCCGCCGAGGTCGGCGCCGAGGAACGGTAGCCCCGCGAACAGCCCTGCGCCGCAGAGCAACGCGAATCCGGCGACCGTACCGAGACGATGTGCCACCCACAGACAGGAGCCGACGAGCAAACCGAGAGCCACGTTCGGCAACCCGTAGAACCTCCCGCCGTCGAGCTGCGACCCGCCGAGCAGCGGCGTCAGCATCCCGGCCCATCCGGACGCCGCCTCGAGGACGAACGCGATGAGGACGGCGATGCCGATGCCGAACGGCACGAGCGTGGTCTCCGCGCGTTCGAGCGGAGAGAACGCCATCGT
>OCZV010000651.1_pt1 | contig 12498 bp, 14 predicted proteins | sample 1539051 | NCBI WGS metagenome assembly OCZV01 (sample SAMEA3113581, study PRJEB22503) | soil metagenome
GAGAAGGCCACGGAGGTATTGCGCCGGCTTGAGGAGCGGCCCGGCTTTCCCGGTGTGCAACAGCACGAATAATCCGGACTAGGACTAGGAGGATTTGTGACGAAGCACAAGCACGTCGCGCATGTTTCCGAAATTTCCGTGGACAAGATCAACGCCGCTAACTCGGGGTGTGGCGGGAGGCGTCAGCCGCAATCGGGCCGCAGAACCTGCTGCCCGCTTCCTTAACCTTGCTCTCTTTGACTCACCATGGTTCGTTTCTTCCCCTGAGACAACGCCGACAGGCAACGTGCCGATTAAAACTATGATTCGGAATCGAGCATGTCATCATATGAGTTTGCCCTTCGACAGAACTGATTCCAGTTCCGATGCACGGATTTCGCCTTCGCGGAGAATCGTTACGGCGTCTTCGCTCACTTCCGCCACGGTAGAACCTTTCTTGGATGCGAGCATTCCACCATCCACGAATAGTCTGACCCGGCCGGCGAAGTAACGCTTCGCCTCGTCAACCGTGCGGGCGGGCTCATGCCCCGAAGGGTTGGCGCTGGTGGCGGTTATCGGACGTCCTAACCGTTGGACGAGCCGCGTCGCCGTCGGCCGGCTTGAAATCCGAACGCCGATACCGCCTCTGGCATTGAGGAGCGGTGGCGGTATCCCTGGCCGCGCCTTTAAGACCAAAGTCAGTGGTCCGGGCCAAAAGTGGTTCAACAACTTCCTTGCTGAATCTGAGATTTCAGCTACGAGCATGAGCAACATCTGCTCGTCTGCCACGAGCACGGGGATCGGGTTGTTCGAATTTCGTCCTTTCAATTGAAAAAGTTCCTCCACGGCACTTCTGTTCAGGGCGTCTGTCCCTAGGCCGTAAAGGGTCTCCGTCGGGAAGACGATAATTTCGCCGCGCCTAAGTGCGGCGACCGCTTCCGCGATGTCTTCAGCTCCGTTGCTTTTGACTCTGGAGCTTTCGGTCTCCTTCTTCGACATCCGCGGCCATCTCCTTTTTGAGCTGAGTAAGTCTGGCGGCAACCTTGGAATCCTTGAGAGCAATAATTTGGACGGCAAAGAGGCCGGCATTGGCGGCGCCCGCTTTGCCGATAGCCATTGTCGCAACTGGAATGCCCGCTGGCATCTGGACAGTTGCAAGTAAGGCATCGAGGCCCTTCAGACTGGAAGAATCGATCGGAATACCCAGGACGGGCAGGGTTGTATTGGCTGCGATGCTGCCGGCGAGATGCGCGGCGGCTCCCGCGCCGGCGATAATGACTTCCAAGCCGCGCTGTTGGGCGCCGGCAGCATACTTTGCTGCCTTTTCCGGGGTGCGATGCGCGGAGATAATTCTCGTCTCGTAGACGATGCCGAAATACTCGAGCCGTTTCTCGGCCTCTCGTATCACCTCGAGATCGGAGTTGCTGCCCATCAAGATTCCTACCCTTGGTTTCCGGGTTGAGTTCTTCGCCACCCTTCGCTCCTCCTGCTGCACTTTTATATTAGTGCGCGACGCGCGATGTCTCTGCGGTAGTGCATTCCGTCCCAGGAGATTTCGCCCACGGCGCGGTACACTTCCTGAGCCGCGTTCGCAATGTCAGTCCCCCGTGCGGTGACGCCCAGCACGCGACCCGCGGCAGTAACCCAGCGTCCGTTGTCTTTTGCGGTGCCGGCGTGAAAGACAAAGCCCTTCTCCCAGTGCTTTAACCTATCCAATCCGAGAATCTCGTTCCCTCGATCGTAAGATCCTGGATAGCCCTTCGCACATAAGACGACGCAGACGGCGGCGTCTTCGTACCATTCCGGTCGAATACGATCGAGCCTGCCCTCAATCGTAGACTCCAGCAGCGGGATCAGATCGCTTTTCAATCGCATCATAATCGGCTGGCATTCGGGATCGCCGAAGCGGGCGTTGAATTCCAGGACCTTGGGGCCAGCCTTGGTTATCATCAAGCCGACGTAGATCACGCCGCGATAGGCAATCCCCTTCTTCTTCAGGCCAACGAGCAATGGATTGAGAATCTCGGTGAGGATGCGTTTGTGAACCGCCGGTGTTACCACAGGCGCAGGAGAATAGGCGCCCATTCCCCCGGTATTGGGACCGTGATCGTTATCGAACACCCGCTTATGATCCTGGGACGAGGCTAGCGGCAGGATGTGCTCTCCATCTGTGAGTATCATGAAAGACGCTTCTTCGCCGTCTAGGAATTCCTCAATGACGAGTTTTTCACCGGCCTTGCCGAAAGCTTTGCGGACCAGCATCTCGTCGATAGCGGCCTCAGCGTCTAGGCGAGTTGCACAGATGAGGACGCCTTTTCCGGCGGCAAGACCGTCGGCTTTGATCACGCACGGCGTTGATTGCTCTTGGACGTAGTGTTTGGCTGCCGTTGCGTCGGTAAAGGTGCCAAAAGAAGCGGTCGGGATATTGCCCTCCTGGAGTATCGCCTTCGCAAAAGCCTTGCTCCCTTCCAGTTGTGCGGCGGCGCGGTTGGGACCAAAAACTTTTAACCCTCTCTTTTCGAACAAATCGGCGACGCCGAGAGTCAGCGGAAGCTCGGGGCCGATGACCGTGAGATCGATCCCTTGGTTTTCGGCGAAGTCGGCAAGCTTGTTGATCTGCGCCGGGCCGATGGCGACGCATTCAGCGAGCTCGCCAATGGCGGCGCTCCCCGGAGCGCAGTAGATTTTATTCACCCTTGGGCTTTGGCTGATCTTCCAGGTGAGCGCATGTTCGCGTCCGCCGCTGCCGATGACTAGGACTTTCATAGAAGTTTAGGACTGAGGAATGAGGACTGAGAGGATCCTTAAAAGAGGGGCCTCACTGCCCCCGGCTCAGCCCTCAGCAGTCGTTACGCAGTCCTGATTAATGCCTGAAATGTCTCATGCCGGTAAAGACCATCGTCATCCCGTGCTCATTGGCCGCTGCGATGACTTCTTCGTCCTTGATGGAGCCACCCGGCTGAATGACCGCTTTGGCACCGGCTTTGGCGGCTTCGTCCACGCCGTCGCGAAAAGGATAGAACGCGTCGGAAGCCACGGCCGAGCCCTTGAGATCCAGGCCGTGCGTGGCCGCGCGCATCACGGCGATTTTAGCGGAATCCACACGGCTCATCTGTCCGGCGCCGACACCTAAAACTTGGTCCGGCGAAGCAAAGACGATGGTATTGGACTTTACGTGTCGGCACACCCGCCAGGCGAAATCGAGCGCTTGATATTCTTCCTCGGTAGGGCTTCGTTGTGTGACCACTTTGCACGCGCGCACATCCACCGATCCCGTATCCCAGTCCTGGATCAAAACGCCGCCCCGAACCCGACGAAGGTCATAGCCGCCGACTTGTCGCGCGCTCATATCAAGTTCAAGAAGACGAATGTTCAGCAACCGCTTCGCTGATGAAAGCACGCCCTTCGCCTCGGGAGTGAAGCGGGGAGCGATAATGATTTCCAAGAAGAGTTCTCTGAGCTCTTTGGCGGTTTCTTCGTCCACCGGCCGATTGAATGCGATGACCCCGCCAAAGATCGACACCGGATCGCAAGCTTTCGCTTTGCGAAAGGCGTCGGCCAATGACTTCTGGGACAGGGCCACGCCACAGGGATTATTGTGCTTGATCGCAACAGCGGCGATTTCGGAGAACTCCAACACCGTGCTGAGAGCAGCATCGGCATCCAATATGTTATTAAACGAGAGTTCCTTACCCTGAAGCTGTTGGCCCCGCGCAATGGACGGGCCGGTTTCCCCGTGAGTGCCATAAAAGGCGGCACGCTGATGCGGGTTCTCGCCGTATCGCATGTCCTGAATTTTTGACACCTGAATGTTGACTGTTTGCCCCCAAGCGGTTGGCTTTCGACTTTCGTCGAGAGACGAAAAATAGTTGGAGATGGCACCATCGTAATGCGAGGTGTGCTGAAACGCTTTGCAGAACAGACGGTAATGGGTCTCGGGTGAAAGTGAGCTCCCCCTTTCTTTTAGTTCGGCCAGTATGGCGCTGTAGTCCTCCGGATCCACGACCACGCCGACGTAAGTGTGGTTCTTGGCGGCGGCGCGAACCATGCTCGGGCCACCAATGTCGATATTTTCCACGATCTCTTCAAACGAAGCACCACGAGCGACGGCTGATTCGAAGGGATAAAGATTCACAACCACCAAGTCGATAGGGACAATGGCGTGGGCCTTCAACTGTCCCATGTGTTCGGGATTGTCCCGGAGCGCGAGAATGCCGCCGTGAATTTTGGGATGCAACGTTTTCACTCGGCCATCCATCATTTCGGGAAAGCCGGTCAGCTCCGCGACATCTTTCACAGGGACTTTATGGTCGCGCAGCAATGACGCAGTCCCGCCTGTAGAAATAATTTCAATGCCTAACTCCGACAGCCCTCGGGAAAATTCGACGATAGCTCTTTTGTCAGAAACGCTGATGAGGGCTCTTTGAATCTTGCCCACTGCTACTGCTCCTCCTTGGAACTGTAATAAATACGGGGGACGCGAGCCCCGATGGAAGTGAGAATCTCGTATGAGATTGTGTTTGACCAGGCGGCCATCTCGTCGACGGAAATTTCCGCGCTGCCCTGACGGCCGAGGAGAACGACCTCATCTCCCTGCTTGACTCCCCGTATATCGGTAACATCGATTGTAGTCAAATCCATGCTGATCCTTCCTACCACCGGCGCCCTATTACCTCGAACGAGAACAGCGGCGCAATTCGATAAAACTCGCTGATAACCATCGGCATAACCCACCGGAAGCGTGGCGATCAGACTTTCTCTCCCTGTCACAAACGTTCGGCCATAACCGATGCTGGCGCCTTTCGACAACCGCTTCAATTGGATAATGCGCGTTTTCCAGGTGAGCAAGGGTTTGAGAGCAATCTCTTTTGCCATGTCAGGTGAGGGATAGATTCCATAAAGAATTAATCCCGGTCGCACTATCGCCAAATGAGAGGCGGGGACCGTGATGAGGGCCGCGCTTTTGGCCATGTGGACGAGTGGGGGGAGCAAACCCGCGTGGCGCAGGCGATCCACGACACACAAGAAATTCTTGAGCTGTGTTTCGGTGTAGTGTTCGTTCCTGCTTTCGGCCTCCGAAAAATGGGAAAAAATACCTTCGAGCTTAAGACTCTTGAGTTTGCTCAGCTCCGGGAGCCAAGAGTCGATCTCCGCGGCGAGAAAGCCGATTCTTCCCATGCCAGTGTCGACTTCCAGGTGGAACTTCAAGGTCGTGCGGCGATCTTGCAGCGCCGTATCCAACCTTCTCAATATCTCTAATTCGTGCAGGACGGGGGTTAGCGTGTTCTGCAAGAACTGATCAACCTGCTCCGAATAAACGCCCGCTAGAATCAGAATCGATGCGCGAATCCCTGCTTGCCTTAGTTCAACTCCTTCCTCCAAAGTTGCGACACCGAAGGCATCGCAGCCTTCAGCGGCGAGGGCCTGGGCCACGGCGGGCGCGCCGTGACCATAGGCGTTTGCTTTTATCATCGCTAAGATCTTTACCGCAGGGCCAACCCTTTCTCTGATCTGGCGAAAGTTCCAGCGGAGTGCATCGAGATCGATAAAACAAAAGGTAGGGCGTCCCTGCGGAATCGTGAACATGGTTTCGGATCGGTGGCGGCGCGGTGTCAGGAAACTTTCGCACCCGGTTGAACGGTTTTCTCGGGCGTCAAGAAAATCACTCGGCCTTGATCGGAAGCGGCGAGAAGCATTCCCTGGCTTTCCAGGCCGCGGAGTCTAGCAGTTTCCAAATTGGCGACCACGACAATTTGTCTACCGATAAGTTCTTCCGGAGTGTAGTGGTCTCTGATTCCCGCACAGATTTGGCGCTGCTCGCTGCCAAGGTCGATCTGTAAGACCATGAGTTTGTCGGCATTGGGATGAGGTTGCGCGGATTTGACCGTTGCGACTCTCAGTTCCATATTCCGGAATTCTTCGATCGAGATCATTCTAAGCCCTCTCGTTTCTATGTGAAAAGATATCAGAAGGGGACGCCTAAACAAAGAAAAAGTTTATGGTGCCGGCGAAAACTGCACGCAAGGACAACCGCGAATTCAGGAAGAGCAAAGCCATGCCAACGAATAGGTTGCTGGACATCACCAAGAAATCCGAAAAATGTGGACGAAACCTCTCGAAGCTTCGCAACAAGGTTCATTAGACTCTTGCCTGTTTTGCATGCATGCGAAACAATTATGCAAGAGAGCTCCAAAAAAACCGCCGAGGCTTGACAAAATCGTGGGTACTAGATAGTAATAGTAACAATTATTATTAAACGAGGTTAGTTATGGCGAAAAGTTTAAAAGGTTCCAAAAGTCATGAAAATCTGAAGAACGCGTTCGCGGGCGAATCTCAGGCCAATCGGCGCTATCTCTACTTCGCACGTGTGGCGGATATCGAAGGATATCCTGACATCGGCGGCCTGTTTAGAGACACTTCGGAGGCTGAGACGGGGCACGCCTTTGGTCACCTGGACTTCCTGAAAGAGGTGGGGGACCCGGTCACCGATGTTCCCATCGGGACGACCGAAAAGAACTTGAAGTCCGCTGTCGAGGGCGAAACGTACGAATACACGGAGATGTATCCGGGATTCGCAAGGACCGCTCGGGACGAAGGGCTGGCTGAATTGGCCGAGTGGTTTGAGACGCTTGCAAAAGCAGAAAAGTCTCACGCCGGTCGGTTTACCCGGGGGCTTGAGAAGGTCGCAGGCAAAGAGCCCGCTGAAGCGGCTAGCTAGTGGCAATTCGGCAGGGTTAGGACTGGGTCTTTCCAGCCCTAACCTGCCGGTTCTAGCTCGATGGGCTCAGCAGTTCGGCGCAATGGTTAACCGCGCGGTCAGTTCGGCCGAACTCTCCGCTGCGTTGCTTGCCGACATCGGCCGCAGTCTGGCCCTGTGGTTTAGCGTCCGCGCTTTACCTTGGAGGAGGGATTTTTGCAGATGTTCCAGGCCCGGCAGTAGCACTGCCTGCCGTGTGCCTAAAGGCAATGAGTTATGAATAAGATTGCACTCGAGGACATCATGGGACTCGCCGCCTATGAGAAGGTGCGTGAGAAGTTTCGCCAACGTATTATCGAACTGAAGAAAAAGCGGCGTGTGGCCGTAGGCGACAAGGTTTCCTTAGTGTTTGAGAATCGCGATACGGTTATCTTTCAGATCCAAGAGATGATCCGCGCGGAAAAAATCACCGACTTGGATAAGATCCGAGAGGAGATCGAGGTCTACAGCAACTTGCTTCCCCAACCCGGGGAGCTGAGCGCTACGCTATTTCTCGAGATTGAGGATCAGATTCGGCTGCGGGAGGAGTTGCTGAAATTCCTCGGCATCGACGAGGCGGTTTTTCTGAAAGTTGGAAATCACTCGATTCACGCACGGTTTGAAGAGGGACGGAGCAAGGAAGACAAGATCAGCGCGGTGCAATACGTTCGCTTCGCGTTTGTTGATCACGTATTGCAGGCTTTTCTCCAAGGCGCAAAAGCCGAAATTGTTATCGATCATCCGAGCTACAAGCTGAGCGTGCCTCTTACTGCCGAAACCCGACAATCCTTAATCCAGGATCTTGCGGCGTAGAAACGACAACGTGGAAAAGAAATCAAGAAAAACGAAGCAGTTGGAAGTTGTCTGGGATGCAATTAAGAATGATAACTCGCATCCTACCGCCGACCAGGTGTATGAAAGAGTCCGCAAGGAGCTTCCGAATATCAGTCTGGGAACCGTCTACCGAAATTTACAAAAACTCGTCATCGACGAGAAGCTCCAGGTGCTGACTCTGGGGCGGCTGCAACGTTTCGATCCGCTGGTCAAAAGGCATCAGCATTTCATCTGTGAACAGTGCAGCCGCGTTTACGATGTCTTGGTCGAGCGGCAAAATGAAATTAAGCCCGTGAAACTCCCCCATGACGGGTTCAAGGTGACCTCTCACCAACTCGCCTTCTACGGCACCTGCAAACATTGCACTTCCTAAACCCAGTTGAGCGGGTCATCTCCTTGTAAAGATTTCCAGACAGCGCTACAGTGCGGGCTGTTCGGAGGAATTCATGGAAGACGTGCAAGTTCCTTCGGAGTCTCAAAACCGGTTAGTACGTCTTGCCCGTTGGACGCTGGAAGATTTTGTCTGTCGTGCCCAGCGGCAAAAGAAAACGGTTGACGATCCTTACCTTCAAAATCGTGGGTACGGTGCTTTTGTAACCCTACATAAAGGAAACGAGCTTCGCGGCTGCATTGGCACCTGCACCCCGAGCGCGCCTCTGTACCAAACGGTTGTTGATATGACTGAGGCGGCGGCGCGCGACCATCGCGTCACGCCCATTTCGAAGGATGAGCTGAATCATATTCGCATTGATATCTCCGTCCTTTCATTGCTGGAGACGGTGCACGACCCATTATCGCTACAGGCCGGAAAGTACGGGCTTCACATCGCACAAGGCCAGAAACGCGGTGTTCTTCTTCCGCAAGTCGCGACGCAATATCGTTGGGACATTAAAACTTTTTTGGAACAGACTTGTCTCAAAGCCGGTTTGTCGAAGAATGCGTGGCAAGAGCCCAACACCCTGATATCCAGCTTTAGCGCGCTGATTATCGAGGAATCGCTGTGAAGCGGCGTAGCTTCATCGGTCTATTGGCAGGCACAATTCTCGTGCTGGCACGCGGTGTGGCACAAGCGATCTGTAATCCTTCGTTAGTCAATCTTTTCGAGCATGGGCGAAGGCTGCTTCAGACTCGCCCGGGTAAAGGGCCATCTTTGGGTCACTATTTCATCCAGTGGTATGGTCACTCGAGCTTCTTAATTCATTCCGGAAGTCAAACCAAAGTCGTGGCTGATCCCAACTTCAATGTCACCCCGGGGATCCAGGCTGACGCCGTCACCGTGAGCAACGATCACTTCACACACAACAATACGGGCGCGGTCAGCGGTGACCCCGTCATTTTGCGAGGCATCACCTTCCGACAGACATGGAATCCGGTTCGAACCAGCGTCAAAGATATTACGATCGTTAATATCCCCAGCCAAAGAGGCGCGAGCTGGGGCGGAGCGGCTAACTCCATTTTCATCTATGAAATGGGAAGTCTTTGTCTTGCGCACTTGGGCAATATCGGTCATCTCCTTACGCCGGAACAGGAAAAGGTCATGCAACACGTCGATGTGATGATGATTCCAATCGATGCGATGACCAACCTGGGTTTCGAAGACATCATGAAAGTTATAGAACAGGTCAAGGCTCCGATCGTGATTCCCATGCACTACGATGTTTCGCGCCAGGGAGAACTTTTTGTGAGCTATGCCAAAGAGCGTTATCCGGTGCGCCAACTCCCTGACTCTCAGCTAGTGCTCAGCCGGGCCATGCTTCCCAAAGCCACGGAAATTTTCGTTCTTGCGCACCCCCGCCCCTTCGCGTTCGGAGACTGAACCGCTTATCCTGCTCTCTTAAAAGGCCTTCAGATTTACATCCCCTGATTATAATGTTATAGATTCTTGCTAACCTATCGAGACTGCAGTGGATAAAAAAGAAACTGAGTTTTTCCGTAACCTTCTGAGCCAGCGGATGCAAGAACTCCGCTCGGAAGCCGGTAAAACGGTCGAGGATATGGATGAAGACGAGAATTTTCCGGATCCCTCGGATCGCGCTTCGATGGAGTCAAACCGGAATTCCGTGCTGCGTATTCGCGATCGTGAACGTAAACTCATCTTCAAGATTCAAGAGGCGCTGAGACGCCTTGACGAGGGCGAGTACGGGGTTTGCGAGGAATGTGGAGACAATATCGGCATCGAACGTCTCAAAGCGCGTCCCGTGACGACGCTCTGCATCGACTGCAAGTCGAGCCAAGAGATTAAAGAAAAAAAAGCGCGGAGATTCGTCTAACATGGATCTCAATTTTGCATGAAACTCAGAAAAGCCGTCATACCTGTAGCGGGCTTAGGCACGCGCTTCCTCCCGGCCACTAAAGCCGTGCCGAAAGAGCTTTTGCCCATCATCGATATCCCATCGATCCAGTACGTGGTGCAGGAGGCGGTCGATTCGGGCATTCAGGAGATCATCTTTGTTACCGGTCGTGGCAAAGACGCCATAGAAGACCACTTTGATGAGGCGCCGGAATTGGAGCAGATCCTGGCAGAACGCGGACAAGCTGAGATAGTCGATATGCTGCGGAAGATCGCCGACATGACCGAAGTGGTTTCGGTTCGGCAGAAGCGGCCTTTGGGATTAGGTCATGCCGTGATGTGCGCTCGCGATCTCGTCGGCAACGAACCTTTTGCGGTGATGTTGGCCGACGACCTGATTGATAGCAACATTCCCTGCATACGCCAGCTGTTGGAGATCTTTGAGGAAAGGCAAGAATCCGTCGTTGCCCTGATGGAAGTTCCTCAGGAAGAAGTCCAGCGTTACGGGGTAATTAAAGGAAGCAAAATAAAGGAACACCTGTACCAGATCGAGGCAACGGTGGAAAAACCGGCGGCAAAAGAAGCTCCTTCGAGAATGGCCATCATAGGTCGCTATGTCTTGCGACCTGAGATTTTTACTATCTTGGAGAAGCTTCCGGCCGGCAAAGGAGGAGAATTCCAGTTGACCGATGGATTAGCGCAATTGGTTCGCGAACGAAAGGTCTTCGGCTGCGAGTTTCAGGGAGACCGCTATGACATCGGCGATAAATTCGGTTTTGTCCGTGCCACAGTTGCCTACGCATTGAAAAGGCCGGATCTGAGAGATCGGGTGGCGGAATATCTGAAGACCACCCTAACGTCATGACGATTTGCGGGGCCGTAGCTCAGTTGGGAGAGCGCTAGAATCGCACTCTAGAGGCCGTGGGTTCGACTCCCATCGGCTCCACCAAACGATACAGCGTAAGGAACTCCTCGTTCCGGGGGCTTTTAGTCTCTGGAGGGAGGAGTTCTCGCTGTCCTCGGTGACTTGTAAGCAGCTACCATCGCCGACTCGCCTCTCTAAAAGCCGTTTTCCCTTTAAGCCGTATCTGCACTGCTGAGTTCTTCTGTAATTCTGGCGCCGCGAGCAGCTCGTCGAACTACGGGTGGTAGCGAACCCCGCTTATGAACCTGATCAGCTGTCAATTTTGGCACGATTAGCGAGTCAATCTGACATTAACTGACAAGTTCAGCCTGGCCTTCCCGAGTTTTTTCCACTGTAAATTCGGTATTTCTTACACACATTTGTCCTCGTTAGGTAATGGCCCGTCCATTGCGTCATCGTCTGCGCAATCAAGGGAGGGGGCGTATATGGACTTCGTAAAGCAGCTCTCAGCGGAGCAACGCGGACAAGGGCTCACGGAATACGCCCTTATCGTTTTCTTGATTGCATTGGTTTTTGGTTGGGAGTCAAAGACACCAACATTGGGGATGCCCTCGTAAATATTTGGAGCGGCATTATGGATTGCCTCGGCGCTCCTTTCTCCTGTAGTTCCGGATCGTAAAGACGCAGCGAACGGCTAGGAAGAACGAGCAAGTGGCGCTGAAGCACATCTCTACCCACGGCAGAGGCGCTCGCGACACGAGTGCTATAGCTTGGCCGCTTGGGATTCTGTTCAGGCGTGCTGTTTGTATTGCCAATTTATGCGCAGATGGCGAAGTTGATTCTCTTGGGTGTCACAACGACCAGAACCACAAAGACTGTCACTACCATGCAGGGTGTTAAACTGGCTAGCTTTGCAGGTCGCCATCGGGAATCCCGGTGATTTCTTCCAGCCAGACCGCGGCTTCGCTATCACTGGGCGCGCGATAATCTCCGCGCGGGGATAAAGAACCGCCGGAACCGACTTTAGGAGCGTTCGGTATGCAGCTGCGCTTGAACTGGCTTAACTGAAAAAAGCGCCAGGCGAAAACGGATAACCAACGTTTAATCTCGCCGATCTTGTACTGATGGCGGCCTTCGTCCGGAATATCAGGCCAATCTCCTAAGCTCCTATCACGCCAACCACAATAGGCTAGAAAAGCTATCTTAGACGGCAGATAGCCGAAGCGAGTGCTATAGTAGAGAGTGAAATCCTGCAGTTCGTAAGGACCGATGACCTCCTCGCTTCTCTGCGTGGGCTGTTCCTGCTCCGTATCGGCGGGAATGAGTTCCGGACTGAACTCGGTTGCGAGAATGGAACGAAGGATCTCGCTTGTCGCTCTACCCAGCTGATCCGTATCCGCCACCCATCGGATCAGAAACTGGATCAGCGTTTTGGGAACGCTAGCGTTTATGGCGTAATGAGACATGTGATCTCCCACGCCATAAGTGCACCAACCGAGAGCCAGTTCGCTGAGATCGCTGGTTCCAAGCACCAGCGCCTGGTGAAGATTTGCCAGTCGAAAAAGATGGCTGGTGCGCTCTCCCGCCTGGACGTTCTCGAAGGTCACGTCGTAAACCGGTTCTCCTTTCGCGTAGGGATGACCGATATCGCGCAACATCTGCTCACAGCTCGGCCGAATATCCAGCTCGTGAGACTCGCATCCCAGCGCTGCCATTAGGGCGGTCGCATTAAATAATGTGTGCTTTGTCGTGCCGAATGCGGGCATGGTATAGGCCAAGACGTTGCAACGTGGG
>OCZV010000652.1_pt1 | contig 12494 bp, 12 predicted proteins | sample 1539051 | NCBI WGS metagenome assembly OCZV01 (sample SAMEA3113581, study PRJEB22503) | soil metagenome
CACCATGTCGTCGCCGGTGTTGACGATGGCGGTCACGTCGGCCGGCGGCACCACCTTCACCATCCCGCTGAGCAGGCGGGCGGCGCCGACGCCCCCCGCCAGCACCGCCGCGCGCATCGTGCTTCCCGCTCTTGGCCTGCGGCCGGGCCGCTCGGGCTCCGACGCTGCGTTTCCCGCTCCTGTCGCCTCCGGCGACGGGCCGCTCGGGCCCGGGGCTCGCTGCATTGCGGACGCTCGCTCAGGCGATGCCCTTGAGCTTCCCCTCGAGCAGGGCGAGGTCGGCGTCGACCATCAGGTTGACCAGGCCTCCGAACGTGGTCTTCGGCTCCCAGCCCAGCTCGCTGCGGGCCTTGGAGGCGTCGCCCACCAGCAGGTCGACCTCCGCCGGCCGGAAGAACTTCTCGTCCACGACCACGTGCTTCTCCCAGTCGAGCCCCACGCGGTCGAACGCGAGCTCGCAGAACTCGCGCACCGAGTGGGTCTCGCCGGTGGCGACCACGTAGTCGTCGGGCGTGTCCTGCTGGAGCATCAACCACATGGCCTCGACGTAGTCGCCGGCGTAACCCCAGTCGCGCTTGGACTCGAGGTTCCCGAGGCGCAGCTCGTCGGCGAGCCCGAGCTTGATGCGGGCGGCGCCGTGGGTGATCTTGCGGGTCACGAACTCGAGGCCGCGCCGCGGCCCTTCGTGGTTGAACAGGATGCCGCTGGTGGCGTGGAGGTCGTACGACTCGCGGTAGTTGACCGTGATCCAGTGGCCGTAGACCTTGGCAACCCCGTAGGGCGAGCGGGGGTAGAAGGGTGTCGACTCCCGCTGGGGCGTCTCCATCACCTTGCCGAACATCTCGCTGGACGACGCCTGGTAGAAGCGGATGTCGGGGTCGATCGTGCGGACGGCGTCGAGCATGCGGGTGACGCCGATGGCGGTGAACTCGCCGGTCAGCACCGGTTGCTGCCACGACGTGGGCACGAACGACTGAGCGGCCAGGTTGTAGACCTCGTGCGGCCGGTGCTCCTGGAGGATGGTGAGTATCGATACCTGGTCGAGCAGGTCGCCGTGCACGAACGTGATGCGGTCCTGCAGATGGCCGATCCGCTCCCAGTTGACCGTGCTGGTGCGCCGGACCATGCCCAGCACCTCATAGCCCTTGTCGAGCAGCAGCTCGGCCAGATGGGAGCCGTCCTGCCCGGTGATGCCGGTGACGAGCGCTCGCTTGGTCACGATGTAAGTCTCCTAGGGCTCCGTCGAGGGATCGGCCAGGTTGTCAGCGCCCGAGGCGCGACCGCCAGTCGGCCAGCACGTCGGCGAGGGTCTGTTCGAGGGGGATGGTCGGGGACCAGCCGGTGGCGCGGGCCAGGCGGGTGTTGTCGCCCACCAGCACCGGGATGTCGACCGGGCGCTGGAGCGCAGGATCGTCCACCAGCCGCATCGGCCGTTCCGCCATGCCCAGCAGCAGGTCGGCGATCTCCTTGACGGCGACGGCCCGGCCGCTGCACACGTTGTAGACCTCGCCCGGCTCGCCGTGCTCGATCAGTAGCCGGTAGGCCCGGACCACGTCGCGGACGTCGGTCACGTCTCGGCGCGGCGTCAGGTTGCCGATGGGAACTGCGTCGCCGCCGTCCCGCTCGTTGCGGGCGATCCGGGCGGCCAGCGACGGGGCGACGAAGCGGTCGGTCTGGCCGGGGCCCAGGTGGTTGAAGGCCCGCACCCGCACCACCGGCAGGCGGTGCCCGAGCCAGGCCTGCTGGGCCAGGGCGTCGGCCGCCACCTTGGAGGCGGCGTAGGGGGACACGGGGCGCAGCGGCTGGTCCTCGTCGAGCGGCAGCTCGTCCTCGGTGACCCGCCCGTAGACGTCGGCGCTGCTCACGGCCAGGACCCGCTCGGCGCCGGCCTCGCGGCTGGCTTCGAGCACGTTGAGGGTGCCGAGGGCGTTGGCGAGGAACGTCTCGTGTGGCGTGTCCCAGCTGCCACCGACGTCGGCGGCGCCCGCCAAGTGGTAGACGGCGGTCGGCTTGGCGGCGACCACCGCCTCGGTTATCTCGGGCGCGTCGGTGATGTCGACGCCGTCGATGGCGCGTTCGAGCTGCGTGACGTCGTCACCGCAGTCCTCGAGGTGGCGGACCAGGTGGACACCGACGAAGCCACCAGCTCCGGTGACAAGCGCTCTCACGGCGGATCATCGTAGGTGGCCGCCGCCGACCCACGGTTCTGCCCGCGCTCACTGTCGATATCGACGGGTGAGCGCGGGCAGAAAGGGGCTACGCCTCCTCGCCAACCCGGTGCAGCAGGGCGGCGAAGCGCTCGGCGGTGGTGTCCCAGCTGTGGCGGGCCACCACCTCCCGACCCCGGGCCACCAGGTCCCGGCGGTGCTCGTCGTCCGCGAGCAGCCGCGCCAGCGCAGCCGCGAGGGCCTCCGCGTCGCCGACCGGGACCAGGTCGGCGCCCGGCCCGGCCACCTCGGGGAGCGACCCGGTGTCGGTCGTCACCACGGGCACGCCGGCGCTCATCGCCTCCAGCGGCGGGAAGCCGAAGCCCTCGTAGATGGAGGGATAGGCGTAGACCGCGGCCCCGCGCAGCAGCGCCTCCCGGTCGCCGTCGGCCACCCAGCCGAGGCGCACGATCCGGTCCCGGTGCCGCGAGCGCTCGAGCGCCCGGGCCAGTGCCTCGGCACCCCAGCCGTCCGGGCCCGCCAGCACCAGCCGTACGTCGGCGTCGTCGTCGCCCAGCAGGTCGAACGCTCGCACCAGCGTGGGCAGGTCCTTGCGGGGCTCGATGGTGCCCAGCGCCAAGACGTAGCGTTCGCCGCCCGCCAGCTTCCGCCCGGCGGCGTCGTCTCCGGGCGCGACCGGCCGCACGCCGAGGGGGATGGTGACCACCCGGTCGGGGTCGACGCCGAAGTGGTCGATGACCTCGTCCCGCACGAAGGCGGACGGCGTCTGCAGCCACGCCCCCCGTTCCAGCGCCCGCCGGAGCAGCCGCGGGTACGCCAGCGTGTCGGCGGTGGCGAGCTGGGGGAAGTGCACGGTGGTGAGGTCGTGGACCGACGCCACGGCCGCGGCCCGGGTGGGAGGAACGACGTAGTTCGGTCCCCAGACGACGTCGTGGCGGCCGATCCACAGGTCCACACGCGGCTGGTCCGTCCGCTTCCACAGTGCCCGCAGGGGACGCGCAGCCATGGGACGATCCACCACCGCGACGTTGGCGGGAACGGCATCCGCCAGCCGCCCGCGTCCCCGCCAAGTCACCGCGAAGGCCGTCAGCGCCAAGTCGTCGCGGGCCGCGAGCCGGCGGGTCGTCTCGGCCGCGAACACGCCCACGCCGGTCTGGGGCGTGAGCAGCGATGTCAGGTCGACGGCGACCCGGAGCACGTTTCGATCAGCTCACGCAGCGCCCGCTCCAGCTGCCGTCGTTGGACCTGCAGGTGCTGGAAGCCGAGGATCCCCAGCCCCACGGCGGTGTACAGGGTGTTCTCGACCGTCTTGGAGATGTCATCGGTCGACAGGCGCGGCATAGGACACGCAGGCTAGTGGGCGCCCGCGGAGGGTCCGCGGCTGCGAGCCGGCCCTTCGCTACTGTCCGCGTCGGCGTGGAACCCGAAGAGCAGCCGCTTGCCTCCCCACCGGTGCTGGCGGTCGTGGTCACCCACGGCCGGCACGGCGACCGGCTCCAGGACCTGCTGGGAGCACTCGCCGAGCAGGACTACCCACAGCTGTCCGTAATGGCGGTCGACGCCGCCAACCGGGTCCTCGACCTGCCGCTAGCCCGCGGGGCCGAGTTCTTCCTCTTCTGCCACGACGACGTGCTGCCCGACCCGGGGGCGGTGCGCGCCCTGGTGGCGGCGTCCGCCGAGTGGGACGCCGACGTGGTCGGCCCCAAGTTCGTCGCCCGGGACGACCCCCACCGGTTGCTGCAGGTCGGCCTGGCGGTGGACCGGGTGGGGACGACGATGCCGCTCGTCGAGCGGCGCGAGCTGGACCAGGGCCAGCACGACGGCGTCCGCCAGGTCTTCGCCGTCCCCGCGGGTTTCACGCTGGTGCGGGCCGCCCGCTTCGCCGAGGTGGGCGGGTTCGACGAGGCGGTGGCCTCGCCGGACGACGATCTCATCCTGTGCTGGCGGGTCCGGGCAGCTGGTGCCCGGGTGCTGGTGGCCACCGACGCCCGCGTGCGGCGGGACGAGGGCGCGCCCGCCGACCCGCGGGACGAGGCCCGGCACCGGGTGCGGGCGCTGCTCGGGTGCTCCAGCCGCATCGACCTCGTACGGGTCGTGCCCCAGGCGCTGGCCCTGAGCCTCGGGCAGGCGGTGTGGGGCCTGGTCACCGGCCGGCCGGGGTGGACGCGGGCGGCACTCGGCGCCTGGGTGTGGAACCTGGCGCGACCGCTGTCGCTCTGGCGGGCCCGCCGGGCCGTCAACCGGGTGCGGCGGTCCGGCCGGGTTGGCCCGTCCCGGTTCGCCGGCCCGGTCGGACGCCCCGGCGGCCGACACCGACGGCGACGCCGTGGCGCCCTGGACGCCCGCCACCGCCCTGATCGCGATCGCACTGGCGGTCCTGATGTTGTTCGGCAGCCGGCACCTCCTCACCCGGTACGTGCCGGCGGTGGGGGAGCTGGTCGCGTTCCGCGGCGGCGCCGGCGACCTGGTGCGCGAGTGGGCCAGCGGGTATCGACCGGTGGGGCTCGGGGCGCACACGTCGGCCCCCACGGTTGTGGGCGTGGCCGGCGGCCTGGGGACGGTGCTGGGCGGGCACCTGGCGCTGGCTCGCACGCTGCTCACAGTTGGCCTCCTGCCCGTCGGCGTCCTCGGCGCCTACCGGTTGCTGCGACCAACCGGATCGAAGCCGGCGCAGGTCGCGGCCGCCGTGGCCTACGCGGCGGTGCCGCTGCCCTACGACGGCCTGGCCACCGGGCGGTGGTCGGTGGTCGCCGCCTACGCGGCCTCGCCCTGGTTGCTCGGCCGGCTGGCCGCAGCATCGGGGGTGCCGCCGTTCTCGCCGGACGGGCCGCTTCCGACGACGAAGCGGCCGCTCTGGCAGCACATGATCGCCACCGGCGCGATGACCGCGCTGGCGGGGTTGGTGGTCCCGCAGGCGCCGGCGTTGCTGTTGCTGGTGGCGGTGGCGCTCACCGTGGGGACGCTGCTGGCGTTCGAACTGCGGGGCATCGGTCGCCTGCTTGCCGTGTCGCTCGGCGCCGCCGTGGTGGCAGCGCTGCTGCACCTGCCTGCGCTGGTCGACATCGCCCGTTCCAGGACCGCGGCGGAGGCGTGGCTCGGCCTGGAGCACCCCACGGGCGCCACGACGGCGCTCGATCTGCTGCGGCTCGACACCGGTCCGCTGGGCATCGCACCCCTGGGCTTCTGCCTGGCCGGCGCCGCCGCCCTTCCACTGCTGGTGGGCCGTGGCTGGCGGCTCGGTTGGGCCGTGCGGGCCTGGACGGTGGCAGTGGCGTGCTGGGGGCTGGTGTGGGCCCAGCAGCAGGGCTACGTGGACGTGCGGCTGCCCGACCCGGGGGTGGTGCTGGCACCCGCTGCCGCCGGGTTGGCCCTGGCCGTGGCGCTGGGCGTTGCAGCCATCGAGGCGGACGTGCGCGGCCGGGCCCGGCCTGAGCGGCCGTGGGAGCGGGTGGTGCGTTGCTTCGGCTTCCGCCGGACGGTGTCGGCGCTGGGTGTGCTGGCGCTGGCGGCGGCGACCGCACCTGTGATCGTGGGGTCGATGGACGGCTGGTGGGACATGCCACCCGGTGAGCTCGCCGGTGTGATGGGCGCCGTCGACGAGGCGCTGGCTGCCGAGCCGTCGCGGGTGCTGTGGGTGGGGGATCCGACGGTGTTGCCCGGCGGGCCGGCATGGGAGCTCCCCGATGGGCTGTCGTACACGGCCACGGAGGCCGCGACCCCCGGCGTCGCCGACCTGTGGCCGGCGACCGGCGTGGGCGCGAGCGATCGGCTGGCCCGGGCGCTGCAGCTGGCCGCCGACGGTCAGACGAGCCGGCTGGGACGGATCCTGGCGCCCATGGGCGTCCAATACGTCGCCGTCCCCCGGTCGCCAGCCCCCATGAGCGCGATGGAGCGGACCGATGGGCCGGCCGGTGCCTTGGCGGCTCCCGCGACGGTCGACGGCCTGATCGACGTGCTCGATGGGCAGCTCGACCTCGAGCAGGTGCCGGTCGACGACGCGGTCGCGCTGTACCGCAACGTCGCCTTCGCTCCCCTGCGGGCGACCGGTATCGACCAGGTGGCCCTGGCCGAGAGCTCGGTGGCGGCCATGCAGCACGTCGACCTCTCGGCGGCATCGCCGGTGCTCGTGGAGGCCGACGGTGGCGCCTACCGCGGTCCCGTTGCCGCTGGGCACACGGTGGTGCAGGCGTCGTCGGCGTCGGATCGCTGGGTGCTAGAGGTGGACGGGCGCCGAGCCGAGCGCACCGACGCCTACGGCTGGGCCAACGCCTTCGCCACCGGCGACGGCCCGGAGGGAGGGGAGGCGGTGCTCAGCTACCGCACCCCGCCGGTCCGCCACCTGCTGCTCGGCGTGCAGGGGGCATTGTGGCTGCTGGCCCTGGTGGTGGTCGTGCGCATGCGGTTCGGGTCCGAGGCGCCGTCCCCGGCCGCGCCGTTCGAGGCCCCCGAGGCATCGGGCGAGGCCGAGGCCGAGTCGCCGCCCGACGACGAACCCGTGCCCGAGGAGGTGCCATCGCCCGGACGTGAACCCGAGCCGGTGCCCGCCGGAGCCCCCACGTGAGGCGCCCTCGCCTGCGGCGGCCCTCGCCGCGGCTGCCGCTCATCGTGCTGTTGGCAGGCGCGATCGGCGGGGCGGTGGCGCAGCAGCACATCGACGATGACGGCGCCGCGGGCGCCTCCGCCGAGGCCAACGCCGCCGACGACACGGACGACGGGGCCGTCCCCGTCGATGTCATGCCCACGGTGGCCGGCGACGACGTGTTGGCATCGACCTGGTACTGCGCCGCCGGCACCGGCGACCAGGGCGGCATGGCCGACCACACCGTCGCCATCCTCAACCCCTCGAACCGGGCGCTCGACGCCACCGTGACCGTCTACGGCGGCGTGCTGAGCTCGCAGGGGACACGGCCGGCCGCCGTGCCGGCGCCGGTGCGGCAGCGGGTCCGGCTCCCGGCCCGCGATCGGGTCGAGCTGCGGTTGGGCGATGTCGTGGCGGCGCCGCTGGTGGCGGCGCTGGTGGAGGTCGAGGGTGGTGCGGTCGCGGTCGACCACGGGGTGAGCGGGCCCCATGGCGCCGACGCCGGGCCCTGCGCCTCCGACGCGGCGCCGGTGTGGCACCTGGCCTCGGGCGCCACCACCCGCGATGCCCGCGAGGTGGTGGCCTTGTTCAATCCGTTCCCCACCGACGCCATCGTCGACGTGGCCTTCGGCACCGACGCCGGGTCACGCGAGCCGCTGCGCTTCCACGGCTTCCCCGTCCCGGCCGGCAGCGTCGTGGGGGTCGACATCGGAGACGACGTCGCCCGCGAGGCACAGGTGTCCGCCACCCTGCGGGTCCGCACCGGGCGGCTGGTCGTCGAGCGGCTGCAATCCCTCGACGGGAGCCTGGGCTCGGAGGGGCTGTCGCTCGCGCTGGGGGTCCCCGAACCGTCGACCATGTGGGCGTTCGCCGATGGCACCGTTGGTGAGGCCCAAACCGAGCGAATCGTCGTCTACAACCCCGGCGACGACCGGGCCGAGGTCGACGTCAACGTGCTGCCCACGACCGAGGAGTCGGCGCCCGCGCCGCAGGCGTTCCGCCTCAGCATCCCGGCCGGCGACTTCTCCGTGGTCGACTACGGCGCCGAGGACCGGGTGCCCGTCGGGGTCGGCCACGCCACGCTCGTCCGTTCCACCAACGGCGTGCCGGTCGTCGCCGAGCGCGTCCTGAGCCACACGGTGACCGCCGGCGAGGACGGCGAGGACGGCGAGGACGACGAGTCCGAGTCCACGGGCGACACCGCCGCCGGCCCGGGCGCGGCCCTGGCGGCCCGCCGGTGGACCTTCCCGGGACCGCTCGGGGGGGACGGGTCCACCACCCCCTTCGTCGTGTTCAACCCCGACCCCGAGCGCCCGACCCGGGTCACGCTCCTCGAGGTCGCGCACGGGCGGCAGACCGAGGTCCGCACCGCCCGCGACGTCGAGATCCCCCCCGGTGGGCGGGTCACGCTGACGGACGAGCCCGACGACGCCGAGGACGTAGACGACCCGGACGACCCCTCCGGCGGCGCGCCCGAGTCCGCCTGGGTGGTCGAGTCCGAGGCCCCGGTGGTCGTCGAGCGCGTGGTCCTCGGTGCCGACGGTCTGCGGGTGGCCACCGAGCTGGGCCTCCCCAGCGTCGACGGCGCGGCGCCGCTGGCGGACGGCGAGCAGCCCTGAGTGGCCGGGGTCACGATCCGGGCGCGACCATCGGGGTGTGGAACGGCTCGTGGTGGTCGTCGTGCTCGCGGCGGTGGCCGTCGCCGTGGCGCTGATCGTCGAGCGGCGGCGCCGTCCTCCCGCCCCCACCAACGTCGGCCACACCCTCCCCGACCAGCTCGACCGTCGCGACTTCGAGCGCCCCGACGCGCCGTGGCTGGTCGCCGTGTTCACGTCGGCGACGTGCCACACCTGTGCCGGCGTGTGGGACAAGGCCAGGCTGCTGGCGAGCGACGAGGTGGCCGTCCAGGAGCTCGAGGTCACGGCCGCCCGCTCCCTCCACGAGCGCTACGGCATCGACGCCGTCCCCGCCGTCGTGGTCGCCGACGGGTCCGGTGCCGTGAGGGCGGGCTTCCTCGGGCCCGTCACCGCCACCGACCTCTGGGCCACGTTGGCCGAGCTGCGGGCCCCGGGTAGCGTCCCCGAGGGGTGCGACCACGGCGTGCCCGCCACGGCGTCGACCGATCCCCCCACCGACCGCACCGACCCGACGGATTGAGGACCCATGTCCGGCATCGCCATCATCACCGAGGCCTGCATCGACGTGAAGGACCGGGCGTGCGTCGACGTCTGCCCAGTGCAGTGCATCTACGAGTTCGACCCTGCGAAGAACCTGCTGTTCTCCGAGGACGAGGCCGGCAGCGGCGTGGTCGAGAACACGCATCAGCCCAACCCCGACATGATCGCCATCTTCGGCGACGGCCTGCTGTACGTGAACACCGAGGAGTGCACGTCCTGCACCGCCTGCTACCAGTCGGACGTGTGCCCGGTGGGTGCGATCTACTCGGAGGAGGACGTCCCCGACGGGTCCTCGCCCAAGGCGTACAACCCTGAGGACCCCAACAAGGGGCACGACCACACGTTCTTCATCGAGCACAGCCGGGCGGTGTTCGCGGACTGACGACGGCGGCGCCGGCCGCGCCCCCGTCACTCCATCACCGGGCGGGTGAGCGCCCGGGGCTCCCGTCCGGCCAAGAGCCAACCGGCGAGAGTGGCGACCAGGGGCAGGCCCACGGCGATGACCGCCAGATGGAGCACGGGGACCCGCTCCAGTGCGCTGAAGTCGGTGCGGTATCCCGCGGCCAGCGCGAGGTAGGCGGCGGCCGTACCCAAGGCCGCGCCGAGCAGCGCCAGCGCCCCGCTGGTGGCGGCGGTGATGCCGCGCCGGGTCCAGCTGGTAGCACCCGTGGCCGTGAGGTTGCGCACGTCCCCCGTGGCATCGCTGCGCACCAGGCCGACGGTCATGGCGACGATGCCGAGCGCCAGCAGCCCCCCCGCCACGGTCGCTCCCGAGCGCACCGTCGACAGCTGGCGCTCATCTTCCCGTGTCTCCACGGTGAGGCCGGCGTCGGCGGCGATGTCCCGCACGGCAGAGCGCTCCGCACCCGTCAAAGGGCGGGCCGACTCCACGAGCCAGCCCACCCGTCCCGTCTCCCAGCCGCGCCGGCGCACGGCCTCGTGGGTGATGAGCGTGGTCGGCGCCTCGGTGTAACCCGGGAGGTCGAGCCGCTCGACGTGCGTGGCGACCTCGGGCGGCGACCGGTCGCCCGGGCGGTCGAACACCAGCTGGCTGCGCCGCGCGGTGAAGACGTTGATGCTCGGGTCGACCGCGCCCGGGTCGACGCCGTAGTGCTCGAGCAGCTCCGGTGTGGCGACGTAGGCGACACCGACGCCGTAGGTGTCCTCGTCCCGCTGGAAGTCGACGGATATGGCCCACCGTCCGCCCTCCTCGCCCTCGAACATGGCCGGGCCCCCGCCCCTCGGGTCCACCGCCATGTCGAGCGGGAACACCTGCACATCGTCGACCGCCGCCGCCATCCGCTCCACCTGGGCATTCAGGCGGCGGATCTCGTCGGGTGTCCGCTCGGGCACCAGCGCAATATCGGGGTCGCCCTGCCGGATGCGGACCAGCACCTGGCGGTCGGACAGGTTGCCCTCCTCCGGTGAGTACTCGGCGGCCGTAGCGGCGATGATCACGGCCACCGGGATCCCCAGCGCCAGGCTGACTGCGGCCAGAGCCGCGCCGGACCGGGCCTGGTAGCGGGCGAGGTCCCGCAGCGCCAGCCGGGGGCCGACCGGCAGCCGCCGGGCCCACCGGGCGGGCGCCCGCACAGCTGCCGGGCTGACGAGGCACGTCGATGCCGATGGCGAGGCACGCCAGCCCGGCCCCGAGGACGATGCCGCCCAGAACGACCGATCGGCGCGTCGAGCGCGGCCGGGGTGGGCGGGCCGACAGTGCCTGTGTGACGGGTATGCGGGACAGCGCCCGGGACGGCCACCACGCCGCCGCGGTGGCCGTCGTGACCGCCAGGACGAGGCCGGACGCCAGGAGCCACAACGGGAGGTCGAACCGGTCGATCCGATGGTTGGCGACCGACTCGAACCAGGGCGCGAGCGCGACCCAGCCCGCGAGGCCGGCGAGCGTGCCGACGACCGCAGCGGTGGCGCCGACGGCCACACCGTTGGCCACCATCGCCACGCGGAGGTGCCGCTCGGTCGCCCCCACGGCGGCCAGCATGCCCAGTTGCTGCAGGCGGCGCTGGGCGATCACGACGAAGCCAGCCGCCGCGATCAGGCACACCAGCACCATGGCGAGGCTCGCGATGGCCAGCACCCCGACCGCGGCGGCGCCGCTCTCGGTCTGTCCGCGACTCACGAAGCTGCTCACGGTGGCGAGGTCCAAGAACGAGTCGGGGAGGTCCCCGGCCGGCCGCAACAGCACCGTGACCGACTGGGGCGGGGGAGCAGACGCCGGCTCCACGAGGACGAACTCGTCGCCCAGGTCGCCCGGGTTCTCCACCACGCCGACGACCGTCGATCGCATGTCCTCGAGGGCGAAGGGTGCGCCGACGTCGAGGCCGAGATCTCCGGCAACCGCGTCGGTGACCGCCACCTCGTCGTCGCCCACCGGATATCGGCCGTCGCGCAAGGCGAGCATCGGGCCGCCGTACGGACCGTTGGGGTCCTGCGCCCGCAGCTCGACGGTCTCGACCGATCCCGGGATCGACGCGTCGCGCCGACCGATCAGCTCGACGGCGCCGACCTCGTCCTCGATCGTGGCGATGTCGGCGGTCATGGCATCCTGATCGGAACCGTCGAGCTCGACGCGCAAGTCAGCGGTGCCGAACTCGCCGGCGCGCAATGACGGGGAGTGATAGCCGGCCGCCGCGCCCGCCACCGACACGGCGACGGCGAGCGTGATCAGCGCCAGCACCAGCGTCTGCTGGCGCCACTCGCGACGGAACATCCGCCACGCCCACCGCACCACGGCCCGACGGGCCGCGACGCCTCCCCTGGATCTTGTGCTCATCGCGACGGACCGGGCGCCAGCAGCGATTCCGGTCCGGGCGGCGCGGTGGTCTGGTCGACGATCCGCCCGTCGCGCAGGAAGACCACCCGGTCGGCCCAGGACGCCAGCTGGGCGTCGTGGGTCACGACCACGCCGGCGACGCCCCGGTGGCAGGCGGCACGCAGCAGGCGCATCACTCCCTCGCCGTTGACCGAGTCGAGGGCGCCGGTCGGCTCGTCGGCGAGCAGCAGCCGGCGCTCGCCCACGACGGCCCGGGCGATCGCCACCCGTTGGCGCTCACCGCCCGAGAGGTCATCGGGGTAGCGGTCGGCATGCTCGGCGACATCCAGCTCGTCGAGCGCCTCCAGGGCGATCGCCCGCGCCGTCCGGACGCCTGTGCCGTCGAGCTCGAGCGGCAGGGCCACGTTCTCGGCCGCCGTGAGCCCGGCCAGCAGGTTGAAGTCCTGGAACACATAGCCGATAGCTCGCCGGCGCAGCCGGGCCCGGTCGTTGCGCGACAAGGTCGACACGTCGGCGCCGGCGACGAGCACGTCACCGGCGGTCGGGTCCTCGAGCGTGCCGGCGATCGTTAGCAGCGTGCTCTTGCCGGATCCGCTCGGCCCCATGATCGCCACCAGCTCGCCGGCCGTGACCGCCAGGTCGATCCCGTCGAGCGCGTGTACTTCTGTGGCCCCCGACCCGTAGACCTTGGAGACCTGTCGCAGTTCGAGCACCTCCATCACCCCACCTCCACGTCGTGCCCTTGGACCGCCGGCTCGGTTGTCACCTCGGTGGTCGCC
>OCZV010000654.1_pt1 | contig 12478 bp, 14 predicted proteins | sample 1539051 | NCBI WGS metagenome assembly OCZV01 (sample SAMEA3113581, study PRJEB22503) | soil metagenome
GCACACACAAAGGTGAATTTATAGCCCTTCAGCCAACTGATAAGCAATTCAAAGTAAATGGTATGACAGTATTTGCATTTCGTAATACAAAAGTTGTAGAGCGTTGGAACATAGTAGATATGATATCACTAAGGGAACAGTTAAGTTCCTAACCCTGATTTAGTATCATATGCATATATAGAAGCGGCACACTTAGAAGATCGCCAAACACGTTGAAGGTTATATTTCAAGATCCAACTTTCTCATTACAGTTGTTGAGAGCTCTTTCTGAAACCTACTATAGAGGAGCGGATATAGGTGAGTGCTTGTCCACCGCTTATCGTATCACAGAAGGTGATTTCGAGAGTTGGCACACAGAATGGCTAAAGACGGCCAAACGAATTCATAGTTACGCAGATGAATGTTTTGCTAAAGGTCATACTATAAGTGCTAGGGATGCATATCTTAGAGCTTCCAATTACTATCGTGTCTCTGAATTTATGTTAATTGATCCGCAGGACCCTCGGATTCAAAATACATGGGAAAAAAGTAAAGAATGTTTTAGCAAGGCTGCAGAGCTATTTCCATTCTATGTCGAACCAATAGAGATACCATACCAGAAAGGAGTAATGCTGCCTGGCCATTTTTACCATAATTCAAGAAGTGTTCACAATAATAGTATGGTTGGGAGCATGAAAAGTAAAGAGACTGGAAATAAATTGTCGCGACCAACTATCATAGTTCATGGTGGCTTTGATTCGACTTTAGAAGAATTGTATTCTTCGTCTGCTGCTCCAGCGCTGGAGAGAGGATATAATTGCTTGACATTTGAGGGTCCTGGTCAAGGAGGCGTAATTCGCAAGCAAAATATTCCTTTTAGACACGATTGGGAAAAAGTTGTAACTCCTGTTATTGATTATGCTATGACAAGGAAGGAAGAATTTGGTATTGACGTAAACAGAATAGCGTTAATGGGTATAAGTATGGGTGGCTATCTAGCCGCAAGAGCTGCAGCATTTGATCATCGCATATCTGCTTGTATACTTTATAATGGAGTTTATGACGGATATGATGCTATTACCTCGGCATTTCCTAAATCTTTATTAAATGCACTAGGGGAAGGCAATTCGGAATTTGTGAATTCGACGATAACAGATCTTATGAAGTCTGATCCGAATACCAGATTTAACGTGAAACACGGAATGTGGACAACAGGATCTGATTCACCTTACGATCTTATTACTGGCGCAAAAAATTATACTTTAAAAGATATAATAAAGAATATCACCTGCCCAACACTAGTCCTTGATGCTGAAAAGGACGACTCATTTCCTGGACAACCAAAGAGGGTGTATGATGATTTAGGAACTTCAAAAAAATATATTTTATTTACTCAAGACGAAGGTGCAGAAGAGCACTGTCAATGTGGAGCAGCCAGTTTATCGAATCAAAGAATATTTGACTGGCTTGATGAAGTTTTTGACTACCACAAGTGAAATAATGCTGGAGAGTGCAGGAGCTAATTTCCTCTTTAAACTTGCTATTGGAACTGTATTAAACATAGGAAATATCATGTGAATTAACAAGTGAAGCTGGTTAGCCAATATGACCTACTACAACATTTCTAGATAAAAGTACAGCTACCGCAAACAGAGTGCAGCTGTTGGCTTGGATCTTTGTGGTCAAACAACTATCGGTGGAATACCTGAATCAATTTAATAATAGTAGCTACAAACTATAATTCAGGTTGACGTTTCTGTAGGTGATCTCAAGGAGAGATCACTTTGATAACGCCTAGGTCACGATCCGTATAGTAGATCTTGCCATCCGAATCAACATTTAGATCGATATTTGTAATATCTCCAATATCTTCTCCAACGCTATATTCTTTCATGAAATTGCCATCCTTATCAAACTGTTGGATACGACTATTTCCACTATCTGCTACAAAGACGTTCCCCTATATCTCACAGAATGATACTAATCTTTCATCATCATTATCGTCTGCTGCTATTGAAAGCAATGATATATTACTTTATGAAAATTCTACTTACGGTATAAGTTTATTTTATCCATCTAGCTGGAGTCAATTTCATCCTATTAGCGATCCCGAAGGGCGTACTACATTTATTACACAATTTGAACCAGTGGATGCAGATGGGATTGCTCTCTTCGCAGTGGCAAGAGATACATTTAGTTCTAACGAAACGTTAGATACGTATCTTGCTGAAACTTAACTTTACACTCATCTCAACGGGCATTTCACCAGATGTGGTTACTCCTCCTCTGCTAGCAGGTAATCCAGCATATTCATTGTTGTATACCCATACAAATCCTGATTCAGGAGGAATGTTATTGACGCAGGAAGTTGGGACAATTATTCCAGAAACCAATATGGTATATTATGTCTATTATACAGCAGATATAGCAAACTATAATCAATTTATTGATGATGTATTGGCAATGGCTGATTCCTTAGAGCTTCATCTTACAGACCTGAACATAACCAAGTCTGAAGATATAAACATCTTAGATATTTTGGAGTCATTGCAATCTGGAGAAATCTAGTCTATCATTTTAAAGAATTTAATTAATATAAATCCATATGTGTATTCACAGCCAACTATGCTAAGTAGTTGAAACACCGAAATTTAAATCACGAGTATTAGACTTCTTTTTCCATTAACTTGATTCGTTTTTTGTCCATGTTAAAGAGGTTTAGAACGGCGCTAAATTTAGCGCCAATGTTAATCCTAACCAGATGTCAGTCAAAGTCCACTTATTGTATTAATCAGCTGAACAGGAAATAATATTAGAAGGATAACAAGTGTTACACATAGGAAAATGCCAGGATTGAGGCTCAAATCACTAAAGGAATCAACCGAGCAACACGACGGATTCAGAATACTGATTGCACGATATAGGCCAAGATATCTTCCAAAATCTCAAGAAAATTGGCATGAATGGTGGAAAGAACTTGCACCAAGTAGACAACTCCATAAAGAATACATGCTAGATAAAAAGATGGGTTGGTCTCTATATAAGAAACGCTTTCTATCTGAAATTAAGAACAATCCTGATGCATTAGATGAAATCAAAGAATTAGGACGACTGAGTAGAGATCAAGATGTCACGCTATTATGCCATTGTACAGGCACGGATAAAAAGTGTCACAGATTTATTATTAACGAATTGGTTGACAAGACAAGTCGGGATTAGACTGATTTGTCTTTTACTAGATGCATTAAAAACCTGTCCGTATTACCCGAAAGGATATGAAATGTCTCTTTTTGTAGCTACACTTAAAAATTATTCTTTATATTATCATGATGTATATTGATATCAGAAAAGGAAAAAGAATCAGTACCTTTCACTACAAGTCGCAGCAGTGATGAGCAAAATCGTAGGAAAAAATCAAGATATATTGAAACTCTCTTGGTTATCAACCCCACTTCTTCGAGCGGCTCAACGGGAGAGGGCTGGGATAACCTTTACACCAAGATAAAAGATGTCTTTGGCAAAAACTCCCAAATAGTATTCACAAAAAAAGCTAATGACGGAACCCTATTTACAAGAAAATTTTTGAAGAAAGGTGTTAAAAAGGTTATTGCGATTGGAGGGGACGGAACTATAAATGAGGTCGCAAATGGTTTTTTCCGAGAAAGAAAACAAGATGACAAAAAGAAACAAGTCCCTTTTTCTAAGGGTAATGTTGGAGGTCAGCAAGATAAGGGTGATTTTCCTGGATCTGACATCCTCTTGCCTATAAGCTCGGACGCCATATTTGGCATAATCCCTAGCGGTACAAGGAATGTATTGGCCAAGTCTTTAAATTTGCCTCAAGATATAGATGAGTGCTGTCATAATTATTTGCGAGGTGGTACAAAAAAAATTGATGTACTAACCGCCACCGTTACCAATCCTACGAACCGCTCAAAGGTGCCAACTCGAGCATTTCTAAATGCAGCTGAGATCGGATTCGGAGCAGAAGTTATAGACAGGTCAAAAAAAGTAAGAAATAGAGTTAAGAACCGTATGGTATCAACAATCACCAGTGTTATTACTACTCTACCCACGTATGAAAGCAATAACTGTGAGATAGTGTTTGATGATGGAAAAGATAAAGTACTCACAAAAATGACGATGGGCGTAATTGCGAACGGGAAATTTCTTGGTGGTGGGTTTATGGCAGCACCAGATGCAAGTTTTTCAGACGGGTTATTAGATGTTGTTATTCTGAAAGATTCGAGTAGCCTGAAAATGCTTGACAAGTTGCCAAATATAAAAACGGGTGATTATACAAATGTAGTCGATGTGATGTACAAGCAAGCATGGAAGGTATCAATAAAATCATTGGAAAGAGAGATAACAGTTGCCATTGATGGAGAACCAATAGGCATCTTACCTGGAACATTCCAGGTGATTCCGTATCCCCTAAATATCCTATTATAGGAAAAATCCCTGCCTAGTAGAGCATTATTTTTTTAATTGAATGAAATTAATGTAGAAAATATCGATCAAAATTGTTTGGATGTCTATGTGATAACACTAGTAATTTCATATATCTACTATGGCTGCACTTCGATTCATCATAAAGAGGGCTCCGTCATTAATTTTTTCCTTATTGTAATATTCAGGTTAGTAACAAAATAAATATCTTGATTCACATGGTTATTATTGTCACTGTGGGTTTTACCGATCCACCAGAACATGATTTTGGCTTAGTCAAAATCGCTTACTAATGTGTGAGAATTGAAAAATTAGCTAGGGATGTTATTTCCCACCATTTCTCGTTAGGCTGTGCCCTGACCAGGGTCATGATTCCTATTCAACTTACCTTTAACCTCTTGCAACAATATTAATAGTCTAGAAACTCCTTCAAGAAATCGCTGGTTTTAGATATAGCTACATTCGATTCGGTAGTATTGTGAAGGAAGAACGTCTGAAATACATGGGGCATGCCTTCATATATGTCTAATTTGACTGGGATACCTGCTTGATCCAATGCCTGATAAAAACGAACAAAATCACTAAGGAGCATTTCTTTGGTACCACCTTGAATTAAAGTGGGTGGAAATCCGTGGCTGAAATTACCGTAAACAGGAGAAACATATGGATTCTTTTGATCCGATGGATTAGCATATGCGCCAGCCATTTTTCTTTCTGAATCATTTGTTAGGAACGGATCGGCATTTCTCAGCGTAAAATAAGTATCACCTATTCCTGTTACATCTGTCCAAGGCGACCAGAGTACCAGTGCAGCAGGCATCCCTATCCCTTCATCTCGCATTTTAAGAACAGAACCAGCTACTAAACCACCTCCAGCAGAATCTCCATACATGCCAATATCATCGAGAGAATACCCCTGATCCAGTAATGCTTCTATGACTGAAACTACCTCATCAGTTGTTTGATTCCATTTCGAAAATGGGGCTAGACTATAATCTACTGAAATAACCTTAAGTCCAGTAGAATTGGCCACTGGTACAGCATTTCCTAATGTAGAATTAGCGCCTAAGACAGTGTACCCCCCACCATGTAAATATATTAGAACCTTCCCGTTATCCTTCCAATCTTTTGGTTTGATGTCAAGTACATTTATCTCTCTCATTTTGGTAGCTGTAATATTAGGTTGATAGCTGTCCACAATCGGTTGAGACAGTTGTACGAACAAAGAGCTTATTTGTTGGTTTAGTTTTTGCCAACCTTCTAAATCACCTGAACCCGGAGTTACGAAGGTAGGCAAAGTCATAGTTAACCTTTTTAGTATTTCCTGAGCTTCCTTTGATATAGTGGGAGGAATATAGATTCGGGATTCACCATTATTAATCTGACTAGTATTTGTTAAATTTTGAGCTTCAACAAAGGTAAATGGTTGTAAAGACATAAAGAGCAAATGCGACAAAAGACTAACTGATAGAGTGATTATAGCAACACTAAATAATGCACTCATCATCTGGGTATTTCTCTTGGAATTAATCAATAGATTTACCTAGCCTCAATATTGCTAAAGATAATTCTGATCTTTCTTCTCATCATCAGAATCATGATGGGTTCCATGTGTTTTTATAAATCTTAGTAAATCACTGGAATGATGGTCTTCAACCATATAGTAGTTCTTTAAATTTTCAATTGTCTCGTCATCGTAATGACTTTTACTATCCTCCTTTTTCTTCCCCGTTTTCAATATATTATTATAAAATCAGATAAAATATAAAACTATCGGATAATATTTTCTGTTTTGTTCTATGTGTATTAGCCACATGAATCCAAATATGATTAGAAAATTAGAAACTACGGGAAAGAACTATGACAATAATGATTGTGCTGAAGAGTATAAAGGTATAGAATTAATACTTTATCTAATGATAACAGTATAATGACAATACTATTGGTAGTAATTCCATAGGGAATCCAAGTTACAAGTTTTGTTTCCTTAGATAACGCGACTAGGGCATTATGCAGTGGTTGGATTAGGCCTATAAGCAGACCCAACATAATGAACCATTCAGGACTCAGCAATCTTATAGGTGAGTAATTCCAGAAGCCTAATTTTTTTGAGACTGCAGATATGCAAACTTTGAAAAGAGTTCATTCAAAGTCAAATTAGCACGAAGACAGAAGAGATATAGATCCGTATAAAGTCATTTTTAGGTTGTCTGTACAAATGATTCGTAATACAGCAGCAGCAGATTAAATACAACAATGGGTCCCAATGATTTTTAACGCAGCTACATTTTTTCCAATCGCCTCAACTGAATTGATCTATTACTATTTTGATTGCTTATAAAAGACCTAGCATAGCTATGATGAGAATAGTAATTAAGTAGCAGCACCTTTTATCCTTACAATTACACGAAGTATGACCACCTCCGAAGAGCCTTCATTGTATAGCGATAATGACAAAAAAAAATATATGAATAGGCAAGTTGAACAACAGCTACAAACCATTTTAAATTTGTTTAATTCTGGAATCCCAACAGAAACGATTGCAAATCAAGTTGATATGGATAAGGATGAGGTCGATCAGATATTACAAGACATAAAAAAACAAGAAGAAAGGAAACGTCTCTTGTTGGAGGCGCAGGTTTCTAATAGTCCTTCACTGGCTTCTACATTTTATCTTGACGCAGTAGTAGATATTGATAAAGCAATTAAAAATGCTGAAACAAGAATATGGAAAGCTCTGAAATCCGAACTCGAATTTACAATTTCAACAGAAGAAACTAAAAGCATACTAAATAAACTGGCGAGGTCCAAGGTTCCACTAGTAATTTTGCACGTAGATTTAGTCGGCTCTACTAAGCTTTCAATGACTGTTCCTTTAGATAGGCTAACAACAATAATGCAAGCCTTTACACAAGAGATGTCAACAGTAATAAGTATGTACGGTGGATACGTCTTAAAGTATATCGGAGATGCAGTACTAGGATTTTTTATTCCAGGTGGATCATTGCATTCTGGAAATGACTATAATCCACATGATATGAATGACGGATTCCAGAAGAGGACCAATAATCGCAATAAAAATGATTCTTCCTCGGGCAACTTAGAAATGAGTGAAGACAATTACTTCCTCTCATGCATTAACGCAATAGATTGCGGGAGGTCAATGGTAAGAATCATACTACAAGGAATGAATCCCATCCTTAACCAGCTTGATTATCCTGAATTAGGTGTTCGAATAGGGATCGATATGGGAGAGAATGCGATAATACAATACGGGTATGATATCCACAATTGTAATCATGATAAGTTGGTCAAAGAACCGCATTACGATATACTGGGGCATACGATAAACATGGCCGTAAAGATGACTTCACTTTCTAGTCCAAACCGAATAGTTATTGGTCAATCAGTTTATAAAAAGTTGCCTGACATGCAACGTTCAAGATTTAAGATGTTGAAAGTGAGATCTAGATCATGGACTTATGTGGATGAGAGCACCGGAAAAACGTACAATCTGTTCATAGACGTTAACCCTTTGAAATAGAGACTAATCTAGTAAAACTTGAAGAGGCTATGCCTATTTGTGCTAGTGCAAATTTATATTTCGTATTAAGAGTTTTTTATTATATCAGGCATAGTATTATATGGTTGTGACAGACAATAGCAACAGCAATGACAACAATTACATCCAGTCTTTGGTAAATAATGCCAGAGTCGCCCGGCTAGCCACCATCGATTTTGAAGAAACCAAGCCGCATATCGTGCCTGTCGTCTTTGTATTTGACGGAAATTCGTATTACATTCCGATAGATAAAAAATCTAAAAAGGATTATGATCCTGAACGACTACGACGAGTAAGGAATATCCAAGAAAATCCGAATGTTGCGTTATTAATAGATGAATACGATGAAGACTGGTCAAAACTATTCTTTGTAATGATTCAAGGAAAGGGATCGCTAATTGGAAAATTTACTGGATATGATAAAGTAAAAACAATAGGGAACATCAAACTTGATAAGAAACCAACACAACTACATCTGCATCCGCAACTAAAGAAAAGTAGCAGCAAACGCAGCAGCAGCAGCAAGTCCGAATACTTGCTAAAAAATGCGCAAAGCTTGCTGATAGAAAAATACCCCCAATACCAGAAAATAGGTGTGGGTCAATGGTGCATAAGAATTTGGCCAGAAAAAGTATTCGTATGGAAAATGAATAGTAGCCAAGTTAGATAGTTCAATTCTGTCTTATCCAGCAAGTTTCAAAGCTTGTTGTTACTAATATCTTTCTTGGTAGCGTTGCTAATACAACTGCGAATACTGCAATATTTTGGGGGTTCATTTTCGATCAGGTGCAAAACAGACTTTAAGTTCATTACAGAAATTCAGATGCTTTGATGTCCAATATTTTTCTAGAATATGCTTAATCGTACCTAAAGATGATTAACCATCTGCAAAACCCGCATTACGTAGTTTTTTGTCCTCCTTTTCAGCTCTTCTGTGTTCGTCTAGAGCTTCGATAGTACTGAACGTAGCACCACATTCCTCGCATATCAGGATCTCACTTGACGGCATCTTAATCTTTTTGCCAACATATTATTTAAGAGATCAAGACAGGTAATCAAATTGCTTTAAGAGTTAAATACTTTTTCGAACATGTGTGAATGAATATGGTGCTAGGAACATTACTGTACATAATTATCATCATTGTTGTTATTATTGTCATAATAGCATTGCTCAAATTTCTATTTCAGTTGTTCTTTGTTGTCCCGGTTGTAGCAGATTATCATACCGATCTTCTCTTTGCCAAAGGGATGATTCTATTACCAACTAACAGCTAAAATAGTATACTGATCCTTAATTCCCAAGAAAAATAATTACATTCCTATCATTGCGAAACTATAGTGAAAATATTTGTCATAGCAGAAGCGCACTGGTAAACTAATATTAATTAGTATCACTTCAGCAAACTAGGTAAGGATGCTATCTAAACATAAGTACACTTATCTGCGGAGACTGGCGGTCAACAGCTATTTTTTCGACTTATGTTATCCAAGTGATCTGCTATTTCGTTAAATGTTGCACCAGAATCATTAAGATGAATGATCAAGTTTTTGTCGATCCCTGCATGACTTAGTGTGACTAGTGTACCTATTAATTTTCCGCAAGCCTGAGAATCGTCTTTGCCATTCCAGCCGTGATATGACATTATTAAGCCAATAGCACATCTTCCATTTTGTCCATCAGAATACCGCTTTTTAATCTGCCTGAACATTTTTCCGTATTCACGAAGAATTTGAGGAACAGTCAGGTTATGTTTTAATAGTTGCCGCTGCCTCATATCACCAATAATATGATCAACAACCTATTTAGATGCTGTAATCAGGCATTAACTATTTCTTGGAAATTAGGTATATGATTGTGCAATATCATGGTGAACGGTAAGCTTATCTATTGTTAGTGAAAAATTTAGTCATAATTTGATTAGTGTATAATCTGATAATGTGGTTTTATAGTTTTATAACTTTATCAGTTCGAGATCGACATTACCTATGCACGGCGAATGGTGGTTAGAAAATTCGGCACTATCAATAATCTTGTTTTGTATAGCATTCTTCCTACTTTATAGGGCACTAAATACTAAAAAACAATATAGACATCACCAACAGAGTGATCATAACGATGTACAAACTGCAATTCTTGGGCGAAAAGTAATTGACACTAGTACTGGTTGGCTATTGTTTACAGGTTTTCTTGCACTATCTGCGATTGGCGCTCACTTACTTGCTGAATATACATTTCATCTATACGATACAACGCCAATTGACAAATTTACTCACGGATTGTCGGGAATGGCCATCACTGCCTTGATCCTGAATTTTTATTTGACAAGAAAGAGAAAGCTGTACTATTTTGTTGCAATAGGCGCATCATGGGTAGCATTTGTTCTATGGGAAATCTATGAACTCGCAGCAGTAGCGACCGGTTTTGGAGGTGGATACATTCAGACTGAACCGATGGATCTTGCAATCGATCTTTGGGTGGATTCGCTTGGCGCATTAGCAGTTTGTTTTCTATATGATGAGTTTAGTCATGACTGACGTGTTATGTAAGTTCACGCGAATAATACTACAATTTAATCCCATTTATTTTCTGGATGATAGAACTAAGATACTTTAAAAGGGATATGGCATCATCACAGGATGTTTCTTGCTTTTTACATTCAAGATCTCTTGATAACTTCGTCTGCGAATATTTCTAGCGCTTCAATTTCTCTTTGTGGTTCTAAGTCGACTATAAGATATTGGATACCTGCATCTTCAAACTTTCTTATCTCATTTAATACTTCTTCTGGAGTACCAAAAATCGCGAATTCTCTTAGCTGAGCCTCTGGCATCCCCATGAAGGCCTGTCGTACCCTTTTCTTAGCTTTTTTCCCATCGTTGTCAATTACTACGACTCCCAGTTTGGTTTTTAAGATTGAATCATAATCTCGATTCTCACTTTTACAATGAGCTTTCAAAATGTCGAGCTTTTTCTTTACTGTTTCAGCGGATCCAAATAGGTTACATGCATCGGCATACTTTGCTACTATCTTCAAAGTTCTTTTCTCACCACTCCCTCCTACAAGGATCGGTGGAGTAGGTTTCTGTATTGGTTTGGGATTACAATAGGCATTATGTATTTGGTAGTATTTGCCTTCAAATGAAGCAGACGGCTCTTCTGTCCACATTTTGCTTATTATTTGTAAAGCCTCTTCTAAGCGAAGTAACCGTTCCTTATTAGATGGAAAAGAAATATGAGAGGGTCCTTTGATATTACCATTATTACTTGCGCTTTCTCCAATGCCATATGCTAAGGATTCTTCTTCATTCCAAGACGCACCTATGCCTAAAAAGAGTCTTCCCTTGCTCAAAACATCCAGCGTAGCAGCAATTTTAGCTAACACAGAAGGATAGCGGTATATGACCCCTGTTACAAGAGTACCCAATCTTATCTTAGTGGTAATACCGGCAAGGACAGATATTGTTGTCCAACCTTCAAGCATTGGTTCTTCCGGTTTCCCAACGACTGAAATCTGATGAAAATGATCCATTACCCAAAAAGAATCAAAACCCTTGTTTTCCGCCTTCGACACTAGATTACTGAGAGTATCGATAATCCGAGAAGTATTCTGATTGCTATAGTCATAGCTAAAATTAGGATGTTGTAAGCCAAACTTCATATTTGATTCGAAACCTAATACGATTAACTAGTTAATAGATGTGACTACAAAGTATACTGTCGTTGATCCATTGAATGATATCCAATAGTTGAATAGTTGAATAAGTCAATTCCTTTTTTGATGGTTCTGTTAACGTGAAATGTAACGAACATCAACATTTTTTAATTTCATCTTTAGCAAGAATCGTCACTTATTCTAAAAATACCGCTTCATTGTAACAGCTACTTCTCTCACATATTAGTCAATCAAACAGGCTTAGGCAACGTGTAGTTTATCAGTTTCAGTGTTTCGTCTTGAATCAGGCCTATTCCAGGTGCATAAAATTTGAATTTACGTTGATTTGGCTTTAGAGGATTAGTTTCTTCAGTCTTTAGTACATTTCTAAATTCCTGGCTGGAGTATCCAAAGAGACATTGAGACTTAAGATTTCAGCCCTGTCCTCAGCAATCCCAGGAGCGACTTCTTGATAGTGCTTGAAGCCTACCGCTGCCTTACTAGGCATAATCATTCCGGCCCTAGCCCCCTCAATTCGGCCTCCCAGGTTCCTTCGTGACCCACGATTTCACCATCGTCGTTGTATTCATCAACTTGCTCTCCAAAGTAATTAATGTCATCAAACGGCTTACATATAACGAGATAATTTTTCGATACTTCAACAAGTTTTCCATCCTTGGTTTCACTTTCCTCGACAACTCTAGTTTGTATTCCATTCACAGTTTTTGTATCATTCGTCACTATGATAACCAATTGAAGCTGTTCTAATCCAGGTGCTTTCTTATTCTCAAGAACTAGTTGTGATCCTGGTTCCAAAACGAAATAGGCATTGGAA
>OCZV010000655.1_pt1 | contig 12463 bp, 7 predicted proteins | sample 1539051 | NCBI WGS metagenome assembly OCZV01 (sample SAMEA3113581, study PRJEB22503) | soil metagenome
TGGGATACGCGACCGCCCGGAACGCCTCGGCGCGCCGCTCGCCGTCCGCCCACTCGCTGACCAGGTCGACCGTTGCGCCGTCCGGAATGCCGAGGTCGGCAAGATCCTCCGGGTTCACGAAGACGACGCGACGGCCGCCTCGCACGCCCCGGTAACGGTCGTCCATGCCGTAGATCGTGGTGTTGAACTGGTCGTGGGACCGCACGGTCTGTAGCAGGAGGCGCCCGGTAGGCACCCGTAGCACCGACAGAGGGTTGACGCTGAAGGCCGCCTTGCCGTCGGGCGTGGGGAACCGGCGTTCGTCTCGCGGCGGATGAGGAAGCACGAATCCGCCGGGCACCGCCACCCTGGCCTCGAACTCGTCGAACCCGGGAACGACCCGGGAGATGCGGTCGCGGATGGCGGCGTAGTCGGACGAGAACTCCTCCCACGGCGTCGGATCGTCGGCCCCGAGGACCCGGCGGGCCAGGTCACACACGATGGCGATCTCGCTGCGCAGGGCGGGCGACGCGGGTTCCAGCGTCCCTCGGGACGCGTGCACGATGCTCATCGAGTCCTCGACCGTGACGAACTGCTCACCCTCGGCCTGCACGTCGATCTCGGTCCGTCCGAGGCAGGGCAGGATCAGCGACCTGCGTCCGGCGAGCGCGTGCGAGCGGTTGAGCTTGGTCGACACGTGCACGGTCAGCGGCACCTTCTGCAGCGCCGCCGCCGACACGGCCGTGTCCGGCGTGGCCGCCGCGAAGTTGCCGCCCATCGCCACGAACACCCGCACCATCCCGTCGCGCATCGCCCTGATCGCCCCGACGGTGTCGTAACCGGACGTGCGAGGCGGCGAGAACGAGAACTCGGAGGCCAGGGCGTCGAGGAACCATGCGGGCGGATCCTCCCAGATGCCCATGGTGCGATCGCCCTGGACGTTGCTGTGGCCGCGGACCGGGCAGGCCCCGGCGCCGGGCCGGCCGATGTTGCCCCGCAGGAGCAGGAAGTTGACGATCTCGCGGATCGTCGGCACGGCATGCCTGTGCTGGGTGAGACCCATGGCCCAGCACACGATCACGCTGCGCGCCGGCCGTACTTCCGCGGCGAAGGCCTCGATCTCCTCCTGGGCAAGTCCGGTGGCGTCGCGGACGTCGGCCGGGTCCAACGCGGCCCAGCCCGCGGCTGCCTCGGCGAACCCCTTCGTGCGCGCAGCGATGAAGTCGTGGTCGATGTCGTCGGCCTCGACCAGGAGACGGTTCACGGCCTGGAAGAACGCCAGGTCACCCGCGAGGCGGATCTGGAGGAACAGGTCGGCGAGCGGTGTGCCCTTGCCGATGACGCCCCGCGCCCGCTGCGGGTTCTTGAACGCGATCAGGCCGGCCTCCGGAAGCGGGTTGACCGCGACGATCCGGGCACCACGCCGCTTGGCCTGCTCCAGCGCCGTGAGCATCCGCGGATGGTTGGAGCCGGGATTCTGCCCGACGATGACGATCAGCTCGGCGTGTTGGGTGATGTCGGTGAGCGAAACGCTGCCCTTGCCGATGCCGAGCGTCTGCGAGAGGGCGGCGCCTGACGACTCGTGGCACATGTTCGAGCAGTCCGGCAGGTTGTTCGTGCCCAGCTTGCGGGCGAACAGCTGGTAGAGGAACGCCGCCTCGTTGCTCGTCCGCCCCGACGTGTAGAACACCGCCTGGTCCGGTGAGTCCAGCGCCGCCAGGTCGTGGGCGACGATTCCGAAGGCGTCGTCCCACGTCACCGGCCGGTAGTGGTCGGTGCCCGCCTCGCGGAGCATCGGCTCTGCCAGCCGTCCCTGTTGACCCAGCCAGTGGTCGGAGCGGGTCGCGAGCTCGCTGACCGGGTGCTGCGCAAAGAAGGCCGCATCGACCCGGCGAAGCGTTGCCTCCTCGCCGACCGCCTTCGCGCCGTTCTCGCAGAACTCGACCAGATGTGGCTTGTGCGCCTCGGGCCAGGCGCAACCCGGGCAGTCGAAGCCACGTTGCTGATTCACCAGGCGCAGCGTCTTGACCCCGCGGACGACGCCGGACTGGTCGAGCACGGACTGCAGCCCGTGCCGCACGCCGGGCAGCCCAGCCGCGCTGCGCTGCGGTACGCCGATCCGCAGGCCGTCGTCGCCGACGTCGTCGGCCGGCGCCCGCTTCACCATCTGTAGACCGTACGACGACGAGCCCCGACGAAGAAGGGCCCGCCGCGTTCCGGGCGCTGACTCAGGCCGAGCGGTCCATGTACCACTCGGTGAAGTCCGAACAGCGCCCGTCGTCGCCGAACCGGAGCACCCACAGGTTCGAGAACCGGCTGCCACTGTCGTAGTCGACGGTGCCGGTCACGATCGCGAGATCGCCGTGCACGACCAACGGTTCGAGGCTGGCGCGCCATGTGCCCGGGTCGTCCTTGTTCTCCAGCCAGGTGGCGACGATCGCGTCGCGGCCGGTCACCGGGTCTCCATGTGGCCGGTAGCGGTAGGTGGCGTCGGGCGTGAACAACGCCTCGATGTCCGCGCGATCGTTGCTGGTCCAGGTCGCCAGGTACGCGTCGACCCAGCCGCGCACGTGCTCGGCGTCGATCGTGGTTGCCATGTCTCGCTCCTTCGCGACAGGGGTGTTGCGGTTGGTCTACCACGCCGGTCCGACGGCCGTATCTCCGTCGCTACTCCATTCCGGTCTGGCCCGTCACGGGTGACACTGAGGTCATGGGGAAGACCCGATGGGCCGGGTGACGACGCGCCGGCCGGTGCTGCGCATGAGCAACGGCCGGATCGTCGACCGACCGGACACGTTGGCTGTGGAGGAGCCGCTGCAGATCCGGCTCGGTGCCGCGCCGCTCACGACGACCATGCGAACGCCTGGTGACGACTTCGACCTGGTCGCCGGCTGGCTCGTCTGCGAGGGTGCCGTGAGCGCCGCCGCGGACATCGTCGCGATGCGCCTGTGCAGCGACGAGCTCAACACCGTCGAGGTCACACTCGCCGTCGGCGTCGAACCGCCGCGCCCGCGAGCCTTCGCCACGACCAGCGCGTGCGGAGTCTGCGGATCGGACAGCGTCGCCGCGGTCGAGTCGGTCCTGCGATGGCCGGTCACGGACGATCAGGTGACCGTCGCATCGACCGTCATCGCAGATCTTCCCGACATGCTGCGCTCCGAACAGCGGGCGTTCGACAGTACCGGTGGACTGCACGCCGCGGGTCTGTTCACATCCGCCGGCGAGCCGGTGTGTGTGCGCGAGGACGTCGGCCGGCACAACGCCGTCGACAAGGTCGTCGGCGCCGCGCTCCGCAAGGACAGCCTTCCGCTGACCGGGCACGTGCTGCAGGTTTCGGGCCGGGCGTCGTTCGAACTGGTCCAGAAGGCGGCGATGGCGGGGATCCCGGTCCTGTCGGCGATCTCGGCGCCGTCGAGCCTCGCCGTCGACCTGGCTCAGGTGTGCGGTGTCACGCTGCTCGGGTTCGTGCGCGACGCCGGCATGAACGTCTATGCACACCCACGCCGGGTCGTCACAGGCTGAGGACCTGCTGCGCGGTGCGATACACCTCGACGGTCCGGGCGGCGACGGCGTCCCAGCCGAACTCGGCGACTGCCCTGCTCCGTCCGGCGTGGCCCATGGCCGCAGCCCGAGCCGGGTCGCTCGCCAGCTCGTCGATCGCCGTGGCCAACCCGGCTTCGAAGGCGCCCGGGTCGGCGGAGTCGTAGGGCACCAGCAGGCCGGTCACGCCGTCGTCGACGACCTCCGGGATGCCGCCCACGGCGCTCGCGACGACGGCCGTCGAGCAGGCCATGGCTTCGAGGTTGACGATCCCGAGGGGCTCGTAGACGGATGGGCAGCAGAAGACGGTCGCGTTGCTCAGCACCTGACGTACGTCCTCCCTGGGGAGCATCTCGCTGACGAGCACCACACCGGTGCGCTCGGACCGCAGCCGATCGACCAGCTCGTCGGTCTCGGCGGCGAGCTCCGCTGTGTCGGCAGCGCCGGCGAGCAGGACCAGCTGGATCGTCGGGTCGATCCGCAGTGCCGCACGCAGAAGGTGCGGCACGCCCTTCTGCCGGGTGATCCTCCCGACGAACACCACGGACGGCCGGTCGGGATCGATGCCGAGGCGGTCGAGGATGTCGGTATCGTCGACCGGCCGGTAGAAGCCGGTGTCGACGCCGTTGTAGACGACGTGGACCCGTTCGGGATCGACGGCCGGGTAGCAGCCGAGGATGTCCGAGCGCATGCCCCGGCTCACCGCGATCACGGCCGCCGCCGACTCGAATGCCGTCTTCTCCACCCAGGACGAGAGCCGGTAACCGCCGCCCAGCTGCTCGGCCTTCCACGGTCGCAGCGGCTCCAGCGAATGCGCGGTGACGACGTGCGGGATGCCGTACAGCAGCGACGCGACGTGGCCGGCGAGATTGGCGTACCAGGTGTGTGAGTGGACGACGTCCAGGCCGCCGAGCGCTGCCGCCATGGCCAGGTCCGCGCTCATGATCCGCAACGCCGGGTTGGCGCCCGGCATCCGCGGGTCGTCCTCCGCGTACGTGGCGGCGCCGTCGCGCGGCTCGCCGGTCGCGTGGACCTCGACCGTCACCTGGTCGGTCGACCGCCTGAGCTCCTTCACCAGGAAGTCGACGTGCACCCCGGCGCCGCCGTAGACGTACGGTGGGAACTCCCTGGTCAGTACCGCGACCCTCATGTCGCCGGCACCCAGTAGCGGAGCTTCCCGTCGCGCTGGTCCTCGAACTTCCCGCCGCCGTTCTCGATCACCTTGCGCGACGCGACGTTGTCGACGTCGCACGTGACCAGCACCGGGTCGATTCCGAGCTCGACGCACCAGGGCAGCGCCTCGCGCAGCATTGCGGTGGCGTGGCCGCGACGTCGGGCCGACGGCCGGACGTCGTACCCGATGTGCCCGCCGTAGTCGCGCAACCAGGGGGAGAGGCGGTGCCGGATCGAGAGCCGGCCGAGGAACTCGGAGCCCTCGACGTACCAGAGGTATGTCGCCGGCACCCAGCCACGCGGTCTCGGGGCGTCCTCGTCGGCTTGCGCCCGCTGGGCCTCCACATAGTCCTCGAACGTGGCGGGGTCGGCGAGCCGGACCAGGTCCAGGTCCTCGGCCCATCGGGGGTCGTACTCGGGCTCCGCGAGCGCTTCGAGCCAGGAACGGTGGACATGCGTCGACGGTGTGATGAGCTTCGGCACAGGCCCATCCTCGCGGTGCTCGCGAGCCGTCGCCATAGCCCGGCAGACCGGAGCGACCGTAGGGTTCGGATCATGGCCACGGGACCGCATGTCCTCGGAATCGTCCTCGCCGGCGGAGAGGGCAAACGGCTGATGCCCCTCACGGCCGACCGGGCCAAGCCGGCGGTCCCGTTCGGCGGCAGCTACCGGCTCGTCGACTTCGTCCTGTCGAACCTGGTCAACGGTGGGATCGACCGGATCTGCGTGCTGACCCAGTACAAGTCCCATTCGCTCGACCGGCACATCTCGGTGACGTGGCGGATGAGCACGATCCTCGGGCAGTACGTCACACCGGTACCTGCACAGCAGCGCCTCGGGCCGCGCTGGTACCAGGGCAGTGCCGACGCGATCTACCAGTCGCTCAACCTGGTCTACGACGAGACACCGGACCACATCGTCGTCTTCGGTGCCGACCACGTGTACCGGATGGACCCCCGGCAGATGGTGGACGAGCACGTCCGCAGCCATGCCGGTGTCACGGTCGCCGGCATCCGCGTTCCGCGAACGAGCGCGAGCTCGTTCGGCATCATCCAGACCTCGGACGGACAGCGGATCGATGCGTTCCTGGAGAAGCCGGCCGATCCGCCCGGGCTGCCCGACGACCCGGACCGCTGTTACGCGTCGATGGGCAACTATGTCTTCTCGACCGACGCACTGCTCGATGTGCTGCGCGCCGATGCCGGCGACGAGGGCTCGGTGCACGACATGGGCGGAAACATCATCCCGATGCTCTCCGCGAAAGGGCACGCCCACGTCTACGACTTCGACGAGAACCAGGTTCCGGGCACCACGGCGCGCGACCACGGCTACTGGCGCGACGTCGGGACCATCGACACCTACCACGAGGCCCACATGGATCTGGTCTCGATCGACCCCGTGTTCAGCCTCTACAACCGGGAGTGGCCGATCCTCACCAGCCACCCGCAACTGCCGGGAGCGAAGCTCGTGCAGGGTGGCCGAGCTCACGAATCCATCGTGAACCCTGGATGCATCATCGCCGGCGGCCTCGTCGATCACGCCGTGCTCTCACCCGGCGTGCAGGTGCGCGAAGGCGCCGAAGTCACCCGCGCTGTGCTGCTGGACGGAGCTCGGGTCGAGGCGTCCGCCGTGGTGCGCGACGCCATCCTCGACAAGAACGTCGTCGTCACGGAGGGCGCGACCATCGGCGTCGACAAGGACGCCGACCGCAGCCGTGGCTACACCGTCAGCACGAACGGGATCACCGTCGTCGGCAAGGGCGTGACCGTCGAGCCCTGAGGGCGGGAGGTCAGCGCGAGCGCTCTCCTGCGAGCCAGGCACGGCCTACGCGCTCCTCGATGCGTACGGCCCTGACCAGGGCGTCGTGCACTGCTCTCTCGATCTTGCCGCCGAGGAGTGGAACGGAGGCCTTGATCCTTCCGTCGACGGTGGCCGCGCTGCCGCTCCCGGCCGGGACCAGGCTCATGCCACCGGTCAGCGTGACCGGGGCGCCGGCCATCCCGATCCGGATCGAGCCGGTCCGGGAACCGTCGCGCGCGGCCGGCTCCCAGATGTCGACCTGGTCCAGTTCGATCGTTTCGCCGACGAGACGCCGGACGAAGTCGGGCACCTCCGGCGGCATGACCCGGAGCAGGCGCACGGTCACCCGGTCACCGTCGCGGGTCACGGACGCCCGGTGGCGCACGGCCCCGGTCGCCTCTGCCTTCCGGGCGAGGAAGGCCTCGTCGGTCAGCATCGCGAACACGGTGACGGGGTCAGCGTCATAGCGCAGATCCGTACGCAGGTCCATGGGCACATCCTGGCCCATGCGAACCGCCTAAGGTGGCAGGGTGACGACACACGTGCGGCCACCGTCCGCGAGGTTCGGTGAGGACGGAGCCCGCCTGACGTACGGCAGCTACCTGCGAGTAGATGCCCTGCTCGACCAGCAACGGCTCGCCACCGACGCGCACGACGAGCTGTTGTTCATCACCATCCACCAGATATACGAGCTGTGGTTCAAGCAGCTGCTGTTCGAGCTGGAGTCCGCCCGGGACGCGATGACCGACGGTCAACTGTGGTGGGCGCGGCATCTACTGGCCCGGGTCCACGAGATCGAGCGGATCATCATCGAGCAGATCGGCGTGCTGGAGACGATGACTCCGCAGGACTTCCTGGAGTTCCGCGAACGGCTGGCCCCGGCGAGCGGGTTCCAGTCGGTTCAGTTCCGCGAGTTGGAGTTCCTGTCCGGCGCCAAGGATCCGGGCTTCGTGGAGCGGTTCCGGGGCGTCACCGACGAGGAGAGGACGAGGTTGCGCCGCCGGCTGGCCGAACCGACGCTTTGGGACGCGTTCGTCGACGTCCTTCGAAAGCACGGCTTGCCGGCCGCCGGCGACGACGAGGTGCGCGACTCGCTGCTGGCCGTCGCGCGCGACCGTCCGCGGCACGGCGAGATCTGGGAGCTCGCCGAGGCGCTCCTCATCCACGACGAGCGCGCGGCGGGCTGGCGGGCTCGGCACGTGACCATGGTCGAACGGATGATCGGCACGAAGACCGGCACCGGCGGCTCGTCGGGAGCCGCCTACCTGCGCTCCCGGCTGGAGATGCGCTACTACCCGATCTTGTGGGAGCTGCGTTCCTGGCTGTGATGGCTGTGGAAAACCGGCGCCGGAGGGTACATAAGACCCATGGGGACTAGTGTCGGAATCGTCGCGTACAAGGACGTACCGGCAGCAGACGTCCTGGGGGCTGTGCCATGCGAAACCGGCTAGACGAGGCGAAGTCCGAGCTGCTCGCCAAGGCTGCGACCGTCGCCGACCATCACGGCCAGCGAGGGCGTCCGCGCGCTGAGGACGAAGCCTTCCTTCGCCACTACTACCGCCATGTCGCGCCGGAAGACCTGGTCGACCGCGATCCGGTCGACGTGTTCGGCGCCGCGGCATCGCACCGTCACCTTGCCTCGGTGCGTCCGCAGGGTCGGTCTCTGGTACGGGTTTCCACGCCCACGGTCGAAGAGCACGGCTGGTCCTCGGGTCACACGGTCATCGAGGTGGTGACCGACGACATGCCGTTCCTCGTCGACTCGACGACGATGGCACTCTCGCGCCAGGACCGGGCCATCCACCTCGTCGTGCACCCCACCTTCATCGTCCGCCGCGACGTCACCGGGCAGCTCCTCGAGGTCTGCGACTTCGGCGAGTCCGACCCGCGGCTCGCCGACACGCCCGATGCCATCGTCGAGTCCTGGATGCACGTCGAGATCGACCGGGAGACCAATCCGGACGACCTGCACGCCATCGCCGAGGAGCTGCGGCTGGTGCTCCGCGACGTCCGTGAGGCCGTCGAGGACTGGCAGCGGATGAGCCAACGCGCGATGGAGATCGCCGCGGAGCTGGAGAAGTCCGAACTTCCCGTTCCTGCCGAGGAGGTGGCCGAGGCCCAGGAGCTGCTCCGCTGGCTCGCCGACGACCACTTCACCTTTCTGGGCTACCGCGAATACGTTCTCGACACGGTCGAGGGCGAAGACGTCCTGCGGGCTGTGACGGGGTCAGGGCTGGGCATCCTGAGATCCGACCAGGACCTGTCCGGGTCGTTCGCGAAGCTGCCGCCGGAGGTCCGCGCCAAGGCCCGCGAGAAGCACGTGCTGGTGCTCACCAAGGCCAATTCGCGGGCCACCGTTCACCGTCCCGCGTACCTCGACTACGTCGGGGTGAAGATGTTCGACGAGTCCGGCGAGGTCGTCGGCGAGCGCCGGTTCCTCGGCCTGCTCACCTCGGCGGCCTACACCGAGAGCGTGGTACGGATTCCCGTCCTGCGGCGGCGGGTGCAGGAGGTGCTCGAACAGAGCGGGTTCGCCGCCACCGGGCACTCGGGCAAGGACCTCATGCAGGTGCTCGAGACGTATCCGCGTGACGAGCTGTTCCAGACACCGGCCGAGGAGCTCCTGCCCACGGCGATGGCCGTCGTGCATCTCCAGGAGCGTCGTCAGCTGCGGCTGTTCGTCCGCCGTGACATCTACGGCCGCTACCTGTCATGCCTCGTCTACCTCCCGCGGGACCGGTTCAACACCTACGTTCGCGAGCGGATACAGGCCATTCTCCTCGACGCCACCGAAGGCATGTCCATCGACCACACGGCACTGGTGAGCGAGTCGGTGCTGGCACGCCTGCACTTCGTGATCCGGATGCGGCCGAACCAGGTGCTGCCCGACCTGGACATCCCCGCCCTGGAGAAGCGGCTCGTCATGGCCACCCGGGCCTGGGGCGACGACTTCGCCGACACGCTCGCCGAACGGGTGGGTGAGGAGGCCACGGCCCGGCTGCTTCGCCGCTACCGGGAGGCATTCCCCGAGGCGTACAAGGAGGACTTCCCGGCGCGTACGGCGGTCGCCGACATCAGCCGCCTCGAGGAGCTGCCCGACGAGGACGGTCTCGGCATGAACCTCTACCAGCCCGTCGGCGGCGAGCCGAACGAGCGGCGGTTCAAGATCTACCGGACCGGTAAGCCCATCTCACTCACCCAGGTGCTTCCGATCGTGTCCCGGATGGGTGTCGAGGTGATCGACGAACGTCCGTACGAGATCCTCCGCAACGGTGACGGTGCTGCCGCGCCGGCGTTCATCTACGACTTCGGCCTGCGTTACGAGGCCCGCCGAGCCGTCGAGGCCGCCGACGCCAAGGAGCTTTTCCAGGACGCGTTCGCCGCCGTGTGGCGGGGAGACGCCGAGAGCGACGGGTTCAATGCGCTGGTGCTGCAGGCCGGGCTGTCCTGGCGGCAGGCTGCGGTCCTGCGGGCGTATGCCAAGTACCTGCGGCAGGCCGGCTCCACCTTCAGCCAGGAGTACCTGGAGGCGTGCCTGAGCGCGCATGTCGAGATCGCCCGGCTGCTCGTCGACTTGTTCGAGACCCGGTTCGACCCGGACCGTTTCACCGGTGATCCCGACGCGCGGGCCGCGGCGTCCGAGGCGATGGCCGCCAGGCTGGACAAGTCGCTCGATCAGGTGGCGAGCCTCGACCAGGACCGCATCCTGCGGTCGTTTCTCGCCCTCGTGCAGGCGACGTTGCGCACCAACTACTACCGGGTCGACGACGCCGGCCGCAGGCCTGCGGCCATGGCGTTCAAGCTCGACTCGCGTTCGATTCCCGAGCTGCCCATGCCGCGCCCGATGTTCGAGGTGTGGGTGTACTCCCCGCGGGTCGAGGGTGTCCATCTGCGCTTCGGGGCCGTCGCCCGGGGTGGCCTGCGCTGGTCGGACCGTCGCGAGGATTTCCGTACCGAGGTGCTCGGGCTGGCGAAGGCGCAGGCGGTAAAGAACGCTGTCATCGTGCCGGTGGGCGCCAAGGGTGGCTTCGTCGGCAAGCGCCTTCCCGATCCGTCGGTCGACCGGGAGGCGTGGCTCGCCGAAGGCATCGAGTGCTACAAGACGTTCATCCGCAGCCTGCTCGACGTCACCGACAATCGTGCGGCGGACCGCAGGGTCGTCCCGCCGCCGCGGGTTGTCCGGCACGACGGCGACGATCCCTACCTGGTCGTGGCCGCCGACAAGGGCACCGCGACGTTCTCCGACATCGCAAACCAGGTCTCGCGCGAGTACGACTTCTGGCTCGGTGACGCATTCGCGTCAGGTGGGTCGGCCGGTTACGACCACAAGGCCATGGGCATCACAGCCCGCGGTGCGTGGGAGTCGGTCAAACGGCACTTCCGAGACATGGGCCGCGACTGCCAGAGCGAGGACTTCACCTGCGTCGGCATCGGCGACATGTCCGGTGACGTCTTCGGCAACGGGATGCTCCTGTCCGAGCACACCCGACTCGTCGCCGCGTTCGACCACCGGCACATCTTCCTCGACCCCGATCCGGACGCCGCGGTCTCGTACCAGGAGCGCCGCCGGCTGTTCGCGCTTCCTCGCTCGAGTTGGGCCGACTACGACCCGGCGCTGATCAGCGAGGGCGGGGGAGTCCACCCACGCGCCGCCAAACGCATCACGCTGACCCCGCAGGTCAAGCAGCGGCTCGGCATCGACGACGCCGTCACCGAGATCACGCCGCCGGACTTGCTGCGGGCGATACTCACCGCGCCGGTGGACCTGCTCTGGAACGGCGGCATCGGCACGTACGTCAAGGCGAGCTCCGAGAGCCATGCCGACGTCGGCGACAAGGCCAACGACGCGATCCGGGTGAACGGCTCGGAGTTGCGCTGCGGCTGCGTGGGGGAGGGCGGCAACCTGGGATTCACCCAGTTGGGCCGCGTCGAGTACGCGATGGCCGGTGGACGGATCAACAGCGATGCCATCGACAACTCCGCCGGTGTCGACACGTCCGACCACGAGGTCAACATCAAGATCCTGCTCGACGGCATCGTCCGCGACGGTGACCTGACCGCGAAACAGCGCAACGAACTGCTCGGGCAGATGACCGACGAGGTCGGCCAACTCGTCCTCGCCGACAACTACGGTCAGAACGTGGCGCTGGCCGGTGCCGTTGCGCAGGCGCCCAACCTCATGCACGTGCACCGCGGCTTCGTGGCCAGGCTCGAGGCGAAGGGCAGGCTGGACCGAACCCTCGAGTTCCTGCCGACCGACCGGCAGTTCGGTGAGCGGATGCAGGCGGGGCGAGGGCTTACCGGGCCCGAGTTGTCGGTCCTTCTCGCGTACACCAAGAACACGATGTACGCCGAGCTCGTCGAGACGGGACTGCCCGACGATCCGTACCTTCGCAACGCGCTGCACGCGTACTTTCCGGCGGCCCTGCGGGAGGCGTACCCCGACCGGATCGACGAGCATCCGCTGCGCCGCGAGATCATCACGACCACCGTCGTGAACGAACTGGTCAACCAGGCTGGCACGACGTTCGCCTACCGGCTGGGCATGGAGACCGGCGCCACCATGGAGGATCTCGCCCGCGCCCATACCGTGGCGAGTGTCGTGTTCCGGATTCCCGAGCTGCTCGCCGCCGTGCGTGCCCTCGACACCATCGTGCCCGCCGACCTGCAGACCAGGATGCGCCTCGACGGCCGCACCATCACCGAGCGTGCCACCCGGTGGCTTGCCGTCAACCGGCGACCGCCGATCGACATCGCCTGGCAGATCGGCTTCTTCGAGGCGCCGATCGGGAGGCTGCTCGAAGAGCTGCCCGACGTGCTGGTGGGGCGCGAGCACGACCTCTTCACTCAGCGCCGGAACGCTCTGGTCAAGGCGGGCGTCCCGGACGACCTGGCAGTCCGGGTCGCGGTGTTGCCGCCGGCCTACGCCGGCCTGGGCATCGTCGAGACCTCACTCACCACGGGCACCGAT
>OCZV010000656.1_pt1 | contig 12461 bp, 12 predicted proteins | sample 1539051 | NCBI WGS metagenome assembly OCZV01 (sample SAMEA3113581, study PRJEB22503) | soil metagenome
GGGTGCACTTGGTCAACCCGAAGGCGCTCAACTGGGGCGAGTGTCGGGTGAAGAACGACGTCGCCGACGCGACCGACCTGGCCGACATGCTGCGCTTGGGTCGCCTGCCGGAGGCGTGGATCGCCCCGCCCGCCATCCGCGAGCTGCGCGAGCTGGTCCGCTATCGGGCCAAGCTGGTCAAGCTCCGCTCCGGGCTCAAGGCCCAAGTGCACGCGGTGATGGCCAAAGAGGCCGTGCTGCCCGCCGTGGGTGACATGTTCGGTGTGGCCGGCAACGCCCAGCTTGACGCCATGGCTCTCGGGCGTAACTACGCGTCCGGGTGGAGTCCCTGCGGGAGCTGATCGTGGTCTATGACCGTGAGGTCGGCGTGCTCGAGCGCGACATCCACGCTCATCTCCGCCACCACCGCGGCTATGAGGCGATCCAGGCAATCAACGGCGTGGGACGCACCATCGCCGCCATCGCGGTGGCCGAGATCGGCGACGTCGACCGCTTCCCTGGCCCCGACGCGTTGTGCTGTTGGGCGGGGCTGACCCCAAGCACCGCGAGTCCGACCTCAAAGCCCATCGGCGAGAGATCAGCAAGCAAGGCTCGCGGCTGTTGCGCTGGGCGCTGGTCGAAGGCAGCGCCCGCTACCACGGCGGCCCCAAGCTCTCCGCCGGCTACCGGCGCATCGCCGAACGCGCGGCACCAACCGCGCCCGGGTCGCGATCGCACGCAAGATCCTCACGCTCACTACTACGGCCTGCGCGACGGCGAGATCCGCTGCCTCGCCCGGCCGTCGGCGGCGTGAGGGTTCGGACACGACCAGGCTGCGAGCTCGACGAGCGGCATGACCCAACCGGCGGGTCGTCTAACTGAGTGAGCCCGGCCCGGTCGTGGCCCCGATCGCATCATGCGCCCCCTGCGGTGCGAAGAGATGCCTGGGCAGCCGAACCAGCCCCCATCCTCAGCAACCTCACCGAGGGAACCGATGCGAACCCCGCGCTCACCGCGGACCACAACCCAACCCGGTCGTCGACGCCGAGTCTGCGTCGCCCAGCGCCGGCATCAAGGTCGTACGTCCTCGCCTCCGGCTACGGGCGCTCCACCCTGACCCCGCCGCCTTGGCCGACGCGCGCGTCTCTCACGACGACCCCGCCCAAACAACCACACCAGGCGAACGATCCCCGTTGACACGACCCCACTCCTTCAGAGATGCCGCTCGGCGCCACGGCCTTCGGTATCGAGCATCGGAGGGCACCGACCGTTCGCAGCGGGCATTGGGAGCGCGTAGCAGCCTGGCACCTTGGGATGGACCAGGGTGTTCGACGGACGGTGGCGACGCGACGCCGATCTGCGCGACGGTTGCAGGGCGTAGCACCGGGCTTCTTTACGAGGTGCGGCTGAACGCAGCTCACCGCGTTGATCGGCACCAAACGGAGGTTGTCATGACTAGCGCCGTCGAATCCGCCATGGAGATCCGTCCGTTCCACGTCGATGTTCCCGATGAGGTGCTGGACGACTTGCGGCGGCGTATCGGCGCGACGCGCTGGCCCAGCGAGGAGCTGGTCGTCGATCGGTCCCAGGGCGTGCAGTTGGCGACAGTGCAGGAGCTCGCCCGCTACTGGGCGACCGATTACGACTGGCGCGCCTGCGAGGCGAGACTGAACGCGCTGCCGCAGTTCAAGACCGAGATCGACGGGGTGGACATCCACTTCATCCACGTGAAGTCGCCGGAGGCGGACGCGTTGCCGTTGATCATGACGCACGGCTGGCCCGGCTCGGTCATCGAGCTGCTCGAGGTCGTCGGCCCGCTGACCGACCCGACCTCGCACGGTGGCACCCCCGGGGACGCGTTCCACCTCGTGCTTCCATCCCTGCCCGGCTACGGCTTCTCCGGCGAGCCGACCGAGCTCGGCTGGAACGTCGGCCGCGTCGCGCAGGCCTGGGCGCAGCTGATGCACCGCCTCGGCTACACCCGCTACGTCGCCCAGGGCGGCGACGTGGGCGCCGCCGTCACCGACGCGATGGGACGGCAGGCGCCCGAGGGGCTGCTCGGAATCCACATGAACTTGCTCGTGACGGTGCTGGCGGGGCCCCAGCCGGCGGAGTCCGAGCAGGAACGCTCGGCGGCGGACCAGTTCGCCATATTCAGGCAGAGCGGCTTCGGCTACTTCCTGGAGATGGCCACGCGGCCGCAGACGATCGGCTACGCCCTGCTGGATTCACCCGTCGCCCTGGCGGCCTGGATGCTCGACCACGACACGGACAGCTACTACAAGATCTCCCGCGCCTTCGTCGACGGCGAACCTGTCGGCAATCTCACCCGGGACCACATCGTCGACAACATCACGCTGTACTGGCTGACGGGCACCGGCACGTCGGCGGCCCGGTCCTATTGGGAGGACGGACAAGCCCTGGCTCAAGCACAAGCGTCGGGCCAGGCTCCTCCGGAGGTCTCGCTCCCGGTCGGCTTCACCACCTTCCCCGGCGAGATCTGGCGGACCCCGCGCAGCTGGGTCGAGAACTCCTACCCCAACGTGACCTACTTCAACGAGGTCGACAGGGGCGGCCACTTCGCCGCCTGGGAAGAGCCCGACCTCTTCGCAAGCGAGATGCGAGCTGCCTTCAGCTCACTGCGCTAATCCGCCAGAATGGGGCGGCGTACGCAGGCCGATCACGCTGGCCGAGTGAGCGCCAGCCGCCCTGAACGTAGCGACGATACAGATCTGCCGATCTCGAGCGGCGTCGTTCTGTCCTGCTCGCATGGCACGCGGTGTGCGCTCGGTTCGGGCAATCTGAGCGCGTGACGCCTGACGAAGTGAAGCTCGATGCTGACGCCGCCGAGCGTCGAAGGATCTGGCGGGACGCGACGGCGATGGTGCTCTACCTGTCCATCGTTCTCCTGGCTGAGCTCGCAGTGCTCCCGACCGGCCATGACGGCGCCGGTGGGGCCGTTCACGGACCAGTTAGCTGGGAATTGGCCGCGATCTTGTGGGGTACCACGATCGGCCTGGCGCTCGCGCACTGGTTCGCCTTTCGCCTGGCGACACAAGGCCTCCGTCGGGGACCGCTTGGCGAGTGGGATCGCCGTCAAGCTCTGTCCGAGCTAGCCGGGGCGGCGTTCGTCGCCGCGATGGCGAGCGTGCCAGTCCTGTTGTTCTCTGACGAGTTTGAGCAGCAAGTGGTGCCATTCGTGCTCGCCCTGATCATCGGCGGCGTCTGCTATCTCGTTGAACGAGCCAGCCAACGCTCCCGCGCGATGTCACTCCTCCTTGGTGTCATCGCCCTCGTGCTTGGATTGGCGGTGGCGACCCTCAAGAGCGTCCTCTCAGCCCACTGATCGAGCAACGAATGCCCGCAAAGAACTGCCGATCTCGCGCCGCGTCGTTCTGTGCCGACGATCCACCAGGCGCGGGATGCGCAGGTCGGGCAATCGGTACGCGCGCCGCTGCGCCTGCCCGGCGTTCTGGGACGCTGTGGTGCAGTCGGGACACCAAGGAGGTCCATGATGGAGACTGCCGACCACGATCCCGGCAGGGCCCGATCCCCGTCCGTGGAGCCGGACACCGCTGATGGCGCGGCGACACGGGCGGCGGACGTGGCGGGCGACAGGGAGTTGGGGGCGCACGCCCCGGCGCTGCTGGCCGCCGAGCACTGGAGTTTGCTCTCGGCCAGGTCGTTGATCTGGAACGAGGCCCAGAGCCGCGCCACGGTCTTCCTCACCGTGTTGTCGGCCTCGATCATTGCGGTGGCGTTGGTGGCCGACGCGACAGGCTTCGGTAGCGAGACCACGACGCTGGCGCTGGTTCTGCTGCCGGTGGTGTTCCTGCTGGGCGTCGCCGCCTACCTCCGGCTGGTGCAGATCAACACCGAGGAGTTCCAGCTGGTGCTGGCCATGAACCGGCTCCGGCGCGCCTACCTGACCTTGGAGCCCGGCCTTGAGCGCTACCTGACCACCGACCACCACGACGACCAGCGCGGCGTGTTCGTCACATACATGGCTGGTCCCCCCACCCGGAGGTCGCTGTGGGCGTACTTCCTCGTTACCACCCCGACGATCGTGGCGACGGTAGATGCGGCGCTGGCCGCGGCCATCGTCGTGCTGGGACTACAGGCCGCCGAGGCATCCAGGGCCGTGGCGGTGGTCGGCGGCGTGACAGCGTTCCTACTGGTCTGGGCGGCGCTGCTCCGGCTGCAGCTGCAGACCTTGCGCCCGTTCCGTGACGAAACGGCCAGGTTCCCGACCCCGCCAGACGAGATGGACGACGCGTCACCCGTCGAGCCTGGCGGGTAGGTCGAAGGGAGGGAACAGGCTGGGGTCGAGGTAGCAGTGAATCGCGGTGATCCGCCCTGCTGAGACCTCGACGACCTGCAGGTCGAACCCATCATCGGCGCCGCCCGGCCGCTCGGTGCGGTAGACGCCGAGCGCGAACGAGCCGTTGGCCGCCGTCGGTAGTGCTCGCAGCTCGGAGTGCATGCCCTCGAACCAGCGGCGGATACTGGCGGCCCCCTGTAGCCACAGCGCATGAGGCAGCATGGCGACGGTGGCTTCATTGTGGAACAGCGGAGTCGGTCGAACCGCCGCGCAGACGCGCGCCAGATCTGATCTGCCGATCGGAGTCCCCCGCGGAGGATCGTTTGCCCATGGCCGAGTCGGAGCGAGTCCGCATCCACGAGCATGAGCCTGGCGACTGGTGGGCCGAGTGCCTGATCTGTCGAGCGTGGGTGTCAACCTCGAATCGGACGCGTCGGGACGCTGAGCAGAAGTTCGGTCGGCACTTCCAGAACGAGCATCCGTCCGAACATGAAGGCGCAGAACTGCCGATCTCGCGCACTCTGCGAATACGCGGAACGCGCCAGAAGGCGAGCACAGATCATCTGCACCAGAACGTCGGCCGTCGCGCCCTGGGGCTGAGCACCGAACGGGGCATCTGCGCCGGGTCGACGGGCCGTCGGTGACGCGCAGATCTACCGTGCGGCGCCCTTCTCGACGGCGCCAGAGCGCGCGTCATAGCGAGGGGAGGGCCTTCATTTCTTCCCGGGGACGGTACGCGCCGCTTGACCCAGTGCCGGCGGGCGGCGCGGTCGACGGTCATGGGGTTACGCGATGATCACCTCGATCCACACGCTGATCTAGAGCTTGAAGCGAAGGGCGTGAGGGTCGCAGCGCCGATCACCGACGAGGGAGAGTCGATCACCGACGAGGGAGAGTGGCCTCGTCATCAGGCTGGATGTGCCCGGCGCCGATCCGGTCACGCTCTACCACCCGAAGCACCCGACGGCCTGGAACCTCTGACGAAGCGGATTCGCCCGTCGGCGGCGGTCCTGATCATCGGGTCCCCCGGCGCGCGACGCGGGTGTTCCCCGCCGCTATCGCTCTGGCAGTCGAGTGGTGTTAGGGCTGCGGCTGCGGGCCAACGCCATCCAGGGCGGACCGAACCGGTCGATGCACATGCCGAGGGCCTCCGAGAAGAAGGTCGGCTCGAGCGCCTGCGTGACGTTGCCACCGTCGGCGAGCGCATCGAAGACGCGCTTGGCGTCCGCGACGTCGGTCGCGTCGTAGTTCACCATCATCCCCTGGACCGGATCGAAGCTGTCGTCCATCGGATCGTCAGACGCCATCAGCAGGTCGTCGCCGATAGTAAGGGCGGCGTGGATGATCATGTCGGCCTTGTCGGCGGGCGGCTCCTCGCCGGGGACGTCCTTCATGGTCATCAGCGTCAGCCTGCGAGCCGAACAGGTCCTTGGGGTCGACCCACCCGTGGTTGACCCGGTTGACGGCCCGGCCCTGCAGGCCGACGTTCCGGCCGTCCCGCACCGCGAGGTCGAGCCCGTCATCGTTGGGGTGGAGGACCAGGCCGGCCGGCACCGGTCGGCCAGCCGCTCGACGAGGCCGGGCGGGCCGTACGGGGCTCGCTCGCTCCAAGGGTCCGCGATGCGATCCATGCGCGTCATTGCAGGTTCGGCCACGCGTCCCGGTACCCAGGCCCGTACCGGTCAGACCGGCACCGAGGGCGGCCCCGCGGCTCGACGTGCAACGCTGGGCCCCATGACGGACGACGCGATCCTGGTCGAGGGGCTCGAGAAGCGATTCGGCGACGTGGTGGCGCTCGGCGGCGTCGACTTCGCGGTGCCGCAGGGCACGATCCTGGGGCTGCTGGGCCCCAACGGGGCCGGCAAGACGACCGCCGTGCGGATCCTCACGACGATCCTGCGGCGCGACGCCGGCCGGGCGGCGGTGCTCGGGGTCGACGTCGACAACGACCCGCAGGCCGTGCGTGAGAGCATCGGCTTGGCGGGTCAGTTCGCGGCGGTCGACGAGAACCTGACCGGACGCGAGAACCTGCGCCTCGTGGGCCTGCTGGCGCACCTGGCAGACCGGGTCGCGCGAGCCCGCGCGGACGAGCTCCTCGAGCAGTTCGACCTGCTCAACGCCGCCGACCGGACGGTGCGTACTTACTCGGGCGGCATGCGTCGCCGTCTCGACCTGGCGGCGGCCCTGGTGCACCGCCCGCCCGTGCTGTTCCTTGACGAGCCGACGAGCGGCCTCGACCCCCGCAGTCGGACCGACCTGTGGGGCGTGATATCCCATTTGGTGCGCGAGGGGACGACGGTGCTGCTCACCACTCAGTACCTCGAGGAGGCGGACGAGCTCGCCGACCAGATCGTGGTGATCGACCGCGGCGAGGTCATCGCCCGGGGCACGGCCGCCGAGCTCAAGTCGACGGTGGGGGCGACGATCATCGAGGTCGACCTGGCCGACCCGGCCAACGCCCACCGGGCCCGGGGGGCGCTGGCCCAGCACGGGATGTGCGACGTCGACACCGACGGCCACACGGTGGAGCTGCGGGTGAAGGAAGCGGCGCACGCCGCGGTGGCCGTGGTGCGAACCCTGGACCGCGAGGGTCTCGAGCCGGTGTCCCTCGCAGTGCGTGAGCCCACGCTCGACGACGTGTTCCTCACCCTGACGGGCCACGTCGCGGAGGAGGCCTTGAGCGGCGACGGCGAACGGGCCGAGACCGCGGGGCGGCGCAGCGGCCGAAGGGGGGCGGCATGACGGTCACGACCATCCCGGCGCTCGGGCGGCCCAAGCGCAGCCCGCTCGGTTGGGCGATCGTTGACACCAAGACCGTCGCTTGGCGCAACCTCGTCGCACTGCGGCGGATGCCGCAGCTCCTGGTGTTCTCGACGATCCAGCCCGTCATCTTCGTGCTGATGTTCCGCTACGTGTTCGGCGGCGCGATCCGCATCCCCGGCGTCGACTACGTCAACTACCTGATGCCGGGGATCTTCGCCCAGACCGTCACCTTCGGGGCGATCCAGACGGGCATCGGTCTCGCCGAGGACCTGAACCGGGGGCTCATCGAACGTTTCCGGTCGCTGCCCATGGCTCGTTCCGCCGTGCTGGCGGGGCGCACGCTGGCCGACCTCGTCCGCAACGTGTTCGTCGTCGCGCTCATGCTCTTCGTGGGCTACCTGGTCGGGTTCCGGGTCGAGACGAGCGTGTGGGGCCTGCTCGCCGGCTTCGCGGTGATCCTGCTGTTCGGGTTCTCGCTCACCTGGATCTTCGCCATCATCGGCCTGTCGGCGCGCAACGCGGAGACCGCCCAGGCCATGTCGTTCCCGGTGCTGGCGCCACTGGTGTTCGTGTCGTCGGCGTTCGTGGCGATTGACACGATGCCTGGCTGGCTGCAGCCCTTTGCCAAGTACCAGCCGGTGAGCACCGCGGTCGACGCGGTGCGCTCGCTCGTGCTCGGCGGGCAGTTCCACGACCCGGGCAAGGTGCTCGCGTCGCTGGCCTGGAGCGTCGGCATCGTGGCGGTGTTCGCGCCGCTGGCCGTGCGCGTCTATCGCCGGACGACGTGACGACCATGGGCCGCGTGACGTCGAGCGATGGCCCGTCCATCGCGTACGAGGCGATCGGGAGCGGACCGGCGCTCATCCTGGTGGATCTTCAGAGACCCCTGAGTTCACCGGCCGATCCGAAACCACCCGTGAGGCGGCGGGGGCATCCGCCCCTATCGCGCGGGCTTCAGCATTCTCCGTGACATGGATCCTGGCGCGTTGGCCGGGAGTACCTGGGCTCGTTGACGGCCCGCTTGCCGCAGCAGAGTCAGGAGTTTTTCGTGAGCCTCGGCCACTGAACGGCGGCCGGGAATATGCGGCGTCACTGACGTTCCCGCTGGCTGAGCACCGTGCGGGGCTGGTCGAGTCCGCATATTCACAGATTCTCGAGAAACGCGAGGAGCGGGTCGAGTGGCCGGTAGCGGCCGGGTCGAGCAGAGCCCGATGAGCACGTCGAGTCGCCGTTTCCTGTGACGCCGCCGGCGACGGTGGGAGACGGGAGGTGGGACGCGCGGGTCGCTGCGTTCGTCGAGCAGGACACGGCCGCCAGGATGGCGTGGTTTCCGGTCATGTGGCCACAAGGCGCACGAACGTGGCGTTGCTCGTGCTGCTGTTGGCCGCCATCACGAGCGGGGTGCTGATGTTCACCCTCGGCTCGGGCTGGAACCGGTGGCCGACCGTGGTGCACGGCACGGTGGCGATTGCCATGCTCGCCCTGGCCCCGTGGAAGTCGGCGATCAGCAGGCGGGGTCTCGATCGTAGGGGCGTGTTGGCGGCGGCTCCCTCACTGGCCTTGGCGGTCGTGGTCGCGGCCGCCCTGGTGTCGGGGTTCGCCCACCGGGCGGGCGTGCGCCACGTCGGTCCGCTGCTCGTCCAGCAGGTGCACGTCGGGGCCGCGATCGCCGCCGTGCCCCTCGCCGCCTGGCACGTCGTCGCCCGGCCTGCGCGACCCCGGCGCACCGACTTGAGCCGGCGGGCGGTTCTGCGCCGCCTGGTGATCGGCACCTCGACGGCCGCGACTGCCGTGCTGCCCCATGCCGGTGATCGGTTCACACGATCTCTCGAGCGCGGCTCGTTCGACCCCGCCGCCATGCCCGTCACTCAATGGCTCGACGACGACGTTCCGATGGTCGACAGCGATCAGTGGTGCCTCGTCGTGGCGGGGTGGCCCTGGTCGTTGGCCGAGCTCGGCGAGTTGGTGGACAAGCACGGCCGCGAGCTGTCGGCCACGCTCGACTGCACCGGCGGCTGGTACGCCCAGCAACGCTGGTCGGGCGTGCCGCGGGACCGGCTTCTCGCTGCCTCCGAGGCCGAAGCAGGACCCAGCTTGGAGGTCCGGTCCCTGACTGGCTACTCCCGGCGCCTGCCTGCCCCGGACGCCGGGCGGCTCGTCGTTGCCACCGCGGTCGGCGGTCGGCCGCTGTCGGCCGGCCACGGCGCGCCCGCCCGGCTGGTCGCCCCCGGTCGCCGGGGCTTCTGGTGGGTGAAGTGGCTGGCCTCGATCGAACCGTCGGACACCCCCTGGTGGTGGCAGCCCCCGTTCCCGTTTACCTGACCATCGAGTGCAGGGGCCACGGCGGCCGGATCGAGTCGAGCTCGCGTCACCTCCACAAGCCAAGGCCATCGGGAGGTGGGGCCGTTACTGCACCAGCCCCACGGACCAGGTGGCTTGGTCCTGGACGCGTTTCCCTGCTCGCACCGTTGAGCGGGGGTCGGCTTGGTGAGTGGCGGTTCGTCAGCTGCCGGCCATTCTGTTGGGACGCCAGAACGTCGCCAAGTAGGCGACGGTTCCGCCGATGCCGATGGCGGCCGCGGTAGCGAGTGCCTGGCTCGGCTCGAACGGGAACGCCACGTCGAACGCGTTGTCGAGCGACCACTCCCCGGGGCCGAGTGCGCCCAGCGCGAGTGCGAGCACCGCCAAAGTGCCCACGTACTCCCAACCCTCGGTGGGACGAGCCGTGATGAAGAACCCCTTGTCGCGGTGGTTGGTCAGCAAAGCGACGAGCATGAGCGACGCCACGGCGCCGTAGGCGACAGGCGTGAGGAGTCCTAGCACGAGGAACGGCGCAACGCCGACCTCGCTCCAGGTCAGTAGCCGCGCCTGGAGGGGACCGTTGGACAGACCGAGGGAGCTGAGCCAGTTCGCCATCCCCGGACCCGATCGCAGCGCCCGAACGTGGTTCAGGCCATGGGCAGCCATGACGGCGCCCACCCACACGCGTCCCACCAGCAGTGCCAGATTCACGGCATTCGACATCGCGGACCTCCTCTCGACCGGGTGCCAACGTACGACGCGTTCCGGGCTCTCCTGATGGGGATGTGGGTCGCGCGGCGGCCTGAAGAGCGGCCCGTTCGTGGGGCAGTCGCAGGGTGATGGGCCCGGCCCCGAGCATGACGAAGGCGAGAGCGGCGTCGGCGGAGTGGAACCCTAGGCCCGACGAACGATGACACGAACCCTTAGTGCGGACCGGTAGGCCCCGCCCAGAACGGACACACAGAATAGGTGCGAACATCGGCTCGACGTCCCCGAGACCATCACCGGAACGGCGCTACTGCCACGTCCGACAGCGCGTCGGGAGGAGCGCATCACGACCGATCTGGAGGCCGCCGACGCGTTGCTGCGGGGGGCGCGAATGGCGTTCGGCACACAGCAAGAGCCCGTCTGGGTTCGGGCCACCGCGGCCTCGAGCCGGCGTTCAGGGCTACCGCGGCCGTGGCGCGACGCTAGGAGCGTTGCACGCGATCGTCGCTGGTAGGACTGTGTTCGTGTTGGACGGTTTCGACGAGTTCGACATCGCGACGTCGGTGACGACGATCCACGGTTGTCGGGGCGGTTACGTCCACCGATGCTTCTGTTCCACGGCATCCCCGAGGCGCACCTCATGTGGCATCGGGTCGCCCCGCGACTCGCTGAGCGGTTCACGGTCGTCGCCACAGATCTGCGCGGTTTCGGCGACAGTGGCACGCCTCCGACCACGCCCGATCATGCGCCGTACAGCAGGCGGGAGATCGCGCGTGACCAGGTCGAGGTCATGGACGCGCTGGGGTACAACCAGTTCCACGTAGTGGGCCATGACTGTGGTGCACGGTGCGCCTACCAGATGGCCCTCGACCACCCGCAGGTCATCCTCCGGATCGGCGATTCCTGAAGCTAGGCTCGTCTGTCACGTTTCTTCGTCGGTGGGGGTCATTCGAATGAACGATGCAATCCCCCCGACGTGAGAAGGAGACTCCTATGAAGGCCCTTCGCATCAGCGAGCCTGTGGGGCTCGAGGGTATCGACGGCTTGGTTTACGAGGACGCCCCGGATCCCCAGCCTGCCATCGGCGACGCCCTCGTCCAGGTGCATGCCGCCAGCTTCACCCCCACCGAGCTGACGTGGCCGCTCTGGACCGATCGGGCTGGCCACGACCGGGCGCCGCTCATCCCGGCGCACGAGGGGTCCGGCGTCGTGGTCGCGCTCGGCTACGGCGCGGCCGGGGTGGCCGTCGGCGACGAGGTGTACGGCCTCATCGACGGCTATCGCGACGGGTGGGCCGCCGAGTACGTCGCGATCGAGGCTCGCTCCCTCGCGCCAAAGCCGACGACGCTCGACCATGTCCACGCCGCCGCGCTCCCGCAAGCCGGGCTGACGTCGTGGCAGGCGCTCTTCGACCACGGCCACCTCGAAGCCGGACAGACTGTGGTGATCCACGGCGCCGGAGGCGGCGTGGGGTCGATCGGGGTGCAGCTGGCCAGGTCGGCCGGCGCGCACGTGATCGGCACCGGCCGGGCCGGCGCCGAGGATCGCGTGCTCGAGCTGGGCGCAGAGCGCTTCGTCGACGTCGAGCAGGACGGTTGGGAGGACGCCGTCGGCCAGGTCGACGTGGTCTACGACGCGATCGGCGGCGAAGTGCTCGCCCGTTCGCCCGCGATCGTCAAGCCCGGCGGCGCCCTCGTGTCGGTCATGGCGCCACCGCCCGCCGACCGTGACGACGTCCGCACGGTCCACTTCGTGCGGGACCCGAACGGTTCGCAGCTGGCCGAGATCACGCGGCTGGTCGATGCCGGCAAGCTGCGCCCGCAAGTGGGCGCGGTGTACCCCCTCGCCGAGGGACGCGAGGCGTTCATGGCCAAGTCGACGCAGCACATCCCGGGCAAGGTGGTGCTCCAGCCCTGATGCGTATCTGAGCGACGCTCAGCGTCGCTCAGATACGCACGTCGACGCGGGCCACAGATCCGGCAGACCACTCCGGACCGCCAAGGTGATGGGAAGCGCAACATGCCGTGCACCCCGTCGGCGCGGCGAGCACCCGCCAGAACGACGGGTTCAGTAACCGCGGCCGGCCCGCCCCGAGCCACTGATGCGAGCGTGTAGGAGGTGTTGGAGCACGCGCGTCACTGAGGCGGCGGGGCCGTCGCCGGTGGTGCCGATCGGGAGCAACGGGTAAACGGGTCGGCTCCTTCGAGGACCGTCTGGTTCGTGGCATCGGGGGTGCGGTCGGTTATCTGGCCCCGGCTTTGCTATGGCACGGAGCTGGCACGAGTCTCGGGTGACTCGTCTGCTACCTGGGCAGACGCCGTGTCTGCACTGACCTGTGGGAGATCATGGTCAACGACCCGGAGACCGTGTTCGTGCGGCGTCATCGGGG
>OCZV010000657.1_pt1 | contig 12450 bp, 14 predicted proteins | sample 1539051 | NCBI WGS metagenome assembly OCZV01 (sample SAMEA3113581, study PRJEB22503) | soil metagenome
CTCTTAATCCGCAGGTTCTGGGTTCGAGTCCCAGGGGGGGTACACACGAAGGCCCTGGTCAGATCGCTGACCGGGGCCTTCTAGGTCCTCGGTCGAGGGTTTGAGTCCCAGAGCGTGGTGTACGGCGGGCCTCGCCTGACGGGCTGAGGGTCCACCTGACGCGATGCATTCAACCGTCTGGGGGCACCTGAACGCGATGTCGAGGACCGTGACGCCAACTCTGACGGGCCGGCATCATGGACACATGCAGACCGGGCCGTACTCCGTGGCTTTTCCGCGCCGCTGGTGGTACCCGGTGGCCCGGTCGTCGGAGCTGGGCCGTAGACCTCTGGCCGTCACGCTCATGGACACCCCGCTCGCCGTGTTCCGTGGCGCAGGAGGCAAGCCGGCCGTCCTCCTCGACCGGTGCGCCCATCGCAACTATCCGCTCGCATTCGGACGGGTCACCGACGACGGCGTGCTCGAGTGCGGCTATCACGGCTGGACCTACGACGGCGGCGGACAGTGCGTGCGAGTCCCCGGACTCGCCGATGGGTGCACGCCGCCGGCCCACACCCGGCAGGTCCCGTGTCATGCCGCGGTCGAGCAGGACGGCATCGTCTGGGCTTGGGGGGAGCCGGATGCCGAACCGGCTCGGCATCCATTCGCCCTCCCCGCGGTCGAAGGCCCCGGCGCCGGCGAGGTGATCCTGCGGTGCGACCTGGAGTGCACCCTGCACGCCTCGCTGGAGAACGCGCTCGACGTTCCGCACACGGCCTTCCTTCATCGCGGGATCTTCCGGGGCGGCAGTCCCCGCTCCATCACCGCAGTGCGCCGCCCGGTCGACGACGGTGTCGAGGTGCAATATCTCGGGGAGCCGGTCGGCATGGGACCGATCCGGTTGCGAGAGAACGCAGGCCGCACCTTCGACCATTGGGACCGCTTCTTCCTACCGTCCATCGCACAGATCGAGTACGCGGTCGACGGATGGTTCCGAATCGTCAACACGATCGTCCACCTTCCGATGTCACCGTTCCGAACCCGCGCCTGGTTCGTCGTCCGGTTCAAGAGCCGCCTGCCGGCAGCCGTCGTACGGCCCATCGTGTTGCAGCGAGGCAAGCAGATCCTTCGTCAGGACGCCCGCGCCCTGGCCCGGCAGACCGAGCGGATACGCAGCCTCGGCGGCGAGCGCTACGCGTCGACCGAGCTCGACCTCCTCGGCAACGCGATCTGGCACCTGCTGCGGCAGGCCGAGCGGGCCGAGCGACCCGACAGCGGCGACGGTGCATTCAAGGCCACGGTCAGCGAACGCACGGTCGTCTTCGAGGCATGACCACCGTGACGCCGGCAGTCGACGCCGAGGCGGAACGACTTCATCGCCAGTCTTTCGTGCTCGATCTGCACACCCACGGCCCGGGGTTCGTACCGCAACCGTTTGGCACCGTCTGGCGCGGCGTCACGATTCGTGCGCCGGCCGAGGTCGGTTTCGACGTGCTGCGCAAGGCTGGAGTCGATGCGGTGGTCGCCCAGGCTGTCGGCGATCCGATCGTCACGCGTTGGTATGTCGGTCGGAGCCCATGGGATGCCGTCGAGGCACAACTCGTCCTGATCGAGCGGCAAGCCAGCGACGCCGGTGCGCTCGTCGCACGGTCGGTCGAGGGTTTGGTGCAGGCCCGAGCGCAGGGCGTGCCTGCGGTGGTGCTCGGCGTCGAAGGCGCCGACGCCTTGGGCCGTGATGTCGATCGCATCGATGCCTGGCATGAGCGTGGCGTCCGCGTGATCGCGCTCGTGCATCTGCGTGACAACGCGCTCGGCACCACGTGCCTGCCGTGGCAGCACTACGCCGGGCCGTTGCCGGTTCGGCGTAACGCCTCGCCGGGCCTCAGCCCAATCGGCGCGCGGGTCGTCGAACGCATGAACCAGCTCGGGGTCGTGGTCGACGTCGCCCATTCCGACCGGGCCACCCTGTTGGGCGTCGTCGACGTGGCGACCGCTCCCGTGGTGTCGTCGCACACCGGCGCCCGCGCCCTGCAGGACTTCGCCCGCTACCTCGCCGACGACGAACTGCGGGCGATCGCTTCGACGGGCGGCCTGGTCGGACTCTGGCCCTACCGAGCCCGTCGCTTCGGTGTGCGCAACGTCAGCGACCTGGTCGCCCACGCCCGGCACATCGCCGAGACGGTCGGCGCCGAGCATCTCGCCGTCGGTACCGACATGAACGGCGTCCCCGGTGTCATGGCCGGGTTCGGTGACGAGACCGACCTGCCGAAGCTGACAGGCGCCCTGCTCGACGGCGGCTTCGACGACGGCGAGGTGGAGGGCATCCTCGGCGGCAACGCCCTCCGGGTGCTAGCACGGGTGGAGGCCGACGCGCGTCGAGCCCCGTCCTGACGCCGACGCGTCCGGCCCCGACTTGTGGCCGCCACCACGCGAAAGGATCCACCATGAAACGCAAGGCTCTCGCTGCCGGCGCTGTCGCGCTCGGTTCCCTTGCCCTCGCCAGCCCTGCAGTGGCTGCGCCCCCCACCCCAGTTGAGAACCCGCCGACCGGCATCCCGCCGAACGTGTTCGCGACCCAGTACTCCGGCTGCCTAGGGTCGTTACGTAGCCTGATCGCCCAAGGCGCCTTCGCCGGTATCGGGCCGTTCGGCGAACACTTCACTGGCAGCGTCAACCCCGGCTCCCACCAGGGAACGGTTGGCGAGGAGGAGTTCCTCGTCAACGTCATCGGGATCCCCGAGGATCAGCTGGTCGCGTTCTGCGCCCAGTTCACGTGAACCAAACCGAAGACATGCAAGACGCTCCATTGCACAAACAACTGCGCTGATGAGCGAGAGCTCCCCTCGACTCGGCCGTGCGTGCCTCAGGTGGTACTCGGGCGACCGGGGCAGAGCTCCACTGGCCGAAACGACGCTGGATTCGGCGGAGGCCCGCAACTGGGTGGCGGACAACCGAGCGAGGCCCGGTGCTCTCCGGGAACCCGGGAGCGGTTGAAAACAGGGGTGGCCTGAGGGAGGCAGAAAGCGCAGACTGGAGGCCAGAAGCCCGACGATCCGTTGGGGGCAGCTCATGTTCGGTCATGGCGTTCAGGTGCCCGAGCTGATCCCGCAGCTGTCTCGAGGCAAGCACCGGAATCCCCGCAAGGGTGCATGCTTCATGGAGATGGCGTCTTACCTCGCCGGAGAGCGATGGAGCGACCATCCGGCCAGCACGCATCCGCTGCTCGCCGCCCTGGCCCGCCTCGTCAACGACCACACCTCCGATGCCCGGCGCGGGGACCTGGTCGAGCTGGTCCCCTCGGTGATCGGGCTGACCAGCGACGACCCGCACGTGGATGTCCAGATCATGCTCCGCTCGGCGACGACCGCGCTGCCCGTCGTCGCGGCCGAGCGGCAACGCGTGCTGGCGGTCTCCGTGCTGGCCGCCGAGCGGGTGCTGGATGGCCTCGACGGGCGACCGGCGGGCGCGCTCGAAGAGCGGAGCCGGCGGACGCTGGAGCAGGTTCCCGATGCCGCGCAGTGGGCCCATCGCTTCACCCGGGAGATGGGGACGACCGTCAAGGGCTTGCAGCGGCACGGCGCGCCCAACACCGTCCGCCACGCCGTCGTGGGCATCGCCCAGGCGTGCATCGCGGACCCGGATGGGATGCTGCGTGACCTGCTCGCCGGCGCCATCGAGGACTGCGCGGCCTGGGCCGGACGTGACGCGCATCCGGGGGCACCCGCCGTGTCCGGTCCCGAGCACCCATGGGTGGCCGGCCTAGTGTCGCCGACCTGCGCGCTGCCTACCGAGAGGGGCGGAAGTCGGCGTTGATGCTCCCCACGGAGAGGATCGATGTCATCGGCTGGCGCTTCCCGGCGCTCGCCGCCACCAATCCGCGTGGGGGACCGACGGTGCCGGCACCAACCCCACCGTGTTCGACCCCGAGATCGTCCTTGTTTGCTTCCCTCATCGGTGGGAAGGCGCGCTAATCGGCGTGGGCCGCAACAGACGAGCGAGGGAGGTGCTCCGATGGCATTGATGCGACGGGATGCCGAGAGTGCGTGGCCGCAGGGCTGGGACCGGGGCCTGTTGGACTGGCCGTTCCGGCCGTTCGAGACGTGGCGACGCCTGCTCGAGGAGGACCAGGTGAGCGTCGAGGAGTTCATGGAGCACGGCGAGATCGTGGTCCGGGCCGAGCTGCCGGGGGTCGATCCCGACCGCGACGTCGACATCGAGATCGTCGACGGCAACTTGCGCATCCGGGCCGAACGGCGCCGGGAGGAGAAGGTCGAGGAGCGCAACTACCGACGCTCCGAGATCCGCTATGGGTCCTTCACCCGGACAATCCCTCTTCCCCCGGGCACCAAGGAGGACGACATCCAGGCGAGCTACAAGGACGGCATCCTCGAGGTGCGGGCACCGGTCCAGGAAGGTGCTGCCAAACCGTCGAAGATCCCGATCAGTCGCACCTGAAGCTGGTGAGGTGGGTGCCCCGATGAGTGGAGTCCTCAGCGACGGCCCCAGAAGATGTCATGAGGGCTCTCGGCGGCCGCTGGGCGGCGTGGCGGGCGCCGGCCGGGCGGAGGCGTAGCCGGCTCGATCCGCTCGACTCGCTCGTCCTGCCCGGCGAGCGTGACGACCCAGCTCGCCAACGCGGTCGTGAGCGGCACCGACGCCACCAACCCGATCGATCCGACCAGGGTCTGGACGATCTCGACGGCGACAGTCTCGGTGGTGAGCACCTCGCCCAGGGCCAGGCCCGACTGGGTGAACAGCAGCAGGGTCGGCAACGCAGCCGCCGTGTAGGCGAGCACCAGGGTGTTGACCGTGGAGGCGATGTGGTCACGCCCGATCCGGATGCCGGCGGAGTACAGCTCGCGGGCGCTGGCCCGTGGATTGCTGCGGCGCAGCTCCCACACCGCCGACACCTGCGTGATCGTCACGTCGTCGAGCACGCCCAGCGTCCCGATGATGGTGGCGGCCAGCAGCAGGCCCCGGAAGTCCAGGTCGGGGGCGAACGTCAGCAGTATGAGCGACTCCTCCTGGACGAGGCCGCTCAGGTCGGCGGCGGCCCCGAAGGCGGCGGCCAGGCCGGCCGTCAGCAAGAGGCTGGCGATCGTCCCCAGCAGGGCGACGGTCGTGCGGTCGTTGACGCCGTGGGACAGGTAGATGGTGACGGCGGCAATGACGATGGCGGCCGTGACCGCCACCCCCACGGGCGAGGCCCCCCGCAGGAGGGCCGGGAAGGCGTAGGCGAGCAGGACACCGACGGTGACGCCGATGCCGGCCAGGGCCAACAGGCCGCGCAGCCGCCCCAGCGCCACCACCACGACGCCGAAGATCACGGCCAGGATCATCAGCGGCGGCCCGCGCTGGACGTCGGCGAACTGGTAGCGGGCGCTCGCCTCGGTGTCGGGGCCGGCGTCGCTGAGGACGATGTCGTCGCCGACGTCCAGGTTGGCCGCCGCGGTCCCCGACGCGACGTCGGTCTCGAGGTTGGCGAACGTCCCCTCGTCGGGCCCCTCGGAGATGCGGGCGCTCACGGCGTTGCATTCGGACTCGGGGTCGAAGCTGCACGGGCCGATCTCGGCCGTCGTGACGGTGGCCCGGACCCGATCGGCGTATCCGAGAGTCTCGCGGTCGACGTCGGCGTCGCCGCGGGGCCACCAGATGGCCATCCCAGCCAGGGCGGCGAGCACCAGGACCACGACGGCGCCGGTGAGAAATCGCCGCACCGTCGGCGCGTCGAGCTCCCGGCGCGGCAGGTCGTGGTCGTCGCGGTGATGGTGCATGTGTGCCACGGCGGGAGTCTCGGCGGTCAGGGCCAGGCGCGCCAGGCGGTGACGTCGATCACGATCACCGGCCCGGCGGGGATCTGCCGCCGGTACTGCTCGTACTTGGCGGCGAGCAGCCCCAGCGCCCGCTCACGGACCTCGCCGGACTCGGCCACCCATCCCCGCCCGTCCATCCGGACCCACCACAGCCTCGACCAGTCCTCCTCGTAGTGGTCGACGAGCAGCGAGGCGACTCCGGTGGCGCGCAGGTTGTCGAGGCGTGCCAGATCGAACGTCGACTTGGGCTTGTCGTCGACCGCCGAGTAGATCGCGTCGCCGTCGAGCACGAAGCAGCACGGCACGAGATGCGGTCGACCGCCGGCCGTGACCGTGCCCAACCGGCCCACCCGCGCCTCCGCCACGCGCACCCGCATGGCCTCGTGCTCCACTGCGCCGACGGTAGATCGCTCAGGCTTGCCGGACGAGCACGCCCCGCATGTCCCGCACCGCCCGGGCGGTGCCCCGGACCGTGCCGGTGACCTTGGACCGGCCGATGCGCGGCGTGTAAGCCACCGGCACTTCGGCGACGCGCCATCCGGCCGCTGCCGCCCGCAGGACCATCTCGAGCGGCCAGCCGAAGCGGCGATCGGCCACGCCGAGGGCCTCCAGGTCCGCCCGCCGCGCGGCCCGCATCGGACCGAGGTCGGTGACGGGCGCGCCGGTGATCCGGCGGATGCGCCGGGCCAGGTAGCGGTTGGCCCAGCGGGCGTGCGGCGGCAGCGCACCGGCGCCGGATGGACGGCGGGCCCCGAGGACGAGGTCGGCCGCTCGGTCGACCACGGGTCCAACCACCGCGGGCAGCTCCGCCGGATCGAGCGAGCCGTCCGCGTCGCAGAACGCCACCACCGGGGCCTCGGCGGCGGTCAGCCCGGCGGCGCAGGCGGCACCGAAACCCCGCCGCGGCTCGACCACTACCGTGGCCCCCAGCTCGCGGGCCAACTCGCCGGAGCCGTCGGTCGAGCCGTTGTCGACCACCACCGCCCGGTAGCCGCGCGGCAGCCGCCCCAGCACCCAGGGCAGCGCGGCCGCCTCGTCGAGCACGGGCAGGACCACGTCGACATTCGACTCGATCTCCATTGATCGCACCGTAGGGACGCCACGCCTTACGAGGCGCGAAACATCGCCCAGGCGGTCGCGTCCGTCGTGGTGACCGGCCATACGGTCCCGCGCCGTGGTCGCCACCGTCGCCACCGCCACTGCCACCGCGCCCGCCACCCCGTCGACCGCCGCTGCTCCCTTGCACCCGCCGGCCACCCGGGTCGGCAGGTGTGCGCTCCGCTGGGCGGTGATGGCGTGGGCGGCCGTGGTGGTCGTGGCCCTCGCCTGGGGGACCTGGACCGTGGCCGACTCGGGCGCCGCTCTGCGGGCGGCCCCGCTCTACGGTCGCTGGCGCTGGCATCCCGAATGGGGGTTGATGCCGCCAGGCGTACTGGCCGGGGCGGTGGTGGCCTGGGGCCCGGGGGTCGCGTCCCGCCTGCAGTGGCGCCTGGTCCCGCTGGTCACCGGGCTCTCGAGCGTCGCCTGGACGGTGGCGCTCGCCGCCGCCGGCGGTTGGTCGCGGGTGACGGCGCCGCTCACCACGCGCCACGACTACGAGCCGTTCGCCACGGGCGTCGACGACCTCGGCACGTTCCTCGGCCACTTCACCGAGCGGCTGGGCGACTACCCGGTCCACATCCAGGGCCATCCCCCCGGGCCGGTCGCCCTCGCCTGGCTCCTGGACCGCGTCGGCCTGGGTGGTGGCGGATGGCTGGCCGCCGTGGCCATCGCCGGCTGGGCGGCCGCCGGCGCCGCCGCGCTCGTCGCCGTGCGGGCACTGGCGGGCGAGGGCGTGGCCCGCCAGGCGGCACCGGCGCTCGTCCTGCTGCCCGCGGCGGTGTGGGCGGGCACGTCGCTCGACGGGCTGTTCGCGGGGATCGCGGCGTCGGGGCTGGCGCTGGCCGCCGTCGCTGCCACTCGGTCGTCGAGGTCGCAGGCGTTCGGTGCGGGCGCGGTCCTCGGCGTGGCGCTGCTGTTCAGCTACGGCGCTGTCCTTTTCGTCGCCATGGCCGCGGTCGTCGTTGTCTTCGTCACGACTGGACGTGGCCGCGCCGGCCGTGTGCTCGGACCGCTCGCCGCCGGAGTGCTGGCACCGCTGGCGCTCGCGGCGGCGTGCACCGGCTTCTGGTGGATCGACGGCCTGGATGCCACCCGGCACGCCTACTGGTCCGGCATCGGTGGCGAGCGGCCCGCCGCCTACCTCACGGTGGTCGGCAACCCCGCCGCCCTGGCCCTCGCGGCCGGGCCGGCGGTGGCGGCCGGCCTCGCCACCAGGCTGACGGTGCCTGATAGGGGGGCCCGCAGCGCTCGCCTGCTGCCCGCCGTCACGCTGGCGGCCGTCGCAGTGGCGAACCTGTCGCAGATGTCCCGCGGCGAGGTGGAGCGGATCTGGCTGCCGTTCGTCCCGTGGCTGGCCCTCGCCGCCCCGGGCGACCGCCGGGGGTGGCTGGCGGCCCAGGCCGGGCTGGCGTTGCTGCTCCAAGCCACACTCGTCTCCCCCTGGTAGGTCCCATGGCGCGCATCCTGGTCACCGGTGGGGCGGGCTTCGTCGGGTCCCACGTCGTCGACTTGCTCGTCGCCGAGGGACACGAGGTGGTGGTGCTCGACTCGCTGGTGGCCCACCCGTCCGGTCCCCCGCCGTGGGTGAACGCCGACGCCGAGCTGATCCGCGGCGACGTGCGTGATCCGGACGTCTGGCGGGCCGCGGCCCGGGGCGTCGACGCGGTGTGCCACCAGGCGGCGCGGGTCGGGCTGGGCGTGGACTTCGGCGACGTCCGCCGCTATGTCGACGACAACGACGCCGGCACCGCGGCGGGGCTGTGGGTGCTGCACGAGAGGGGGTTCCGGGGCCGGTTGGTGCTGGCGTCGAGCATGGTGGTGTACGGCGAGGGGCGCTACCGGTGCCCGCGCCACGGCGATGTCCGGCCGGCGCCCCGCACGTCCGACGACTTGGCGGCGGGCCGGTTCGACCGGACCTGCCCCGCCTGCGGCGCTCCGCTCGACTGGGCGCCCGTCGCCGAGGACGCGCCGGCCGATCCCCACAACGTCTACGCAGCCACCAAGCTGCACCAGGAGCACCTGTGCGCGACCTTCGGCCGCGACCACGACGTGCCCGTGACCGCGCTGCGCTACCACAACGTCTACGGGCCGCGCATGCCGCGGGACACGCCGTACGCGGGGGTGGCGTCGATCTTCCGCTCGGCGGTCGAGCGGGGCGAGCCGCCCCGGGTGCTCGAGGACGGCTGCCAGACCCGCGACTTCGTCCACGTCGCGGACGTGGCCCGCGCCAACGTGGCCGCGCTCACGACGCCCGACCCGGTGGTGGGGCCGCTCAACGTGGCGTCGGGCCGGCCCCGCACCGTCCTCGAGCTGGCGCAGGCGATCTGCGCCGGTACCGGCCTGGACCCCGTCGTGGTGGGCGGCGGCCGCCTCGGCGACGTCCGCCACATCGTCGCCAGCCCGGCGCGGGCCGCCGAGCGCCTGGGGTTCCGGGCGGTCGAGCCGTTCGACGTCGCCACGGTTGCGGTCGCCCGCCCCGACGCCGGCCGCGTCACGCCCGCGGCAGGCGGACCGTGAACCGGCAGCCGCCGGGCTCGTTGCGCACGGCGATGTCGCCGTCGAACGCCTCCACCAGCCCCCGGGCGATGGCCAAGCCGAGGCCCGCCCCACCGGCGTCGCCGGGCGTGCGGGCGGCGTCGCCCCGGTAGGCGAGGTCGAACACCCGGTCGAGATCGTGGGCCGGGATGCCGCCGCAGCCGTCGAGCACAGAGACCTCGGCGTGGCGCTCGCTGCCGCCCACCGCCACCTCGACCATCCCGCCCGGAGGCGTGTGGCGGATGGCGTTGTCGAGCAGGTTGCGCACCACCCGGGTCAGCTCGGGCGCCGATCCCGCCACGTCGGGCGGCCGACCGTCGAGCCGGCCGTCGACCCGCACGCCCTTGGCCCCCGCCATCACCGCCGCCGACGCCACAACGTCGGACACCAGCTCGCCCAGGGCGACCCGTTCGACGCTCACGGCGAGGGCCCCCGCTTCGATGCGGGACAGCTCGAACAGGTCGTCGACCAGCCGTGCCAGGCGATCGGCCTCGGTCATGAGCTGGAGGTGGTAGCGGCGCACCTCGTCCGGCTCGTCGACGACTCCGTCGTCGAGCGCCTCCACCATCGCCCGGATGCCGGCGATCGGCGTGCGCAGGTCGTGGCTGACCCAGGCCACCAGCTCCCGCCGGCTGCGCTCCAGCGTCCGCTCCCGCTCGGCCGCCTCCACCAACCGGTGGCGGGCGCGGTCGAGCTCGGTGGCCAGCGCCAGGGCGCCCAGCACGCCGGCGGTCCCCGCCCCGGCGACGACCACCACCAGCGCGGACAGGTCGTGGCTCGACACGAACATCGCCTGGGCCGCCGCCAGCGACCCGAGCGCCATGGCCGTCACGGGGATGAGCGCCACCACGATCGGGCTGCGGGACCGGCGCAGCGCCAGCCGTCCCCCGGCATAGGACACGATCGCCACGCCGAAGCTGATGGCGACGAGCAGGGCGGCATCGCCGCCGGGCAGCCCGAGCGAGGCGGCGGCGCCGATCGCCACCAACAGGCCCACCGCCACGACGGCCAGCGTCGCGATCAGCCCGCTCCCGGCGGTCCATCGGGCGACCGTCGTCATCGTCCGCCTCCGGCCGGCGGGTCCGCCGCTCCCTCCCACCGGTAGCCGACGCCCCAGACCGTGGCGATGCGCACCGGGTTGGCCGGGTCCGGCTCGACCTTCTCCCGCAGGCGCCGCACGTGGACGGTCACCGTGGAGGCGTCGCCGTAGCGGTAGCCCCACACACCTTCGAGCAGCTCCTCGCGTTGGAACGCCCGGCGGGGGTGGCGCACCAGGAAGGCGAGCAGCTCGAACTCGCGGGCGGTCAGCGAGATCACCTCGCCGCCCATCCGGGCCTGGCGGGCGGCGATGTCGACCTCGAGGTCGCCGTCGACGTACACCCGGGGCGCGTCCGGCCCGGCGGCGGCCAGCGGCCCCCTGGCCCGGCGCAGCACCGCGCGCACCCGCGCCACCAGTTCCTTCGTGGAGAAGGGCTTGGACACGTAGTCGTCGGCACCGAGGTCGAGCCCCACGATGCGGTCGCTCTCCTGGCCGCGGGCGGTGAGGATGACGATGGGGACCGGTGCCAGGGCCCGCAGCCGGCGGCACACCTCGAGCCCGTCGACGCCGGGCAGCATGAGGTCGAGGACGACCAGGTCGGGCGGCTCGGCGAGGGCCCGATCCAGGGCGACCCGCCCGTCGGCCACGGTCTCGACGGCGTACCCGTCCCGCTCGAGGTAGCGCGCCACGACCTCGGACACGGTGGGGTCGTCGTCGACGACCAGGATCCGCGGGGCCGCCTCGATCACGGGCCCGAGGCTAGGGCCGCGGCGGGACGCAACCCCTTACGACCTGCGAAACAGCGGCGGCGGGCGACGGCGCGTGCCGGTCCCCAGCCGGGTCCTTACGACCCGGGGAACATCGCGTGGCTGGGGCCCGGCGGTCCGCCGGGCAGTCGTACACCGGGGGGCGTGGACCTCATCGTGCTCGCCAAGGAACCGGTCGCCGGGCGGGTGAAGACCCGGCTGTGCCCGCCGTGCTCGCCCGCCGACGCCGCCCGGGTGGCGGCGGCCGCCCTCGCCGACACCGTCGACGCGGCCCTCGGGTCGGGGGCGGACCGGGTGGTCCTGGCGCTGGACGGGCGTCCGGGATGGTGGTGCCCGCCCGGCGTGGTGGTCGTCGGACAGGGCCGCGGGCGGCTCGATCGCCGCTTGGCTCACGCCTGGACGCACGCACGGGGCGCTGCGCTGCAGGTCGGCATGGATACCCCCCAGGTGACGGCCGCCGAGCTGGACCGGGCGATGTCCACGTTGACCGGCGACGGCGTGGACGCCGTGCTGGGGCCGGCCACCGACGGGGGCTGGTGGGCGCTGGGGATGCGCCGCCCGCGGCCCGGCGCCGTCTTGGGCGTGCCAACCAGCCGCTCGGACACGGGTGCCCGCCAGGCCGCCCGGCTGGCGGCGCTCGGCCTGCGGACCCGGCTGCTCGATCCCCGGACCGACATCGACACCTGGCCGGACGCCCTCGCGGTTGCCGACCAGGCACCCGGGACACGGACCGCGGTGGAGGTAGCGTCAGTAAGGGCAACCGTGGCGGTCGAAGCAACGGTGGGAGTGCCGCGGTGACCCGGACGCCGTCGTCGCTGCCGGCAGGTGCGGTCGCACCGCCCGACCGCCTGGCGCTGGTCGCCGACGGCGGCGAGGAGATCGAGCTGCCCGTGGGCCGCTGGCACGGGCCGCCGGACGAGGTCGAGCTGGCGCTGCTCGACACGCTGCCGGATCCGGTCATCGACGTCGGCTGCGGTCCGGGACGGATCGTCGCCGCCCTGGGAGCCGCCGGCCGCCCAGCGCTCGGCGTCGACCCCAGCCCGGCGGCCGTGGCGGAGGCGGCGCGCCGGCGGGCGCCGGTACTGGCCCGCTCGGTGTTCGGTCCGCTGCCGGGAGAGGGGCGCTGGGGCACCGTGCTCCTCATCGACGGCAACATCGGCATCGGCGGCGAGATCGGAAGAGCGTCGTGTAGGGAAAGAGTGTAGATCTCGGTGGT
>OCZV010000658.1_pt1 | contig 12439 bp, 11 predicted proteins | sample 1539051 | NCBI WGS metagenome assembly OCZV01 (sample SAMEA3113581, study PRJEB22503) | soil metagenome
TAAATTTGCCAAGCTAATTCTTGTGGGGCAGTGCCATAGACGATAAGGTTTGCCTTGTTCAAGTCCCCATAGTCTCTTTGCACAGTAAATCCAATACTGTCAAGTTGATTTGCGAGTATTTCACCCATTAACTTTCTAGGCAAATCATCACTCCTTATCATGAACTTGATTAAGATTGGGGCTCCTTTGTATGTCCATTTTCCTTCAGATTTTATTGCACCATTTGCGCTCAGCACTTTATCGATTGTTTCCTTTGCAAGATTTGGATTATATTTGAAATTATAAGATTCTAGAATTGGAATAAGAGCTTCATATTCAGGCGAGGAAATTCCAAATGGATCTATTTGGACACTTCCATATCCATTCAGAATTTCATCTACTACAAATTCTCGGTTAATCAGATAATTCATTGCAAAGCGAATTTCCTTAAATTGGAATGGATTTAGAACATTTGAACCATTTGAAGGGGCAGGATTCAATAAGAAGCCAAATGAACCTGCATTTTTTTCATAAATTTTTAGAGAGGTATCATTTGAAATGGACGATACTTTCTCAAGAGGTATCTTAAAGTAGTATGTATCAAGATTCCCGTTTTTAATTTCCTGTAAAGCCGTATTTCCGTCGAGATATTGAATGAATCTTATATTGTCCGTATATGCACCCTTTTCATTTGATTCAACTGCATTAGCAGTAGTAAAGGAGAGAACAATCATAACCAAGAATAAGAGCAAAACAACGGGTACTTTGGATACTTCTATCAATTGTTAAGTGGTAAATGTAAGTGGTTTATGAATTTTCTTGATCTGATTATGTTTTTTAAAACAAGATAATATACCCCATTGCTAACTAGCTTTGTGGCCTCGGCAGACCTTATATTCAAAACTCAACTATCTTCATTGCTTGATAAGTCAATAATATCTGAAAATGTCTACAAGCATTTTATGAAAAGGGGTCTGAAAGTGATATCGCCCTCAAATGATTATGGACTTTATGATTTAGGTGAAATTTTACCAGAGATAGTTATCGGAGCTTCAGAAGAATATATCTGCAAGATGAATGTACCATATCAGGCCACTAGTTATATTGCTGCAAGAACAGGAAAGAGTGGTAAGCCGACTTATATTTACAAGATTAACGACAGACCGGGAGGTGGCGTTCTTTCATTAACCGGGGGTATTAGAAAATTAGGAGATAGCCTCTTTGCATCGACGCATAGAATCTTGTTAGGTAGAAAGGCCATGATGATTAGCGCTGACAATCTTGTGGTCAATAAAGAACAAATTTGGAGCTGGCAGTTTTTTGGAAACGCTATAAGAGAATCTCATCCAAATCTCTATGAGGATTTGGTCAAATTAAGCGATAAAATCGATAAAGGACCAGAGTTCCGTCAAATTGTAGTTGCCAGATCTGACAAAACATTTCGCAGACTAAATATCGCAGGTCTATGTAGGAGAAATCAAATAAAGATTCTTAATCCCAAACATGGAATCAAAGTCACATTCTTGACAGACGAATCAGGACGTGAATACGCTTCAAAATTTCTTCCCGAATCAGATCTAATTGAATACATTATTACGGGAATTCACTTTGAGATGTATTTAGCCATGATCAAGATTAGAAAGTTACACGGTATTGACATGATTCTAAATGATGGTGGCCGTATCATGTCGAATTCTGTTAGGGATATTGGGTTGCTAGGAGAAGAGAGGATTACTCTAGAACCCTATCCGGGGGATCAATTCATACCTCATCGTTCTGGATCCGATCCACAAAATGTACTTGGTATAGAAGGAGCAGGAATTGACGGGGGAGAAATTGAAAATGGAATAAAGATCCATTCTACAAGAATTAAAGATGAGATGGCCAACGTTTATCTATACCCGCTGCAAGAAAAAACTCAAAATAGTTTCAAGGTACATCGATAATGCGATTTAGACTTCGATTATCCATCATTGTCTCACATTAGAGACATTAAAGATTTTTCTTATTCTTGTTGGCAACCCTTTTCTTTAGGGCGTGATTCATCTCATCAAACAGCTTTGCCAAATCCCAACCTACATTGGTGTAGGAAATGTTACCATGAGTCGATCTTATGTGTACGTCAATTTCGTATCTCTTCCTAGAACCCGAAACTTTCCTTAATTTAATATGGCAACGCGCTTGTTCTATGTCAGGGTGAATTTTTCGTATGAATTTGGTGATATTGGCAAATTTAGATTTTGCAAGCTCCGCATCAAATGGTTCATCAGGCAGACCTACAATAAACATTGGAATATCTTCCTCTAACGGTTCTCCCAGCATTGCAACAATGTCTCTGTAAGTAATAATTCCCTGAATCTCATCCCATACATTAATTATGCAGTAGCTAGACCCTGCGTTTATCATTTTATCACACACATTCTTGAGAGTATCGTCTACACTTGCAGTTATTATATCATCATTAGCCACGCCGGAAACTTCAATGGAGAGTCTATCCTCGGCGTCGTCTATTCCTACTGATTTCTTACCTATTCTCTCTGATGGTGACATTAGCTTCATGATGTCAGATGATGTTATGATACCAATTAAGCGACTGTTACTAACTACAGGTAGATGATCAATTCTTCTCCTTTTCATTATCGATTTAGCAGCAGATACAGTTTTATGAGAATCGATAACAATGGGATCTCCTGTCATAATGCTAGATGCATTTACTCGCATTTTCATTTTTGAAAGTTGTTTATTTATCAAATCAACAATCCGCTCAGCAGAAACTTTACCCTGGACATTTCCATTTTGAACTATAGGAAGGGTTCTCAATCTATAGTGACTCATAATCCTTGCTGCCTCTCCAACTACACTATCTCTTCTCAATTCTGGTATTATTTTTCCAACTAAGGACGGTCTTGTTGTCTTGATGTCTTTTGCACCTATAATATCTCTAATACTCAAAGCAGCTATTCTGTCAGATAACTTAACGAAGACGTCATAGGAATCAGTGTCAATCAAGGTACTGATAATTTTTGACAAAGATTCATCTGAAGATACGATGACCGTGGGTTCAATAAGCTCTCCGACCGGGATACTACGAACTGGGCCTAGATTATCATTAATTCTGTTAATAGTCAATCTCAATGACTATAATTTCTTGTACATTAAAGGTTTTATGCAGTTCTAAAGCGGGAATGATGTAATACACTATATCTCAACAAATCACAATATTATCATATTGGATATTGGACTTAACAATGATATTAGTGATTAAAACAACCGTTAAAAAATAATTTGCAAGTCAGCTAACTGATTTCACATATTATCGAATCCTTTTCATCATTTTTTATCAAATTTATTTTCTGTTGATCTAATGATCCTAATCTGCAACGTTTTTTAGAAAGGAATAGTGGTACATGATTATAAGATTAATATGCCAAGATCTAAAGCACAAGTTTCTAGCAAAGGCACAAAGGACGGCCATACAGGAAATGATGAAGCTCTACCGAAATGGGCCGAAGACGAAATAAAGTCGGTGCAATTTGGCGAGCCAGAAATACTAACAAGATCAGGATACATACTTTCTGTCTATGAAGACGTATGGAAAATTGATCTACAAATATACGAAGCTCTTGCTGACGGACGGACCATAATCGAAGGCCTAGATGTACCCAAAAATTTGAAAATTTCTGACTTTCTAAAAGGATTCATTTATGAATTTAAGATAAGGATGTTTAAGGGTGAGCTAAGTTCCAAGCTAGTCGAGTTACTAAAATCAAAGTACAATCTTGAAATGGATGCGATCTACAAATTTGAATTGGAAGATCTTCAGCTTATGGATGTTGAATCAGATGTACAGGCATCAGCCAATACTGCTGAGGATGAGGATGAATAAACCATCAATATCAGTTATCTAACATTCTTCTAAAAGAAGCTCCAACAAATGGATTTACTAAATATGGTATCGTATTCTTTAACCATACCCCACCTCGCATGTAAAATGGCACAACAATTTCTAATCTATTTGAGGTCGATGCTCTTATGATTACTTTAGAAACAGAATGCGGATCTAAATAAAATCGTTCCTTATTTTTGAACTTATTACCAAAGGATGGATGTTGGAAAAAATTTGTCTTTACTCCTACTGGACTTACCACAGTAATTCGGACTCCAGTGCCGTGCAATTCGTGTTTAAGCGACTCAGAAAATCCTAGTATTGCAAATTTTGATCCACAGTATGCAGCCAAACCAGGAATTCCAAAGCTTGCTGCAAGCGATGCGACATTTATTATATGTCCGCTACTTTTTCTTAACATAGAATCAAGAAATATCTTAGTACAATAAATCATTCCAAGGTAATTTGTTTTGGTTACCTGTTCTATTTCCTCTATTGATTGGTCTGTTACTTTTCCTAATATTCCAACTCCAGCATTATTTACCAATATGTCAACATGATCATAAACTGAGAGCACATCATTGCCCATCTTTGTTACTTCGGATTTATTAGACACATCACAGGAAAGGAGCATGGATTCACACATATCAGCAATTTCTGATGAAACTTGAGACATACGTTCCTTGTTTCTAGAAACAAGAATAATTGCTTTGACCTGTTGTTTTGCAAAATCTAAAACTGTTGATCTCCCTATACCCGAAGATGCCCCAGTTACTACAACTATTTTCCCTTTCAATTTATTCATTATAGATCCCTATGTCATAGTAGAGCATTCCTTCTCTATTATTCTAGCTGCTATCAAAATTCTTAGATTTGATCTGATTTGCGATAGAATCCTTACCAATTGTAATACTCATCAGAGCAATCCACATTACAACGAGGGGAACATGATAAGTAGCAATCCTCCAAGCAATAATTACAGATAATTGAGAGGAATTAAGTACATCCGTCAGATTCGGAATAGTACTAATATTTGTAATATATGCCCAGACGCCCAATTCTGCCAAGCCGGATCCTCCTATCGTAATAGGCAGGGTGGATAATGCAGTAGATGCTGAAGTGGCCATAAATGATTGGAAAAATCCAACATGGTGACCAACAGAATCAGCAAGTACCAAAAACGAAATACCCTGAAAAGCAAAGGCTACAAAAGTTATTGCCATTCCTACAGAAAGAACCTTTACTGAGTTAAACGAAGTAAAATTTTCTCTGCTCATCTTGCAAAGATCTGCTAAGGCAATGTTTGTTGAATTTATGAGACGATCTGATCTTTCCTTTGACAAGAATTTATTTATCAATCTGAGTGCAAATTTTGGCAGTTGCATATTCCTGCTTGCAGACAGGATAACGACAAGAAACCAAAAGCAAAAAGTTGGGATGGCAACTACAATGACCAAAATACCAATAAAAGAACCACCACCGAAAATGGCCACGCCTCCCGCTATAAATGCCAAAATACTGCCTGCAAAGACATCAGCTATTATTTCTGCGGTAGCAACCCAAGCCGCTTTGCCCGCTGGAACTCCGTTCTTGATTAGCCATGCAATCCTTACTATTTCACCACCTATGAACGAGGGAGTGGTTTGTGTGACAAATTCTCCGGCAATTCGCGCATTCATAGTTTTGAGAGCCGTGCTATAATTTGGCCCGATGAAGTGGTTAATAAAATACCTAAACCTATATGCTTGTAACAAGATTCTAACCATAACAGCCGAAACTGAAAGAAGGAATGGTATTGGCCCGACTGAGAAAACATCAGCTGGAGAAACGGGTGTAAATGTAAAAAGTAATAAAAATGGAATAAGGCTTACAGCAACTGCAATTAATCTCCATTTCAAGCCTACTCAATGCAAAATAATAGAAGGTCATATAATAATCAATAGAATTAATATATTCACTCTTTGTTTGAAGTTTGTTTGGAAACTATTTTTATTACTGGGACAGCAGGATCCGGAAAATCGCATCTTACATCCAGAATTGTTCAGTGGTATAAGGATAATAGATATTATCCAGTCTCATTGAATCTTGATCCAGGCGTTATTTCATTGCCTTATGAACCTGATGTTGATGTGAGAAATTATATCGACATAGACAATATAATGTCTGAGCATGGTTTGGGACCAAATGGCGCACTCATTATGGCTGCAGATATGATAGCTACAAAATTAGACGAAATACAAGAGGAAGTTTATAATCTCAATCCAGATTTTGTGATAGTAGATACCCCTGGTCAAATAGAACTTTTCATTTTTAGAGCAAGTGGACCGTATTTTGTTTCAAATTTTCAATCTGATAATAAAATAAACATATTTACCTTCGACGGAATTCTCGCGTCAACTTCACCAATCAATTTCATTTCTATTGCGCTATTGGCAACATCTGTAAGACTTCGATTGAATATTTCACAGATTGATGTGATGACAAAAAGAGATCTGGTAATTGATAAGCTGGAAGACATAATTAGATGGTCCTCTAGATCCTCTCTGGAAGATTCACTCCATAACGAGAAGAATGTTGAGTATTCAATCTTGAGTAAGGATCTTTTGCAGGCTCTTCACAAGAATAAACTAATGCAAAACCCAATTCTTATTTCAAGTTTAACAATGAGTGGAATGGTAAATCTTACTGCGGCTCTATCAAGGGTGCTAAACTTTGGTGAAGAAAAAGGAGATTAGAATCAGGAATGAAAGAAACTTTGGATTTTTGTAAAGCAAAGGCGCCATCATCAACGGCCAACCTAGGCCCGGGGTTTGATGTCTTCGGTCTAGGACTCGATCTTTTCTATGATACTGTATCTATCAGCAAATTAGCAACAAAGAATGGAAAAATAAGAATCACATTAGAAAATATTTATAGTAAAATACCTTCTCTGGCTGAGGAAAATACGGCAAGTTTATCAGTAATGAAAATAGCTAAAAAATACAAAATCAAAAATGACCTTGACATCAAAATTGTCAAAGGTGTACCGATAGGACTGGGATTGGGGAGCAGTGCCGCTTCCAGTGCAGCTGCCGTTACTGCATTCAACGAACTTTTTCGATGTAAATTGACTGAAAATGAATTATTGGATTTTGCTGCTGAAGGCGAAGTCGGCAGCGCTGGTGTAAAACATTACGACAATGTTGTTGCTTCATTGTTCGGAGGATTCGTAGTAGTAAGAACATTTCCCACACTTCAGTTTAGTCAAATAAATACCCCAAAAGATTTGATACTTGTAGTTTGTGTTCCTAAAATGGTAACTCCGGATAAGAAAACAAAAGTAGCGAGAAGTGTCATACCAAAAACAATAGCATTTGAAGATCATACAAGAAATCTGTCCAATGCATGCATGATGGTAAGCGGCTTTCAATACAAGGATACAAAGCTTCTAGCAAGTGGTATCAATGACATCATAGTGGAACCTGCCAGAAAGAGCCTTATTCCGGGTTACGATAAAATAAAATCAAATGCAATGCACTCTGGCGCACTGGCAGTGACAATAAGCGGTGCAGGACCATCAATGATTGCCTTCACGAACTCAACCAAAGATGCCCGGAAGATTGGCAAATCGATGGAGAAAGCATTCGCTGATTCTAAAATCGAGAGTCAGGCGTACGTCTGTGGTGTCAGTGGAGGGGCTAAAGTCATTTCGAAACATTGATTTTAAATAAATTGGAAAATAGGAGATGTCATTTTTTGCTCTTATTGAGAAAATCGGACATCATCTTTTTTCTGTCTTCATGTGCAAAGCACAAGGACCATCCGTAAATTTCCAGCCTGAGTCCTGTGTCGAGATCTGCATCCATACCTCTGTTTACTAACATTTTACTCACTTTTACAGCGTTGAAACTATTCTTTGCAATCTGTTTGCCCATTGCAATACACTCATTCATCAGCTTATTGTTAAGTAGTTTTGCCATCTGATTGTTCCGTTCCTTTTGCTTCTCCTTGTCGTCAGCGGCAACTTCAGGTGGTAAATTATCATCTGGAGTCAAGCTAATCACATTATTTACCAAACCTAATTGAAATGCTTCTTCTGCGGGTATCATCTTTCCAGTAAAAACTAGTTCCTTAGCTTTTGCAGGTCCCACTAATCTCATCAACCTCTGTGTTCCTCCCCATCCTGGAGGAATACCTATTGTTACTTCAGGTTGGCCCAGTTTTGCGTTGCTGGAAGCTATTCTGATATCGCAAACCATTGCCAATTCGCAGCCGCCTCCGAGTGCATACCCGTTAATTGCTCCTATCACTGGCTTTTCGATTCGCTCAATTTTATTCAAGACAGACTGTGCTGAAGAAGCATATTTTTCAGCAGTTATTGGATCTATGTCGACCATGTATGAAATATCTGCACCGGCGCAAAATGATTTTTCGCCAGCTCCTGTTATAATGATAACTTTGATACTTTCGTCGGCGCCTGCCTTGTCCATTGTTTGAGAAAGCTCTGATATGACATCAATATTCATCGCGTTGAGAGCTTCGGGTCTATTGATTCGAAGTATAGCAACTTCTCCTTGAGATTCAAGTTGAATATATTTCATATTAGACATTGAGAAAAGTGGAAACTGCGTTCAATTAAATCTTGTTCTGACAAAGTCCAAAATTCAATAGTTACAAGATATCAAATTACACTGGATCTAAAAATAAAGAGAAATGGACTGCAAGAAAATATCAGGCGCCGGCCATTCCGTTTCTTAATTCAACGGCCTTGTGATCGTCATTGTCATTGGCCATTGATTCGGCGGCTGCCTTGTGCATCTCAGACATTGCGCACCCCATTTGTGCTTCGGGTTTACCTCTTCTCATGATACCGCGGTACAAACCAGCTTCAAGGGTTTGTCCATGAGCTTTTTCCCATTCTTCAACAGGGATGCTGAATTTCTTTTGGATTCTATCTCTGTACCATTCTGGAATTACGTTAAATGCACAAAATGGAACAATTCTCAAGTCAGGTGTTAAATAGTGAATATCACATCTCTGGAGTCTCTCTAGATCTTCGTTATATTTGTCTTGGAAGTGCATCATTCCTAAGAATAAGGAACGAACATGCCATGAACCTACTGAGTCAAAATTACGCTTCAACAAGATGCTGGAAAACATCTTTGCAAGGTTCAATCCATGAGGTTGTTTGTCTCTGTCAATGAATTGATTTAGTTTTCTAATCACTTGTAACATGGCATAATACCTGTTTGCACCTGATCTTATCTCTTCAGCTTTTTCTTCGAAATATTCCAAAACACCTTTAAGGTCAACGAATGATGTTAGTGGAATTAATTTCTTGGTTTGAGTATCTTCAAATACATAAGTTCCAGCACCGCAAGCAAAGTGTATTGATAGTTCGTACTTTGGTTTTTTGCTAAATGCTTCGATTACATTTGTTAGTGGCATGCATGACGGAACTGGGAACCAATCATCCATTGAAATTTCCCCATTAGTTTGCTCTTGTATTCTTTCTATACAGTCTGGAATGGTAATCCTATACTTTTCTCGCTCTTTTTTGCCCATTCTACCAGTTAATGAAACTGGTTGGAAGTTCACAGCGTGTACAACATCAAGGTGTTTCTGAGCATATCTAATGATTGGACCTAACTCATGATCATTGATTGACTTTATTACGGTAGGAACGAACACTACTGTAGTTCCACATTTTCTAGCAGATTCTAGAGCATATGGAACTTCCCAGTGATTCTTTGGATTGGTTCTAGGAGTAACACCATCAAATGACAAATACAGATTACTTACACCAGCGTTTCTTACCTGGCGCATTGTCTCTGGAGATAATGCTAATTTAATACCATTAGTATTCATTTGCACATGATCAACGCCCTCTTCTTTCATAATCCGGATAATATCTGAAATATCATCTCTCAGCATGGGTTCACCACCTGTAATTTGAATTGAGTTTCCAGCAATTGGTTTTTCTGCCTTTAGAGTTTTCATCATTGCTCGAACTTGTTCATGAGTGGGTTCATATAGATAAGCGCCCTCTAGTCCCTTCTTAACGTAAAAGAAACAGTACCAGCAGGTCAGGTCGCATCTATTGGTGACTATCATATTAGCTAGTCCGGAATGAGAAAGATGATTAGTACATAAGCCACAGTTGGTCGGGCATGCACACTTGTCTACCATGACGTTCGGAGCATGTGCACCTTTGCCATCCATCCAATAAGTGCTAAACTTATTGTACATTTTATATGAACCAAAGTACAATTCTTCACATTCACCATGCGTAGGACAGGTTTTGGTCATGAAGACTTTACCCTCTCTTTCAAAAACTTCAGCGTCAAGAATCATGTTGCAATCTGGACAGATACTCTGAGTAAATCGTATAGTTCTCTTGTCTGTCTTAATCTTATTTACGGTACGATTAGATATTTGAATTAATTCCACTTAATCTCACCTAGGTATTCATGTCGACTTTGTATATTTCCTATATAAAGATAATGCAACTAATAATATGGTGATTAGTTTGGTTATACCGCGAGATTAAATAGTACATCTAAAATATATAGTATGTTTCTGTTATCCTGTCTTGCCATTATTATGAGTTTATCTGACAAGACCAAAAAAGCAATGGAAGAGGTAGGTTTGGGGAGTTATGAAATAAAAGTCTATATTTCATTGCTTGAGAATGGGTCGATGGCAGCTTCTGAGATAAGTAAGAAATCAAACGTGCCATACTCAAAGATATATGAAGTTTTGAATTCTTTGGAAGAGAGAGGCTGGATTGAATCTAACAGTTCCAGACCACAGAAATTTTTTCCAAATTCACCTCAAACTGCAACTGAAACAACTAGGACATTGATTGAGAAAAAGATGGATTCAAACAACGAGTTAATAATACAAGAATTAATGCCAATTTACGAAAAAACAGGAATTAAGGAAAGGCCAGAAATCTGGGTTGTGATGGGCTTGTTTAATATCGCTAGTAAAGTTCAAGAAATTATTCAGAACTGCAAGAAGGAATTACTTATTGCATTACCTCAAGGTGCAGAAAACATTGTGGACATAATTCAGGCGACGTTAAGGACACTTTCAGAGAAAGGTGTAAAAATTGCAGTCCTTGTTTCTGACAATACTAGTAAGGAAACAATCCTCACTATTTCAAGAGTGGCTGAAGTTAGGGTTAAGAACAATATGTTCGGAGGAGGAGTTATTGGCGATATCAACCAGGTGATGATATTGCTTGGAAATGGAAGAAATGAAAAGGGAACTGTAGAGCCAATTGCAATTTGGGCCAATCATATCGGTTTGACAGGATTTGCGAAAGAATATTTCAGCTATTTATGGTCAGATGCAAGTTCAAGATGAGTTTGGGTTGCAATTTGATATTATTCTCCACTCATATAATCTAATTTTTAAGTCTCGGTGAGGGTAATGGAAATGGACAAACAATGACGGAATAGCCCTACTGAAGACAATATGAAGTAGATCTTGAGTTAGGAGTTTGTCCTCTATAAATTACGTAAGTTTATTATCTAGAATTAGCAAGCAAACCAATAATCCATTTTCTTTGGAGATGGAGAATTAAAGGTATCTAATATGTCAGAAACTTGATAAATAACAACTAATCCTATGAAGACATTGGTCCTAATAGAAGCTGCTTGTTCTCTGGAAAGTTTTAGGAGGTTTATAATCGTAAGTACATGTAGATCCTTTATAACCGAAAGTTATATGCATGACTTTGAAATATTTCCTGAACGCGAGGAAGGTCCAGGCGCAATTTACATAGAAGCAGCTGATAAGGTAACTCTTAAAAAAATGCGTGAGATGACGTTTGTAAATGCCAAAGAAGTCCTTGGTATTATCTATTCTTCAAAAAGTGGAAATACAAATCTTAAATGGAGACAAACTAGAAGGAAAAATGGAAAGGTGACTGGAGAGGCATCACCAAATGCGCTAGTAAATTTGGTTGAATCAGGGGTAATAACTCAAGAATGGGTAAACAGTTATCTTGAATCTTCAAAGCGTAGTAACGAAATTAATACCGACTCGAACTTGAATGCTGAGTCTATATGACAGTTTGGAATAATTGAAAATAATGCGTGAATAATAGTTCAGATGATTGTACGGGATTCAAAGCATTCTGAAAAATCTAAGGCAATAATTGCAGAGGACCTTGACGATTTATTTACACTTAGAAGAATTATTGAAATAAACGATACCATCATAATGGATACGACAAGATCCATTAAGCAGAAATCAGAGTTTTCTAGACCTGATAAGGGTGAACGAGTAAAAATAAGAATATTACTAAGAATAGAGGGCATTAAATTTGATGGTACAGTTGATAGAATAAGAATTGGTGGGACTATTCTAAATAGTGATAACCAGTTAGTCCCTAAGGGCGTTCATCATTCTATATCTATTAAAGTAGACGATATGATAATTTTGGAAAAAAAGCAATGGAAGAAAATCCAAGCAGATATTCTAAAGAATTCTGGCAACGATACAATTTATCTATTAATTTCAATTGATATTCAGGAGGCCGCCATAGCATTAGTAACGGGTACTCATGTGAAAATTTTACCGAAT
>OCZV010000659.1_pt1 | contig 12432 bp, 16 predicted proteins | sample 1539051 | NCBI WGS metagenome assembly OCZV01 (sample SAMEA3113581, study PRJEB22503) | soil metagenome
TAAATTATCCTGAATTCATTTCCCCTTTTACATATTAGCTAATACAATAGCTATTACTTTTTTGGTCTCATTAGAGTTCATAAAAGTAAGGTAGATAGTTATGAGATTTCACAGTCAGCTGACTTTACATCGTCCTGAAAAGAACTAAAGTCTAAAATGGTATCGGTTCCACTGCCACAGCTAAAGTTATCAGCTCCATTCCCCCCATCCAAAGCGTCATCTCCGCTGCCACCAAAAAGCATATCGTCTCCGTTTACACCTCTCAAGTTGTCGTTACCCTCATCTCCCTGAAGATAATCATTACCATTTCCTCCAGTTATGGTGTCGTCTCCGCTGCTCCCTTGAACTCGATCATCACCATTTTCTCCGTCTATATTATCAGCAAATAGTGTGCCTTCAATTATATCTGGTTCATTTCCTCCCTGCATAGATTCTTGTATGGGCAAGTTATCTATTGGTAATCCTTGTGGAGTTGGAGTTAAGGTCGTTGGTGGCTGTAGCTGAGATGGTGGCTGCGCCAGTTGTCCTTTCTCTTGGTTTGGTATCAATGTTTGTGATGGTGATGTTGTGGTAGCAGGAGTGGCAGTTGCAGTTGCAGTTGCATTCTGGTCTACTGTCACTCCCGTAACATTTACGCTATACCATTTGGTTAAGTTATTACCAGTAGTAGTAGATGGTAAACAAGATAGCCTTGCTGTTATTTCATTTATTCCTTCTTTGATAGAAGTATAGTTAGGGCTTAATATAAAAAACCACCTAGAATAGTCGCTTGTTTGGCCTATACTCCCATTTGCAGTTGCCGGTTGATAGGGTCTTACACTGTTCACAATAACAGACACTTGGCAGATCTCATCAAATGGATTATCTGTGGACTTACCACTCACTGTTAGGCTATTGCTGACTGGGATTGTCTTACCTCTTTCAGGAGATGTGATATTTACACCCATTGTTTGAGTTTGGAACTGTCCAGAGATGATACTGGTATGAGAGATGACTAAAATAAGTATGACAATGCTGGCAATCAATAACGGCAAACATAATGGTACAAGTGCATAGGTGTATAGCATTTATCCCCTATAGATGACATAATCGATATTATAGCTTCCTGTTAACTAATAGAAGATTAGAAATGATAAGTTCCCATCACATTTTAAGTGGGTGGGTTATATTATGATAACAATGTAAATGAGTAAAACTATACGAAATCATTTCGTATTATGATATATGACTCTAAATAGTTTGACAATGCTCATTAAATGATGGATGCCAGTAGTTGAATAGAGTGAGGTGCGACAGCTTTAACTTGAAGGTTAAATTCGTGCTGACCACAGTTTGTATCCTTATCATGTTCCTATATCTTCCTATTCCTCTTACTTTTTCTCAAGTCCCAGATATCTCCAAGTATGGAGTAGAAATCACATATCCTACTAATGGTGAAATGGTTACTGTGGGTGAACTTACAATACATGGTACTGCCAGCTATAATGCCACGTTTGGTGATTGTACAGTATATGCTGATTGGAATGACTTACAACCAATGCAAAAGACGACTCCTGCTGGAATGAATTATACAGAGTTTGGGAGAACAAATGATTATTCAAGATGGCTTTTTACTTATACAGATAAATACCATGTAATAAGTGAAGGAACAAATGAATTGACTGCCAAACTATCTTGTGATATAGGTCCTTTTAACTCTACAAAATACGATTCAGTAAATGTTATTGGTATTCTTGGAGACTAAACTAGTATCAGTATCATCTTAGTACAAATTCATCCAATATCGATCTTTATTTATACTATTTGTGATGACAAGTCTATGATTCAGTTATTTTGGTGACCGCCTAGTTACATAGGAAAATCTTTTGTAAATGCTTAATTATAGCTCTGTCCCCCAAGGATTGTTTTGTATGCGCCAAGTTCTATCTGACTGCTGACGTAGAGCATCAGTAGTTTTTACCAGTCACACAAACTTGTGGCCACAACTGTCACAATATTTAGCATCATCTCTATTTTCACTTTGACAATTTGGGCATTTCTTCAGTGTCTGTGTAGCAAAGTATTGAGAAATGACCTCTTTTATCTTCCTATCTAAAATCTCGTTTCCAATTGCTGATGCTGAAAGTCCACCAAATTGTGCAGACAGCAAATCTATTATCGCCTTAACAACTGTACCTATGTATATTAGGCCGTAATCGTTTGCCACTAATTGTAACTTTGTACTGTCCTGCTGATTACGAGTGACTTCTAATATAACTGGTGCATTTTTAAAATCTGGATTGGGTATTTCAGTTTGACTAAGAATCCTGCCCATACGTTGGTTAACTTCTATTGCCAGGTCATATTCTTTGGGATAATTCTGTTTGAACCACTCTAATATATTAGGCCTGTTTGTGCTAGACATCTGTAACTGTATTTCAACAGTAATAATTAACCATGTTGGACTCAGGAGTTGTTATCTTCGTTTTCTACTTTAGAAAAAGAAGAGAGGTTATTTGACTGAGTACTCAGGAGTATTCAACTAGATTAAACGATAAGACTTACAGACAAGGAATATAATCAATATGTAAAGAAAGCAGTCAAAATATCGCATAAGGATGAAAAAAGAAATGGAAGATGAAGAATATGTAAAATGGATCTTTATGCTAGGTGAATATTAGAGAGGTCAGAGACTAATACATATTAGAAAATGCGTATTAGAAAATAAAGGCAAAAGGATAATTGTAAGAATTTAGTATAGATTATAAGAGGAAGACTAATGGGAGAAGATTTTATTAAAGTTGCTGAGACAGAAGATGTTCAGGTCTCACAAATGATGGCAGTCGAAGTTAATGATGAAAGGATATGTCTTGCGAATATTAACGGGAAATATTATGCAATAGGTAATGTTTGTACTCACATGGGTGGCCCTCTTGCGGAAGGAAAACTTGAAGAGTATATAGTTCAATGTCCTTGGCACGGTTCTAGATTTGATATTAGGAGTGGTGAAGTAGTCAGGCCTCCTGCAATGAAACCTGAGCCAACCTATGAAGTAAAAGTAGAAAATAATGATATATTAATTAAGAAACAAAAAGAAAACAGCTAGTATAAAGTAAATGTGTATCTATAATGTTTGCTATGCTTTTCGTAGATTGGCCACATGAAGTCATTTAAAGAACCCTATCAAAGGGAAGAAGATTATAGCTGGGAGAATATTACATCAGGCAATAATGAATCTTCCTGGTATGCTAACCTAGAAGAACCAATAAAATCTGCCAAGTTAACTGACAGTGTTCTTTCTTCTTTAGGAGGAGAACCAGTGGATGTGGCTATAATAGGTGGCGGAATTGCTGGTTTGACCACTGCTTACTTGCTTTCAAAATCAGGTAAGAAAGTTGCTGTAATTGAAGATGGTTACATAGGAAGTGGGGAGACAGGCAGAACTACAGCTCATATTACACATGCATTAGATGATAGATATTACAATCTTGAGCAGAAACATGGATTAGATGGAGCGCGTAGTGCAGCCAATAGCCATACTGCTGCCATAAACCTGATTGAGTCTACCGTAAAAGAAGAAAATATTGATTGTGATTTTGAAAGGCTAGATGGTTTTTTATTCCTTGATCCAACTGACACGAAAGAATCTTTAGATAAAGAACTTGAAGCAACACATAAGGCAGGAATAAACACAACTGAGATAGTAGAGAAGGCACCTTTGCAGTCATTTAACACAGGACCCTGCATACGTTTTCCTAACCAGGCTCAATTTCAACCATTAAAATATCTTAGAGGTCTGTATCATGCTATCATAAGAAATGAAGGACAAATTTTTACTGAGACACATGCCCAAGAGATTAACTCAGATAGTATTAAAACTATAGATAATTATACACTCAAAGCCAGAAATATTGTAATAGCTACCAATGCTCCTATAATCGATAAAACAAGCAAAATCTATGATAAACAAGATGCATTCAGAACCTATGTGATTGGAGCGAGAATAAAAAAAGGAGCAATTCCAACTGCGCTATATTGGGATACAGGAAACCAGAATTCAGAAAATCTTGTGGCTCCCTACCATTATGTTAGAATCCAAAAAAGGGATAATGACGAAGATAATGATGATAAAAACTATGATTTGCTTATTATAGGAGGAGAAGATCATCAGACAGGAAACTTTTCATCCGATGATGATATTGAAAAACGTTATTCCAGATTAGAATCATGGGCTAAAGATCGTTTTCCCATTGAGGCAATAGAATATCGATGGTCTGGTCAAGTAATGGAGCCACAAGATTCCATTGCATTCATAGGTCATAATCCAGGAGACAACAGAAACAATATCTATATTGCGACAGGTGATTCTGGAAATGGAATTACACATGGTACAATAGCTGGAATTCTTCTAACAGATCTGATTCTAGGAAAGAGTAACCCATGGACTGCTTTATATGATCCTTCAAGAAAGCCTAGAAAAGTGCCTGGTGCAAAATCTGAAGTAGGAGAGACACAATCCCAGGAAGCAGAAAAGCCAACTGATCAAGATAAGCAGAAAAATGACAAAAGGTCATCTTCTAAAAGTGAAGAGAAGATAACATCTCTTGAAAACTTAAAGGAAAGACAAGGTATAGTTTTAGAAGAAGAAAAAATAGCCGCATACAAAGATCCTACAGGGCAACTACACACATATTCTGCGGTATGCACTCACTTGGGTTGTACTGTAACTTGGAATAATTCAGAAAAATCATTTGACTGTCCATGTCATGGTTCACGCTTTTCTTCATCAGGAACAGTAATTAATGGACCTGCTAATACTGCGCTAGAAAACAAGCAAAGTACTAATCCATAAACTATGTTTCAGATCAAATGTGCTGATTGCGGATGCTATCCAAAAGATTGTAAAGATAGCAATCTCCTCAAGTATGTCTAAATTGCTCATAAAAAGAATGCTGCCGCTGCTGGACGTATCAATCGATTATGAGGGTCAGTTTCCCCAAGTTAATCTAAATTTGAAAAATAGGTAGAAATGGTAACATGAGGAGAAATAAGAAGACTTCCGTTATAAAATTAGGCCTAAGAGCAAACATAAATCAATTTTCTATTCTTGTTCTAGTTAATGCGTTTGTAGGTGCTATGATTGGTCTTGAGCAAACTGTAGTTCCACTCATTGGTAAAGATGAATTTGGAATAGAGTCCAATGCATTGATTGTATCATTTATCGCTAGTTTTGGTGCAATCAAGGCCATTTTGAATCTTTTTGCAGGTAGTATGTCTGACAGATGGGGAAGAAAGAGGATGCTAGTGTTGGGGTGGCTATTTGGCATACCAGTTCCGTTTATCTTGTTATTTGCGCCTGACTGGAATTGGATTATTTTTGCCAACGTGTTGCTTGGAATAAATCAAGGTCTGGCCTGGTCAATGACTGTGAATATGAAAATTGATTTGGTAGGCAAGGAAAGAAGAGGACTGGCTTTAGGATTAAATGAATTTGCAGGATATGTCTCTGTTGCAGTAGTGGGATTTGTTACTGGATATATTGCAGCAATATATGGATTGAAACCCTACCCATTCTTTCTTGGTATTGCATTTGCTCTACTTGGTTTCATAATCTCTTGGCTTATTGTTAAGGATACAAGAAATTTTACTCTACTAGAGATAAAAGAGAATCAAGAGGAGTTTGCAAAAACAAGTGATAATCAACTTGATAGTCACAAGAAGGCTACAGCCAATAAAAGGTTTGAAAACCTTACTTTTATCCAGGTTTTCATTGAAACTTCTTGGAAAAACAGATCTCTTCTCTCTGTTAGTCAGGCTGGTCTTATTAACAATTTAATATTTGGTGTTTCTTGGGGGTTATTTACTCTATATTTTGCTTCTCTGAATATAAGTATAAGTGATATTGGATTCTTAAAGGCGTTGCATCCAGGTGTATGGGGTGTCCTACAACTTGTTACCGGCTCTCTGAGCGACAAAGTAGGGAGAAAAATACTGATTTATCCTGGTATGATTGTTCAGGGTATAGGAATTTGGATAGTATTATTATCAGTAAATTCATTTATTGGTAATATTGTTGGCATGTCATTTCTTGGTATAGGCACTGCACTTGTCTATCCTACTTTACTTGCAGCGATTAGTGATACAGCACATCCAAAATGGAGGGCTACTTCACTTGGGGTATATAGATTTTGGAGAGATTTGGGATTTGTATTTGGCGCTATAGGTGTAGGATTTATTGCAGATTTATCAACCAACAGTATCGCAATTCAGTTAGTGGCGTGGATTGCCATAGCATCAGGTATTTTCGTTCTATTGGTAATGAAGGAAACAAGAAAAGTATGACCTCAAAATAAATATTTAATATCATGATAACATGAATACACAATTGGTTTATTAATATGGCCGATTTGACAAGAACGATCGACTGTTCAGCTTACTATTTAGCCAAATACTATTTCCTACTGTTAATAATGCTGAAATCTTGTTTACTATAGTCTCTACACTGATAGGTTTAGTGGTAAAGCCATCAGCTCCATAATCCAAGACTCTTGTCTTTTCACTTTCATCATCTGCTACTGCCAGGATCTTGATATCAGGATTAATTCGTTTAGTCTTAACAATAACCATTGCTCCTCTGTCTGCAGCTATTGCACCATTTAGAAGCAAAACATTTACTTTTCCCTCATATTCCTCTAATTTGCTTATACATTCATCAGCACTGTAGGTTTTATAGACTTCATATCCTTTAAGGACAAGCGTTGCAGCTAATAGTATATTTACATCCTTATTATCATCTGCAATTAGTATTCTAATTTTTTGTTTATCCAATCCATTCAGTATCTTTCTTATTTATCAGCCAATTCAACCAAAACGTCCCCATGACATTTATTTGGTTTACACCAACAACCTAACGTTTTATCTTTTAGCTCAATAGGAATTAGTCTGAGTAGTTCAGGTTTATTCAAAATATATTCTTTATACTGGCAATTGCTTTTTCTCTTGAACCCAGTACCTCCTTCCCATTAATTTTTTCAACTGTATTAGGATTGTGCCATTTCGACTTAAATGGGATTTGAAATCTAACATTTCTACCGATATAGACATAAGGACTGGTCGGGGGATTAGTCCAGTATTTACTATAGGGTTTGTAATCTCTTACGTTAACAATTCGTGTAGTCATTTAAAGATCTTCCTCAGAAATCTCCGAACTATCGTCATTAACATAGGAGGGAACATTATTCTTATTGACCTGATATCATCAATTTACTTTGCTGCCTCTGAAATTGTCATCCTATCTGCAATATTCTTTACAAATGGGGTAATCATAATTGTCATAGGAAAGCCAATTGCAAATGTTGTCAAAAATACGCCGAACCACATTTCGAAGAAATTATGAACAATTCCAATATTTATTATAGTAACAGCTAAAGAGGTGAGCACTGACATTATAAAACCCATTATGACTCCAAATACTAATGTATAGTATTTCCTAGAAAGTTTATTCAACTTCTTTCCATTATTCATTCTCTAACTTTAAGAAACCAACTTATATTCCTTGAAGTCTGGACTAACAAGAAGGGCAGAACATAAACTGAAGATTTCTGCGCAAAAGATTGGACAACGTATTCCGAATTTCGCCTGTGTTATCATAATGCAATGATTCCAGTAGATATTTAATACACATTAATTTAACCAAGGAGACAAATATGGCCAAAATTGCGTTAATAGTTGGGTCTGTTAGACGGGAACGTCAAGGTATTAAAGTTGCTCGCTGGATGGAAGAAAAATTGAAGAACCGTAACCACACAGTATTTTTTATTGACCCGCTAGAATTTAATCTGCCTTTGCTTGATAAAATGTATAAAGAAATGACAGACCCTTCAGAGAAAATGAAATCCCTCCAAAGCAAAATAAATGACGCAGAGGGATATTTGGCAGTAACTCCTGAATATAATGTAGGCACTTCCGGCGCAATGAAAAATACATTAGATTACTTTTTAGAAGAATATTTTTTCAAGCCATCGGCTATTGTCTCTTATTCCCCAGGAATATTTGGTGGGATAAATGCTGCCCAGCAACTTAGGCTAACTTTTGCAGAGTTAGGAGCACCTTCAATATCTTCATCCTTCTCGATACCAAGGCTCCATAATGTGTTTAGTGAAGACGGTAAACTAATAGATGAAGCATATGACAAAAGGGTGTTGAAATTTCTTGCAGAATTTGAATGGTATATTGAAGCCTTCAAAAACCAAAGAGCAAAGGGCACTCCATATTAAAAGATGATGACGTATAAACAATAGTTTTATATGAAATGGTACGGACATAAAGGCAGTTAGATGACAAACGTCACCCCTTACATATGCGAAGAATGTTATACTCTCTTCAATTCACAAGAGGAATTAATTCAACATGAAACCTATGCAAAATATAGAAGACCAGGTTATTGCTGGCAATAGTAACTCATTCACATTTTGGCATTACCCGATCTGTATCTTCCTCAACATGACTTTATTGAGATGTAGAATTCTCAAATTATATTGATTACACTTTTCTTCCTAACACTTCCGTTAATCTATGTAGTGCAGGAAATCTATCGTGACTCTCCAGACGTACATCCAGTAAAACATTCGTTAGAATAGATACCTATAGCATGAGAAAGTGATTCTGCCAGTTGATCTTCTGTTTCTATGACAAACCCTTTTCCATAATTTAATACTCTTGGAACTTGACATAATTCCAAGGCAATATATCATTAAACGGCCAATCAAGCATAGGCCTTTCTGTACCATAGCCTTTGTTATTTAAGACAATAATAATGGGATTTAAACCAAATCTGGCAATAATTGATATTTCCATTCCAGTCATTTGAAAAGCACCATCTCCTTCTTTTAGACTAAGGACTTTCTGTTCCTGTTATTTCCTCTGCAGGTTTAGGCCCATAGTAGACTATTAGTAATATGTTATCACCTATCGATTTTGGAGAAGTGGTTAACATATGATTGATTTGCATATCCTTTGTGTCAAGATCTACCTCAAACTCGTTTAAAATGCGTTCTAGATCCATGATATTTTTGTTATCCGTATCCGTCTTTATGCGAAATACTTTGAATGTCATTGTGTTGTTATGTATCCATTAAATAGCGTAGTAAGTATACTTATTTAGTCAATTGTTAATCTCTAGATACTTGCAAGCAAACTGCCATTGCCTTTGACTAATAACCGATCGAATTATTCTACTATGATATTATATTTGATGTCTTGAGCAAAATTGGGTTCAGCACAACCTGGCTCCAAACAACTTAAACTTGATCTATAGTGGACCGTATAATTTCCTTTTTGAAGTGGATCTGTCATAATGTAATAGCCATCCGCTACAGCCGTAGTAGGCCCTCCCTCTACAATACCAAATATTCCGTTGTCAGCGTAATTAACATCAAAACCATCCGTATCCGTTCTGTATTTACGGAGATCTTCAAAATTATGCTCTTTGTCGCCTATCTTGAGATACAAACTATTAACACTATCTTGGTCTGTCTTTGCGGATAATTTCAACTCCTCTATAGTTGCACCTGGGACATCCTTTTCAGTAAGTTCTACCTGCATTACAGGTATAAAGAGACCTTTACCGACTGGGACTTTACATGTTCTCTCAGATGCGCCCCCATTATTAAAAGCCAAGTAAAAAAGTGACGAATTTGTATTCGACTGGCCGGTAGCACATTTTTCTCCAGTGGGATCGTTAATGGGATTATCTTTTGCTGGAATACTTAGTATCCATTTCCAGAAGTTTTCGATATGTTTGGGATATGGCAAACCATACGGTGTGCTCCCTGGTGGAAAAATATTTACTGAAGTTGATCCTTCGACAGACGATACTACAAATGAAAATAATAGCACAGATAACATAGGGATTATAACGAAATATGCAAGATTATTATTCAAGTCTTAATCACAATCCATTGCCCTAATACTAAAGGATTATGTTTAACCTAATTCATTTTATAGTCAAAGTTGCAGAGTGAGCACAAAAGGTCATTTAATCAGAAGATTTTTCTTTTGATTATGATAGGCTTGGTAGTCACTTCAATAATTGATGTATCAATAGTTAAGATCAACGACCTAATTGATAAGTATTTTATTCCTATACAGGGTAAATTGATACTATTTGCCATTAACAGTTCAGTATGTCTGTTTCTGCAATTCTATTTGGTTAGGCATATTCATATTTCGCTTCAAATAGATCGACTAAATAGGACATTAAAAGTCAAGGTCATATATTCAGTATCTCTAATTTCGTTAAGCGCATTAGCCGGTCTTATAGGATTTCTTATATTTGAACAAGTCTACAATGGTTATTACAACACTTTAATTGTTGTTGGCATAATTGCATTGGGTTATGGGACGGCAGCGGGTTTTGTAATATGGCTTTCTTTTCTATTTTTTTCTTGGTATAAATCACACCATGACTTGATTGTCCTTCTGTATTTTATATCACTGTCAGTGATCGCATTCAATTTGATCACGACTGCCATTTTCACAGGTGTAAAGGTGAATGATCATCCAGATTTAATAGGGGAGTATGTTGGAAGTTCAGGAGATTTAACTGGTGGAAGACACCTACTATTAGACAATATTTACAGAATATCTTCGTTTATGTCATTTCTTAGCATATGGATTACAACCGCAATTTTAATGAACTATTACAGAGAAAAGCTCATAAATGCAATTGTCTATTGGGTCATACTCTCTATTCCACTTGTTTACTTCATAATAACCTACTTTTATCAGTATGTTTTGGGTAATATTTTAAATTCATTTCTGGAAATCGATCCTGTTTCTGTTTCCATTATTTTGGGGGCTTTTCTAGCATTAAGTAAGCCTATCGGAGGATTGCTCTTTGGACTGGTATTTTGGAATATATCTAGAATAATAGGCTATGAAAGAAACATCAAGACATACATGATTATTTCTGGTTGGGGGATATTGCTGATATTTAGTTCAAACCAGGCAGCCACCCAAATAGTTATTCCTTACCCACCTTTTGGATTGGTTACAATTACGATCCTAGTTGTAGCATCATATTTGATGTTGTTAGGAATCTATAATTCAGCAACACTTGTGTCAGCAAATAATGAATTGCGTAGAACTATTCATAGACGTGCACTAGAATCAAAGTTATTGGGTGCAATAGGACACGCCGAAATGGAAAAGGAAATTCAGAAAACCGTAAAACAAATTAGTAGTGACAAAGAAGAGTTAGAAAAAGAACTTGAAGAACCGGTAGAATTGGATGAATTGGAACTAGAAAAATATATTGAATTTGTTGTAAAAGAAGTAAGAAGGGCACATAAACATTAATCTCTAATGTTGATTTTTGATTAACTACTCTAATTCTGCTTTAACTCTTCTAATTAAATTCTCCATTGTGACAGGCTTTTTAATGAAGCATCCAATGCTCAATGTTGGATACTGTTCTCTTAATGCCTCCTGATTAATGAGGCCAGAAGACATAAAGCAAACTCTAGGATTAGCATCGATCTTCAATGCCTTTACACAAAAGTCAAAACCATTCATCTCAGGCATATTGATATCAATCAGCATTAAATCATAAAAGTTAGGTTTGAATTCCGAAAGAGCCAGAAAAGGATTGTTGTATGTATTAACTTGAAAAGAGATCTTGTTGCCACTAATTCGATTTGCTTCTTCAAACACCTTTTTGAATGTTAGAATGATATCTGGATCGTTATCAACTATTAGGATCCGTTTGATAAATGGCGATTGTTTTCCTATTCTTTCTTGTAGTTTTCGCTTCTCATTTTGTCTGTGCTGCAAATGAGAAGCATCATATTTCAACTATCTATCTTCCTCTGAAAAGAATAAATGACTATACGCATTCTAGAATTTATATATATACAGTGCTGATATTATACTTTTAAGGGAATTATCATTGATTATTTGGTAAATCCTTTTGATTTGTCCTTATTTTGGGATATATTTAGTAGTGTGGGGTGCAATGTGCTAGTTTGTATAGTCCGCCTTTGCAAGCTCCCTGCCTATTGTGGTTCCACGATCGTTCGAAAAGTTAAGTTAATTCTGGGCTGGGTTACACTTTTACTTTTAGCTAGACTATGTAACCAATTTTCTTGCGTAACGTCTTTCATTATAAGCAAGCTGCCATGTTCAAGTACAAGTGAAACTATTTGTCTACTTTGTTTATGCTTAAACAAAAATTTTCGTTCAGCTCCAAGACTTAGTGAGGCAATAGTATTATTTTTTCCAAGGGATTTTTCATCATCACTATGCCAACCCATTCCCTCATCTCCATTATGATATAAGTTCAATAAACAGGAATTAAATATTGTTCCTGCAAATAAAATTCATATTATATCCCAACAAATAAAATTCATATTATATCCCAAAAAATCTTCATATACCGCAGGGAACTACTTTGTC
>OCZV010000660.1_pt1 | contig 12428 bp, 11 predicted proteins | sample 1539051 | NCBI WGS metagenome assembly OCZV01 (sample SAMEA3113581, study PRJEB22503) | soil metagenome
GCTTCCGCCGGAGCAGCGGACCGTGGGCCAGCTCGTGGGCGAGGCGATGCGTACCTACGGGAACCGGTTCTGGGCAGCGCTCGCGATCGGGCTCCCGGTCGCCGCGGTGAACGCGCTCGTGGTCGCGGTGCCGCGCGGCCCCGGCCAGCTCCTCCTGGCGGCCGGAGGAGGCGTGCTGATGGCAGTGAGCTATGTCGGCGCCTGTGCGATCGTCCTCGAGCGCCCGTTTCGCAGCCGCTCCGCGCTCGTCGCGTATGCGATCGGCGTGCTCGTCTTCATTCCGTTCCCGTTCCTCGCCACGGTCTTCGTGCTCCCCGGCCTCGTGTGGCTTGCGTTCGTCGGGCTCGCGGTCCCGGCCGCGTTCGTCGAGCGGCTCGGCGTGCCGGCCGCGTTCGCTCGTGGGATCCAGCTCGCGCGCGCCGACTTCGTGCACGTGCTCGGCGGCCTCGCGACGCTCGCGCTCGTCGTCTTCCTCACGCAGGCCGCGCTCTACCTCGTGCTGCGCGAGTTCGCGGAGAACACGCGCGTGGTCGCCGCGATCCTCGCCTCGGTCGTCGTCTCTCCGCTCGTCTTCATCGGCGCAGCGCTGCTGTACCTCGACCAGGAGGCTCGGTTACGCTCGCGCGAGCGACGAAAGGAGCGAGATGCCGACGTACCTCATGCTGTCCACGCTCACCGAAAAGGGCATCCAGACCCTGCACGCAAATCCAGGCCGCCTGCGTGAGGTCAACCGCGACGTCGAGGAGATGGGCGCCAAGGTGCTCCACCAGTGGGCCTCGCTCGGCGCGTACGACTTCGTCAACGTCGTCGAGGCGCCGGACGACGTGACGATCGCGAAGGTGTCGCTCGCGCTCGGGGCGCGCGGGAGCGCGAAGTTCGAGTCGCTGCCGCTCCTCGCGATCGACGACGTCCTCTCGGTGCTCGAGCAGTAGCCGTCAGGCGCGGACGAAGTCGAGCACCTCGGAGAGGTGCGCGTGGGCGAGGCAGACGACGGTGTCCGCGCCGCCGTAGTAGATCGAGATGCGGTCCTCCTCGCGGTCGACGAGCGCCGCGCAGGGGAAGACGACGTTCGGGACGTCCCCGATCTGCTCATAGGGCACGTGGGGGGCGAGGAGGTAGTCGCTCCCGCGGGCGACGACCTTCCACGGCTCGTCCAGGTCGAGCAGCGCGGCGCCCATCGAGTACACGAAGCCGTTGCACGAGGTGAGGACGCCGTGGTAGAGGACGAGCCAGCCGGCGTCGGTCTCGATCGGTGTCGGCCCGGCTCCGATCTTCGTCGACTGCCAGGTCCACGCGATGGGAGCCATCACGTGACGGTGCCTTCCCCAGTGCACGAGATCGGGGCTCTCCGAGTAGAAGATGTCACCGAACGGCGTGTGCCCGTTGTCGCTCGGCCGGCTGAGCATCGCGTAGCTGCCGGCGACCTTGCGCGGGAAGAGAACGCCGTTTCGGTTGAACGGCAGGAAGGCGTTGTCGAGCCGCCGGAACGTCTCGAAGTCGTGCGTGTACGCCACGCCGATCGTCGGCCCGTGGTAGCCGGCGCACCAGGTGACGTAGTACCGATCCTCGAGCCAGGTCACGCGCGGGTCGTACGCATAGAGGAACTCCTCCTGGATCTCTCCGACCCGCCCGTCCGCCGGCACGAAGTCGATCGGGTCGGGATCGAGCTCCCACTCGACGCCGTCGCGGCTCCGGCCCGCGTGGACGTTCATCCCCCGGCTCCTGTCGTCGACGCGGAAGACGCCGGCGAATGCGTCGCCGAAGGGGACGACCGCGGAGTTGAAGATGCTGTTCGCGCGCGGGATCTGGTCCCGCGCGACGATCGGGTTGCGGCTCGACCGCCAGACGACGTCGCTCGAGCCGGCGAGGCGCTCCTCCCAAGGAATCGCGGCCCGCTCGTCGGGGAGCGGTGCGGCCGCGGTCATCGCCCGTCCTCGAGCGCGACGAGGTGGTCGGCCTCGACCTCCACGAGCTCGCCTCCGCCGTTCTCCGAGACGTCCGCCTCCACGCGCTCGTCCCACTTCTTGTGGAGGTGCGGCACCGACGCGAGCAGCATCCTCGTGTATGAGTGCTGTGGGTTCCCGAACACGCGCTCGGTCGCGCCCATCTCGACGATTCGCCCTCGGCGCAGGATCACGGTCCGGTCGCTGATGTAGTTGCCGAGCGAGAGGTCGTGGGTGATGAACAGGATCCCCAGGCCTCGGGCCTTCAGTTCGCCGAGCAGGTTGAGGACGTCGATCCGCGTCGAGGCGTCGAGCATGCTGATGATCTCGTCGGCGACGAGCAGTTCGATGTCGAGCAGGAGCGCTCGCGCGATGAGGAGCCGCTGGAGCTGCCCGCCGCTCAGCTGGTGCGGATACTTGCCGAGGCAGGTGTCCGAGTCGAGACCCACGGCCTCCAGCGAGCGGCTGAGCTTCGCCTCCCACTCGGGGCCGCGCACCTCCGGGAAGTAGGCCTGCCTGATCATGGTGAAGACGCGATCCGCCTTGAAGATCGGGTTGTACGAGCTGAACGGATCCTGGAAGACGCCCTGCACGCGTCGGTAGTACGCCTTCAACGAGCCGCGCGCGAGCGTCGAGACGTCGACTCCGTCGAGCGAGATCACGCCTTCGCTCGCGGGGGAGAGCCGCAGGACCATGCGGCCGATGGTGCTCTTCCCGCTCCCGCTCTCGCCGATCAGCGACACGACCTCGCCCGCTCCCACGTCGAAGCTCACGTCCCGGACCGCGGGCAGCGCCTTCCCTCCGAAGGTTCCGGTCCTGTAGACCTTCGAGACCTTCTCGAGCGTGAGCATCGACTCAGGCATGCCAGCACGCGACCTGGTGGTTGGGCTCGAGCTCCACGAAGGGCGGCTCCTCGAGGCACTTCTGCGTTGCGAGCGGGCAACGGTCCCGGAAGCGGCACCCGGTCGGCGGGTGGAGGAGGGACGGAGGCCGGCCCGGGATCCCGTTCAGACGCTTCTCCGAGTAGGTGACGCCCACCTCGGGCAGCGAGGACAGCAGGAGCCGCGTGTACGGGTGCCGCGGCGAGTGGACGATCGTCTCCGCCGACGCCTTCTCCGCCAGCTTGCCGGCGTACATGACGAGGATCGTGTCGGCGATCTGGTACAGGATCGCGAGATCGTGGGTGATGACGATGACGCTCTTCACGAACCCGCGATCCCGGAATTCGACGAGCATCTCGCTCACGGCTCTCTGGCTCGAGACGTCGAGCGCGGACGTGAGCTCGTCGGCGATGAGGAGCGATGGGTCGAGCAGCGTCGAGAGGACCATCACTACGCGCTGCTTCATCCCACCGGAGAGCTCGATCGGATACATGTCGAGAACCCCCTCGTCCAGGCCGACGAGACCGAGGCGACGCCGGAGCTCGGGCAGCGTCTTCTCGTAGCTCACGCCGCGTGAGTCGAGGAGCTCGGAGATCATCCGCCCGATCTTCCGGATCGGGTTGAGCGCGCTCATCGCGTACTGCGGGACGATCGAGACCTCCCGGAACCGGAACGCGTTCATGGCCCTGTCGTTGCCGATCGGAAGGCCGACGCCGTCGAGCTGCACGGCGCCTCCCACGAGACGCATGCGCCCGTCCAGCCGAATCAGGCTTTTGCCGAGCGTAGTCTTGCCGCAGCCAGACTCCCCCGCGAGCCCCATGATCTCCCGGTCCGCGACCTGGAAGCTGACGCCGTCGAGCGCCTTCACGTCCCCGCGGAGCGTGCGGTAATAGACGCGGAGATCGTCGACCGCCAGGCTCACTTCTCACGCAGCCTCGGGTTGAAGACCTCGTCGAGGCCGACGTTCATCACGTACAGGCCCCCGACGATGGCGGTGATCCCGATTCCCGGCGGGATGAACCACCACCACATGCCGAGCTGGAGCGCGCTCGCGTAGACGGCCGTGTACATCATCTGGCCGAGCGACATCACCTGCGAGGGGCCGAGCCCGAGGAAGTCCAGGGTGGCCGCGGTGAGAACGGCTCCGCCGAAGAGCAGGATGAAGACGAGGAAGAGGTAGGAGCTCATGTTCGGCGCGATCTCCTTGACGATGATCCGCGGGCCTCCGGATCCGGAGAGGCGCGCCAGGCTCACGAACTCCCGGGTCGCGAGCGAGAACGTCTGCGCCCTGATCGCGCGGGCGGCCCAGGGCCACAAGGTGACGCCGATCAGCGCCGCCTCCGCCAGCAGGCTGCCGACGTTCAGGTAGGCGGCGAAGACGATCAGTACGGCGAGCGTGGGGACGACGAGCACCACGTTCGTGAGCACGCTGAGGAGGTCGTCGACGATGCCGCCCCTGTATCCGCCCACGAAGCCAACCGTCATGGCGATCAGCGCTGCGACGCCGCCGGCAACCGCCCCGACGAAGAAGCTCGAGCGGAGCCCGTGGACGAACTGCGAGTACACGTCCTGGCCCGCGGCGGTCGTGCCCAGCCAGTTGTCCCGAGACGGCGACTCCCCGGTCGGGTAGCCGAACTCGAAGGGCTCCGCGTCCGTCAGCCACGGGCCCACGATCGCGAGCACGAGGAGGAGGAGCACCACCGAGAGCCCGACGACGAGCTTCCGGTTCCGGAACGCGAAGTAGAGGGCCTCGTTGCGCGCACGGCGCGGGCGGAGGACCGCGGGCTCGAGCGCGGGTGCGGTGCCCGTCGAGAGCGGTTCAGTCGGGAGCTCGGTCGTGGCCATCTACGTGCCCTGGATCCCCGCGCGAGTGCGTGGGTCGACGATCACGTACGCGATGTCGACGATGAAGTTCGCGATCAGGACACCGACGATGACGAACAGGAAGATGCCCTGCAACAGGAAGTAGTCCCGGTTCTGGATGGCGGTGAGCATCAGCGAGCCGACACCGGGATAGCCGAAGACGATCTCCGTGACGAGGGTCCCGCTGACGACGACGCCGAGCGCGAGCGCCAGTCCCGTCATCTGCGGGAGGACGGCGTTCCCGTAGGCGTACCTGCGCACGAGCCTGCCGGGGGCGCCGAGGGCCCTCAGGTAGTTCGCGTAGTCGGCCTCGAGCTCGTAGATGATCAGGTTCCGCATCCCGATCGCCCAGCCGCCGAACGCGACGAGGAACAGGGCGAGGAACGGCAGGAACCAGTGGGTGAGGAAGCTCCGCGCGAACTCCCACGTCCAGGCGGGCTGGAGCGAGAAGTCGTACGCGCCCGAGACCGGGAAGACGTTCCACTGGAACGCCAGGACGTAGGCGAGGACGAGGGCGAGCCACATGTACGGGGTCGCGCTCAGCACGTACGAGAGCGGGAGCACCGTGTTGTCGAGTGACTTCCGTCGCGCGGCCATTGCGCCCACGCGGTTGCCGGCGATGTAGCTGAGCACGATCGCCGGGCCGAGCAGCGCGAGTGTGTACGGCAGCGCCGCCCAGATGAGCTCGCTGACGGAAGAGCCGATGTAGGCGATGCTGGGGCCGAGGTCGCCCTGGAGGAGCCCGCGCCAGTAAGCCAGGTACTGCTCCCACAGCGGCTGGTCGAGTCCGAACGACTCCGTGAAGTAGCCGTGCAGCTCCGGAGCCGCGGTCGAGTCGGCCTGGAAGCGGGCGATGAGTCCGTCGATCGGGTCGCCCGGCATGAGACGGGGGATCGCGAAGTTGACCGTGACCGCGACGTAGAAGGTCAGCAGGTAGATCGCGATCTTGCGGGCGAGATAGCGGGTCACGTCGATGCGGAGGGCGATCGTCGCGGATGTCCGCGCGCCCCGGAGCTCAGCGAGGACGGGCCGAGGGGTGACCGCTGCACCCCGTCACCGGGGTGCAGCGGTCCGGAGGGCCGGTGATCGTCGGGGGGATCTCCTACTTGCTCTTTTTGAGCCTGGCCAGCGCGTCGATACCGGTCATGTTGAGGTAGCCGTTCCACGTCGATGGCGTGTTCTGCAACCCCCTGCCCGACGCGCTCGGGAAGTTGGTCCAAACGGACGTGTTCCACTGGGCCCACATGCCGTTGTACCAGAGCGGAATCGCGGGCAACTGCTCGAGGATGACCCGCTGGATCTGCGAGTGGATCTTCTTCGCCCGCTGCACGTCGGTGGACTTGACCTTGTTCAGCTGCGTCGTCAGCGTCCACGGCCTCGGTCCCGCCTGGTTGAAGCGCGAGAAGTTGGCGAAGGTCTGCTGCTCGGCGATCGGCTGATGGAAGAGGTAGTCGTAGTAGGTGTACGGCGTGTTGCCGAGCTGCTTCTCGTTGTTGATGACGAGGTCGAACTTCCCCGAGTTGCGCTCCTCGACGAGGGCGTTGAAGTCGGGGAACGCGGGCGTCAGCTTGATGCCGGCGGCCTTCGTGGAGTCGGCGATGATCTGGATCGCGGTCATCCAGTCCGACCACCCGTTCGGGACGATGATCCGGAGATTGATGTCGGAGCCGTCCTTGTTCTCGACGAAGCCGTCGCCGTCGGTGTCCTTGTAGCCGGACTTCGCGAGCAGCGCCTTTGCGCCCGCGACGTTGTAGGAGAACCCGAGCTTCTTGACCTGCGCCTGGTCGATCCACTTGCTCCAGGTCGGGAGGAGCCCGGTCGGGTTGGCCTTCGAGACGATGTTCCCGTAGTCGGCGACGACGATCCGGTTGATGTTGATCGACATCGCGAGCGCACGCCGGAAGTTGCGGTCGTTGAGCGGTGGCTTCGTCGTGTTCGGGACGAGCCACGCCGTGTTGGCGGCGAGCATGTACGGCGCCTTCGAGTAGTAGGTGCCGATCTTCCCGCCGACCTGCTTGTTGATGCCCGGGAAGAAGTTGTTGCTGAGGTCGATCTTGTTCTGCAGGAAGTTCTGCAGGGACGCGGTGTTCGACGTGTTGTGGATGTCGACGATGTGCTTCATCGGCATGCTCACGCCGAGCGCCTTCGTCGCCCACCAGCCGGCCCGCCTGTTCCACTGGAGCGTCTGCGAGCCGCCTGCGCCGGCGCCGTAGGTGAACGGCCCCGTGCCGATCATCTTTGCCCGGCTGGACGTGTTACCCGTCGTGATCTCCTTCGCGCTGTACCCCGACCAGATGTGCCTCGGCACGATGGGGATCGAGTACATGTTGAAGTCCCACTCCTGGTAATTGGGCGTGCCCTTGAAGTGGAACGTGACCGTGTTGCCCTTGGTCGAGATCCGCGTCAGGCCCGTCTTCCACATCGCCGAGTACTGCGAGCCTTCGAGCTTGCCGGTCTCGAACGTGAACTTCACGTCCGCGGCCGCCAGGGGCTTGCCGTCGCTCCAGGTGACGCCCCGGCGGAGGGTCACGACGTGCTTGGTGCCGACCCACTTGGCGCCGGTTGCGAGCCACGGGATGAAGTTGTCCTTCAGCGGGTCGTACCGGAAGAGGGTCTCGTACAGCAGACCGACCGTCCCGGTGTTGTAGTCCGGCCGGAGCGGGTTGAAGTTCGTATACGGCCCCCACTGCTTGCCGGACGTGTACAGCGTCTCGGCCCGCGGGAGGGCGAATGGAGACTGCTCGCTCGCTCCGGCGCCTCCCGCCGTCATGGAGGCGACGGCGATAACGGCAACGAGCACCGCCACGACGCCCGCAGCCCCCCTTGTCCTACGCCTTGACATCGTGCTGTTCCCTCCTCGTGTCGAGGTGCCCGGGCGTACCTGCAGAGCGTGACGCAGGCAGCCTGCTCAGGAGTGGTCCCGTGGATGGGGAGAGATCCGGGAGTCGAGCATCCCGCCTCGAATGCCATCGCGGGCGCATCCAGCGCACGAAGCAACTGTCTCACTTATCCGGTTCAGTGTCAACCGCTTCTTCACCGCGACACGACGGGACGTCCGGTGCTCCCGCGCGTCGTGAGCTCGCCTCGAGTCGTCTCCACGTCTGCGGCCGCCTCGCCCTCGACCGCCGCGAGGAGATGGCGTGCCGCCGCAACGCCGAACGCCTCGATGTCTCGCGTGATCGCGGTGAGCGGAGGGTGGACGACCTGGCTGATGAGGGAGTCGTCCCAGCCGACGATCGAGACGTCGTCCGGCACCGAGAAGCCCATCTGCTGGGCGACGCCGAGGCCCGTTACGGCGAGCAGGTCGCTGTCGAAGACGATCGCGGTAGGAGCCTCGGGTGAGGAGAGCAGCTTCCGCGTCGCACGCGCGCCGCTCTCGGCGCTGTAGTCGGTCTCGACGACCTCACCCCTGACCCCCAGGTCCTCCGCGGCGCGACGGAATGCCGCGGTGCGCTGCACCGTGTGCACGAAGTCGCTGACGCCGGCCACCTGCGCGATGCGCCGATGCCCGAGCGCCGCCAGGTACTGGACAGCCTCCTCGACAACGGCAGCCTCGTCGTGCCAGACCGCTGGTAGAGCCCGGTTTTCCACGGGCCCGCCGACGACGACCGTGGGCAGGCCGAGGCGGACGAGCTCGCCGACGCGAGGATCGTCGACGCGCAGGTCGACCATCAGGACACCGTCGACGCGATGCTCGCCCCACCAGCGCCGGTAGACCTCGATCTCCTCGTGGACGTCTTGCACGAGCTGGAGCGTCAGGGCGATCGACCCTCGGGCGAGCTCGGACTCGACGCCCGCGAGGAACTCCATGAAGAACGGCTCGAGCGCGAGGGTGCGTGCCGGGCGTGCGAGGACGAGGCCACACGCGTCGGCCCGCGCGGCCGAGAGCGCGCGCGCGGCGCGATTCGGGTACCACCCGAGCTCCGCGGCGATGGAGACGATGCGTTCCCTCGTTGCCTCGGAGACGCCCGGCTGTCCGTTGAGGGCGTACGAGACGGCGCCCTTGGACACGCCGGCGCGCTCGGCGATGTCCCGGATGGTGACCCTGTCCCGCCTCGGCTCGGCCATTCGGCAGTTCCTCCTTGCGCCGCACGATATACGTCGTATGATCCCTGTACCGGTTCAGTGACACAGGCTACAGACAACGCAACCCGTCGTTTTCCCGCCGACTTCCGCTGGGGAGCCGCCGTCTCCGCGTACCAGATCGAGGGCGCGGTCGCGGAGGACGGTCGCGGCGAGAGCATCTGGGACCGCTTCAGCGCGACCCCTGGCAAGGTCGTGGGCGGCGACAGCGGGGCGGTCGCCTGCGACTCGTACCACCGCTACCGCGAAGACGTGCGCCTCATGAAGGAGCTCGGCCTGAGCGCGTACCGCTTCTCGATCGCCTGGCCGCGCATTCTCCCCGAGGGCCGAGGGCGGACGAACGCGGCCGGGCTCGACTTCTACGACAAGCAGGTCGACGAGCTACTCGCTGCGGGCATCGAGCCGTTCGTGACGCTTTACCACTGGGACCTCCCGCAGGCTCTGGAGGATCGCGGCGGCTGGCCGGTGCGCGAAACGGCCGAGGCCTTCGCCGAGTACGTCGAGGTCGTCGCCGGCCGCCTCGGCGACCGCGTGCGGAACTGGATCACCCAGTGCGAGCCCTGGGTCGTCGCCTGGCTCGGTTACGGCACCGGCGAGCACGCCCCCGGCCGGAAGAGCGACGCCGACGCGCTCGCCGCGGCCCACCACGTCCTCCTCTCCCACGGGCTCGCGGCCGACGTGCTCCGCCGCGAGGCGCCGGAGTCGCGGCTCGGCATCACGATCGACCTCGTCGCCTTCCATCCGCTCACCGACTCGCCGGAAGACCTCGCGGCCCTGGCGCGCGAGGACGGGTTCCGGAACCGCTGGATCCTCGACCCGGTGCTCCGAGGCAGGTATCCCGACGACATGCTCGAGCGCTTCGCGCCGATGCTGCCGGCGATCGAGGACGGTGACCTGCAGACCATCTCCGCGCCTCTCGACTTCCTCGGCGTCAACTACTACACGCGGAGCGTCGTGCGGTCGAACGGCGCCGACGGGCGCCCGGTAACGGTCACCGGTGACGACGTGGAGCGCACGGAGATGGGATGGGAGGTGTACCCGGACGGGCTCTACGAGCTTCTCTTGCGGCTCCGCGCGGAGTACGACCCGCCGCCGCTCTACGTCACCGAGAACGGCGCGGCCTTCCGCGACCATCGCGTGAACGGCAGCGTCCACGACCCGAAGCGGATCTCCTACGTCGATCGCCACCTCGACGCGATCGCCCGTGCGATCGAGGACGGCGTGCCCGTCCACGGGTACTTCCTCTGGTCGCTGCTCGACAACTTCGAGTGGTCGTTCGGCTACTCGCGCAGGTTCGGGATCGTCTACGTCGACTACGCGACGCTCGAGCGGGTGCCCAAGGCGAGCTACGCCTGGTACCGCGACTTCATCGCGTCGCAGCGCTAGTGCGCAGGGCTGGAATCCGCTGGCGCGGATTCCAGCCGCGATGTCCATGCTCCCTGCCCGAACCCCGCAGATCCAAGTGAGCGGGCACAGCGCACGCGCCACTTTGTGGTTTGCCCTACGGGCAGGTCACGGGTCCGAGCGCCGTGTTGCTGTTCGCGTGTCCGTGACCGTTCCAGGGACCAGGGCCGTCCGCCGGAGTGTTGCTCACGACCTCCCAGTTGCCCGGGAACGTCGCTGGGCCGGGAATCAGGATCTGGCGACACTCACCGTTTACCGGATGCACGACGGTGAAGGGCGAAGCAGGGGCGGCGAACATGAGAAAGACAACGCACGCCCCCACCAGCGCTGCGATTCGCTTCCGCATCTCGAACCTCCTCAGTCTCGTTGGTGTGGTTCCCACAACATGGACCAACGAGTTCGCGCTACGCGCTTACAGAGCGCTTAAATCGCCGGAGAAGTTGGCGAAACTCTGAGAGGCGGCGCTGCGTCCGCGTTCGCGACTCAGGCGCCGCTCAGCGCCAAGAAGCCGGTCTCGCGTGGCCGCACCTCGAGCGGGCTGGTGGGCAGCCCAGGCTTCGGGCCGAGGTTGTACTCCCGGGGGGCGACGTCGTTCGGCGTGTCCGGGTGGAAGAGCGCCGCGAGGAGCTGGATCTGGCCGCGACCGGGGCCCAGCTCCCACTGGCCGCCGCCGTACGCGCCGATGCCGTGCGCCTCGCAGTAGTCGTAGGCCGCGAACAGCCGCTCGACTGAGCCGAACCGCGACGGCTTGACGTTCACCGTCCGCGGCGGCCAGGGCAGCGATTCGATGTCCTCGACCGAGTGGATGATCGCGTCCCAGGTGATCCGCTCGCGGTGCGGCTCCAGGACCGGAGTCGTCGCGTCCGTCGGCAAGGGATCCTCCAGCCACGCCGCGGGGAGGCCTTCGGCGACGCGACGATAGAGAGCGGGGTCGGCCGGTGTGTCGACGACGGTGCCGCGGTAGTGGCCCTTGAGATCGACGGAGTCGACGGCACCCGTGGCGGCGAGCTCCGCGACGAAGTCGTCGCTCCACTCTGGCCTCGCGTCGAGCTTGAAGCGAAGGTTGGGATAGTGGGCGAGCCAGGCGCGGACCGGCTCGAGCGAGGGAGGTGAGCCGAGCCCCATCGACACGACGAACGACACGGGCTTCGCCTCGCGGCCTACCGCATCTCCGAGCGACATTCCGGCCTGCCGGAGCGCGAGGTCGAGCGCGGCGCTCTCGAAGGCCCAGCGTCGGTAGTCGAGGAACGCGTGCATCGGCGGCTCCTCCTCGAACAGCGGGAGCGTGGCGAGGTGCTCGGAGAAGCGCTCCAGCGTCCACACGCCCGAGAGCGGAAGGACGGAGCCCCGCGCACGCTGTGCGTCGTGGAGTGCGGCGTCGTAGGTGACGTCCTCGCCGATTCCCTCCTCGCCGCCGCCGTGCAGATGAATGACCGTCGTCTTGCGAAGAAAGTCGGGACGCGGCTGCACCTCGAGCCCCTCGAGCAGATAGCCGTCGACCTCCAGTCGGAGGCCTCTCACCGCGTCGTAGAGACTCAAAGCGCGCCGTACGCTACAGCGGCCTCGCCCGCGAGCCGCGCATTTGCGACGACGAGGGCCCGGTTCACCTCGCGCGTGCGGCCGCCGCTGCGCTCGTGGAGGAAGGAGAGGACGAACGGTGTCACGGCCTGTCCGGACACGCCCTGCGCGGCCGCCTCGGCGACCGCCTCCTCGATCAGGCTGTCCGCGTCGATGCTCTCCGGGGGCGGGTTCGCGAGGAGGATGCCCGCGCCGCCGAGCTCCCAGTGTGCGGCGGCGATCGCCGCCGCCTCGGAGGGCTCCTCGACCCGCTGAGGCACGGGCGGTCCTCCCGCGGCCGCGTAGAAGAGAGGCAGCGTGTCCGTCCGGAAGCCGAGCACGGGCACGCCGATCGTCTCGAGCAGCTCGACGGTCGCCGGCACGTCGAGCAGGGACTTGACCCCCGACGACACGACGAGGGCGCGGGCGCGCGCGAGTGCCGGGACGTCGGCCGACACGTCGGGCGGCGGGAAGCCGCGATGCACGCCGCCGATCCCGCCCGTGCCCAGGAAGCGGATTCCGGCCGCTGCCGCGACGGCCAGCGCGCCGCCGACGGTCGTTGCTCCCGTGTCGCGCCGGACCGCGCAGGCGGCGAGGTCCCGCGGCCCTGCCTTCCGCGCGTCGGGCGTGAAGCGCGCGAGCTCGTCGGGCGTGAGCCCGACGCGGATCCGACCGTTGAGGATGCCGATCGTGGCGG
>OCZV010000661.1_pt1 | contig 12413 bp, 11 predicted proteins | sample 1539051 | NCBI WGS metagenome assembly OCZV01 (sample SAMEA3113581, study PRJEB22503) | soil metagenome
TACCCTTGTGGCATCCGTCTGAAAGTAGCGCCGCCATGTGGATCGGCGTACAGGATAGTGAAAGGCGTGGGGAAGCCGTCCTCAATGCCCTCTTGGGTTAGACGCGATCATGAGCGAAGTAACTGCGGCCTAATCTTCTCGGCGAGGCCTAATGCAGAATTCGCTTTAGCGTGAGGTCGTTTTTATTCGATTTCCCGTTTCTAAAATGGCCTTTAGATTCCTTCCGAAGTCCGCGTTATCCTGATAGCCCCTGAATCTTTCCGCCCCTGGCCCAAGAGCGGCAACGAAAACAGGATGATTGGTGTGCGAGGTAGTTTGCCAGTAGGCTTGGGTATTGTTGGCCACCATCATTCCCAGAGCGTTCGCTATGACGTCGGCATAGATCGTCCGAGAAAGCGGCCGCCGTTTGAGCATCGCTTCCTTGATATCCGGCGCCAAAACGAAACCGCTGAAGTGGTCTTTCATTAAGCGATCGATCGAGTCCGAGGTCGGCTGAGGACCTAGAATCTCGGTTGCCTTCTTTAAGGAGATAGAGATCGATTGAATCTTCTTTAAGTCTTCCAGCCGCCCCGCGATTTGGTTGCCGTCCTTTGAAGAGTCTAGGTCCCTTAAAGCCATGGTAAAGCTCAAGCCGCCAGTCTCGTGGTCTGACGTCACCAGGATGAGCGTCTCCTGCGGATATTTCTTGTAAAACTCGTATGCCAGTCCCACGGCACGATCAAACTCCCTAAAGTCATGAATCAATGCAGCAATATCCGTAAGGTGGCCGGCCGTGTCGATATTTTCGTTTTCGATAAAGGCGACGAAGCCCCGCGGGCTTTTCTCGTGGAGTAGCCGGATAGCCGTACGGGTCATGTCGTAAATTGAGGGTTCGCTCTTGCTATCGCGATCGATCTCCAAGCTCATTTCGGCGAGGCTGAAGAGACCCAAAACCTTGCCCCGCTGCGCTTGCTCGAGCTCCTGTTTGTTCGAAACGTAGAGATAACCTTTCTTCGTCAAAGACGCGATGATATCAGTCTCGTCGCTCCTGCGGCTGCCTACTTGGCTCTTAGGTAAGAATTGGTCTCTGCCCCCGCCCAGAATGAGATCAGGCTCGAATTCCACATAGCGATCCACAATGGCACCATGATCACGCCGGCTGCGTACATGGCAGAGGAAGGCAGCCGGGCTCGCGTCGTAAATAGTCGAATTGGTCAGGAGGCCGACGCGCATGCCTTTCTCCTTGGCGATTTCCAGAGCGGTTTTTGGAACCGTGCCGTCCGCGCACATGCCGATGCCGCCGATTTTGGCTTTGCAGCCTCTGGCCAAGGCGGTTGCGGCGGCCGCGGAGTCGGTGGAGAGTGAATCGGCGGCATGAGTCGTGATCAATCCCAAGATACCTTCCTTGATAACCTTGTCCGTGATCACAAGCCCTTCATTGTGAATCAGCCGGTTATATTGCCGCGTGATTTCCATGTGCGGAATTCCCGCGCCGTCGGCAAGAAAGATGAAGATGTATTTCGGTACCGCAGATGTCGAAGCGGGGGACTGGCCTGCTGCCGGAAAGGTGCTGAGCCATGAGACCGTAACAACAAGGAGAACGATTGCCAGCGCCGCGATGTAGAACCTACGATGTCTCGTCATCTAAAACCTCGATTAAGCGATTTGCTCCACAGCCTTTGAACCTCGAGCCAAAGGGAGAGTGCCACATAATAGACCGGAAACAGGAGGGAAAGCCAGAGCAGTTCGCGCGGCGGTTGCGGTAGCAAATAGATGATGGCGATAACTTCAGCCGCCCAGACGACTCCCAGGCCGTTGGTGAAACTACGATAGATGGGGCTCCGGCTCGGATAGACGTAGCGGATGGGAACAAAAACCAATATGGAAAAAATGATAATCGAAAAGGCGTTGACCCAGAGAGGAGTCCGCAAGACGTAAAGGTAAAACGCAACGATATTCCAATAGGACGGAAACCCGAGAAAAAAATGGTCGGTGGTCTTGGCCTCTTTCTGGCAAAAGCCGTAGGCACTGGCCACAAGCGGCAAGCCAGCGAGCCACAGGGCGTCTTGGGACGGTAACAGCTTGGCGTGAAGCAGGAACAAGCAAGGGACCATCACGTAATTGGCATAATCAATCACGTCTTCCAGCCGGTCGCCGTCAAACCATGGAATAACTTCTTTGATCCGGACCGCGCGGGCAAGAGTACCGTCGCTGGCATCGATCGCCACCGCAAGCGACATAAGCCAAAACGCCTCCTGAAAGAGATCTTGTTCAATGCATATGACGGTAAAGAAAGCGACGACGGCGCCGAGAGCCGTGTAAAGGTGGACTAGCCAAGCAAGGACAAGGCCGGCGGGCATCCAATCGTGCTAGGTTGCCGAGGCGACGAAGCTCGGCCGGGCTTTCAAGCGGGCGATCCAAGCGAGAATGTTCCGGTACTTCGGATCGACTTGGATCTGGAGTCGATCAAGTGTGTCGATATTCGGAACGAACGCTATATCGGCGAGACTGAAAGAGCCAGCGAGATATTCGCGGCCCTCTAGCTCATTCTCGATTCGGTCAAAGCATTCGGTAATCTTCGCCTTAAACTGCTCAATGACGCTTTGATCTCTTTCCCCTTCCGGTTTCCGAAGCTCGCGAAAGATCTGAACACATGCAGGATTAAAGTGACTGTCGCGCAGGTCCTCCATCATTCTGGCGCGTGCGCGACCTTCGGAGTCCTTGGGCATGAGCGGCGGGTACGGATACTCGTCTTCGAGATATTCATTGATGATCGTTGAGTCGTAAAGAACGAACCCTTCATCATCGAGCGCCGGAACCTGACCGAAAGGATGGATTTTCAAATATTCAGGATTCTTCTGCTCTCTTTTGCTGAGATCGACGTTGATCCGTTCAAATTCAAGTCCCTTTTCAATTAGGGCCATTCTAACCTTTCGCGAGTTGCTTGAAGCGGGAAATGTGTACAACTTCATCATCAGAAGCTCCCCTCCTTGGGCAGCTTATCTTAACACAATGACTGAGCCCCTGCGAGCTTTTTCGTGATAAGCGGGGGGTTAACTGCGAGCGCGGAGGGTTGCTTTCAGGACAATCGGCATGCCCGCGCGCAGCACGATGATCTCAACTTCGTCGCCCGGTTTTTTATTGCCCAAAAGGCTTGCCAGGTCTTCCAGGTTTTGAACTTTTTTTCCGCCGAACGCGACAATCACATCGCCCTCGCGAAGGCCGGCAAGCGCAGCTGGACTGCCGTCTGAAACTCCGGCGAGCCGAACGCCCTGTTGGTTATCATCCATGTCGGGAATGCTGCCGAGGTAAGCGCCGTAGGCTCGTATTTCTCCGGACGGCGTTGATGGAGGTGGCGACGGCAGGCCGACGAACTCCAGCGGCTCTTTCATGTTTCCGATTCTTTGTGCCGTGGCCAACACAAGTTCGCTCACTTTGAGCATGCCCTCAACATTGATTTTCTCCCATGTGTCGCTGGGCCGGTGATAATCCGAATGCGCGCCGGTGAAGAAATGTAGCGAAGGAATTTTCCGGTTGTAGAAAGCCACGTGATCGCTGCGGCCTATGCCCTCCGATTCGCGGATTTCGAGCCCGAGGCGGCGCGCCTCTGCACCGACGACGACGCTCAGTTCCTTGGCGGAACGGATTCCGAAAACCGTCACGCGATTATCTTTGAGCCGCCCAACCATATCGAGATTGAGCATGGCTTTGGTGGCTGTAAGCGGAACGGCGGGGTGATTGACGTAATGTCTTGAGCCAAAGAGCCCGAGCTCCTCTCCCGAAAAGGCCGCGAATACTATGGTTCTCGCCGGTTTGGCGCTTAATCGCGCCATTCGTTCGGCCACCTGCAACACGACCGCAGTTCCCGACGCATTATCGTCCGCCCCGGGGTGGACCTGTCCCGCGGTGCTGGAGTCGCGAGTGCCGAAATAACCTAGGCCCAAATGATCGTAGTGGGCGCCGACTACGACAGCTTCGTCTCTTAGACGCGAATCAGAGCCACGTAGGATGCCGACAACGTTTTCGGTCCGTTGATGAATCGGCTCCAAGGTTACGCTTAGCGACAGCTTCAGACTCGATATCGGCATCGATGCCGGCTTCCCGTCCCGGTCGATTTTTTCCTTGAGCTCGGAAAGCGATACGCCTCGCGCTTGAAGCCATTTATCGAGCACTTGACGCTTCACCTGGGCAACGATGATGCCATGGGTAGTCCGAGAAAAGCTGCTTCTCGTGGAAATTAATTCGTTACCGCTTTCTGCCGTCCGAGTGAGATCCACGAGGATCATCCCTGCCGCGCCATGATCACGGGCGTTGTTCGCTTTTGTGCGCAATGCCGCGTGCGTTGAGTAGCGTGGCGGCTTTTGGAACGGACTTTTGCCATCATTGGGTGGTGGTTCGTAGCGAAGAACCAAAACGATCTTCCCTTTGACATCCACGCCGGAGTAGTCGTCGTATCCGTAATCCGTGGCGCTAATGCCGTAGCCGGTGAAAATCACTTCCCCTTCAATTGTTCCAGAAGTAGAGAGTCCGAGCGGCGTCCAGTCATCGTGCAAAGCTAGCGGAGGAGCGTTATCAAGTGCGAGCGCTGTGGGCGATTTGATGGCAACCCCAGTCGCAACATCGAAACTCTGAAAATAAGTTCCGTTATCGCCGCCCGGAAGAAGACCATATTTGGCAAAGCCGCTGGCGATATAGTCGCGAGCTAATTTGATGCCGGGCGTATCGACCCCCCGGCCGGAAAGTTCTTCAGAGGCCAAGTAGCGGATATGGCTTTTGAGCGCATCGGTGGGAGAAGCTGGCAGCGAAGGAATTTCCAGCGACAGGCCGGCAAAGGCGAAAAGTAAGATCACGCTGGCCGTGAGTGTTGCGATCTTCGAGCGCTTGGAAAGTAAGAAAAGCTTTCCGTAATGACGGTGGGTCCGATGATGTTCAGTGTTCATGGGCTGCGTTCCAGGCTAGCAAATCGTTTTCTGCTTTTGAAGTCGATTACGCGCCGCAATTTCGGGCCTTTCGAGTTCCGGGTAATGGAAAATGGGATGCGAGAATACCGGGGTATTGGGCATTAAGTATTGGCGAACACGCAGCAGTCCGAGACTCCAATTCTGCCGTTTTCCACGCTCCAACGAAAGGAAAGCGATTTTGGTCCAAATTCGAACATGCTATAAATTGACGAGATTAAATGGAGGTGTCAATCATGGCCAAAACGGTTATTGTTTATAGTCAGCCCGGCTGAGGCCCTTGTCATCGAGAGAAAGAGTTCCTTTCTCAAAAAGGTATTGATTTCGTGGATAAGGATGTGCGCGCCGATCAGGCGGCCTTGAAAGAGCTGATCGAATTGGGTTATCAAAGCACGCCGGTGACGATCATTGATGGCGAACCTGTGGTCGGCTTCGATCAACAGCGGATTTCGGAGCTGCTCGGCTTGTAGAGAAAATAGAGTTCACTTACTTCCGCTCAGCGGAGAAGACCTTGCGCTCCACTGCTTGTTGATCGTAAACGACGAACTGATTTTCGCCCGGGCCTCGCAGGTTCGGTGTCTCTCCCTCATCGAAGAGCCCAGCGGCGCCTTTTATAATCTCGCCACCGACCAAGGGCGGCGAATGGGATTCGACCACCACAGCATCGGCCTCGGAACGATTCCACGCCCAATGGACTTTGTTCGCTGGGATGCGATGGAAGTCTCCCTTCTTGCAGCGATAGCCTTGGGCCTCGACGAAGAACCAGATCTCGCCTTCCAGCACGTGATTGATCTGTTCCGAGATATGCATATGGGGTTTTGTGTGGTAGCCCGGGGGCCGCGTGGCGACCATGAGGCTGCTTTCGTTGCCATAGGCCTGCTTCACCACCATCGACCCCTGTCCCTGCTCCGCACTCAACACGACTTTTTTCAACGGAACCTTTTCTGCTTTTACGCGCAGCGCCATAAAGTCACCTTTCGGAGCGTAAAATCGGTTATCTTCTGCTTTACCCTCACCTTGGCCCTGTTGACCTTTCGTGTCATTTCGAGCGCCGAGCGAGAAATCCGCGGAGCGTTCTGAGGCGCGGCCGAAGAATCTTTGTATTCAACGGCTCCTTCACTTCGTTCAGGACAAGCCTCGCGTTTGCTCGGGATGACAACTGTTGCGAGACAGTCTCTTTACAAGGGATGAAATGTGAGGGTGGGTAAATTCTCATTTGCGCCCAGCTTGCTTGACTACCGCTTCGGCATAAGAAAGGTCAACCAACTCCTTGATCGGTTTCATCTCCTTGTATTTCAAGTAGCCGAGACGCAGATTAAACTCTTGCTGGGACATCATCGCCTTCTCTTCGAGCTCCAGGTTGGGACTGAAGGAAGGGGCACGGGTCTTAACTAAGACGCTAGCAGACACACCGGTATGTTTACTAATAATCTCCGTGTGCACCGGCGCCTTCCAAGCGTTGGGCTCGCTCAGATCCCGCACCGCCCGCAAGTAACCCATCATAAAGCCTCTGGCGGCAGCATCGCCCTTTTTCGCCCAGTCGCTGTTCCAAAATGCAACCGTTATCGGCACCGGCTTGCTCCCGGCCTTCGCCTTGAGCGGTCGCACGCCTATGCCTTTTTCCTCTGCCTGGGTCGCAAAGGGCTCGGTCACGATCCCGCAGTGGATGGCGCCATTGTCCAGGGCAGGCAACATTTCCGGAAACGGCAGCGTCTTGAGATCGACGTTATCGATCCTCAGCCCGCCGGGTTTCAAGACCTCATCGAGAACCCATTCCGTTGCCACACCTTTGGCATTCACGGCGCAGGGTTTACCGCGCAAATCGGCTACGGTCTTGTAGCGGCCCGCATCTATCTCTGCTTTCCGAACCACTAAGTAGTCCTCGGTATAGGCGAAATGCATAGGGGCTACGAATGCGACCGGAAGCTTCTGATGTGCCGCATTGAATGCCGCCGCGCCTAAAGCGCCGCCACCCACTTGCAAGTCTCCGGTGGAAACCTGTGTGAGAATCGCCGCGCCGCTGGGCAGTCGCACCAGTTCGGTCGTCAAGCCTTGCGCTTTGAAATGGCCCCGCTCGTGCGCGACGAAGAGCGGCGCGAAGGATTCGGAAGGGACAAAGCCGATTTTTACGACGGGCTGCGCCAAGACTTGGCCGATGTTGCCGAGCAAAATCAGAACTACTAAGAACGCGCCGAGTAAGGCCACACTCTCCGACGCGAGGAACGTCATGCCCGCGCAGGCGGGCATCCAGACATCGGCCGGAAACAGCCTGGATTCCCGCTTTCGCGGGAATGACGCCATCAAATGATGATGAAGCTTTACCAGCGGGTGTCCTAGCAAGAGGGTTATCATCCCATTCGGCGACCACTGTTTAGCGTTCATGTCTCTTCCTCCTTCAGACGGATTAGCATCAACATCACAAAAACATCGCGGCGCTCGACCGTTCTCGCCAGGGCATCAGCCAATCGCCGATACGTTCCAGACCGTAGGTGAGAGCCCAACCGAGAGCACCGATCACGAGAAAGCCTGAGAACAAATTTTTTGCCGAAAAGGTCTGTCCCGCTGTCCAAAGGAAGGCTCCGAGACCTTCCTGGGCAGCCGTGAGCTCGACGGCGATAACCAGCACCAAAGTGAGACCGAGCCCGATGCGCATGCCCGTGAAGATGTCGGGCAGAGCTGAGGGGAAAAGCACGTACCGGAACAAACGCCACCCCGTTGCGCCGTAGTTCCTGCCCGCTTCGAGGAGGTTGCGGTCCACCGCCAATACGCCGCCCATTGTGCTCACCGTCATCTGGACGAAGCTCGTAAGCGTGGAGGTGAGAATCAGGGTACGCTCGTTGACCCCTGATACCAACATGACAAGCGGGAGAAGCGCGATCTTCGGGATCGCATAAAGAGCGGTAAGAATCGGCTCGAGCGCCAGCCTCATGCTCCGGAACATGCCCAGGCTTAGGCCGAGAAGCACGGCCGGAATTAGCGCAAACCCGAAGCTTAATCCGAGCCGATAGGCGGTCGCCAGCAAATGGCGCGTGAGCTCGCCGCCTGTCAACAGCTCGACGAGATGCGGTCCGAGTTGGCTGGGTGGAGGCACATAGTTGGCTCTGAGGACGCCGGCGGCGGCCAATAGTTCCCATACGACCACGACCATGAGCGGAGAAACAAAAGCACGCCAGCCGGCGCGGCGTTTTACCATTAACGCTGTCCCTTCAATCGTAACAGATCCACTTGCCAGGGCATCAACCGATCCGCGAGCGCTTCCAATCCATAGGTCACCAAAATCCCGAGGAAACCAATAAGGATCAATCCAACGTACATCTCTTCGATGCGCAAGATCTGCCACGAATGCCAAAGAAAACCGCCGAGACCGTGTTTGGCCGCCACCATTTCGACGGCCACCGTCACGATGAATCCGACGCCGAGCGCGAGCCGGTAACCGATAAAGAGTTGCGGCAGCGCCGCAGGGAGTATCACCCGCATGAACAGCCGCCCTCCGGTCGCGCCATAATTCCGACCTGCTTCCAGGAGCGTTCGCTCCAGGCCTTCGACAGCGGAAGCAGCCTGCACGGTGATGACGAGAAATGGCGTGATCGCCGCCGTCAGAAGCAACCCCCATTCGCTCAGCCCGAGATAGAAGATGACGACCGGAAAAAAAGCAATGCTCGGAATTGGAAACAAAAGCCGCACCAACGGGTCCGCTGCGATGCGTATTCCAAGCCACCAGCCCATCGCCAGCCCGAGAATAGTGCCCGGTATCAATGCCATGAGAAAGGAAGCGACTAACCGGCCCAAGGTCGTGCCCGCGTGGAGCCACAACTCGCCGCCAAGAGCCAGGCTGAAGAGAGTGCGCGCGATATCTGTCGGCGCTGGAAAAAAGGCGGCGCGCAAAAAACCGGCGTGGACCAACACTTCCCATGCTGCCAGGGCGGTTACAGAGGTCACCACAGGAATCGTCAACTCTCGAGGAAAAAGCCCGCTCGCGCGTGGAACCACCATGTCTACTCCATAATCTGCAAGAACTTTCGCAGTCCTTTAGCCATTGCCGTTATCTCGATCTGCTCAGCCCTCGATCCAGAACTGAACTATGAGAGTCAGGACTGAAAGGATCCAAACTCAATACTCAGCACTCAGTCCTCAACACTGTTTTCACTGCCTGCTTCATTCCTATTCATGCGCCATGGCCGATTCTACTTCTTCTCGCAGGGCCGCCCAGATATCCAATGATAGCTTCGTGTACGAATTCCAACCGCGCATTTCCATTTTCCGAGGGCGGGGCAGCTCGACGGAATATTCCGCTCTGATTCGTCCCGGCCGGGCGGTAAGAAGCACGACTCGGTCTGACATGTATACGGCCTCGTCGATGCTGTGCGTGACGTAGAGAACGGTCTTGCGCTCGCTCTCCCACACGCGGAGCAGTTCCTCTTGAAGAACCGTTCGGGTCTGTGCGTCGAGGGCGCCAAACGGCTCATCCATCAGCAGCACCTCGGGCTGTGCCGCTAACGCGCGGGCGATTCCCACCCGCTGGCGCATGCCGCCGGAGAGTTGATGCGGGTAAGCTTGGGCGAACGTCTGGAGTCCGACGCGGCCGAGCACGTCTCGCGCTCGAGCCAGGCGCTCGTCACGCGGAACCCGCCGCATCTCTAAAGAGAATACGACATTTTCCAGGACCGTGCGCCAAGGAAAAAGTGCATACTCTTGAAACACGAGCGCCGTTTTCGGACGGCCGTTTGCCTTATCGGTTGAGGAGTAAATCTGCACAGAACCCGCGGTCGGGCGTAGCAAGTCCGCGACGATGCGTAGAAGAGAGGATTTACCGCAGCCGCTCGGTCCCAACAAAGCGACAAATTCGCCGTCCTCCACCGTGAGATTCACACTTTGCAGTGCCGGGACGGACGAAATTTCGGTTTCATATACGTGCTGGACATCACGAATCTCGATCTTCGTTACTCCCGCCATCGGTTTCGCTACACCCGGCCCAAGCGGACCGGATCAATGCGTTGGCTGAAAGCCCGCCGCATTCCACTTTGCCCGATTTGAAATCCGCATTTCGCCCGCAACCTCTACCGCGATCCCGCGCTAATGTCCATACAATCGTTTGAACCGGCGCGGGCGAAAGGGGCACGTTTAAGAAGCTCAGGCAGCGCCCACGATGCTGCCGTATGAGCTTGGTCGGTTTTCATTGGCTTATTACCGAGTGAGAAAAGACAATCGTCTGCCCCTTTTGTTTCGCTGGCCAGCTGATAGGATTTATTTACCGCACGCGATCAAATTAGCGCGACCAAAATAATAATTGAAGAAAGAGTGTATGGCTAAGAAAAACAGCGGGGATGTCGGGCTCGTCGGACTAGCGGTTATGGGCCAAAACTTAGCCCTGAATATGGCCGACCACGGTTTTAAGGTGGCGGTATTTAACCGCACAACCCAGGTGACGAAGGACTTTGTCGCCGCCAATCCTGATACTCCCGGCGGGCTTGTCGGATGCGAAAAACTCGTCGATTTGTTGGCCGCGGTGAAAAGGCCGCGCAAGATTATCGTTCTCGTCAAGGCTGGATCCGCCGTGGACACAGTCGCCAAGCAGCTTATCGAAGCCGGTCTCGAAAAGGACGATCTGATCGTCGACTGCGGCAACAGCCAATGGACCGATACGATCCGCCGTGAAAAGGACTACGCGAATCGCTGCCGCTTCTTTGGCTCGGGAATCTCCGGGGGCGAAATCGGCGCGCGCTTCGGACCGTCGCTCATGCCGGGCGGCAATGCGGAAGCATGGAAACATCTGGAACCGATTTGGAATGCTATCGCGGCGAAAGTCGATCCGTACACCGGTAAGCCGATCGAGACCGCCAAGCCGGGCCGGCCGGTCCAAGGCGGAGTGCCATGTTCGGCTTACATCGGAGAGAACGGGGCGGGTCATTACGTCAAGATGATCCACAACGGGATCGAATACATCGACATGCAGCTTATCGGCGAGGGGTATTTTTTGCTGCGCCGTCTCTTGGATCTTCGGCCCGATGAGCTCTCACAGATTTTCGCGCGCTGGAATGAAGGCGATCTCGATTCTTATCTTATCGAGATTACGGCGGATATTTTGCAGCAGCGCGATAAGGATCATTCGGATTCATTTCTCGTCGATTATGTTCTCGACACCGCGCAGCAAAAGGGCACAGGCAAGTGGACGAGCATCAATGCGCTCGATATGGGGATTCCGGCCAACGCGATTGCCGAAGCCGTGTTTGCCCGTTCCCTGAGCGCTTTGAAGGCCGAGCGCACCGCGGCCTCACAGCATCTCCCCGGGCCCGATTACAAATACACCGGCGATCGGGGCGAATTGGTCAACGCCGTGCACGACGCCTTATACTGCTCGAAGATCTGCGCCTACGCACAGGGTTTTCAACTCATGCGGGCGGCCGAGCGCGAATATGGCTGGGACCTGGACTTGGGATCGATCGCCAGCATCTGGCGCGGCGGATGCATCATTCGCGCGCGGTTCTTACAGAAAATTACCGATGCCTACATGCGGGATCCGAAGCTGCTCAATTTGTTGCTCGATCCGTACTTCAAAGAGCAGATTCATAAGAACCAAACCCGCTGGCGCTCCGTCGCGGCGCTCGCGGCGCAAGCGGGCATTGCGGCGCCGGCGTTCATGTCGGCTCTGGCCTATTACGACGGCTATCGCTCCGCCGAGCTCCCGGCCAATCTCCTACAGGCGCAGCGCGACTATTTCGGGGCGCACACCTATGAACGCGCGGATCAACCTCGCGGTGTGATCTTTCATCTGGAATGGTCAAAGCCCGATCGCCCTCAGATTAAGATCGCAGATCGGCAATAGATTCCTTGGCACCCGGTTCCGATTGCGAACCCGAAGGAAACGAATCCGACTTTCGAAACAATCCAAATGATCAAAAACGCCCAATTCCAAACAAGCTCATTTCGGATTTTGGAATCCGTAATTCGGCTTTGAGTTGTTCGGTTTGTTTCGGATTTCGAGCTTCGGATTTTGAGCCGGATCGCTTGGCGTCGTGGCGGGATGAATGATTCGACCGTCATTCCGGCCAAGCTGGCGATAGCTAGCGCGAGCCGGAATCCAGGAATTTCATTATCATTTGCGATCACCCTTGACGGTGAAACCTGGACCGAAGGGCGAGGCTGGAGGCGCAGGCGTAGAGCCGTAGAAGTTCTGGCAGGCCCGGACCGTTGGAATAAGCAGCGAACGGGGTTGGCAGGTGTGGCCTTTGAGGCAAAGACCCATCGGCTGCGGCTGGAAGCCTTGTCCCGAGGTCCACTTTTGGGGAATCTCAAAGACTTCTGGATACCCGCCCTTCGACTGGGCACACGAGATGCTTTCGCGACATGACGACGGGAGACGATTGATTACTAAACGAAATTCCGGACCAGCAACCAGAACGACTCCCAATTGACACCGATTGGCCGAGCAACTAAGCTCCGTTACGTTAGTCGAGGAGGTCACGATGAACACGATCG
>OCZV010000662.1_pt1 | contig 12412 bp, 15 predicted proteins | sample 1539051 | NCBI WGS metagenome assembly OCZV01 (sample SAMEA3113581, study PRJEB22503) | soil metagenome
CCGGCCGCGGCCGCCGCCGCCAGGTCGGATCGCACGCGGTCGCCCACCACCAGCGTGCGGCCCTCTCCGAGCCGGTCGAGCGCGGTGTGGAACAGCTGCGGCTCGGGCTTTCCCACGATCTCGGCCGTACGTCCGGTGGCGTACTCCACGGCCGCGAGTATCGCCCCGGTGCCCGGCCACAGGCCGTCGGGCTGCGGGTAGGTGGGGTCGCGGGCGGTCGCCAGCAGGTCCGCTCCGCGGTTCACCGCCTGCACGGCCCGGCGCAGCTCGTCGTAGACCAGGTCGGTCGTCCCGGCCACCACAACGACCTCCGCGCGCGAGGCCAGGTCCGTGCCGTTCAGCACCTTCAGGCCGGCGGCCGCCACGTGCCGGTGCATCGACGCCATCCCGATCACGAACGCCGTGCGCCCCGACCTCGTCTCGGCCAGGACGTGCTGCATCGCCCCGCCCGCGGTCACAACGTCGCGCAGCGAGGCCCTCACGCCGATCCTCCACAGCTGCGCCACCAGGTCCTCGCCCGACTCGTAGGCGTTGTTGGTCGCGAACGCGAGCCGCTTGCCGGCAAGGCGCATCTCCTCGAGCGCCTCCACGGCCCCGGGCGTCGGCTTGCCGCCCACCCAGACGCAGCCGTCGAGGTCGAGGATGAACTGGTCGTAGCGGTTGGCCAGGGCGCTCAGCGGCACTTGGCTAGCCTACGCGCCCGTGCAGGGGCTCAACGGAATCCGATCGCCGCGTCTCCACGCGCTCCCATTTCGGGTCCTCTTCGCCGCCCTCCTTTGCGCGCTCAGCCTCGCCGCGGTCGCCTGCGGGGGAGACGACGATGACGACTCCGGGGGCTCGGGAGGCGACGGCGGCGAAGCCACCCAGGCCGCGCCCGAGCCGGCGCCCGAGGAGCCGCAGGCCGAGGAGCCGGCGAACCGGGGCGGCTGTCAGGACGTGGCCCAGCCCGAGCCGCGGCCAGACGGCGGCGCAAAGAAGCCGACCGGGCGCCTCGACCCGAACGCCACGTACATCGTCACCCTGCGGACGAGCTGCGGCGAGATCGCGATCCGGCTCGATCAGAAGACCTCGCCGAAGACCACCGCCTCGTTCGCGCACCTCGCGCGCATCGGCTTCTACGACGGGACCGTCTTCCACCGGATCGTGCCCGGCTTCGTGATCCAGGGCGGCGACCCCACTGGTAGCGGCACGGGCGGCCCGGGTTACTCGACGCGCGACGTGCCGCCGCAGAACGCCAGATACGTGAAGGGGACGGTCGCGATGGCCAAGTCGCCGACCGAGCCGCCCGGCGCCGCCGGCAGCCAGTTCTACATCGTCACCGCGCCCGACGCGGGACTGCCGCCGGAGTACGCGCTGCTAGGCAAGGTCGTGCGGGGACAGCGCGTCGTGGACGAGATCGGCGAGCTCGGCGACCCGTCCAGCGGCGGGGCGGGCACACCGCTGCAGCCGGTAGTGATCGAGGGCGCCGAGGTCACAGAGCGCTGAGTCGCCGTCGCTAAATTCGAAGGCATGGCAAAGCCCTTCGACGTGACCGACGCGGACTTCGACGAGCGCGTCCTGCGCCGCTCCGAAGAGGTGCCCGTGCTCGTGGACTTCTGGGCCGACTGGTGCCAGCCCTGCCACATGCTGGCGCCGGTGATCGAGAAGGCCGTCGCGTCCCACGACGGCAAGGTCGAGCTCGCCAAGCTCGACGTGGACTCCAACCAGGCCACCGCCGCCCGCTACGGCGTTCGGGGGCTCCCGACGGTCAAGGCGTTCCGCGACGGGCGCGTTGCGAACGAGTTCACCGGGGCCCAGCCGCCGCAGGTGGTCGCGCGCTTCGTGGACGACCTCGTTCCGTCGGAGGCCGACGCGCTCGTCGAGAGCGGCGACGAGGCCGCCCTGCGACGCGCGCTCGAGGTCGAGCCGAACCACCCGGTGGCGCGCCGCGAGCTCGGTCGCGCGCTGCTGCTGCGGGGGGAGACCGACGAGGCGCTCGAGCTGCTCGAGGCCGTGCCCGGCGATTTCGTCGCCGTGGGCCTGGCGGCCCGCGCGCGGCTGGCTGGCGACCCCGACCTCGCGCCGGCCTTCGAGGCCTGGGACGAGGGCGACCACGCGACGGCACTCGAGCTCCTGCAGGCCGCGCTGGCCGACCCGGAGCGCCGCGACCTCGTGCGCCGGGTAATGGTCGCGATCTTCACCGACCTAGGCCCGGAGCACCCGCTGTCGCGAGAGCACCGGCGCCGGCTGTCGGCCGCGCTCAATTAGGCTGCTCGCGCGGCCCGCGCTCTCGCCTGTCTGCGGCGTCCCAGCACCACGAGCACGCCGATCACCGCCACCACGAGCAGGAAGCCGAAGAAGACCGCGGTCGCCGTGCCGATCCCGCCGAACGGCAGCGCGATCAGCTTCACCACGCCGAAGCCAACCGCCAGCAGCACGATCACCAGCGCGAGGATGAGCAGGATGCCGCGGATCCGGGCCACGATGCCCGCACTGGCGGGCGGGATGAGCAGGCCCATCATCCGCAGCATGAACATCTGCCGGCCCGAGGGCCCCTCCTGGCCGAGCTTCTCCATCGCCTCCTTCAGCTCGTCGGGCCTGCGCTCGGCGAGGGCGAGGGAGGCCTTCATCATCTGACGAAGCGCCGGGCGCTCCTGCGGGTGGCTGCCCGCCAGGGCCTCGTTGAAGTACTTGCGCGCCGCCTGCACGTCGTAGCGCTCGGCAGCCCGGGCGCCGAGGATCGCCTTCGCGGCGACCCTGTGCTTCGACTCGCTCATGAGCTGCTCGTCGGTGCGGCTCTCGAGCTGCGGGATCGCGGCGAGCGCCCCGACCTGCATCTGCATCTTGATCTGCTTCTGCTTGGGCACGGCGCTTGGAGTCTGCCAGATCGCGGACGGCGCTCAGGGCTCGCAGCCGGTTTCCGGGCGGCGGAAACGTGGGTAAGAGGGCGCCATGACCATCGTGATCGTCGTCGGCGTCTGCGTCGTCCTGCTGGTCCTGGCCTTCCTGCTGCCGCGCCTCTCGACCCATCCCCAGCGGGGCGTGGACCGCACGCTCGGCGTCGGCCAGCGCGCCGGCGGCAAGGCGCCGGGCCCCATCGGGCGCCTGTTCTCGAAGTCGTTCGGGCATTCGCGCAGGGCGACGAACAAGAGCGCGTCGCTGGGCCGCCGCGGGCGCGGCAAACTGCCTCTCTAGACCTCCAGCAGCTTCATCACTCGCCGGGCCAGCATCGGACTGCCCTCGATGCGGACCCTGCGGGCCGCCACGCTCGCCAGCGCCGCGCGGCCGCGCCTGTTCGTGGGCTTCGGCAGCCCGCCGACCAGGGGCGCCGTGGCGAGCTGGACCACGTCCGGCAGCGACCCCTCGATGAGGAGGTCGCTCCTCCAGCGCTTCCCGTTGCCGTCCTCGACCAGGACGTGTTCGTCCATGAAGTGGAGGCGGACGGGCGCGTAGTTCTCGGCGAAGCGGATCTCCACCCGGCCTCGTATTTCACGCGCGACGCGCGGGCGCTTCGCGGCGCCGCGCTCGACGAGCGCGAGCAGGCCCGCGGCAATGCCGTTCGGCGCCTGGTGGCCGAGCTTGACCCGGTGCGGGTCCGGCACCGCGCTCAGTCGCGCTTGGGCTCGGGCTCGGCGGGCTGGTCTTCGGTGTTGCCGCCGGGAAGTGCCTCGAGCTCGACGGTCTGGGGGCCGGCGTCGTCGCCGGCGGGCTGCTCGGCCTCGGGAGCGGTCTCGTCGTCGGCCTCCGCGGGCCAAGCGGCCGTCGTGTCGGGATCCTGCTCGTCTTCCTCGGCGGCGTACTCGTCATCGGCGACGTAGGGGGTGGTGGCGTCGGGGTCTTGCTCGTCGTCTACGGCGTAGGCGGCGGTCGCGTCGGAACCCTCCTCGTCCTCGCCCGCGTACGGGGCCTCGGCCTCCCGATCCTCGTCCCCCCAGGCGGCAGTGGTGTCCGGGTCGCCCTCGTCGCCGGCGGGGGCCGCCCAGGCGATGGTGGCGTCCGGGTCCTCCTCGACGGGCAGCTCCAGGTCGTAGGGGACGCTCGGATCGGACTGCGGGTCGGGCTCGGGATCGCGGGCGATGCTCAGCGGGTGCGGGATCGGCGTGACGTTTGCACCGCCGCCGGGCTCCTCGGCCTCCTCCTCGGCCGCAGCGAGCGGCTCGGGCAGCTTGAGACGCTCCATGGCGTCGTCGGCGGTGCCGAGCACCACGTCGGCGAGATGGCGAATGTCCTCGATCAGGCGCTGGCGCTCGTCCCACAGGAGCCGGGTGTCGTCCACCACCTGCTCGGCGTACTCGTCCGCATCCCGCTTGACGATCTCGGCCTCGCGCTCGGCGCGCTGGAGCCGGCCATCCGCCTGGGCCCGCGAGCGAGCGGCGATCTCGTCGGCGGTCTCGTGCGCCCGCTGCAGGATGCCGGCGGTCTCCTCGCCGAGCTCGTCGAGAGCCCTCTGGACGACGCCTTCCCGCGTCTGGTGGGCCTCCAGATCGGCCACGAGGGTCCGGAGCTCCTCGACGAACTCGTCGACCGCACGGCGGTCGTAGCCACGCACGGCCATGGGGAAGCTCGCGTCGCGAAGGAGCTCGGACGCGGCGGTGCCACGCCGGAACCGCTGGGGCGGTTGATCGCTCGTATGGGAATTGGCCATTCCCGCAGTATGCCCCTCAGGTCGGAGGGTTGCACCTAGGCCCGTCCCGGGGGGGCCTGCGCATTATGTCAACCGGTTCGTACGCTCCCGCGGCGTGCTGCTGTACCTCGACCAGAACTACCTGTCGGGGATCGCGAAGCGAAAGCCCGCGTTCCGCGAGCTGGAGCCGGTCCTGCGCGACGCCGTGCGCCGCGGCGCCGTCCAGGTGCCCGAATCGCCGGTGCACCGGATCGAGTCCGCGGCGCGGCCGGATCTCGGGCTGCTGGAGCTCCTGAGAGAGCTGTCGGGCGGCCTGGAGCTCGGTCCCGAGCGCGGAGCGGCAGGGCGCAGGTGCGAGAGCGCGCTGCGAACCGCAATGGAGCGCGATCACCCGGCGCGCGTGCCCCAACCAAGCGACGACCGCGACCTGGAGGCGCTCTCACTCGCGCTGCCACGCTGCGACCTCATCACCTGCGACGCCTTCATGGCCGACCTGATCCAGCGAGCCCGGCTGAACGTCTGGTACCCATGCGAGATCTTCACGGGCCGCCGGGGGGACGTGGAGCGGCTGAGGCGGCGGCTGGAGGGGCTGACCGGCGGACGATGAACCCGTCACGGCCAGACCCCTCGGAGGGAGTGCTTCCAGGACCGCCGGCCAACCGCCCGGGAACAAGCGGTAGAGCGCGGCCTGACCCGGACTGTCCGGTGCGTTTGTCAGTCGCCAGCGGAGGAACTCCGACGCCGTGGGGACCCTCCAGCAATCCCGGCTAGCCGGTTCACATAACCGTTCTTATGGAACGCGCAGTCGACGCTTGGCCTGCGCCTACCTACTCGGTCCGGCGCAGCCCCGGCACGTCCAGGCTCGGGTCCTCCGGCGTCACGCCAGGCGCGTAGTCGCGCACCCAGAAGGTTCCGTCCTCCAGCATCTCGTTGATCTCGGGGGCGCGCATCGTGCTCACGATCAGGACGCGGGCGGGCTCGTCGCTGTGGTTGTCGAGCCGGTGGGCGCCCTCGCGGCCCGCGGGACAGGCGACGACGTCGCCCGGCTCGAGTCCGTGGATCTCGCCGTCTGCGCGGGTCAGGCTCGGCCGGCCCGCCAGCACGAGGATCATCTCCTCGTTCGCGAAGTGCGCGTGCAGCGGGAAGGTTGCGGCTCCAGGTGGCAGCTCGAACAGCGACGCGCCGAGGTCCGTCGCGCCCGCCTGCCGCCCGATCCGGGCGCGGCGCCACCGGAAGGGCGGGTCGTCGCGCTCGGCGTCCCAGTCCGGCTCGAAGAGGTTTGGCATCGAGGACAGGCTACGCCGGAGGCGGTCCGGCGGCGGCAGCCCGAGGCGGTCCGGCGGCGGCAGCCTGGTCCGCCGCCTGGGTCACCCTGTGGCCGCGCGCTCCTCGGCCGCGTCCGCCGCCTGCGTCACCGGGCAGCGGCCCTCCCAGTGCCCGCAGGCGTAGCTGTCGCACAGCCGGCAGATGTGGCCGGCTGTGGCTCGGCCGTCAGTCAGCGTTCCGAGCACCTTTCCGTGCAGCCGAGCGAGCTCGGCTCGTTCGCCGGCATCGAAGCCTGCGAGCGCCTCCTCCAGCGCCGCCGCACGCGCCCGGGTGGCCTCGGCGGCCGCCCTGTGGCCCGCGGGCGTCAGCTCCACCGCCACCGAGCGCCGGTCCGGCCCCTCCCGCCGCCGCGCCAGCCCCGCCGCGACCAGGCGGTCGACCAAGCGGACTGTCGCCGAGTGCGTCAGTCCGAGCGGGCCCCGCACCGCGTCGATCGGCGACCCGTCCAGATATCCCGCGAGGCTCACGAGCGCCGCCGGCGCGGATCCGCCCTGCGACGCCTCCCGCTCGGTGGCTGCCCGGACGCGGTCTGAAACCGCCAGGGAGACCGCGCCGAGAAGATTCGCCTCGCGTGCTGCCTCACCCTTCATGTGCATGCCTCATACATGTATGCTACGGGATGCATGTCCAGCGGTGTGCAAGATCCGTCGCGCGGCATGGCGCAAGATCCGTCGCGCGGCATGGGGCAAGATCCCTCGCGGGGCATGGTCTCCGACCGCTACGAGCCTCTCCCCGGCATCGCCGGCCTCCCGAAGTGGATCTGGGGCAAGCTGCCGCGCGCCGGCCGCGTCGCCGTCGCCCTGCTCCCGTTCGCGATCATCGCCCTGATCCTCCTCCTCGCCCCCGGCATCGACGAGTCCAAGGACCGCCGCGCCCAGGCCGAGCGCGAGCAGCGCGCTCAGCAGGCCGCCGAGCGCGTCGCGCAGCTTCGTGCCGAGCAGCGTCCACGCTTCGAGCGTGGCACTCCCGCCGGAAGAGATGTCGCCGCCCGCGCGGCCCTCTTCGCCTCCGTCCCGATCGCGATCCAGGCCGACGCCCGCCAGCGCGTCGCCGCCGGCGCCCTCGACGGCCCCATCCGCTCCGTCGAGTGCGAGCCCTATCCGCGCAGCGTCGACGGCCAGGGCGCCCATCTCGATCCATCGGAGGCCACCGGCCGCTACTCCTGCCTCGCCGTCACCCGCAACGTGCAGGCGACCGAGCGCAACGAGGCATCCTCCATCGGCCACCCGTACCGCGTCCTCATCCACTTCGACACCGGCCGCTTCGCCTTCTGCAAGGTGTCGGGCCGCCCGGGCGAGGGCTCGATCGGCAGGCACATCCCCGTGCCGGTGCCCGAGGCCTGCGGCGGCCGCTGACCCTCATCCGCCAGACTGCCGCCGGTGACCGACCCGCGCGACCGGCCGCTCGGCGAAGACGACCTCGACCCCGACCCGCTCGTCCTCTTCCGGCGCTGGTTCGACGCCGCGACCGCCGCCGGCACCCTCGAGCCCGAGGCCGTCGCGCTCGCCACCGCCACCCCGGACGGGCGGCCCTCCGCGCGCATGGTGCTGGCTAAGGGCGTCGACGAGCGCGGCTTCGCCTTCTACACCAACTACGGCAGCCGCAAGGGCGAGGAGCTCGAGGCCAACCCGCGCGCCGCGCTCCTCTTCCACTGGCCCGCGCTCGGCCGGCAGGTCCGTGTGGAGGGCCCGATCGAGCGTCTCCCGCGCGAGGAGAGCGAGCGCTATGCCCGTAACCGATCTCGCGACAGTCAGGTCAGCGCGCTCGCCTCCCCACAGAGCCAACCGGTGCCGAGCCGCGAGTGGCTCGAGGACCGGGTAGCCGAGCTGGCGCGCGAGCACGAGGGCCGCGACCTCCCGGTGCGCGACGACTGGGGCGGCTATCGCCTCATCCCGGACGCCTGGGAGTTCTGGCAGCACCGCCCCAACCGCCTGCACGACCGCTTCCGGTACCTGCCCGACCCCGCAGGCGGATGGCGGATCGAGCGGCTCGGCCCCTGACTGCTAGAAACCCGCGCCATGGCCGACGAACCCGTCCTCGTCATCACCGGTGCCAGCACCGGCATCGGCGCAGCCACCGCACGGCGGGCGGCCGAGTTCGGCTACCGCCTCGTTCTGGCGGCCCGCTCCGAGGACAAGCTGGAGCAGCTCGCCGAGGAGCTCGGGGGCGAGGAAAGAGCCCTTGCCGTGCGCTGCGACGTCACCGATTGGGACGACCAGCAGGCCCTCGTCGCGGCCGCGCTCGACCGCTTCGGCCGCCTCGACGCCTACTTCGCCAACGCCGGCTTCGGCGCCAAGCGGGGCTTCCTCGAGGAGAGCGTCGAGCACTGGAAGTCGATGATCGACACGAACGTCCTCGGCGCCGCGCTGTCGATCCGCGCCTCCCTCCCCCACTTCCGCGAGCGGAACCGCGGCCACATGCTCCTCACCAGCTCGGTCGCCGGCCGCCGCGCGCTGCCCGGCTCTCTCTACTCGGCGACGAAGCACGCCGTGACCGCCATGGGCGAAGCGCTCCGGCAGGAGGTCTCGGACACCGACATCAAGGTCACGCTGATCGAGCCGGGCATGGTGGACACCCCCTTCTTCGAGAGCCGCCCCAGCGGCGCCCTCGAGGCGGACGACATCGCCAGGGCGGTGATGTTCGCCCTGACCCAGCCGGCGCACGTGGACGTGAACGAGGTCCTCGTGCGGCCGATCCACCAGCCGACCTGACGCTCAGGCCGCGGTCGCACCCACCCGCTCCGGAGCGTTCGCCTCCACGAACTCGATCAGCTCCTCCAGCGAGAGGCCCGGCGGCGGGGCGACGATCAGCCGGTCCACGCCCAGCTCGGAGTAGGCGCGCACGTTCTCCACGTCCAGGCGGCGGGCCGGCGTGACGGACACGTGCAGCGGCCGCTCGCGCCCCGTCTCCTCGATCGCCGCGCGCATGAGCTCCCGCTGCTCGGCCATCGCGCGCAGGCCGACCATGAAGCCGTACCAGCCGTCCGCGCCGCGGGCGGCACGGCGATGCGCCGCTCGGGTGTGGCCGCCCACCACCACGGGGAGCGGCCGCTGCACGGGCCGTGGATGGGCATCGACGCCCTCGAACGCCACGTGACGCCCGCTGAACGAGGGCGCCTCGTCCTCCCACAGCGCCCGCATAGCCGCCAGGTACTCGTCCGCCCGCTCGCCGCGGCCCTCCATCGGCACGCCGATGCCAAGTATGAGCCGCCCGCCGCTCAATACGTCGAGGCTCGCGATCTGCTTGGCGAGGACCAGCGGGTTTCGCTGGGGAAGAATGATGACGCCGGTGCCGAGCTTGATCCGCTCGGTGTGGGCGGCCACATGGGCGAGGGCAACCAAGGGATCCAGGATCGGCTCGTCCGGCTCCATCGGCGAGGGCGGCACGCGCGGCGACGGGACGACGACGTGCTCGCCGGCCCAGAGGGAGTCGTAGCCGAGGCTTTCCGCCAGCGCGGCGATCCGCGCGGCCGCCTCAGGTGACGCACACGCGTGGGAGTTGATGGCGAAGAGGCCGATCGTGGGGCGGGTCACGGCTGCCAACCCTATGCAGCGCTCCCGACCGTCACACCCTGGTGTTCGTATGGAACACCAAAGCGCGACAGTCGAACGGTCCGGCCGGCCGCGTAGCGTCCAGTCGGTGCTGGTAGCTCATCTCGACATGGACGCCTTTTACGTGAGTGTCGAGCTCCAGCGGCGCCCCGAGCTGAGCGGCAGGCCGGTCGTCGTTGCGGGCAGCGGCCCTCGCGCCGTCGTCACCACCGCCAGCTACGAGGCGCGCCAGTTCGGCGTCTTCTCCGCCACCCCGGCCGAGCGGGCGCGCCGGCTCTGCCCCCAGGCCGTCTTCATCCCGCCCGACTTCGACCACTACCGCGCGCGCTCGCGCGAGGTCATGGCCGTGCTCCATGACCACGTCGAGCGGGTCGAGGTCGTCGGCCTCGACGAGGCCTACCTCGACCTCAGCGAGTTCGAGCGCCCCCGCGCCGCCGCCCGCCGCGTCAAGGCAGCCATCACCGAGCGCACCGGCCTCGGCTGCTCCATCGGCATCGGCCCCAACAAGCTCGTCGCCAAGGTTGCGTCCGATGCCGACAAGCCGGACGGCTTCGTCGAGCTCACCGCGGAGCAGGCACGGGAGCGTTTCGCGCAGGAACGGCCCGGACTCATACCGGGCATCGGCCCAAAGACCGCGGAAAGGCTGCAGCGACAGGGGATCGAGACCCTCGGTGCGCTCGCAGCGGTGCCGGACCACCGACTCACGGAGTGGTTCGGCGCCCGCCTCGGCCCTTACCTCGGGAGCCTGGCGCGTTTCGAGGACGAGCGAGAACTGGAGACGGTCCGCGTCGCGAAGTCGGAGTCGAGAGAGACCACGTTCGATTACGACCTGAGGGGCGTGGCGGAGCTCGAGCCGCAGCTGCGGCGGCTCACGGAGCAGCTCTGCGAGACGCTCGAGAGTCAGCAGGCACGCGGCCGCACGATCGGGATCAAGGTGCGCTACGCCGACTTCTCCACCGTCACCCGCGCCCACTCCCTCCCTGCTGCAGTTAACGATTTCGAGACTGTGTGGCATGTGGCAGCCGACCTCCTACGGAGGCTCGATCCTCCGCAGCCAGTTCGCCTCGTCGGTGTACGGGTAGCGGGCCTGGACCAAGAGGCCGACCAGCTCTCACTCGCCCTGTAGTACTTTCAAAACCAAGCCATGACGAGTGACCGTCTCACCGGCCTCGACGCGTCCTTCCTCCACCTGGAGGACGCCTCCTCCCACATGCACGTGGCGGGCGTGATGCTGTTCGAGGGCCCCCCTCCCCCCTACGCCGACCTCCTCGAGGCCTTCGAGCGCCGCCTCCCCCTCGTGCCGCGCTACCGCCAGCGGCTCGCCTTCGTCCCGCTCGGCCAGGGCCGCCCCAAGTGGGTCGACGACCCCCACTTCAACCTGCGCTACCACGTGCGCTCCACCGCGCTCGCCTCGCCGGGCTCTGAGCGCCAGCTGAAGGACCTCGCCGGCCGCATCTTCTCCCAGCAGCTCGACCGCGACAAGCCGCTCTGGGAGGTCTGGCTCGTCGAGGGCCTCGACGACGACCGCTTCGCCGTGCTGTCCAAGACCCACCACGCGCTCGTGGACGGCATCTCGGGCGTCGACATCATGTCGGTGCTCTTCGACACCTCCCCAGAGCCCGCCGCGCCCACCGATCCCGGCGATCGCTGGCTCCCCCGGCCGCTCCCGAGCAAAGCGCAGCTGTTCGCCGAGGCGCTCCTCGAGCGCGCCACGATCCCGGCCGAGATCGGCCGCTCCGCCAAGGCCGTCCTGCGTGGCCCGCGCCGTATCGCGGCAAACCTGCGCGACGCCGCCGTGGGCGTCGGCGCCATGGCCTGGGCCGGCCTGAACCCCGCGCCCTCCTCGCCCTACAACAAGGACATCGGGCCGCACCGCCGCTTCACCTGGGTGCGCGCCGACCTCAAGGACATCAAGGCGATCAAGGACGAGCTGGGCGGGACCGTCAACGACATCGTGCTCTCCGTCGTCGCCGGCGGCCTCGGCCGCCACCTGCGCCGCCGCGGCACGGGCACCGACGGCCTCGAGCTCAAGGCCATGGTCCCGGTGAGCGTGCGCGCCGACGTCGAGCGCGGCGCGCTCGGCAACCGCGTGGCGGCGATCATGGCGCCGCTGCCGGTCTGGTGCCAGGAGCCGGTCGCGCGTCTCGACATCGTCAGCGAGCAGCTCAAGGGCCTCAAGTCCGGCGGCCAGGCGGTCGGCGCGCAGGTGCTGACCGACCTGTCGGGCTTCGCGCCGCCGACGATCATGGACCAGGCCTCGCGGCTGATCGCGCGCCAGCGCTTCTTCAACCTGGTGGTGACGAACGTGCCGGGACCGCAGTTCCCGCTCTACCTGCTGGGGCGCCGGATGATCGACCCGTTCCCGATGGTTCCGCTGGTCAGGAACCAGGCGCTCGGCATCGCCCTGCTCTCGTACGACGGGCGCATCAACTTCGGCCTGGTCGGCGACTTCGACCTGCTCTGGGACATCGACGACCTCGCCGAGGACCTGGAGCTCTCGCTCGACGAGCTCGCCGCCGCGGCCGGCGTCGAGCTGGCGGCGCGGGATCGCGTCGAGGCATGAGAGACCGGCTGGCCGAGTGCGCCCGCGACCTAGGGCTGGATGTCCGCGTGCAGCGGCTCGAGGCCTCCACGCGAACGGTCCGCGACGCGGCTGAGGCCGTGGGCTGCTCCGAGGCGGAGATCGCCAAGTCGATCGTCTTCGTGGCAGACGGCGACCCGGTCCTGTGCGTGGCGAGCGGGCGCCACCGGATCGACACCGACAAGCTCGCCGACGTGCTCGACGTGGCGGAGGTCCGTCAGGCCACCGCGGACGAGGTACGCGCGGCCACGGGCTTCGCGATCGGCGGCGTGCCCCCGTTCGGCCACGACCTGCGCGTGCTGTTCGACGAGGCGCTGCTCGACCATGAGCGCATCTGGGCGGCCGCCGGCG
>OCZV010000663.1_pt1 | contig 12412 bp, 11 predicted proteins | sample 1539051 | NCBI WGS metagenome assembly OCZV01 (sample SAMEA3113581, study PRJEB22503) | soil metagenome
GCCCCGAGAGAGACTTCGCGGCGGAACATCTGAGATTCTTAACTGGGTGGCGTTGGCGGGCGTGGTGGACTCGATGGAACTGAAATACCTGGAATACGTGACAACCTACCGCTCGCCGGCTGCGACAGGCTGCGGCATGGGCTTCGCTTACTGGACATAACTATTAGGAAATTCAGTGTCCCGGGAACCGATCATTGGACGTTTGGGGAAACTCGATACTTGCGCCGTTTCGGACGGGATGGACCGTTTGGGGCTGAAAGGGGCGACTTTCGGGGTCCGGCCCATGTGGTCCTGCCCCAAAATCGTCGGCCGCGCGGTAACCATGAAGATCAAGCCGGTGGGACTGGACAAACCGAAGCAGCACCTTGGTACGCAAGCCATCGTCGCTGCGGATCCGGGAGATGTCATTGTGATCGACAATGGTGGCCGTCCCGACACCTCGTGCTGGGGCGGACTCCTTTCACTGGCGGCTCAGACAAAGGGAATTAGCGGCGTGGTTATCGATGGCGCCTGTCGAGACGTGGACGAGAGCCGTGACGTAGGATTTCCAGTCTACGCGCGCGCGGCGGTGCCGATGACGGCGCGCGGCCGTGTCATGGAAGAATCCTTTAACCGAGAAATAGAGTTTGCCGGTGTTCAGGTGCATCCGGGGGATTTGGTGATCGCCGATGGCAGCGGGATCGTCATTGTTCCTCGCGCGAAAGAAGAGGAAGTCGTGAAGGAAGCCGAAGCTGTGGCCGCAACCGAAGCCAGAATGGCCGAAGGCATTCGCGAAGGTATGTCAGTTCTCGAGGTGCTGGAAAGACTCGGCTACGAGCAAATGCTGAACAAGAGATAATATAGGAGGAGAAAGATGGATGCTGCCGTCGAGGAATTCAAGAAGCTCTCGGTCGCGGTGGTGTCGGATGCCTTGGACCGTCTGGCAATTCACGGGCAGTGCTTGGGCATTCAACCCATCGCTCCGGGCAATAAGACCGCGGGTCGGGCGTTCACTCTGAAATATATACCCTGCGGAATCGACAAAGGAACAGTCGGGGATTACATCGATGATGTTCCACCGGGCGATGTAGTCGTGATGGACAACGCCGGTCGTCTCGACTGCACGGTTTGGGGAGATATATTGACGTCGGTTGCAAACAAACGCCGCCTTGCGGGAACGGTTATTCACGGCGCCTGCCGTGACGTCGCGCGCAGCGTCGATCTAGGCTATCCGATTTTCAGCCGCGGGAAGTTTATGCGTACGGGTAAGGATCGGGTGCAGTTGGAAGCGATGAACGTGGCGGTCTCGTTGGGCGATGTCCAGGTGCGCCGAGGAGACATTGTCTTGGGCAGCGACGACGGTGTCCTGGTCGTGCCCAAAGAATACGAAACGGAAGTCCTGTCGGTGGCGCAATCGATCTCGTTGGCGGAAGAGAGGATCCTCAGCGCCGCCATTGAAGGAGAGCGGCTGGACGAACTACGACGAGCGTTTAAATACCATGAGCTTCAACGCCGGTATTAGGTGCAGCGAACTTTTATGAACTCTTCAATCGATCCAACGATAATTTCTCGTGCGGTACACTTCGGCACGGCAACGTTGCATGAGGCGATGGGCAGAAAAGGCGCACTGCCCTATCACATCAAGCCGGTTGTCCCGAACATGAAGCTTTGCGGTCCGGCAGTGACCGTCAGCTCGCCGCCGATAGATAATCTCATGTTGCATCAGGCGCTCTATGTCGCGGAACCCGGCACCGTTCTAGTGGTTGAAGTGAACCGCGGTTATGAAGGCGGCTATTGGGGCGAGATCATGACCATTGCGGCGCAGCAACGCAAAGTTGCTGGCCTGGTTATCGACGGTTGCGTGCGCGATGCTGATCTCATCGAGAAATTGGGCTTCCCGGTTTTCGCTCGGGGGCTCTCTATCCGGGGTACGGACAAAAAGGGCGGGGGCCACATCAATTCGCCTATCGTCATCGGCGATGTCACCATTCAACCGGGGGACCTCATTGTTGGAGATCGCGACGGCGTTGTCGCTGTTCCCGGCGTTGAGATTACGGCTACCTTGGAAGCTGCACAAAAGCGGGAAGCAAAAGAAGCGCAAGTCAAAAGAGATGTCTTAGCCGGCAAGTCGACGCTCGACATCTACGGCTGGCCGCGCAGCCAAGAGCATTGACGGGAACGATGACATGCTCACCCGAGAAGACAATGAATTACTGACGCGCGTCAGCCGCGGCACACCGGCAGGGGAGCTGTTGCGGCGCTACTGGCATCCGGTCGCCGCGGCCGGTGAATTCACCGAAGAAAAACCGATCAGGGCGGTCAAAATTCTCGGCGAAGAACTTGTCGTCTATCGCGATAAGACGGGCAACTATGGATTGGTGGGCGAGCACTGCCCGCATCGATTAGCGTCGTTGGCCTATGGGCGAGTCGACGAGGAGGGGATTCGTTGCCCCTATCACGGCTGGAAGTATGACCGGACCGGCAAATGCCTCGAACAACCGGCAGAGCCCGCCGACAGCACCTTTAAAGATCGGATAAAGCATGTCGCTTATCCGGTGGAATATTTAGGCGGGCTCATCTACGCCTATCTCGGTCCCGCGCCGGCGCCCTTGCTGCCGCGTTGGGACGTGCTGGTGTGGGAACACGGCAAACGTTGGATCGTCAAAGAGTCGATTATCGATTGCAATTGGCTCCAGCCGATGGAAAACTCCGTGGATCCGTCGCATCTGTTTTGGCTCCACGGCGATACGGCGCACCTCGCGCCGCGGGTGAAAAAATATGCCGAGCGTCATGAATTCATCCGCTTTGAATTCGGCATCAAAAAACGGCGCACGACGATGCCGCTAGCGACGGGGGAAAAAGCCGAAGTCGACGAGCATCCTTTGCTGTTTCCGACGATCTTGCGCCATGTCGCGCCGTTTGAAGAAGGCAACGGTCAGCGCCACAATCTGCAAATCCGCGTGCCCATCGACGATTACCACACTCAGGTGTTTCGCGTGAATTTTGTCCCGTCCGATTCTGAAAGATCCCCCGCAGATGCGCCGGTACCGTGGCGCTTCAGCCAATTAAGGACTTCTCCACGGGAGTACAAGATGAACCTGGTTTCGGCGCAGGATTCCATGGCGTGGGAAACCCAGGGACTGCTCGCGGACCGCACGCAAGAACATCTCGGCGTCGGCGACGAAGGAATTATCGAGCTTAGACAACTACTCAAAGAACAGATCGAACGGGTGCGGAGCGGACTCGATCCAATCGGCATCATCCGCGACCCGGAAAAAAACAAGCTGATTGACTTGGGCGTGATCAACGAACGCATCGGCCTCTACGGTAATCAGGGTGAGCGGCCGGATCGACATCGCGTCGCGTCTTAGACACAGGCAGTACAGATATTCGAATTTAATCCGCTTTACTCTCGCTGGGTAATTTCCCGCCGCCTGCTGCATAAAAATAACCCCCAGCTCTTCAAAAGTCCGCCATTCCCCGAAAGCGGACCTCGGGGCAAGGGTTCCGGCCGCAGCCGATGGGTCTTTGCCTCAATGGCCAGCCCTGCCAACCCAGTTCCGTGCTTATTCCAAGGGTCCGGGCCTGCCAGAACTTCTACGGCTCTGCGTCTGCGGCCTCCAGCCTCGCCCTTCGGTCCAGCTTTCATCGTGAAGGTGATCGCAAATGGTAATGAGTTGTCCCGGATGCTGCTATCGAAAAATCCAGAGGAAACTGTGACTGGACCCCGATGACATTCGGGAACAAATTTTCATATATGTTTTTGATGCCCGTCACAGGGGCTTCATTGCGCTCTGTTCGCTGCTATTCTTTCGCTTTCTTTCGTCCCTGATTGTTAAAGCGTCAAAATTATATCTAACATAACTTGTTGATTTTACGAGCTTTTTTACCCAAAACCCTTGCGCGGCGGAGCGCTTCCCGGGTATCATTTTAAAACCATGCGCCCGCGCGTTCAGGCGAGCGTGATAGCGCGGGGTTGCGCCATCACGTTCGTGTTGTTGTTTTTTTCATTTCTGTCCACTCGGAGCGGGCTGGCTCAACTCCAGCAAGACTGGGACAAACTCGTCGCCGCGGCTGAAAAAGAAGGCGAAGTCACCATCTACGGTCAGGCGCGCGCGGGAGTTTCCAAAGCGATCCAAGCTTTTAGCGCGGCGCATCCGAAAATCAAAATCAATTTCGTCGGCGGACAGGGCGCTGATTTGTCCAAAAAAATTCTCGCTGAGCGGAGAGCCGGCAAGAATCTCGTCGACGTGAGCGTTGGCGGTGGTGCGACGCTCGTCACCTATCACAAAGTCGGCGCGTTGCAGCCAGTGCCGCCAGCGCTGATCCACCCCGAAGTGCGCGATCAAGCGAAATGGTGGAGCAAGAAACATTTCTATGCCGATTCCGACGGTAAGTATGTCTTCATGGCTCAAGGCGACGCCGGGTCCGGGATCGGCGCGATCAACACGAATCTCGTTAACGGCGCCGAAATCAAGTCGTGGTGGGATCTGCTCACTCCAAAGTTGAAGGGCAAGCTAGTCATGAATGATCCGAAGGGCATCGGGAATATCGGCAGTTGGCGATTTCTCTTCTACGATGATGATCTTGGGCCTAAGTTTCTCCGTCGCCTCGTGACCGAGATGGATGTGACCTTTGCCCATGACGAACGGCAAATGATGGATTGGCTCGGCGCGGGAAAGTTTAACATCAATCTTTTGGCCAAGGTTGAAAACACGGATAACGCAAAAAAGCAGGGGCTGCCCGTAGCCCAGATTTTCAGTGAAAAGGAAGCAGATGCGATCAGCACGGGGTCGGGCCACGTCGCTCTGTTCAAAGATGGGCCTCATCCGAGCGCGGCGCAGCTCTATGTGAATTGGTTTTTGTCGCGCGAAGGACAGCTCGCTTGGCAGAAGCACACGGGGAGAAATTCGTTCCGCACGGATATCCCGAAAGATATGGTGGGATACAAGGAGGTTCAGGTCCCCAAAGAAGGCGGCAAGTACATGCTGACGAGTCTTCCGAAATATGACGATGTCGAGCCGCTCCGTAAGTTGGTCAACGAGCTTTTGGGCGAGAGTAAGAAGAAAGGTTAGCGTGAGAGGTCAGGCGATAAGAACGGTTTCGGTGCTGAGCTTCATGTTCGCCGCGGTGTTGCTCACCGGCGGCGAAGTGATAGCTGCGATGGCTTCGAAGTCTGACTGGCAACTGGAATGGGAAAAAACCATCGCCGCCGCGGAAAAAGAGGGCCAGATCACGGTTTACGGGCCGCCGGGAACCACCTATCAAGATGCCGTCAATGCTTTCCAACCCTCCTATCCCAAGATCAAACTTGTTTATGTAGCCGGCTCCGGCACGAACAACGCGCAGCGCCTGGTCACCGAAAGAAGGGCCGGAAAGTACCTCGCGGACGTGTTCGTCGGTGGCTCCGGCACTTTAATCGAGGTTCTTTTCGAGGGCGGCCTGCTCGATCCGATTCCGCCCATGCTCGTGTTGCCTGAAGTGAAAGATCAGTCGGCGTGGTTAAACAAGACCCACGTCTATGCCGATGCCAAGGGACAGCACGTCTTCATGATGCAGGGCAACGTCAACACCAATTTGGCCGCCTACAACACGAAGCTGACAAAAACGGAGGGGCTCAAGTCCCATTGGGATCTGCTGCATCCGAAGTGGAAAGGAAAGATGGTCTCCTACGATCCGCGCGCCCGCGGGCACATTCAATCGGTCCGCGCCATCTATCACATGCCAAAGCTGGGTGGAGAATTCTTTCGCCGATTGTTCGGGGAAATGGACGTTATGATCAGCCGCGATCAGCGCCTGATGATCGACTGGCTGGCGCAGGGCAAGTACCAACTTTCGATCTTTTCCACCAACAACGACGTTCAGGACGCAAAGAGGAAAGGATTGCCGGTAGATTTGATCGATGCGCCGGACGACGAGTCCTACATGTCGGGTGGGTTCGGCCATGTCGCCGTGCTCAACAAGGCGCCCCATCCCAACGCATCGAAAGTTTTTCTAAATTGGCTGCTCTCGAAAGAAGGTCAGCTCAAGTGGCAGGAAAAGTCCGATAACAATTCACTCCGGATGGACATCCCGAAAAATATGTTATCGGACCCGACGTCAATACCCAAGGAAAAGGGAAAATACCTTAACACCAGTCTGCCGCAGTATCAGGACATCGATGCGGCGCTCAAAATCGTTGACGAGGTTTTGGCAAAGGCGGGCAAGAAATAAGAGTCGCAACTTAGACGGAGGGACGGTTATGTTGACCAGAGAAGAGAACGACAGATTGGCGCGCGTGGGTCGAGGCACGCCGGCGGGAGAACTGTTGCGCCGCTACTGGTTTCCCGTAGGGATTGCCAGCGAGCTCTCGGCGGACGCCCCCACGCAGCTGGTGAGAATTCTTGGCGAAACACTGGTCCTGTTTCGCGACAAAAAAGGACGTGTCGGTCTGCTCGACGATCGCTGCGCGCACCGCGGCGCTTCGCTCTGTTACGGCCGCGTGGAAGAGCGCGGCATCGCCTGCCCTTATCACGGCTGGCTTTACGACACCGAGGGCCATTGTCTGGAAACACCCGCCGAGCCGCCTGAAAGCAAGTTTCACTTGACGGTCAAGCAAAGGTCCTATCCAGTACAAAAGCTGGTTGGTCTTTACTGGGCGTATCTGGGCCCGGCACCCGCGCCGCTGATACCGAATTTTGATATCTGGTTCAGAAAGGATGGACGTCGGAAGATATTCATTCAACCCCAGCTCGACTGCAACTGGTTTCAAGCGATGGAAAATTCAATGGATCCCGCCCATCTGCAGATCCTCCATCAAGACACCGCCGGACGCGGGCGGATGATTCAAAACAGCACGCGCGGGCTGACGGACGATGTCGAAAAATTCGACTTTTATGAGGTGCCCTACGGGCTCATGAAGCGGCGCACCTATAAAAACGGCATGGTGGATGAGCATCCGGTGATCTTCCCAAATATTTTACGGCAAGGAAACGTGGGCCAGATACGCGTGCCCATCGACGACACCCATACAAAAATTTACTTTGTCCGATTCTTCCCGACGGAAGACCGCTCCATCGTCGAAGACGATGAGCCACCCGTGGAGTATGTCGAGCCGTACAAGAACCCGCCCGACGCGCTGCATCCGTATGCTAAATTCCGCATGGATGCGGTGCAAGCCCAAGACCACATGGCGTGGGAAACCCAGGGGCCGATCGCCGATCGCACGCGCGAGCGTTTGACCTCTTCGGACCGTGGCATAGTCATGTTAAGGGAAACCATGATGCGCGAAATGAACCGGGTGGCCGAGGGGCTCGATCCCATGGGAGTTCACAGGGATCCCGCTCAAAATACCATGGTGGATACCCATCTCATGGAATCCATCGCGCAAAGTACCCAGGAGCGCGCGCCGCGCGCGGTCAACGAGTAAGCGCAACTTCGACTTGCTCTCCGCGTCCAGGGGACGCGGAGAGCTTCTTCTTCAGTCAAAAACTCCACTCTTTGTTGCCTTGGAATTGGCGGAAGAATATGATTCTCTCGCCATTGGCACTTCTGAAAATAGGTATTTCTTATTGACCGCGAGGAGGATTCGATGAGCGATCATTCTCAGCTGCGTGAGCTCGTTGCCCAGTCATGTCGAATCCTAGGGAAGCTCAATTTGACCAAAGAACCCAGCGGTCACGTGAGCGCGCGGGTTCCGGGCACGGACAAGGTTCTGATTAAGGCCAGAGGGCCGGAGGAGTCCGGCCTGCGCTTTGTCACCGCTGACGATATTATTACGGTCGATTTTACAGGAAAAAAGGTCGAAGGTCGCGACGGTCTAGCGACTCCCCAAGAGGTTTTCATCCACACCTGGTTGTACCGCACCAGACCGGACGTCCAGTGCGTCGTTCACGTTCATCCGCTGACGGTGGTGCTCTTCACAATCTGTAACCAGCCGATACAGCCACTCATCGGCGCCTACGATCCCAGTGCTTTACGGCTCCTTATGGAAGGAGTGGCGACCTATCCTCGAAGCATTACCGTTGCCAGTGAAAAGCTCGGCGAGGAGTTCGCCGGCACCATGGGTAAGAAGTCCGCCTGTTTGATGCGAGGTCACGGCATTACCACGGCCGCTGCCGGTGTCGAAGAAGCGACGCTCATCGCGATCAAGCTCAACGACCTGGCGGAGATTAATTATCGAGCCCATCTTCTCGGCATCCCGGAACCGATTCCCCAAGAAGACATTGACGTTCTCGTGGGTAGAGTGCGTGGCAGAACCAGCGCCGTTCACTCCGCTTCTTCCTGGCGTTATTACTGTAAGCTGCTCGATGAATAGTCTCGTGTTGTCCGGGTGCTGAACCCATGGCGCAGCCGGTCCTCGAGTTTCGCGATGTCACCAAGCGTTTCGGGGGCGTCGCGGCCGTCGATGAAGTCCGCTTTTCCATTCAGCCAGGTGAAATTTTCACTCTTCTCGGCCCTTCGGGCTGCGGTAAAACAACGACTTTGCGACTGGTTGCGGGTCTCGAAGAGCCCGATGACGGTGAAATTTTCGTTAACGGAATACCCGTAGCCGCGCCTCGGAGCGGCATCTTTATCCCGCCCGACAAGAGGCAGATGGGCATGGTTTTCCAATCCTACGCCATCTGGCCGCATCTGACCGTGTTCGAGAACGTCGCATTCCCGCTGCGAGTGCGCGGTGAGCCCGCTTCAACCCTCAATCAACGGGTGCGCCATGCGTTGGAGACCGTCGGTCTTGGGGGTCTCGAGAAACGCGGGGCGACGGAATTATCGGGTGGCCAGCAACAGCGCGTGGCGCTTGCTCGCTCTCTCGTTTATACCCCGGCCATTTTGCTGTTGGACGAGCCGCTGTCCAATCTCGATGCCAAGCTGCGCGAGCAGATGCGCTTTGAAGTCCGCGCGATCCAGAAGAAGCTTAATTTGACGGTTCTTTACGTCACGCACGATCAAGCCGAGGCGATGACCCTATCCGATCGCATGGCGTTGGTTCATCAGGGCCGCTTCGAGCAAGTCGGAACTCCGGCAGAGCTTTACGAGAAACCCGCGACAACTTTCGTCGCTGAGTTTTTGGGACGGACCGTTAGCTTGGAAGGCGCGATCGTGAAGAATCTTTCGGGTTGTTGGGTCGAGCTCGGTACGGGCGAAGTCCGCATGGTTCTCGACAGCGAAAAAGGCGGGTTGCTTAGCGGCGGTGAAAAAGTACGCCTCATCGCCCGGCCGGAAGACATTGAGATCCTGCCGGCGGCCGAAGTCGCGACTAACCAATTACTCGCGCGCATCGAGCAAATCGCCTATCTGGGCGACCACATCGAGTATCATGTCAAAGTCGCCGGAGTTTCATTCGTGCTACCGGCGGCAAAAAGGCAGCGATTTGCCGTCGGTGGCGACGTCCGGCTGAGCCTGGACCCTGAGCGCCTGACGGTGCGTCCAATCTGAGATCAAGATGAAAACATCGCCAGAGGCCATTGCCTTCCCGCGATTGAGAGTTCGCGTCCGATCGATTCGGATCGCTGAGTTCTTGATGCTGGGCTTTCTCCTTATCACGATGGGCTTGCCTCTGCTCTTTCTCCTGGTGGGGAGTTTCAATCTTGCGCCGCCTGGCAAAGCAGCACTTTACGGTGTGGACAATTGGCTGAAGGCTTTTAGCGATCCAGGCACGCTCGGCGCCCTGTGGATGAGCTTTCTCCTGTCGCTCATTCGGTTGATTCCCGCCATGGTCCTTGCCGTTCTTTTCGCCTGGCTCATCGCGCGGACGGACATGCCGGGAGGAAGGGCCATCGAAGCATTGTGCTGGATCGCCTATTTCGTTCCAGATTTCCCGCTAACCCTCGCCTGGATTCTTCTCCTCGACCCACATTTTGGTTTTCTCAATGCGGTGGGGAAGAGCCTGCCCTTTATCGACGGGCCAGTGTTCAACCCCTATAGTTTTTGGGGCATCGTTTGGGTGCACACGTCGACGGGTGGAATCTGGTTCAAGGTCATGCTGTTAGTGCCGGTTTTTCGTCGCCTCGGCGCATCGCTGGAAGAGGCGGCACGGGTCGCGGGCGCCAGCACGACGACTATGCTTTGGCGCGTCACATTGCCAGTCCTCTCGCCCATGATTTTGGCCGTGGCCGTGCTCAGCTTCATCCGCGGGCTCCAGTCGTTCAATACCGAGCTGCTTCTCGGTACGCCGGCTGGGATTTACGTTTACTCGACTCGAATTTATGATTACCTGCAGCGGGAGCCGCGCGCCTACGGCGAAGCGACGGCATTGGGATCGGTATTCTTGCTCGTGCTGGCGCTGCTCTTGACGCTTTACTGGCGCTATCTCAGCGGCAAAAGGGGATTCGCGGTTGTGACTGGACAAGGCTATTCAACTCTCCGTGTTAAGTTGGGCAGATGGCGGTATGTCGCTTTCGCGGGCTGCTTATTTTACGTAGCCGTTACGATGGGATTGCCCATGCTCTTTTTGGTGATTGGCTCGTTCATGCGCCGCTACGGTTTTTTTGACATTCCAGAGCCGTTCACCTTGGTTCATTGGCAGAGGCTTTTCGCCGACCCGATTTTTTTGGAGTCACTCAAGAATAGTTTGATTATCGCGAGCGTCGCGGCGGTGGGCGGTATACTGCTTTATTCCACGATTGCCTACTTGCTGGTCGCGCGGCGTAAATCGGTCGCGCCCGTCCTGGAGAGTCTCTGCTGGATACCTCATATTCTGCCCGGAATTCTGCTTGGCCTCGGCGTTCTTTGGCTTTTTCTTGCGACGCCCTTGCGGGCCGTTCTCTACGGAACGGTGTGGGGCATCGCCTTCGCCCTTATTCTGGCGGACAGTCCCGTAACCACCCAGGCGTTCAAAGCGGGATTCTTGCAGCTCGGGGCCGATCTGGAAGAGGCGGCGCGCGTGGCCGGAGCATCATGGGGCTACACGTACAGGCGCATTTTGATGCCGCTGTTGGCGCCGATCGCCGCTGCCGTGGGGCTGATGAACTTCGGTAGCGCCTTGACCAGCATCAGCACGCCTGTGCTACTTTACAGCCATCAATCCCGGCCGCTGTCGATTCTCTTGCTCGAATACAGCTTCACGGGAGAACTAGAACGGGGCGCGGCTTTGGGGCTGCTCATCACGTTGATTATCGGTGCATTGATGATCGTTGGAAGAAAGTTCGGACTGCAGCTGTCCGGTTCAGATTGACCGCACCCAGATCCGAATTGGAAAGCGCGAGGTAAACGGATGAAGCGAGTATGGACGATGCTTCTGCTGCTCGGTTGGTGCGCGCCAGCGTTCGCACAGACCCAAGGCGGCGACAAGCAATGGCAGGAAATCCTCAATGCGGCAAAGAAGGAAGGCAAGGTCGTAGTCGCCGGTTCGCCGGATCCGGTCATGCGTAACGAGATCATTCCTAAGTTTACTTCGCGGTTCGGGATTGCGATCGAATTCATCGCCGGCAGATCGAGCCAAATCGCGTCGCGCGTGGAGACGGAGCGTTCGGCGGGTATTCACAGCGTGGATATCTTTCTCGCCGGGCCGGACACCACGGCGCTTACTTTGTATGGCGCGAAGATGATCGATCCGCTTAAACCATTGATCGTCCTGCCGGAAGTCGCCGACGCTTCGAAGTGGAAGGTCGGCAAGCTATGGTTTTTGGATCCCGAAGAAAGATTTGTCGTTCGCCCCTTTAGCAGTGTCGCACAGCTTCTCTTTATCAACACCGATTATGTGAAACCCGGAGAGCTGAAATCGATCAAAGATCTGTTGAACCCAAAGTGGCGTGGAAAAATTTCCGTGGAAGACCCGACGACGACCGGAGCGGGAGCCAACGAAGCCGCGCGCTTCTACAATCAATTAGGGGAAGAGTTTGTGAAAGCGCTTTACATCGAGCAGAAGCCGGTGCCCACCCGGGAGCGGCGGCAGATGTCGGACTGGCTGGCCCGCGGAACCCAGCCGATTTGCCTGAATTGTCGCGAGGACGATGTGCGGCCGTTCATCAAGGACGGGTTCAAAATAGTTGAAGTGTTCGAGCTTACCGGCGTGCCTGCAACGGTCAACGGCTCGCCCTGGCTCTTGTCATTGGCGAACAAAGCACCGCATCCCAAGGCCGCGCAGGTATTCGCTAATTGGATCTTGTCGAAAGAGGGGCTCGAAATCTACGCTCGTGGCTATGGCTCCGCCACCTTGCGCACCGACGTTGATGAGTCGTTTCTCAATCCCGGTAACATTCCGAAAAAGGGCGTCAAATACTTCGACGACACGGATTGGCAATGGATTGTGACCGGCAGGCATGAGTACCGAGAGAAGGTCTGGAAACTTTTGAAGTCGCGGTAGGCAGGCTAGATCAAAATCAGAAGGACTAACACACTGCTTATCTTTCGCTCCCCTCAGTCTAACCCTCTTCCTGAGGAGGCTGTGTCGGAATGTCTCAATTTCGGATTGTCATCCCGGGAATAACGCGAGGGATTTAGATTTCGCGCTGCG
>OCZV010000664.1_pt1 | contig 12400 bp, 11 predicted proteins | sample 1539051 | NCBI WGS metagenome assembly OCZV01 (sample SAMEA3113581, study PRJEB22503) | soil metagenome
TAGGAGCCGAGCACGCCGTCGTGCACGCGCGCCGGCACGAGCAGCTGTCCTTCGCTGAGGTAGGTGCCAGTCGCGGCGATCGCGCGCTCGGTCGCGGCCCCCAGGTCGCGACCGGGTGTGGCAAGCTCCTCGATGGGCAGCACCGGGCGGTCACGAACCTCCTGGCGAGCCTCGCTGTCGCGGTACACGCCGAGCTGCCACCAGCCCAGAGCGGTGAAGCCGGCGACCACCCCGACGGTGACCACGTGAAGCAAGATCCACCGCGGCCTGAGCAGGAACGGGACCACCCGTCGAGGCTATAGAGTCAGTCGAGGGCACCGCCGCGAGGAGGACCGGTCGTGGGCCGAGTTCGACGCACAGCAGCGTTCGTCGCGCTCTGGCAGTACGCACGGGGCGCCACGAGACCTGGCGCCCCCGGGCTGGCCGCCAGGCTGGCCGCAATGCCACGGCTGATCGGTGCCGTGCTGTCCGGACGCTGGCGCGGTGTGGGCCGGGGCCGCCTCGGGTTGATGGGCCTCGCCGTCCTCTATGTCCTGTCGCCGGTCGACCTTGTCCCGGAAGGCCTTCTGTTGGCCGTCGGCCTGGTGGACGACGCTGTCGTCTTGAGCTGGCTCGCCGGTAGTGTTCTCGATGCCACTGAGAGGTTCATCGCCTGGGAGCACGTGCAACCGCCGATCATCGACGGTCGCACCGTCTCCCACGGCTGATCGCGACGCTTCCCAGTGTCTGGATGGGGGCTGTGCGTTCGTACGAGTCGATGGAGAGACGAGAGCGATGACTCGAGCACACCCACTGACCTCGATGTCCGAGCGGCAGTGGGCGCAGGCATGGGAGAAGCAACAGCAGGTGATCGACGGCATGCGCAACGGCCGTGGATCGTGGCTTCCCAACATTGTCGAGCCGCGGCACTGGGGTGCGTTGAGGTGGACGTCGGGCCGTCCGGCCCATGCCGCCGACACCGGCCAGGCCGTCGCCGAGTCGTTCGCCGTTCTACGCCCGGACGCCACGGACCGCCAATTCCGCAACGCCGTCGTGGAGGCGCTGACCGATCCTCCGCCGGTCACGCGAATCGCCAGTATCGGCATCGGTGAGGAACGGCTGCGAAACGGCACGCTCGGTGCGGTGGCCCTGTCCGTGGTCGCCGCCATCGTGGCCGCCCTGGCCGGGGCGGGCTGGGGTGTCGTGCTCGCCGCGGCCGTGCTCGGTGCTGTCGGCGGCGGCTTCGCGGGTGGCAGCCTCGCCGACTACCAGGTCTCGAAGGGCCGCGCCCGGGTCCTCGCCGATACACGGCAGATCCGCGTGATCACCGGCCGCTTCGCTCCACCAGCGTGGACCAGGCTGGTGGAGGCCGCGACCCTGCTCGAAGAATCCTCCGCGGCCAGTGGTGACCCCGAGGCCGACGAGCAGTCCCGTGAGGCTGTTCAGGGGGCGCTGTGGGAGGCCGCGGGCCTGCTGCTGGGATCGTCGGACCACACCGGTGTCGAGGTGCTTGCCGACGGGATGGAGCGGTTGGCCGACGCCCGGCGCCGCTGAGCGGGCGACGGCGTCACTGGCCGTTGTGGATCGCGTGGACGGAATCGATCGTGTCGGCCTCGGTGGCGGGTTTGTCCGGGCGGTGGTGCAGGACCCGCGCGAAGCGCAGCGCCACACGGGCCGGGTAACGCGGCGACTGCTGGACACCGTCGAACGCGACTTCGACGACGAACTCCGGACGTACCTTCACGACCCAACCGTCGGTGGGGCCGTCGGCCAGCTCGAGGAGTCTCTCGGTCTGCCACGCCAGCATCGCGTCGGTCAGGCCCTTGAACGTCTTGCCGAGCATGACGAAGCCGCCGGGTGGGCCGTACCTGCCCTCGGGATCGCGAGCCCCGAGGTGCAGGTTGGACAGCCAGCCCTGTCGGCGCCCATGTCCCCACTCGACGGCCAGCACGACCAGGTCCAAGGTGTGCCGCGGCTTGACCTTGACCCAACCGGCTCCGCGACGGCCGGCATCATAGGGCGCGGCGAGCGACTTCACGACGACCCCTTCGTGGCCGTGCTCGAGGGCATCGGCGAAGAACGCCTGCGCGGCGTCGGCGTCGTCGGTGATCAGCCGGGGAACCCGAAGCCGTTCGGGCACGACTCGCTGCAGAGCGTTCCACCTGTCCTGGCCCGTGACGCCGACCAGATCGTCGCCGTCGAGGTGGAGGCAGTCGAACAGGTAGAGCGACAGCGGGATCTTCGCCCGTGCCGCCGTGACGTCGAGCCGCTGGCCGATCCGCGAGGCGGTCAGCTGGAACGGCAGCGGCCGACCGGCTGATTCGAGCGCGATGGCCTCGCCGTCGAAGACAGCAGAGCTGACCGGTAGGGCGAGGATGGCCTCGACCAGCTCGGGCACCCGCGAGGTGACGTCGTCGAGGGTCCGCGTGAACACCGAGACCCGTGATCCGTCGCGGTGGATCTGGACCCGAATGCCGTCGAGCTTCCACTCCACTGCGGCCGGACCGGTGCGTGCGAACGCATCGGCGAGGCTCGGCGCGCTCTGGGCGAGCATAGGCCGCAGCGGTGATCCCACGACGAGCTGGAACCGGGCCAGGCCGGCCGCGCCGTCGACGAGGACGGCCTCGGCAACGGGGGTGAGCGTTCCGGCGACCGTCACCGCCCGCCGGACGTCGGAAGACGGCACGCCGGACGCGGCGGCGACCGCCTCCGTGAGCACGCCGTCCAACGCGCCCTGTCGCAGCTCCCCGGTGACCAGGCCGGCGAGCAGGCGCTGTTCGGCAGTCGTGGCCCTGGCCAGCAGTGTCCGCAGCCGGGCCCGGCGGGCCGTCGTGGAGCCCGGCCCCGAGGCAGCGGCGATCTCGGCGAATTCGGCGTCGACCTCACCGACGTTCAGGCTGGGAGTGTCGGCGGGTGCCGGCATGTCGCGCAGCGACGCGTAGCCGAGGCCCGTACGCCGCTGCCGCAGTTCTCCGGAGAGGTACGCGACCACGATCGGTACCTCGCCCGGAGCGGCCCGACGCAGGCACTCGGCGAGCGCCCGCGTCTTTGCCAGCCGGCCGGGAACGCCGGCCACGGCGTCCGAGGTCTGGGCGACGTCATCGAGGAGCACACGCCAAGTCTGCCCCGAGCGGCTGACACCGGGCGGACGTGCCTGTAACCCCCGTGTCCGGGCCCCACCAGCGTGCCATCACGGCAGACGAGCGGCGGCCTCAGCTGGACTCGGCATCGCTGCCGAGTGTCACCTCGGCGGTCTGGGTCTCACCATCGCGGACGTAGGTGAGCGTCACCGTGTCACCGGGCCGGTAGGAGCGGGCTGCCGCCACCAGCGAGGTCCCGTCGGTGATGAGACGATCGTCGATCTTGGTGACGATATCGCCCTCCTGCAGGCCGGCGTCGGATGCTGCGCTACCGGGCTCGACAGCCTGGATCGCCGCGCCCCGGGTGTCCCCCCGGGCGTCGCCGATGCTGACGCCGATCATGGCGTGTGTGGCCTGGCCCGTTTCGGCCAGCTCCTCCGCGATCGGGCGCGCCTGGTCGATCGGGATCGAGAAGCCGAGTCCGATCGAGCCCTCGCTGCCGGTCGTGGCGATCACGCTGTTGATGCCGACGACCTGGCCCGACATGTTGACCAGCGGGCCGCCGGAGTTGCCCGGGTTGATCGGTGCGTCGGTCTGGATCGCGTCGATGGTCGCGGCTTGGCCGTTGGTCTGCCGGTCGCCGGCAGTCACGGGGCGGTCCAGCGCGGAGACGATTCCGGTGGTCACCGTGCCGTCCAGCCCGAGGGGGGAGCCGATCGCTACGACCTGCTCACCCACCTCCAGGTCGTCGGAGCTGCCGAGCTCGGCCGGTGTCAGGCCCGAGACGCCCTGGGCCTGGATGACCGCGAGGTCCGTGATCGGGTCGAGGCCGACCACCTCGGCGTCGGCGGTCGTGCCGTCGGAGAACGTCACGGTGAGATTCCCGCCGTTCGCTCCGGCCTCCGCGACGTGGTTGTTCGTGAGGATCTGGCCGTCGGAGGAGATGATGACCCCGCTCCCGGTTCCGGAGCCGAACTGGGAGTCGATCGAGATGGAGACCACGCTCGGCAGGACCTGGGCCGCGACGTCCTCGACGCTGGAGAAGTCCACGGCGTTGTCGGCGGACGCGGGCTCTCGGTCCAAGCTGCTGGTGACAGTCGCCGGGTCGTCGTCCAGCGCACTGACCACACCTGCGCCCGCGGCTCCACCGGCCAGGCCGGCGCCGAGTGCCAGCGCCAACATCAACGCGGTCACCCGGCGTGGGCGCTTGCCGGTCGCGCCCGGAGCCTCGGGTGGGCCGGCCGGTGGCTGACCCCCGGACGGGTACGAAAGCGGCGGAATCTGCCCCGTTGCCGGCCGGGCGTCGAACGCGCGGGTGTCGTCCGGTCGCGGTATCGCTCCGGTGTCTTCGGCCTGTGCCGTCCACGGATCCTGCTGGCGGGGAGGTTCGCCGGAAGCGGTCGGCGACGACCACCCGGAGGTGGTGCCGTTGCGTGTGTCGCCCAGCGCGGTGGGGTTCGGGCGCGGAGTGTTCGTAGTCTCGTCCATGGCTCCTACGGTTCCTCGTGTCGCTGAGAGCATGCTGAGAGTCAGGCAAGAGCGGCCGAAGAACCTGCCGCCGGCTCATTGCCAGGTGCCCCGCCGGGGACGGTCATCGTCAGCCTTGCTCCGCCCTGCTCGGCCCGCCCCGCCTCCACAGACCCGCCGTGCCGTTCCGCGGCGGCGCGGACGATGGCCAGACCGAGACCTGCCCCGGGTCGGCCGCGGGCCTCGCTCGAACGATAGAACCGCTCGAAGACGTGCGGCAGGTCGGCTGGGGCGATTCCCGGTCCCTCGTCGCAGACCTGGAGCGTGCCGTCGAGCAGGCTGACGTGCACCGTGCCGTGCGGCGGGCTCCAGGTCGCGGCGTTGTCGAGCAGGTTCGTCACGGCCCGTCCCAGCAGTTGGGGATCTCCCTCGACGACCCAGGAGTGCAGGTCGGCGGAGAACGTGACATGGGGGGCACGGCGCCGGACCCGGGCCAGGGCGTCGCGCACGACGTCGGCGAGGTCGAGCGACTGGCGTCCAGCCTGCGGCGGATCCTCCCGTGAGAGCTCCATCAGGTCGGTGATCAGGGTGGACAGCTCCTCGATCTGGGCGCGGACGTCTGAGATCAGGCCGGCCCGATCGTCGGGGTCCAGGCCGCCCTCCCGGTCGCTCTGCGCTAGCAGGTCGAGGTTGGTTCGAAGGCTGGTCAGCGGTGTGCGCAACTCGTGCCCGGCGTCGGCGACCAGCCTGCGCTGCCGGAGTTGCGCCTCGTCCAATGCCGCGAGCATGCCGTTGAACGTGTGCGCGAGCCGGGCGATCTCGTCGTGACCGTCGACCTCGATCGGGTCGAGCCTGCCGGTGACCGTCACGCGCTCGGCGGCTGCCGTGAGCCGCTCGACGGGGCGCAGGCCGGCTCGTGCGATCGAGGCACCGGCCCATGCGGCCAGTACGATGCCGGCACCGCCCGCGATCAGCGTGACCCAGCCAAGCGTGCCGAGCACCCGGTCCACCGTCTCTGTCGACTGACCGAGCACCAGCGCGACACCGGGCGTGCGAACTGGAACCGCGACCACCCGGTACGACTGGCCGTCCGCCGTGACCGTTCGGACGCTCTCGTCTCGGTCTCCGCGCGCCACAGCCACCTCGGGATCGCCCCAGGGAGGGGCGCTGTCCGCTCCGCTCGCGACCACCGCCCTGCCGTCGGCGAGCACCAGCGAGATCCGTATGTCGGCAGCGAGCACGGCCTCGGACGGCACGGTGATGATTCGGGCCGGGTCGCCGAACGGTCCGGACACCGCCTGGTGGGCGCGGTCCAGGAGGTCGTCGTCGACGCTCTGCGTCAACTGCATGCGGACGGTCAGATATCCCGCCAACGCCGTGAGCAGGACGGCGAGGCCCACTCCGAGCGCCGCGAGTGCACCGACCCTGTTCCGCAGCGGCAGCCTCGCGATCCGCTCCCGGAGCCGGGCGCCGACCGGCCACCGGGACCGGCTGGTCGTCGGGAGGGGGGTCACGGCGGTGTCTCCCGGGCGACGTAGCCGACACCCCGCACGGTGTGGATCAGGCGAAGCTCACCCTCGGCCTCGGTCTTGCGGCGCAGGTAGCCGATGTACACCTCGAGGGAGTTGGCCGTGGTGGGGAAGTCGTACCCCCACACCTCCTCCAGGATCCGCTCGCGGGTCAAGACGCGGCGCTGGTTGCGCAGCAGCAACTCCAGCAGCGCGAACTCGGTGCGGGTCAGCCGGACCGAACGGTCGCCTCGGCGGACCTCACGGGTCGCCGGGTCCAGGGTCAGGTCAGCGAGCCGCAACGCCGCGCCGTCGTCGTTGGAGGGGCCCACGCGCCGGAGAAGCGCCCGCAGCCTGGCGAGCAGCTCCTCGAGGGCGAACGGCTTGGGCAGGTAATCGTCGGCACCGGCGTCCAGCCCGGCCACCCGGTCTGAGACGTCGTCGCGCGCCGTCAGCATGAGGACGGCGACGTCGTCACCCGCGGCCCGCAGGGCCCGGCAGGCAGCGAGCCCGTCCATACGAGGCATCATGACGTCCAGGACCACCACGTCGGGTCGGGAGGAGGCGACAGCCTTCAAGGCCTGCTCGCCGTCGGCGGCCAGCTCGACCTCGTAGCCGTTGAACGCCAGCGAGCGGCGCAGGGACTCCCGCACCGCGTGGTCGTCGTCGACTACCAGGACACGCATGCTGCCAGTGTGCCCGCGTCGTCTGAGACAAGCCTGAGAGCCTCACCCGTTGACGGACTCAGCGGCGAGTGAGATCCGGGTCGTCGTCGGCGAACGTATGGACCGGGCCGGGCCCGGTGTCAGCGGTCTCGAACCGCACCGTGACCCGCCCCAAGCCACTGCCCCAGACCCACCCTGGCCCGTGGTCGGCGTGGACGACGTCCATGCCGGGGACCCAGTGGCGAGGGATGTGAACCTGCTCGTCGGGTGCGGCCGCGGCCGGCGTAGGCGACGGATCCTCGGAGGTGAACAGGTCCTCCTGCACCCAGTCGGCCAGTCCGGAGACGCCGACGCCCAGCAGGCGTATGCCGGCGGACGTGTCGATCTCGGCGAACAGCTGCGACGCCAGCCGCGACACGACCCGGACGTCGTCGGTCGGTGCCGGAAGCGTCGCGGACCTGGTCAGCGTCGTGAAGTCGTGCAGCCGGACCTTCAGGGTGACCGTTCGTCCGGACGCTCCCGACTCGACCAGCCGGGACGTGACACGGCCGGCGAGCCGCTCGACGAGCGCCGAGAGAAGTGCGGGATCGGTGAGGTCCCGGTCGAAGGTGTCCTCGACGCTGATCGACTTCGACTCGCGCTCGGACGAGACCGGCCGGTCGTCCAGGGCTCGGCCGAGGCGGTGCAGCGAGCGTCCGTGCGCCTCACCGAGCAGGTCGACCAGCTCCGACTCGGTGATCCGGTCGAGATCACCAACCGTGCGAACGCCGAGTCGGGTCAGTCGTTCGGCCGTCGCCGGCCCGACTCCCCACAACGCACGGATGGGCAGCGGCCGGAGGACGGACATCTCCGTGCCGGGTTGGACCACCACCAGACCGTCGGGCTTGGCCTGCTCCGAGGCGATCTTGGCGAGGAGCTTCGACGTGGCCGCACCGACGCTGGCGGACACCTGAGTCTCCGCACGGATTCTGGCTCGCAGTGACCCCGCGATCGCCGTCACCCGTGCGACGGTCAGGCCTTTCGGGGCAACGTCGCCTGCGGCCAGGTCGACGAACGCCTCGTCCAGCGAGATCGGCTCGACGACCGGCGACAACTCGCGTAGCGCGGCCATGACGACCTCGCTCACGGCGCGGTACGCGTGGAAGCGGCCGGCCAGGAAGGCGGCATGCGGGCAGCGCGACCGCGCCTCCGCCATGGACATCGCCGACCGCACCCCGAAGCGGCGGGCCTCGTACGAGGCGGTGGAGACGACGCCACGCGGCCCGAGACCGCCGACGACGACCGGCCGCCCGCGCAGGGACGGCTTGTCACGCTGCTCGACGGCGGCGAAGAACGCGTCGAGATCCACGTGCAGGACGCTCGGCTCGCTTCGAAGCGCGGCGCTCACGGAACCGGTCGGTGCTCGCCGACCCACTCGTCCAGGCGCTGCCACCAGGAGAAGAGCCACTCGGCGACCGCGCGGTCGTCCCGCGGCACCTCTGCCGCGGGGATCCGCCACCAGTGCATTCGCACCTCGGTGTCCATCGGGAGCCCCCGCCAGAGGTCGGCAACGCTGTCGAGGTGTTCCAGGCCGGTGTGCGCCACAAACACCGCGTCGGCGTCGCCGGCCGTCCGAAGCGCAGCGGTGACACCGCCAGGGCGGGGAGCGAGCACGTTTTCCATCCGCTCGGCCTGCGCGGCCGCGTGGTGTTGACCGCGCTGGCGCAGCCGCTCGATCGCCCGCAGCCGGCGACGCGCGGTGAAGTTCCCACCTTCGGGGAAGATCACCAGGGCATCGTCCTGGTCCAGCTTCGCCGCAAGCTCGGTGATGTTCCGCTCGACGGTGGCACCCGCAGCACCGGGGTCGGGTGCGATGAAGCGGTTGGGCAGCCGGTTCAGGACGATGTCGATCGCGGGATCCCACTGCAGGGTGTCCTTGAGCACGATGCGCGGCTCGCGCCGGTACCAGTTCATCAGCGAGTGGACGACGAGGAACGAGTCGCCCGGACCGGCGTGCCTTGCCATGACGACCATGGGGCGGCCCCGGTACTCCGAGGGCCGCGGCCCCTCGACCACCACACGCACTTGGAGGACGCGGCGGGCCTCCCACTCGAGGACCCGCAGGAACCAACGGATCAGCCAGTAATGGGCCCGCTGCGACCACGGTGCCTGGATCGCGACGCCGAACCCGGATGCGAGCCAGAGACCGAGGAGGGCCACCAGGCAGGCCAGTTCCATGGCGGCATAGACCGCGAGGAACCAGAAGAACCGCAGCGGCCGCCAGCGGCCCGGCAACAGCGGCGACATCGCGGCAGCACCCAGCAGCCACAGCGGCGCACTGACCAGTCCGAGGGAGATACCGATGCCGACGGCTGGCGCGACCACCACCCTGCGGACCCAGCGCGGTGGCACCATGTCAGACCCGCGCCAGGTAGGCGGCCGTCGACTCGTGAGCGAGCCGTATCCGCTCGGCGACCCGGGAGGTGTCCCGGTAGCGCAGGACGGAGAGATCACCGTACCGCGGAGGCTCCGGGTCTCCAGTGGGGAGAACGTGCACGATGACATCGTCCGGCACCGCGGCCATGTCGGCCGCGAAGCGGTGCCGGCGGGCGATCTCGAAGGCCACCATGGCAACCTCCCAAGGCCGGCGCGGCGGCTCGAGCGGCCGCTCGATCCGGCCAACGTGCAAAACGTAGATCGTCCGCGCACCCAGGGCCACGGCACGCCCGATCGGGATCGAGTGGACGAGCCCCCCGTCCAGGTAGTGCTCACCGTCGACCTCGGCGGGCGGGAGGAGGCCCGGCACCGCACTGCTGGCCATCACCGCTTCGACCACCGGGCCGTGGTCGAACCAGCGCTCAGCGGCGTGCTCGATCGAGGCGGCCACGCACTGGAATCGAACCGGCAGGTCCTCGATGCGCGTGTCGCCGCCGACCGCGGCCGTGAGCAGGTCGCGGAGGGGCTGGCTGGCATGAGTGTGCGTTCTGGTCCGCGCCAAGGTGGAGACCCGGCGCAGCGGTGATCCGCCGAACACGTCGTCGTCGGACAACCGTAGCCACAGGGTCTCCATCCGCTCGACGGTGTCCAGCGTGGGGTCCGCCGCGAACACGGCTCCGTTGATGGCTCCCACACTGCTGCCGAGCACGAGATCGGGCCGTATGTCGGCGTCGACCAGCGCGCGGAGCATGCCGACCTCGCTGGAGCCGAGGATGCCTCCTCCGCCCAGCACGAGCGCGACGTCATGCATGGCGAGATCGTGCCACGGTCCGCTGGAGTAGCCTTCGGCCCGCCGCAACGTTGCGGCGCCGGATGGGAAAGGAGTATCGCGCGATGACCACGATCGTCGTCGGGTACGTCCCGAAGGCCGAGGGCCGTGCGGCCCTACGGCGGGCTGCGGAGGAGGCCCGACTACGCGGGGCACACCTGGTCGTCATCAACTCTGCCCGCGGAGGACGCGACTTCGACGCCGACGAGGCGATCCGCTCAGATGCCGAGCTGGACGCCGTCCGGTCGCAGCTCGCCGAGGTCGGGGTGGATGCTGAGGTCCGCCAACTGGTTCGCGGCCTCGACGCTGCCGACGACCTCATCGCCGTGGCGAAGGAAACCTCGGCCGACTTCATCGTCATCGGGCTGCGTCGACGCACGCCGGTCGGAAAGCTGATCCTGGGAAGCAACGCTCAGCGCATCCTGCTCGACGCGCCGTGCCCGGTGCTCGCGGTCAAGTCCGACGAACCGGACTGACGAGAGGAGAGCCGCCGCAATGTCCGACCAGCCCCGTCTGCGCCTGGCGCAGGACGAGCGCGCCGACGCCCTGTTGGCGCGTGACCCGTTCGCGCTCGTCGTCGGCATGCTGCTGGATCAGCAGATCCCGATGGAGTGGGCGTTCACCGGCCCGGCGACGATCGCCGACCGGATCGGCGGCTCCGACTCCCTGGACCCGGCGGTGGTCGCCGGGTACGACGCCGACGAGTTCGTGGCCGTCATGGCCGGACCACCGGCCGTCCACCGCTATCCGAAGTCGATGGGCGCGCGGGTCCAGAAGCTCGCCGCGTTCGTCGTCGAGCGGTACGGCGGCGACGTGTCGCGACTGTGGACCGAGGCCGCGAGCGGCGCCGACTTGAAGCGCCGACTGGCACAGCTGCCGGGGTATGGCGAGCAGAAGGCACGGATCTTCGTGGCGCTGCTCGGCAAACAGCTCGGGGTGCGTCCGGATGGTTGGCGTGAGGCCGCGGGACCGTACGGAGAGGAAGGCTCGCGGCGGTCCATTGCCGACGTCGTCGACGCCGAGTCGCTGGTCGAGGTGCGCGCCTACAAGCGCGAGGCCAAGAAGGCCGCGAAGACCTGACCAATGCGACCGGGGGAGGCCCAGCGGCTGCTCGACACCCTTCTCGGCGTCGACGCGCCGGTCGGCTTCGCCGTCTTCGACGAGAACCACCGCTACCTCGCGGTCAACGCGGCGCTCGCCCGCCATCACGGACGGTCGATCGCGCACCACCGGGGCCGACGTGTTGACGAGATCGGTTCGTACGGTGCCGCCGGCGGCCAGGCCGCCGAGCTGATCGACCGGGTCCTGCGCACCGGCGAGCAGGTCGAGATCGACGAGCCGCCGGAGCGAGTCGGCGACCGAGCCTTGTTGCTGCGCTCGTCCTGGCACCCGATGCGGAACGCCGACGGGCGGGTTACCGCCGTGGCCGTCTTCGTCGTCGACGACACGACCAGGCGGCAGACCGACCAGGCGCTGCGCGACAGCCGGGCCCAGACCGGCCGCCTGCTGGAGGTGGCCGACGCGCTGGCCAAGGCCGTCACCGTCGCCGAGGTCGTCGCCGCTGTCACGGCGATCGGACGCCGCACGGTCGGTGCGGACTGGTCCTACATCGCGCTGACCGGCCCGGACGGCCTCACCCTGCTCCCCGGTACGAACGAGCCCGACCCGGTCGCGACGAGCAGGTCGCGCTGGCCATGGGACGCCGCGACCCCGACCGCCGAGGCGGTACGGACCGGCCGGGCGTTGTTCCTGGGGTCGCGGGTCGAGCTGGCGAGGATCTTCGCCGACGAGCACCTGTTGCGGTACGTGGACGACGTGGGCGAGCGGTCGTGGGCCGTCCTGCCGCTGATCGGCAGCTCGGGCCGGCTCGGAGCACTGCGTTTCGCCTACGCGACCCCGCAGCTCTTCGACGAAGGGACCCGGCGATTCCTGCGCGCCGTGGCGCAGCAGTGCGCGGTGGCGGTCGAGCGGGCACGGCTGTTCGAACAGGAGCGGACGGCGGCGACCTCGCTCACACTGGGCCTGCTGCCGTCGCGTCTGCCCGGGATCGCCGGCCTCGAGCTCGGTGCGCGCTCCATCGCCGGAGCGGCCGAGCATGCCGTGGGCGGTGACTGGTACGACGCCTTCGCCCTGCCCGACGGCGAGGTGTCGCTCGTCGTCGGCGACGTGATGGGGCACGGGCTCGCCGCGGCGACCGGGATGGGCCAGCTGCGGGCCGCCCTGCGGGCGCTCGCGCTCACCGACCCGGACCCGGGGGCCGTAATGACCGGGCTGGACCGGCTCGTGGAGAGGGGTGGACCAGTCGAGATGGCGACCATCGTCTACGCCGTTCTCGACCCCGCCGACGGCACCGTGCGATTCGGTGACGCCGGTCACCCGCCGCTGGTGCACCTACCCCGGCACGGCCCGGCTGAGCTGGTCGACGCCGGCGCCGGCACGACGCCGATCGGCGTGCCC
>OCZV010000665.1_pt1 | contig 12394 bp, 23 predicted proteins | sample 1539051 | NCBI WGS metagenome assembly OCZV01 (sample SAMEA3113581, study PRJEB22503) | soil metagenome
GGTACGCCCCGATCTCGATCTTGCGCTTGATGTCCTGGGCCACGTCCCGGCGCAGATCGCCCTCAACCTTGAGCTTCTGGTCGATCCACTCCCGGATCCGCACGACCTCATCCTCGGACAGGTCGCGGACACGAGTGTCCGGGCTGACCTTCGCCCCGGCCACGGTGGCCCGGGCGGCGCTCGGCCCGATGCCGTAGATGTAGGTCAGCGCGATCTCCACCCGCTTGTCACGGGGGAGGTCGACGCCGGCGATCCGAGCCATGCTCCTCCTATCCCTGCCGCTGCTTGTGCCTGGGGTTCGAGCAGATCACCATGACCCGCCCTCGCCTCCGGATGACCTTGCACTTCTCGCACATCCGCCTGACCGACGGCCGTACCTTCAACGCGCGCACTCCTCGAGGGATTCCCGGACGTGAAACGTCTGGCCCCCGGTGGGAGCCGGAACCAAGTATATGGCCCGGTCCCGAGACCGTCCAGGGTCCACCCTTGGAAACGGGTCCGAGCCGGACATCTCGGACCGGTTCAGTCCCCGGTCAGGACCCGAGCCCCGTCACCGGTCAGGGCCACCGTGTGCTCGAAGTGGGCGCACAGGCTGCCGTCCTCGGTCACCACGGTCCAGTCGTCGTCGAGGACCCGGGTGGCCCAGTCCCCCAGCGTCACCATGGGCTCGATCGCCAGCGCCATCCCCGGCCGCAGCTCCGGCCCGCGGCCCGGCTCCCCGTAGTTCGGGATCGGGGGGTCCTCGTGCATGCTCTGGCCGATCCCGTGGCCGACGTACTCGCGGACCACGCCGAACCCCGCGCCCTCCACGACCTGCTGGACGGCGTGGCCGATGTCGGAGAGCCGGCCGCCCTCGCGGACCTGGGAGAGCCCCGCCTCGAGGGCCTCCTCGGTGACCCGGACCAACTTCTCGGCCTCGCCGGAGGGGGCGGCTCCGCCCACGAACACGGTGATGGCCGAGTCGGCGTGATAGCCCTCCCAGATCGCCCCGAAGTCCAGCGAGAGGAGATCCCCTTCCTTGAGGACCCGCTCGCCGGGGATGCCGTGCACCAGCTCCTCGTTCACCGATGCGCAGATCGACGCGGGGAAGCCGCGGTAGCCCTTGAACGACGCCACCGCCCCGCTCGCCCGGGTGTGCTCCTCGGCGACCGCGTCGAGCTCGGCGGTGGTGACCCCGGGTCGCACCGCTTCGAGCACCTGGTGACGGGTCGAGGCCAGGATCCGTCCCGCCCGGGCCATCTTCTCGATCTCGTCGGGCGACTTGAGGATGATCACGTCCGGATGTCCTTGACCGCAGCGATGGCCCGGCGGGTGATCTCTTCGACCTCGCCGACCGCGTCGACCTCCCGGAGGAGCCCCCGCTCCCAGTAGTACTTCTGAAGGGGCTCGGTGTCCCGGTGGTACACATCGAGCCGGTGGCGCACGATCTCTTCGCGGTCGTCGTCGCGCTGCATCAGCTCGCCTCCGCAGTTGTCGCATACGCCCGGGACCTTGGTCGGCTTCAGCTCGACGTTGAAGGTCCGTTCGCAGTGCGTGCAGGTCCGGCGACCGGCGAGCCGGGCCACCGTGACCTCGTCGGGGATGGCGAACTTGAGCACGGCCCCCAGAGGTCGCCGTCGCTCTGCCAGCGCGGTCTCCAGGGCTTGGGCCTGTGGGATCGTCCGCGGGAAGCCGTCGAGCACGAACCCGTTGGGGTAGCGATCGAGCTCCTGCACGAGCATCTCGGTGACGATGTCGTCGGGCACCAGCTCGCCGGCCTCCATATACGACTTCGCCTTCAGCCCCAGCGGCGTCTCGGCCCGGACGTTCCGCCGGAACATGTCGCCGGTGGAGATCAGGCGCACGTCGAAGTAGTCGGCCAGCCGGTGCGCCTGGGTCCCCTTGCCCGCCCCGGGCGGGCCGATGAGCACGGTTCTCATGGGGCTACCTAAGGAAGCCCTCGTAGTGGCGCATGGTGAGTTGGGACTCGATCTGCTTCATGGTCTCCAGCGCCACGCCCACCACGATGAGCACGGACGTGCCGCCGAACGGGAACACGTTCGGGTCGATCCCCATCACGATCAGGGCGATCGAAGGAATCAGCGCGATCGTGGCCAGGAACAGCGAGCCCGGCAGCGTGATCCGGCTGAGGATGTGATCGAGGTGGTCGGCCGTGGGCTTGCCCGGCCGGATCCCGGGGATGAACCCGCCGTACTTCCGGATGTTGTCGGCGGTGTCCACCGGGTTGAACGAGATCGCCGTGTAGAAGTACGCGAAGAACACCACCAGGAGCCCGTAGATCACGATGTACACCGGGCTGGCCTGGTTGACAAGGTGGTTGTTCAGGAAGGACTGGAACGGCTGCCACTGGATCACCGAACCGAGGAGGGTGGGGAAGTACAGGACGGAGCTGGCGAAGATGATCGGGATCACGCCGGCCTGGTTGACCTTCAGCGGGATGTACGTGCTCCCTCCCGAGGTCATCCGCCGCCCGACCACTCGCTTGGCGTACTGCACGGGGATCCGACGCTGGCCCTGTTCCATGAACACCACGGCCAGGATGATCAACAGCCCGATGGCCACGATGATCCCGAACTGGACCGAGCCCCCCTGCCGGAACACGCTGTAGCCCTGGGTGGGGAGCTCGGAGATGACGCTGGTGAAGATGATCAGCGACATCCCGTTGCCGATCCCTCGCTGGGTGATCAGCTCGCCGAACCACATGATCATGGCCGTGCCGGCGGTGAGCGTGAGGACCATGAAGCCGACGCGGGTCGGGGTGAACTCGCGGATCACGCCGGGGAGCTGGTTGTTGAACAGGAAGATCAGCCCGGTGGACTGCAGGAGGGCCAGCGCCACGGTCATGTACCGGGTGTACTGGGTGATCTTCTTCTGCCCGACCTCGCCCTGCTTCTGCCACTGCTCGAGCTTCGGGATCACCACGACCAGCAGCTGCATGATGATCGACGACGTGATGTACGGCATGATCCCGAGCGCGAACACCGCCAGCCGGCTCAGCGCCCCGCCCGAGAAAAGGTTGATGAACGACAGGAAGCCGCCCTGGGCGGCGTTCGCCTGACCGGCCAGCTCCTGAACGTCGATGTTCGGGATCGGCAGGAACGAGCCCATCCGGTACACCGCGATGACCAGCAGGGTGAAGAGGATCTTCGCCCTGAGGTCGGGGATCTTGAACGCGTTGATGAACGCCCTCAGCATCCGGTTCCCCCTTGGGAGGAGCCCTCCATGCTACGCCCCCAGGACCTCGACCCGTCCACCGGCCCGCTCGATCTTCTCCCGGGCGACACGGGTGAACCCGTGGGCCTGCACGGTGAGGGGCCGGTCGAGCTCGCCGGCCCCGAGGACCTTGACCGGGAGTCGCCTGCGGACCAGGCCCGCCTCGGCCATGGCCTCGGGCGACACCGTGGCGTCGGCCTCGAATCGCTGGGCCAGCCGCTCCACGTTGACCACCGCCCACGCCTCGCGGTTCGGGTTGGTGAAACCCTTCTTCTTGGGGACGCGGCGAAGCAGCGGCATCTGTCCACCCTCGTAGCCGACCTTCTTGCTGTTCCGGGCCAGGTATCCCTTCGTTCCCCGGCCGGCGGTCTTCCCCTGTCCGGCGGCCCGGCCACGGCCGACCCGCCGCCGGTCTCGTCGAGCGCCCGGGCCCGGGCGGAGGTGGTGCAGCCTCATTCGACCTCCTCCACCACGACCAGGTGACCGACGCGGGCGATCATCCCCCGGATCTCGGGACGGTCCTCCTTGACCACGGCCTGGCGGATCCGGCGCAGGCCGAGCGCCCGGAGGGTGTCCCGCTGGCGTCGCGTCTTGCCGGCGGCGCCGCGGACCTGGGTGACCTTAAGCTTCGGCACCGGACTCCTCCAGGCCCGACTCGACGCGGACCGCCCGGGATCGCTCGTCGGCCGCCCTGATGGCCTCGACCATCGGCCGCGGGGCCACCTCGTCCACGTCCAGACCTCGGAGGCGGGCCACCTCCTCGGGGCGCCGGAGGGACCGGAGCCCCCTCATGGTGGCGTGGACGATGTTGATGGCGTTGTCCGAGCCCAACGACTTCGACAGGATGTCCTTGATCCCCGCGCACTCGACCACGGCCCGAACCGGTCCGCCGGCGATGACCCCGGTCCCCGGCGCGGCCGGCTTCAGCAGGACCTTCCCGCCTGCGTCCTGGCCAAGGACCTGGTGCGGGATCGTGGTGCCCATCAGTGGAACCTCAACCAGGTTCCGCTTGGCCTCCTCGACCCCCTTCTGGATGGCCGCTGGAACCTCCTTGGCCTTGCCGTACCCGATCCCGACCCGGCCGGCCGCGTCCCCCACTACGACGAGCGCGGTGAAGGAGAACCGGCGGCCGCCCTTGACGACCTTGGCCACACGGTTGATGGCCACCACGCGCTCCTCGTACGGGGTGCGCTGGTCCGCGGTGTCGTATCGCCTCACAGCTGCAGTCCTTCCTGGCGAGCCCCCTCGGCCAGCGACCTGACGCGGCCGTGGTACAGGCGGCCCCCTCGATCGAACACGGCCCGGTCCACGCCGGCCTGCTTGGCCCGCTGAGCGATCAGCTGGCCGACCGTCTTGGCCACGGCGGTCTTGTTCCCCTCGGCCGAGCGCGCCTCGGCCTCCACCGAGGAGGCCGCGGCCAGCGTCCGCCCCGTCCCGTCGTCGACGAGCTGGGCGTAGATGTGCCGGTTCGAACGGTACACGGCCAGGCGGGGAACGTCCGCGGCGCCGCGGATCCGCTTTCGGACCCGGCGGTGCCGGCGAACCCGGGCCAGACGCTTGCGGGCGCTCTGCATCAAACGCGCTCCTCTCGGGCGCTCTGCATCAAACGCGCTCCTCTCGGGCGCTCTGCATCAGGCCACCGCCCCCTTGGCGGCCTTGCCGGCCTTCTTCCGCACGTACTCGCCCTCGTAGCGGATGCCCTTGCCCTTGTACGGCTCGGGCTTCCGAACCTTTCGCACGTTGGCGGCGACCTCGCCGACGAGCTGCTTGTCGATGCCCTTCACCACGATGCGGTTCGGGGCGGGGACCTCGAACTCGATCCCGGCGGGGGGAACCATGGTCACGGGGTGCGAGAAGCCCACCTGGAGCTCCAGGTCCGACTCCTTCAGGGCGGCCCTGTACCCGACGCCCTGGATCTCCAGCCGTTTCTCGTAGCCCTTGGTCACACCCTCCACCATGTTGGCGATCAGCGACCTGGTCAGCCCGTGGAGCGCGCGGTGCTCCCGCTCGTCCGAGGGACGCTCCACCCGGACCTCGCCGTCCTCGACCGTGACCTTCATGTCCCGGTCGACCCGCTGGCTGAGCTCACCGCCCGGCCCCTGGACGGTGACCACGCCGTCACGCACCTCGACGGTCACGCCGTCGGGGATGCCGATGGGCTGCTTTCCGATCCTGCTCACCGTCGACCCCCTACCACACGTGGCACAGGACCTCTCCGCCGACACCTCGGCGGGCGGCCTGCCTGTCGGTCATCAGCCCCTGCGAGGTGGAGAGGATGGCGATCCCCAGCCCGCCGAGCACCCGAGGTAGCCGGTCCTGGCCCGCGTAGACCCGGCGGCCTGGACGCGACACTCGCTTGACGCCGCTGAGGGTCCGCTCCCGATCGGGGCCGTACTTCATCTCGATGACGATGCGGCGCTTCGGCTCCTCGCCCTCGACCCGGTAGCCGGTCACGTAGCCCTCGCGGGCCAGTACCTGGGCGATCTCCTCCTTCAGACGCGAGGCCGGCACCGCCACCTCGTCCTTGTAGGCCAGGTTGGCGTTCCGGATCCGGGTCAGCATGTCGGCGATCGGGTCGGTCATCATCGCTACCACGATGCCTTCGTCACGCCGGGGATCTCGCCCGCGTGGGCCAGCTCTCGGAAACAGATGCGGCACAGGTCGAAGCGGCGGAACACGGCCCTGGCCCGTCCGCACCGGCGGCACCTCGTGTACCGGCGGGCCGAGAACTTGGGCCGCCGGTTCGCCTTGTTGATCAGCGCCTTCTTCGCCATCCGTCCTCTCCTACGCGGCCCCGGCCGCGGCTTCCTCCTGGAGGGGAAGCCCGAGCGCTCGTAGCAGCGCCCGGCCCTCCTCGTCGTTCCGCGCCGTGGTGACGATCGTGATGTCCATGCCACGGACGGCGTCGATCTTGTCGTAGTCGATCTCGGGGAACACCAGCTGCTCGGTGAGCCCGATCGTGTAGTTGCCCCGGCCGTCGAACGCACGGGGGTTCAGCCCCCGGAAGTCGCGGATCCGCGGCAGGGCCGTCGCCAGGAGCCGGTCCAGGAACTCCCACATCCGCGCGCCCCGGAGGGTGACCTTTGCACCGATCGACATCCCCTCTCGGAGCTTGAAGCTGGCGATCGACTTCTTGGCCTTCGTCACCACGGGCTTCTGGCCGGTGATCGTGGCCAGGTCGACCAGGGCGCCGTCGAGGGCCTTGGCGTCGCGAGCGGCCTCGCCCACGCCCGTGTTGACCACGATCTTCTCGAGGCGAGGCACCTGCCATGGGTTCGAGGCGCCGAGCTCCTCCATCAGCCGGGGGAGCAGCTCCTCTCGGTACCGTCGCTCGAGGCGGGGACGCTCGGCCATCAGAGATCGGCTCCGCACTTGCGGCACACTCGGACCTTCTTGCCGTCGTCGTCACGATGGCCGACCCGCGTGGGCTGACCGCAGGTCTTGCACACGACCGCCACGTTTGAGATGTCGACGAACTGCTCGATGTCGATGATGCCGCCCTGCTGACGGCGCTTCGACGGTCGGGCATGCTTCTTGGCCCGGGCCACGCCCTCGACCATGATCCGGCCCTCCCGGGGCAGGACACGCACGACCCGGCCCCGCGCCCCACGGTCCTTGCCGTGGATCACCTGGACCTCGTCGTCCTTCTTGATGCTCACGCCGGGCACGTCAGAGCACCTCCGGCGCCAGCGAGATGATCCTCATGAACCGCTTCTCCCTCAGCTCGCGGGCCACAGGACCGAAGATCCGGGTTCCCCGCGGCTGCCGCTGGTCGTTGATCAGCACCACCGCGTTCTCGTCGAACTTGATGTACGAGCCGTCCGTGCGCCGCTTCTCCTTGGCGGTCCGCACGACCACTGCCCGGACGACGTCGCCCTTCTTGACCTGGGTGCCGGGCAGGGCGTCCTTCACCGTACCGACGATGACGTCGCCGACCCCAGCGTACCGCCTGCCGGAGCCGCCGAGGACCCTGATGCACAGGACCTCCCTGGCGCCGGTATTGTCGGCCACCCGAACCCGAGACTCCTGCTGGATCACTTGGCGCGCTCCAGGATCTCCACGAGCCGCCACCGCTTCGTGGCCGACAGCGGTCGGGTCTCCATCAGGCGCACCAGATCGCCGACCTTGGCCTCGTTGGCCTCGTCGTGGGCCTGAAGCTTGGCGGTCCGGCGAACGCTCTTGCCGTACATCGGGTGGCGGGTCCGCCGCTCGACCTTGACGACCACGGTCTTGTCCATGGCGTCGGAGACGACGACGCCGGTCCGGAGCTTCCGCTCCCCTCGCGGCTTCGTCACGAGGCCGCCCCCTCCTCCGCGGCCAGCCGGCGCTGGGTGAGCTCGGTCATGATCCGGGCGATGTCATGGCGGACGGCCTTGATCATCATGGGGTTGTCGAGCTGGCCGGTGGCCAGCTGGAAGCGCAGGTTGAACAGCTCCTCCTTCGAGGCGTCGAGGCGGGCTGCCAGATCCTCGTCGGACAGGTCACGGAACTCGGCCGGTCGCGTCAATGCACGCCTCCCAACCGAGTGACGAACTTCGACTTGATCGGGAGCTTGTGGGCGGCGCGCTTGATGGCCTCGCGGGCCACGGTCTCCGAGACCCCGGACAGCTCGAACATGACCCGTCCGGGCTTCACCACCGCCACCCAGAATTCGGGGTTCCCCTTACCCGAGCCCATGCGGGTCTCGGCCGGCTTCTTCGTCACCGGCTTGTCCGGAAAGATGTTGATCCACACCTTCCCGCCGCGGCGGATGTGCCGCGTCATGGCCACCCGCGCCGCCTCGATCTGCCGGTTGCTGATCCACCCAGGCTCCATGGCCACCAGGCCGTAGTCGCCGAAGTGCACGTCGGTGCCCCCCTTGGCCTTGCCACGCATCCGGCCCCGCTGCTGCTTCCGATGCTTCACCTTCTTCGGCTGCAGCATCACGCCTCACCCTCGGTCTTCTCGGCGTCCCCATCGGCCACCGAGCCCTCGGCGTCCCCTTCGGCAACGAGAGGTGTTGCCTCCGGTGACGCCTCGGGCTCCGCGGGCGGTTCGGTCGAGCCCGAGTCGTCCGCGGAGGGGACCCCTCCTGTTCCCGAAGAGGGTCCCGAGGGCTCAGCAGCGTCGCCGGTTGGCTCTGTGGGTTCCTCGGACATCTTCTCGCTTGGGGCCGGGGCGTCATCCTCGGCGGTGCCGCGGGGGGCGGCGGAGGCCTCCCGCTCCTCGCGGTCCGGCGCGGACACCTCGGCGAGCTCTTTCGTGTCCGTGATCAACGCGCCGGTGGAGGCGCCGGTCGGGCCCTGGACCGGATATCCGGCCATGGCCCGCGCCCGGGCCCGCTCGGTCTCAACCTCTTCCGAGGGGATCTCGTCGCCCTGGTAGACCCACACCTTCACGCCGATCCGGCCGAAGGTCGTCTTGGCCTCGGCGAAGCCGTAGTCGATCTTCGCCCGGAGCGTGTGCAGCGGCACGCGGCCCTCGCGGTACCACTCGCGGCGGGACATCTCGATGCCGCCGAGGCGGCCCGAGCACTGAACCCGGACGCCGAGAGCCCCGGCCCGCATGGCCGTCTGCACGGCGCGGCGCATGGCACGGCGGAACGAGACCCGCCCCTGGAGCTGCTCGGCCACGCCCTGCGCCAACAGCTGGGCGTCGGTCTCCGGACGCGACTCGGTGGCGGCCTGGTTCATGTCCTCAACCTTGACGTCGACCCGCTTGGCCGTCATCCGCTCGAGATCCTTGCGAACCCGGTCGACCTCGGCCCCCTTGCGACCGATCACGATGCCGGGCCGGGCCGTGCGGATATAGACCTGGACCTGGTCGCCCTTGCGCTCGATGTCGATGCCCGAGATGCCGGCGCGAGACAGGTGGAGCCGGATGTAGTCCCGGACGGCGATGTCCTCGTGGAGCGCGGTCCGGTAGTCCTCCTTGCCGGCGTACCACCGAGACTTCCACGGGTAGATCACCCCGAGGCGGAAGCCGTAGGGATTAACCTTCTGCCCCAACCGGCGTCACCTCCCCCACCGACTCGACCACCACGGTGATGTGGCTGGTCCGCTTGCGGACGCGAGTGGCTCGACCGAGCGCGCGGGGGCGCCAGCGTTGGAGCGTGGGCCCCTCGTCCACGGAGGCCCGGGCCACGAACAGGTTGTCAGCGACCACGCCGGGGTTCTGCTCGGCGTTGGCGATGGCCGAGTCGAGCACCTTGCGGACCGGCACCGAGGCGCCGAGGTTCGAGAACTCCAGGATGCGCCGAGCCTCCCGAGCCGGACGGTTCCGGATCAGGTCGATGACCCGCCGCGCCTTGCGCGGCGAGACCCTGACGAATCGTGCCTTCGCTCGTGCCTCCATCGCTCCCTACTTCAGAGTCGTGCTGCGCTCGGTGTGATACCCGTGCGTGCGGAACACTCGTGTCGGTGCGAACTCGCCGAGCTTGTGCCCCACCATGGACTCGGTGATGAACACCGGGACGTGCTTGCGCCCGTCGTGCACCGCGATCGTGTGCCCCACCATCTCCGGGATGATGGTGGAACGACGCGACCACGTGCGGATCACCCGCTTGGCGCCGCGCTTGTTCATGTCGTCGACCTTCTTCAGCAGGTGGTCGTCGACGAACGGTCCCTTCTTCACCGACCTCGGCATCTACGACCGTCCCTTCTTCCTCCGTCGCCGGACGATGTACCGGTCCGACGGCTTGCCCTTCTTCCTGGTCCGGCCCTCCGGCTTCCCCCACGGCGAGGTGGGGTGCCGGCCGCCCGATGACTTGCCCTCGCCGCCACCGAGGGGGTGGTCCACCGGGTTCATGGCGACGCCTCGGACCGACGGCCGTACTCCCTTCCAACGGGTCCGCCCGGCCTTGCCCTTGGCGACCAGCTCGTGTTCGGGATTCCCTACCGTGCCGATCGAGGCCCGGCAGGCCAGCTCGACCAGCCGCATCTCGCCGGACGGCAGCCTGAGTTGGGCGAACCGACCCTCCTTGGCCACGATCTGCACCGAGGAGCCGGCGGACCTGGCCATCTTGGCGCCCTGTCCCGGCCGGAGCTCGACCGCGTGCACCACGGTGCCCACGGGGATGTTGGTCAGCGGCAGGGCGTTGCCGGGCCGGATGTCCACCCCGGGGCCGGACATCAGCCGGTCCCCCTGGCGGAGTCCCTGCGGCGCAAGGATATAGCGCTTCTCGCCGTCCGCGTAGTGCAGCAGGGCGATCCGGGCGCTGCGGTTCGGGTCGTACTCGATATGGGCCACCTTCGCCGGCACTCGGTCCTTGTCCCGGCGGAAGTCGATCACCCGGTACCGCCGCTTGTGTCCGCCGCCGCGGTGACGCGTGGTGATGCGGCCGTGCGCGTTCCGGCCGGCCTTCTTGGTCTGCTTCCTGACCAGACCGCGTTCGGGCCGGTCCCTGGTGATCTCGGTGAAATCCGAGGCCGAGGACCCGCGCCGTCCCGGCGTCGTTGGCTTGTATTTCCTCAGCGCCATCTCATCCCTACTTCTGCTCGAAGATCTCGATCGAGTCGCCCTCGGCCAGCGTGACCACGGCCAGCTTCTGGTCCGGGCGCTTGCCCTTCGTGTACCGGTACCGCTTTTCCTTGCCCTTGCGGTTCATCGTGTTCACCGTCACCACACGGACGTTCCAGATGGCCTGCACGGCCTCCTTGATCTCGGTCTTGTTCGACTTCGGGTCCACCAGGAACATGTACCGGTTCAGCTCGAGGCCGGCGTACGACTTCTCCGAAACCATCGGCCGGATGATCACGTCGCGGGGGCTCCTCACGACGTCACCGCCTCGAGGGCGTCCTTGGTGAACAGCACCCAGTCCGCGTACAGCACCTCGTGCGTGCCGAGGTTTCCCGGATAGCACATCCGCACGTTCGGCAGGTTCCGGAACGACTTCTCGACGAGTGGATCCGGGCCGGGGAGCACCACGAGGATCTGTCCGCCCAGCTCCAGCGCGTCGAGGACGTCCAGCGCCGCCTTCGTGCTGGGCTCGTCGAACGCGAGGCCGTCCACCACCCGGAGGCGCTCCTCGCGAGCGGCCGTGGTCAGAGCCGAGCGGAGCGCCAGCCGCTTCATCTTCTTGGGCACCCGAACGGAGTGGTCGCGCGGCTTGGGGCCGTGCGCGATGCCGCCGCCGACCCAGATCGGCGAGCGGATCGAGCCGTGCCGGGCCCGGCCGGTGCCCTTCTGCCGCCACGGCTTGCGGCCGCCCCCGGAGACTTCGGACCTGGTCTTCGTCGAATGCGTCCCGGCGCGCTGGGCGGCCAGACCCGCCGTGACGACCTGGTGCATGGCCGGCACGCTCACGGCGACGTCGAAGACGGCCGGGTCGAGGTCGACCTCACCGACCTTCTTCCCGGCGGCGTCCAGGACCTGGACCGATGCCATCAGGCGCTCACCTTCCCGTTGCCGGACTTCACGCTGGAGCGGACCATCACCAGTCCGCCGACCGGGCCCGGCACCGCGCCCTTGAGCAGGAGGAGGCCGCGCTCGGCGTCGGCCTCCACCACCTCGAGGTTCAGCACCGTGACCCGGACGTTGCCCATCTGGCCGGCCATCCTGGTCCCGCGGAACACCCGGGAGGGGGTGGCGCACGCGCCGATGGCCCCCGGGCTCCGGTGCTTGCGCTCGGTCCCGTGGGAGGCGGGGAGACCGCCGAAGCCATGTCGTTTCATCGTGCCGGCGAAACCCTTGCCGCGCGACACGCCGACCACGTCGGCCCGCTCGCCCGGCTCGAAGATCGCCGCGGTGATCTCCTGCCCCGGCTCGAAGGTCTCGTCGGTGCGGAGCTCCACCAGGTGGCGGGCAGGCTCGTCGATCCCGGCCCTGGCGAAGTGGCCAGTGGTGGGCTTGCCTGCCCGTTTCCGCGAGCCGTACGACAGCTGGACCGCAGCGTAGCCGTCGCGCTCGAGCGTCTTGACCTGGACCACCCGGCACGGCCCGGCCTTGATCACGGTGACGGGCAAGGCCCGTCCCTCATCCGTGAAGACCTGGGTCATGCCCAGCTTCTCCCCGAGTATGCCCTTGGTTCCCATCTCGGCCTCTTCGCTCCTACGCCCCGTCCTCGTCGCTGGTCGCTCGCTCCGCTCGCGCCCGCTCCATCACAGCTTGATCTCGATGTCGACGCCGGCGGCCAGGTTCAGCCGCTGCAGCTCCTGCACGGTCTTCGAGGTGGCCTCGTGGATGTCGATCAGCCGCTTGTGGG
>OCZV010000666.1_pt1 | contig 12381 bp, 8 predicted proteins | sample 1539051 | NCBI WGS metagenome assembly OCZV01 (sample SAMEA3113581, study PRJEB22503) | soil metagenome
TATCGCACCAGCGCTAAGGAGGCCAACGAAGTTCTGAGTGCCGTCAAATCCCACGGCGTCCGCGGCTTGGCGCTTCAGTCCGACGTCTCGGCCGCCGACGCCGCAGTCGCGTTGGTCGAGCGCGTGAATCACGAATGGGGCCGCGTCGACGCACTGATTAACGGCGCCGGTCCCTATCATCGGGTGTCTCTGTTGGACGAAACCCACGAAGGTTGGCACTCGATGTTCGACAACAATCTGCACCCGGTTTTTTACCTCAGCCAGGCGGTAATTCCCCTAATGAAAGAGCGCAAATGGGGACGGATCGTCTGTTTCAGCATGGCCAACGCCGAACAATTGATCGCGCAACCTCAGCTCACGGCTCACTACATCACAAAAGTGGGCTTGCTCGTGCTGGCGCGTTCGCTGGCTCGCCTGGTGGCGGCCCATGGCATCACGGTGAACGCCATTTCTCCCGGCTTCATCGATTCCGGCAGCGCGCCCAGAGAAGAGCTTGAGGCGGCCGCGAAGCGAATCCCCGCGGGGTATGTCGGCAGCGTGGAGGACGCCGCTTCGGCGGTTCGTTTTTTATTGTCGGACAAAGCCCGCTACGTCAACGGCGCAAATATCCAACTGAGCGGTGGTTGGGGAGTGTAGACAAACAGAAGAATGATGAAGAACGGGCTTTCATCCACCGTAATAGCTGTTTAGAATAGGCAATAATGGCGACACAGAAGGATCAAGAACGCGCCATGGCGCTCATCCAGCAGGCGATGAATCATCAGATGGCTGAGGAACTGGGTGAAGCGATTCGCCTGTACAAAGAATCCATCGCGCTCTGCCCGACAGCGGACGCCCACACGTATCTGGGCTGGGCCTACAGCTTTCAGGGACGCATCGACGAAGCCATCGCTCAGTGCGAGATCGCCATTCAACTCGACCCTGAATTCGGCAATCCGTACAATGATATCGGCGTCTACTTGATGCAGCAGCAGAAGCTGGACGAAGCGGTTCCGTGGCTGGAGAAAGCCAAACAAGCCAAGCGTTACGAGCCCCGCCACTTCCCATATCTAAACCTCGGCCGGGTTTATGCGGCCAAAGGCATGCTGCAAAAGGCTCTCGAAGAATTTCGCGGCGCGCTAAAACTCAATCCAGGCGATGCGGATTTAGCACAAATTATCGAACAACTGGAAACCAAGTTGCAATGAACTTTCGGCGCAAGGTTGTGAAATTTCGGCTACAACTCAAGAGAGCGATCGACTGAGCGCCTCTCTGACAGCCGAGTCGAAAATCGCAACTCCGGTATCTACGTGTTCGCGTGTCACGATCAGCGGCGGACAGAAGCGGATCGTAGCCTCGCCGCAACCCAACAATAGCAAGCCTTTCTCAAAACACTTTTGCACGACCTCATCTCTACGTTTCGCATCAGGCGCGCCATCGGCTGCCGGTTGCACAAACTCGACGCCGATCATCAGGCCGAGGCCGCGAACAGCGCCGATCTCAGGATAGCCCGTCTGTACGTGCGCAAGCCGCTCTTTAAGATAATTGCCAATTTCCGCAGCGTCCGCTACCAGACCCTCTTCCAAGAGCTGAATCGTCGCCAGCGCCGCGGCACAGGCCACCGGGTTGCCGCCAAAAGTCGAACCGTGCGTTCCCCGGGTCCAAGTGCTGATGTCGCTGCGGGCAATCATGGCGCCGAGGGGCAAGCCGCTGGCAATTCCCTTGGCGACGCAGAGAATGTCCGGCTCGATTCCCCAATGTTCGCAGGCAAACATTTTCCCGGTGCGGCCAAAACCGGACTGAATCTCATCCAAGATCAGAAGAATGCCGTGACGGCGACAGAGATCCTGCAATCGAGGCAGGAATCCCGGGGCCGGCACGATGTACCCTCCTTCACCTTGGATCGGCTCAACAAAAATGGCCGCCACTTCGTCGGGCAGGACTTCGCGGCGGAAGAGAACTTTTTCCAAGTCATCAAGGCGCTCGGACCTCGGGGAACGGCCATCCACGTTGTGCGCAGCGTGACCGTCAAACCCGTAAGGAACATGATGGATAGCCGGCAGAAGAGGCCCGAAGTGAGCCCGGTGCGAGGAACGGCTCGTAGTCAGCGAAAGGGAGCCGAGGGTGCGGCCGTGGAACGCGCCTTCGAACGCGATGATGTGTTGGCGCCTGGTGCTGTATCGGGCGAGCTTGATGGCGGCTTCGATGGCTTCGGTGCCGGAGTTGGTTAGGAAAACCTTTTTGGGGGACGAACCTGGCGCCAGCCGGCTGAGTCTTTCCACCAGTTCGACCATCGGTTCATAGTAAAAGTCGCTGCCGCAGATGTGCAGGAACTTTCGCGCCTGTTCTTCGATGGCTTTGACCACCCTGGGGTGCGAGTGTCCGGTACTGGTCACGGCAATGCCGGCCATGAAATCGAGAAAGAGATTGCCGTCTACGTCTTCGATGACCATGCCATGGCCCCGTTTTACAACCAGGGGATAAATGCGGCCATACGCAGGGGCGGTGTAGCGATGATCCCTTTCGAGGATCTCTTTGGCTTTCGGTCCCGGGGGTTTGATCTTGATGTTCGGAATCTTCATCGTTGTTCTAGTATCTCAATCTGATCTCTGGCTCCCCCGCAAACCTCAAGGTAGAGCTAGCGCCTATTCTGCATTGTCAATTTGTGCCTTTTGCAATTTGCCGGAGTAGTCGACGTAAATCGATTTCCATTCGCTAAAGATATCGTACACGGTCGTGCCGGCCTCACGATGGCCATTGCCGGTGTCTTTCACGCCACCGAAGGGAAGATGGACCTCGGCGCCAATCGTAGGACCGTTGACGTAAGTGATCCCTGCTTCGATATCTCTCATGGCGCGAAAGGCTCGTGCGACATCGTTCGTATAGATGGAACTGGAGAGGCCGTAGGCGCTGCTATTGAGAACTTCGATGGCCTCTTCAAGACTCTTCACTTCGATGATGGACAATACCGGGCCGAAGATTTCTTCCTGAGCAATGCGCATCGACGGCGTTACCTGATCGAAGATGGTTGGACGATAAAAGTAGCCATCGATCCAGTTCCCTTCTTCAAAAATGTTACCGCCGACCAGCAGTCGCCCGCCCTCTTGTTTTCCGATTTGTACATAACCATGCACTTTTTCCCGCGCCGCCTGATGGATCAGCGGCCCCATCTCAACGCTTTCGTCGAGACCATCACCGATCTTGATCTTATCGGCTCGGCCCACCAATAGGTCAGTCACTTTCTGTTTGACCTCTCTATGAACAATGAGTCGGCTCGTGGCCGTGCAGCGTTGGCCCGTGGTGCCAAAAGCGCCCCACAGAGCGCCTTCGGCCGCGAGACTGAGGTCCGCGTCTTCCATGACGATTTGGGCGTTTTTTCCGCCGAGTTCCAGCGACACCCGTTTGAGATTCTGACCGCAGGCGGAGGCAATCTCCCGTCCAACGGCGACAGAGCCTGTAAAGGAAACCAATTTAACGTCACGATGGCGCACCAGAGCCGCCCCGACTTCTTCGCCGCGACCATGGACCAAGTTCACCACTCCCGGCGGCACACCCGCCTCCTCGAGAGTCTCGAACAACTTGACCGCCGTATGCGGCGAATCCTCCGCCGGCTTGAGGACCACCGTGTCGCCGCAGAGGAGAGCGGGAAACAGTTTCCAGGTCGGGATCGCCATTGGAAAATTCCATGGCGTGATCAGAGCGCATACACCGACGGGCGTACGCACCGACATGGCAAACTTGTCGGGAAGTTCCGATGGAGTCGTTTCGCCGAACAGCCGCCGTCCTTCCCCAGCGGCATAGAACGCCGTGTCGATTCCTTCCTGCACGTCGCCGCGCGTTTCTTTGAGAATCTTTCCCATCTCCCGCGTCATGATACGCGCGATCTCCTCTTTATGCTGACGCAAAAGCTCGCCGACGCGATAGAGGATTTCCCCGCGTTTGGGGGCCGGGACAAGGCGCCATTTGGGAAAGGCGCGGTTAGCCGCGGTGACGGCGTCATCGACGTCCTGCGGCCCTGAAGCGGGAAATAGTCCAATCACATCGTCGCGTTTGGCTGGATTACGGTTTTCGAAAGTCTTGCGTGACTTCGCCTCGACCCATTGTCCGCCGATGTAGTTCTTAAACAGATCGGCCATAAAAAACCTCCCCTAGTGCTCAAGCAAGGCGCTTGGATGATTCGGCAATTCGGACTTAACTGCCCCGACCTGAACGGCATTGTAGTCGGCCCAGGCGCCCAACACAACGCCATTGCTCTTGCGACGGGCGCAATGACCCTTTGGACGGGAATTCTCGTTGATTTTTGACGACCAATTCGGTAGCTTCTGGCAACTCCGTGATGAAATGAAACAACTCATCTTCGAGTTAGAAGAAAATCCAAGCGACGACAGGAGAACAGAAAGTATGTACAAGCTATGGTTTTCACTCATGGTACTGATCACGATGTTGCTGTCCGGCAGACCCGCATTCACACAGGATTTTTATAAAGGAAAGACGATTCGAATCGTCGTAGGTTTCTCTGCCGGTGGAGGATTCGACACCTATGCTCGCGCGATCTCCCGCCATATGCATAAGCATATTCCCGGTAACCCCAATGTCATTGTAGAGAACATGACCGGCGCAGGGAGCCTCATTGCAGCCAACAACGTCTATAAAATAGCCAAGCCCGATGGTTTGACTATGGGCCATTTCATCGGCGGCCTATTCATGCAACAGCTCCAGGGGCGCGCGGGAGTTGAATTTGACGCCCGCAAGTTCGAATACGTCGGGAGCCCGGTCCCTGACAAACCCGTTTGCGCGCTCACAAAGGCCAGCGGGATCACCAGTGCTGAAAAATGGTTTGCCTCAAAAACGCCGGTGAAACTGGGCGGCACCGCGCCGGGGTCGAACACCGACGACATCCCCAAAATACTGAGAGCTGCTCTCGGCCTGCCCGTTCAGCTCGTCACCGGTTACAAAGGCACCTCAGACATTCGGTTGGCGGCTGAAGGCGGCGAGCTTGCCGGCGGCTGTTGGGGCTGGGGTTCGATCAGGGCAACGTGGCGCAAGGGGATTGAATCCGGCGATGCGGTGGTGGTCTTGCAGACATTGCCAGAGTCCCATTCGGAACTGCCGAAAGTTCCTTTGGCAATCAACTACGCGGAGACCGAAGAGGCGCGGCAGCTTATCCAGGCGGGCATCCACGACGTGAGCGCGGTCATCCGTCCCTATGTCCTGCCGCCCGGAACTCCCAAGGACAGGGTCCAAATCATTCGCAAAGGATTTATGGATACCATGAAGGACCGCGAGTTCTTGGCAGACGCCGAAAAGTCGAAACTCGATATAGAACCCATGAGCGGGGAAGAGCTGGAGAAAACTGTTCTCGGGCTGTTTAAGCTGAGCCCCTCCCTGATAGGCAAGTTAAAGGAGGCTCTCGAAGCAAAATAGCACGGGGATGACCGGGAGAGTAAGGAGCGCCCCATGTTTGACATGTTTAATGCGGTTGTCTCAGGCTTCTACCAGGTCTTAAACCCGTCGACCTTCAGCCTGATGCTTATCGGCATTGCCGTGGGTTTCTGGGTAGGCATTCTCCCCGGGCTCGGAGGTCCCACGACCCTGGCTCTGATGCTTCCCTTCATCTTCAAGATGTCCCCGGTCGAGGCCTTTGCGTTTCTTCTCGGAATGTCAGCCGTCACTGCAACGACGGGGGACATCACCTCTGTCCTCTTCGGCGTTCCGGGTGAGCCCACCACCGCCTCGACCATCGTGGATGGTCATCCGATGGCTAAAAAGGGAGAGGCCGGCCGTGCCTTAGGGGCGGTGCTGATGAGCTCTTTGGTGGGAGCTATTTTCGGGGCCTTCTTCCTCGCGGTGTCTATTCCCGTAGTTCGTCCGTTAGTTCTTACATTTGGCTCTCCGGAATTTTTCATGATCGGCCTGCTCGGAGTAACCTTCGTCGTCTCACTGAGCGGCGGGAACCTGCTTAAGGGCCTCATCGCTGGGGGGATCGGTTTCTGTTTAGCCATGATAGGCCTGGATCCCATATCGGGGATACAGCGCTATACCTTCGGCCAGCTTTTTCTCTGGGACGGAATCGGTCTGGTGCCGGTAACCGTGGGGCTGTTTGCCATTCCGGAGGTCATCGATCTGGCAGTCCAAGGCGGAGCCATTTCCAAAGAGAAGGTGGGCAAACTGGGTGGCGTCCTGGAAGGAGTGAAGGATACGTTTCGCCACTGGTGGCTCGTTGTCCGCTGCAGCGCCTTAGGTGCCTACGTCGGTATTATGCCCGGGATGGGCGGGGGCGTCGGCCAGTGGATCGCCTATGCCCACGCGGTGCAGAGCTCGCCGAACAAAGAGCGCTTCGGCAAGGGTGCTGTGGAGGGAGTTTTAGGGCCGGGAGCGGCCAACAACTCCACTCTGGGAGGCGCATTCATCCCTACGATTGCCTTTGGCGTTCCCGGAAGTGTCGTCATGGCAATTCTCTTGGGGGCCTTCATCATCCAGGGGATTGTACCCGGACCCGATATGCTCCTTCCCCCGCCTAAAGGAAAACTCGACCTCACGTTTTCGTTTGTCTGGATCATCGTCCTGTCTAATCTTATTACCGTGGGAATCTGTTTTCTGTTTTTGAACCAACTAGCCAAGATTACTCAAGTCCGCGGCAGCTTGATCATTCCGTTCATCATCCTGCTCATCTATTTAGGGGGTTTCGCCGAGAAGAACGCGTTTCAAGACATGTTGGTGGTATTAGCCTTCGGCGCGCTCGGGTGGGTGTTGGTGAAGCTGGATTGGCAAAGACCGCCGCTGCTTTTAGGTCTTGTGCTCGGCCCGCTCATGGAAAACCGGCTCTTCCTCTCCACCGATAACTACGGCTTAGCGTGGCTCCGGCGGCCGGGGGTTGTGATCATCTTTCTACTGATCTTGATCGGTATTTTCTATCCCATCATTAAAGAGCGATGGGGCAAAAAAGAAAAAACCCGCATCGAAGCTTTGCCAGCGTCCGAACCCGAAATCGTGGTCGAAAAGGGACCGGAGAGGTTTTGGGATATTGTTTTTACCTCCTTTATTGTCGTTGTCCTCGCCCTCGCTCTTTGGCAGAGCAAGGATTTTGGAATTCGAGCTGGGCTTTTTCCGTGGTCCATTGGGATTCCGGTGCTGACGCTGGCCATCGTTCAGTTAATTCTGGAGTTAGCGGGGAAAACAACGAGAACAGTAGGCTTCGCGGACGACGCAGACGTGCCCAAAGCCGTGGTTTATAGCCGAACCACCAGCGTCATCGGTTGGATGTTTGGCTTTCTTATAGCGATATGGCTACTCGGTTTTCTCTATGCCGTACCGATAACGACGCTTTTGTACCTCAAAACGGCGGGTCGAGAAAAGTGGCCAATTACGATCCTCCTAACCTTACTTTGTTGGGGTGTCTTCTACGGCTTGTTCGACTATAGCCTGAACATCCCATTCCCCGAGGGGTGGCTGTTTAGCTGGTTCCAATGAGTTAGCGGCAACCCTTTTTTTTCGACTGCAGCGCGCGCCATACTTTTTCCGGCGTCAGCGGCAGGTCGTAGAGACGCGCGCCCGTCGCCCGATAGACGGCGTTGCCGATCGCCGGTGCCACGGGCAATAATCCACCCTCGCCTGTCCCTTTGGCGCCGAAGGGACCTGGGCCATTGCCATTTTCTACCAGAATAGTCTCGAAATTCTCCGGCACATGAGCGAACGTAGGAACGCGGTAATCGATGAGATTAGGATTGAGAAGCTGCCCGTCTTTGTAGATCATCTCTTCCAACAGGCTGTGTCCAATAGCGTTGATCACGCCGCCTTCGTCTTGTCCCTCGCACATGACAGGATGGATCGCCCTTCCCACATCGGCCAAAGAAACGTATTTCAGCAGTTTGATCTCGCCGCTCCCTTTATCGACCTCCACCTCGGCCCCGCCCCAGCTAATTTCCCAGAACGTGGTCGGAGAGCCAAGGGCCGCTGTCTTGCTCTTGATGTCTTGATAGGCGCCCCGCCCGACGATTTCACCGGCTTTCGATAAAAAGACCTTTTGCATAACCGACTCGAAAGCAAGGCGTTGACCTCTGACGCCATGAACATGCCCGTCTTTCAGTGTCAATCGATCCGGTTGCGTTTTGAGCATTCTGGCCGCGTGCCGCAACAGCTGGCGCTTCAAATCCTTCGCCGCCTTCTGTACGGAAAGCCCCATGACGACGGTCGAGCTGCTGGCGTTCGTGTTAACGTCATAGGGAGTCACATCGGTATCCAACTGAGCTACGGCGATGCGCTCCAAAGGGACAGCCAATTCCTCGGCAACGATCTGAGTTAACGCGGTGCGGGCACCTTGGCCAAGCTCAACGGTGCCGGTCAGCAAAACGATGCTGCCGTCAGCGTTCATTTTTACCGCCGCCGAGGCGACCTTGTAGGTGCCGCCACCATCTTTCATGCAGCAGGCAAGCCCTTTGCCACGGTTGGGTTTAGTGCTCCTTTTTCCCCAGCCAATTCCCTTTGCGGCACGGAGCAAACCTTCTTTGAGATCGCAATCGACCGGCGTGTCGCCAGGAGTATACAGTTCCCCCTTCTTGAGCAAATTCTTCAGGCGGAACTCGAGCGGATCAAGCCCCAATTTCTCCGCGATGATGTCCATCTGGGATTCATAGGCCCAGGTCACTTGCAGCGTCCCGAACCCGCGGTACGCCCCTGCGGGGACAGTATTCGTGTAGACCGTATAAGCGTCGGTTTTTACGTGCGGGATGCGGTACGGTCCGAAACAGCGGTAGCCGGCTTTTTGCGTGACGCGCGGTCCAGCATCGGCATACGCGCCGGTTTCCATATGGATGAGGCATTGACGGGCCACGAGTCTCCCGTCTCCTGTGACTCCGGTCTTGATCTGAAAACGCGCGGGATGGCGCGTGACCGTTTTAAAGCTTTCTTCAATCGTGTGTACGAGCCGCACCGGCCGCTTTGCCTTCCAAGATAAAGCTGCGGTTAGCGGCTCCGTCTTCACCGCGAGCTTTCCGCCATAGGCGCCGCCGAGATAAAGCACGATGATGCGGATCTTATTGAGCGGAAGCCGGAAGATATCGGCCAGATGTTCGCGCAGCGTGAATGGCTCCTGAGTCCCGGCCCAAAGGGTCATGTGATCCCCCTCGACATGAGCGACGGTCGCATGGGGCTCCATCGAAAAATGCTGCACTCGAGGAAAATTAAACGTGTCCTCAAAAACGTAATCCGCCTCTTGAAAACCCCTCTCAACGTTACCTTTGGCGTAGCTGAAACGATAACACAGATTAGTTCCGGCAAACTCCTTGGGAATTTCATAATGCTGGCCCATCATCTCTCCGCCGCTCGACGAGGTGTCGTGAACGAGGGGCGCGCTCGGTGCCAGCGCTTCAGCGATGGAGGTCACCGCCGGCCGCTCTTCATAGTCGACCTCGATCAGATTTACGGCTTCTTCCGCCGTCGCCTCGTCTAACGCCGCAACAGCCGCTACCGGATCCCCGGCGTAGCGAACCTTGTCAACGGCCACGATGGTCTGGTCTTTATAGGCCGCGCCGAACATCCCGAGCCGCCGCTGGTCCTCTCGGCTGACGACAGCATAAACTCCGGGTAACTTTTCCGCCTTACGGCAGTCTACGCGTGCTAATCTAGCATGGGGATAGGGGCTGCGAAGAATTTTGGCATGAGCCATTCGCGGCAGCTCGATATCCACGGTATACAGAGCTTTGCCTGTGACTTTTTCTTCACCATCGATTCGCGGTTTGGCTTTGCCAATGACATTGAGTCGCTGTCCTTTCTTCATCCCTTAACCTCGGTTGCCGTAATTCTTGTTGACCCACTCTATCGCTTGCTCGCGGCTCGAAAGCTCTCCGCCGAGTTGTGCTTCTTCCAATTGTTTGAGAATTTCGTGGAAAATTGGACCGGGGCTAAAGCCCATCGCAATCAAATCCTTACCGCGGAGAAGCGGCGTCGGATGAATCTCTTCACTTTTCAGTTCGGTCAGCTTTTGCTTGCAAAACTGGTAATACTGGAGATCGCCATTGGCAGACAATGCGTCAATGCGAGTGAGCTCCAAGAGTTCGTCGATCCCTTCCTCACCGAGAAACCGCTTTAACGTGCTAACCCGCATGTTGGGCGCCTGGAGGTGCCGCAAGTGGTTCCGGACCAGGTACGCCACCCTCTCCCGAGTCGCCCGGGTCCTCTTGAGCCGCCTCAATATCTCTTCGGCCATTTCGGCGCCCCGCTCCATGTGGCCGTAAAAAGTGAGGCGGCCGTCCTCCCGCCGGATACAAGCCGGCTTCCCAACGTCGTGCAGAAGGCAACCATAGGCCAAAGTCTCCGTAGGTGAATCCAAATAGCTGAGCGTTAGCATCGTATGAATGAAAACATCGCCTTCCGGATGGTGATCCGGACTTTGCTCAACACCTTTCATCGCCTCGATTTCCGGCAGGAGCACTTTCAGCAAACCCGCTTCATCCAGCAGTTCGAACCCTTTCCTCGCTCCGCCTTCCGTCAGGATCCGTGTGACCTCATCACCGATCCGTTCCCAAGAAACCACGGTGATGGTCGGAGCCAATTCACGAATCGCCGCAAAAGTGTCGTCTTCGACAGAAAAATCCAAACTTGCCGCAAAGCGAATCGCCCGCACCATGCGCAATCGGTCCTCTTCAAATCGCTCGCGCGGCTTGCCGATGGCGCGAATGCGCTTGTCTTTCAGATCTTTTCTGCCATCGACCCAATCGATGACCTGGTCCTGCAGCGGATCGTAGACCATTCCGTTAATGGTAAAATCACGCCGACCGATGTCTTCTCGCAAGCTCCCGTACCGCACATGGCTCGGACGCCGGCCGTCGAGGTAAGGTCCGTCATGGCGGAAGGTGGCTACTTCAAACGGCTGGCCTTCGACCAAGACCAACATGACACCGAATTGGGCGCCGACAGGAATGGTTTGAGGAAAAATCTTCGCAATCTCGTCGGGGTGCGCATTCGTCGTGATATCGTAGTCTTGAGGTGGCTTTTTAAGGAGCGTGTCACGCACGCATCCGCCTGCGAAATAACTCTCGTAACCATGTTCACGTAGGCGCTTGACAATCGCCACTGCTTTCTCCACGGCTGACACGAATCCCTCTCCCTGACCTTATTGTATTCGGGAAAAGTTGCGACTGAAAGAGTGACTCGAGATCGGATTATGAGGAGGGAGAGCCGTTGCTCTGAGGAATAAATTCGCGCAATTTTCCTTGGAGTTCCTGAAACGTAAACGGCTTCACAATGTAACCGTTGCAACCGGCTTCGAGACAAGTCTTCAGATCGGAATCGCGGAAGAGCGCCGTCGCTGCGACAATCGGAATACTTTTCGTCTCTGGATTCGCACGGAGTTCCCGCGCCGCTTCCCAACCATCCATTCCCGGCATCATAATGTCCATCAGTACCAAATCGGGTTTTTCCGCGACGGCCTTCTCGACGCCTTCCTTACCGTGCTTTGCCGGTATCGGCATAAAGCCCATCAGCTCTACCTGCCACGTAAGCAGCTCGCGCATATCGGCGTGATCTTCAACAATCAGAACTTTCTTCATCAGGTCTGCCACACTCTCAGAGGATCCAATGCAGAAACTATGCCGCAGCGATCGCGTGACTGTCAAGCACAGCCGCCATTTTTTTGGCTCCATAGGCGGCACGGAATTGGAGAAATTGACAAGATTCGTAATCCAAGAGCAAAGATGTGCCACCCCTGGCTGAAAATCGCTTTCAGCTGCAAGGGCTAAGGGCTCACCTTTCGCCCATTTTTCTCTGATTTCCGACAACCACCGTGATGAGTTTATCGGGATGCAAATACTCCTTCGCAACCCGTTGGACGTCCTCACGGGTCACGCGGCGAACGAAATCGGCATAACGGTCTGGATAATCCAAACCGAGCTGGAAGAATTCTACCTGCGCGAGGAAATTCGCCACCTTGCGATTGGTATCAAACCGGAGAGGAAAACTCCCCGTTAAATAGTCTTTGGCATCGCTCAGTTCCTGCTCACTGATCGGCTCCTCCCGTAGGCGGCGAATTTCCTGCCGCGCAATGCGGATGGCCTCCTCCGCTGTCTCGTTTCTTGTCTGCATGACGAACGCAAAAGTACCGTGGCTTTTCTCCGCGCTAAAATAACTATAAACGGAATAAGCGAGCCCGCTTTGATTGCGGATGGAATCCATTGCCCGCGAAGAAAACCCGCCGCCACCCAGGATATAATTCATAACTTGAATGGCGTAGTAGTCCGGGTGATTCCTCGCAACACCCTCATGCCCCATTATGATGTTCGCCTGGGTGAGATCCTTATTCACCCGAACCACCTGTGACGAGCCTATCCGATTCGGGACGAGGGGCTGACCGCTAGGCTCACCCTTCTTCCAAGACCGGAAGGCCTGATTAAGCGCCTGCGTGATTTC
>OCZV010000667.1_pt1 | contig 12380 bp, 12 predicted proteins | sample 1539051 | NCBI WGS metagenome assembly OCZV01 (sample SAMEA3113581, study PRJEB22503) | soil metagenome
CGCGGATGTAGGGCGTGTCGAACTTCTTCTGGTCGTACAGCTCGCCCGGGCTGGTCCCGATGCAGAGCCCGCCGTGACGCTTGGCGATCCGCTCGGTGAGCTTGCGCTGGGCCGCCACGTGGGCGGCGCTGCCCTCGTAGCCGATGAACGACAAGCACATGGCCTCCAGGTCCCAGCCCTTGCGCTTCAGGAAGGCCTGCAGCGCCTTCGACTTGACCCGGTCGAACGGGGTGGGGTCGGTCCGCGTGGCGAACGAGAACGCGGTCTCGTAGGAGTCGGACACGCGGGTGACGGACGGCGCGGCCTCGCTGGCGGCGATGTCGCGCATGGCCGCCAGGCCGTCCGCCCAGCTGGGGAACAGGTAGCCGAGGATCTTGCGCTCGGGCGGCACGCGGCGAACGTGGATCGTCGCCTCGGTGATGACCCCGAGCCGGCCCTCGCTGCCCAGCACCATCTCGCGCACGCTCGGCCCGGTCGACGTGCTCGGGACCGGACGCACGACCAAGACGCCCGAAGGAGTGACCACCCGCAACCCGCGCGTCAGCTCCGCGACATCGCCATAGCGGTCGGACTGCATGCCCGAGGAGCGCGTGGCGATCCAGCCGCCCAGCGTCGAGTAGGTGAAGCTGTCGGGAAAGTGGCCGCAGGTCCAGCCCTGGGCGTTCAGCTGGCGCTCGAGGTCGGGCCCGAAGACGCCCGCCTGCACGCGCGCGAGCTGAGACGTGGCGTCGACCGACAGCACGCGGCTCATGCGGACCATGTCGACCGAGATCACGGGACGCGTCTCACCGGCCTCGGGCTCGAGGCTGCCGGAGATGCTCGTGCCGCCCCCGAACGGGATCACCACCGCATCGGCCTCGAGGGCGGCCTTCACGACGGCGGCGACCTCCTCCTCGGAAGCGGGGCGGACCACGACATCGGGCAGCCGGCCCAAGTCCCCGCGGCGCTGGCGCATCAGGTCCGTGAGGCTCTTGCCGCGCCCGTGCACGACGCGGTCGAGGTCGCCCATGGAGATGTGCTCGGCTCCCACTGCGGCCTCGAGGTCACCCCTCAGCCGGGCCGGGAGCGCAGGCGGTGGGAGGTCCAGGTCCTCGAAGGCCATCGCGCTGGTGCCGGGCCGGCGCACGTCGAGGCCGAGGACGCGCTCGATGAAGGGCGCCAGCTCCGGCTTGCCGTCATGGGTGAAGGAGACGCTCTCGTCTCCCCAGCCCCACCACTTCATCGGCGCCGGTGTCGCTGCGTCCTGGGACATGCGCGGGCTTGACCCTATTGCAAGCGGCGGAACGGGAACATGGGACCCATGAGCACTGTTCCCACGATCGAACTCAACGACGGTCACACGATCCCGCAGCTCGGCTTCGGCGTCTTCCAGATCCCGCCCGAGGAGACGGCGGAGGCCGTGGGCCGGGCCCTCGAGGTCGGGTACCGGCACGTCGACACCGCCCAGATGTACGGCAACGAGCGTGAGGTCGGCGAGGCAGTCCGCGCGTCCGGGCTCGACCGCGCCGACATGTTCGTGACCACCAAGCTCAGCAACAGCGACCACCGGCCCGCCGACGCACGTGAGGCGTTCGAGCGGAGCCTCTCCAGGCTGGGATCCGACTACGTGGACCTGTTCCTGATCCACTGGCCGCTCCCGATGCTCTTCGACGGCGACTACGTGTCGACCTGGAAGACGCTCGAGGAGCTTCAGGCGGAAGGCCGTGCGCGCTCGATCGGCGTCTCGAACTTCCAGGTCGGCCATCTCGAGCGGCTGGCAACAGATTGCGACGTCGTGCCCGCGGTGAACCAGATCGAGCTGCACCCGTACTTCCAGAACGAGGAGGTGCGGCGGTACGGCGAGGCGCACGGCATCGCCACCCAGGCGTGGTCGCCGATCGCGCAGGGCGAGGTGCTCGACGACCCGGCTATCGGCGAGATCGCGGAGCGGGTCGGACGATCGCCCGCGCAGGTGGTGCTCCGCTGGCACATCCAGCGCGGCAGCATCGTCTTCCCCAAGTCCACCACGCCCGCCCGGATCGAGGAGAACTTCGCGCTGTTCGACTTCGAGCTCGAACCGGAGGACGTCGCCCGGCTCGACGCGCTCGACCGGGGCGAGGCGGGCAGGACCGGGCCGCACCCCGACAGGTTCGACCTCGTACCGTCCTGAGGCGCCCGTGATACTGCTGGGCCATGCCGGAGGAGAACGTCGAGATCGTCCGCCGGGCCCTCGAGGCGTTCCGGGACGGGGACGTCGAGGGCGCGCTGGCGCTTGGGCACCCCGAGATGGTCAGCACCAGGGTCGATCCCGACGGCGCTGTCTTCCGCGGGCACGATGGGCTCCTCCAGCTGATGGCGGACTGGATGGAGGGCTTCGAGGAGTGGTCCTACCGGGCGGAGGAGTACGTCGATGCGGGCGACCTCGTGGTCGTTCACATCCGGCAGTGGGGGCGAGGCGCCGGCAGCGGCGCCCCGGTGGAGGCCCACAACTGGATCGTGTACGCCGTCGAGGACCGCCTGATCACCCGCGTGCACATCCACTCCAACCGCGCCCAGGCCTACGCGGCGGCAGGCCTGCCGCCGTAGCTGAGCTGCTCGTTCCAGTCCACCGGCCGGCCCTCGCGCGTGAGGTCGAGCAGGTTCCACAGCGGCTCGATCGTGCCGACGTGCCGGGGGTCCTGGTCGCCGTCCACCGGCGCGAACATCAGCTCCGAGCTCCAGAAGTGGCGGATCGTGTCGCCGTCGCGGTGGAACACGTTCAACACCGGGATCTGCGCGCCGTCCTCGGTCTCACCGTGGTAGTCCCGCTTGAACGTGTTGCCGGCCGCCGACAGCACTTGCATCCGCCGCCAGCCGCGCTCACGGGCGAACGTCAACACGTGCTCCAGCGGAGCACCCGCCACCGCGTAGAAGCTCAGCAGGGGCTCCGAGTGGAACATCACGGCGTCGAGCTGGTCCAGCAGCGCCGTGCACGACGGGCACGGGCCCTGCGCCAGGGGCAGCTCCGCGGTCCGCCCGGTCTCGGGCCCGGGCCGGGGGTCCTGGGACCAGCGCGGGAACATGAAGTTGTAGAGCGCGAGCGAGTCCCTGCCGGGCGCGAACAGCTCGGACATCCGGATGTCGGCCGGCTCGCCGTCCGGGCCGGCGCCCTGGAACACGTAGTCCTCCGGCACCACACCGCCCGGCGGCAGCTCCCGCCGGGCGGCGGCCACCGCCTCCATCTCCCTGCGCAGGCCGATCTCTCGCACGAGCAACGCGTCACGCGCTGTCCTGTACTCCGGCGACTCTCCCGGGAAGCTGGTCATCACGATTCTCCTTCTCGTTGGTCGATTTCAGTGCGCGCCGGGCGGGCAGTGCGATGGCGGTGGCCGCGCCGGCCAGCGAGAGCCCCGCCGCCACGCCGAGCGCCGCCACGAACCCGTCGCTGAACGCCGCCGCGGACGCGTAGCTCCCCGCCCCGGCGAACACCGCCACGGCCACGGCGATCCCGAACACGCCGCCAAGCTCGCGCAGCATGCCGTTCGCGCCGGCGGCCTTGCCGACCGCCTCGACGGGCACCGCGCCCACCACGGCGTTCGCCGACGTCGGGATCGCCGCCGAGGTGCCGACACCGGCCACGATCGACGGCGCGAGCATCTCGGTGAACGCGAGCCCGGGCTCCGCGATCGTGGCGAGCCAGGCCATCCCGGCTGCCTGCAGCGTCAGCCCGCCCACCACCAGCGGCCGCTCGCCGATCCGGTCGGCCAGCGCGCCCGCCAGCGGCGCGACCAGGAACAGCGTCGCCGTCCAGGGCATCAGCCGCAGGCCCGCCTCCAGCGGGTCGTGCCCGAGCCCGGTCTGGAGGAACTGCGCGAAGAAGAACACCGCGCCGAAGAGTGAGGCGAACAGGAAGAAGGTCGCAGCGTTGCCGGCCGAGAACGCGCGCGAGCGGAAGAAGCGCATCGGCAGCATCGGCTCGCGAGCGCGCAGCTCCCAGGCGGCGAACGCCGCCACCAGCGCAGCGCCAAGCGCCAGCGCGAGCACCACCTCCAGGCTGCCCCAGCCGGCCGAGTTGCCGCGCACGAGCCCCCAGACGATCCCGAACCCGCCGCCGCCCACCAGCACGAGGCCGCGCATGTCTAGCGCGGTGTCGCCCCCGAAGCTCTCCTCGATCCTCGCGAGCGCGAGCGGCAGCGCCGCCAGCCCGATTGGCACGTTCACCCAGAAGATCCACTCCCACGAGAGGCCCTGCGAGACGGCGCCGCCGATCACCGGCCCGGCGACCACCGCGAGGCCGGTGATGCCCTCGAGGATCCCGATCGCCGAGCCGCGGCGCTCGGGCGGGTAGGCCGCACTGACGATCGCCAGCGCGAGCGAGATCACCAGCGCCGCCCCTGCGCCCTGGAAGGCGCGCGCGGCGATCAGCCATCCGACGCCGGGCGCGAGCGCGCAGGCGGCGGAGGTCGCGGCGAACAGCCCGAGCCCGGCGGCGAACACGCGCCTGCGGCCGAAGCGGTCGCCAAGCGCGGCCGCCGGCAGCAGCAGCACGGCCAGGCTGAGGTTGTACGAGTTGACGGTCCACTCGAGCTCCTCGATGGAGGCGCCGAGGTCCTGCCGGATCGTGGTCAGGGCGGTGGAGACGACGAGCGTGTCGAGCGCCACCATCAGCGACGCCACCGAGGTCAGCGCGAGGACCCAGGCGTTGGTGGATTTCGCGTTCATGTGGGTGCTGACCTCGGGCACGCCCGAAACTGACCGCTTCGCTACGCGGGCAGCTCGTCCGGGAGGCCGAAGGCGGAGAACAGCTGGTCGTCGAGGAACGCGGTGACGGCGCCGATACGGGCGCCGCGCAGCGTGAGCACGTCGATCCCGTGGAACATGTACGCGCCGCGCCCGGCGTCCCACATGTAGCAGCCGACCGCGGCCTGCCCGCTGGCTCGCACCGGCAGGTGCCGCCAGCGCACCCGGAACGGCCCGCGCGCGAGGAAGGGCACGATCTCGTCAAGGCCGTCGAACCGATCCGGGAGCGGCGGCATCGAGAAGCTGGCGTCCTCGGCCAGCATGGCGACCAGCGCATCCAGCTCTCCGCGCTCGAGCGCGTCGGCGTAGCGCTCCACGATCCCGCGGACCTCGCGATCGCCGAGCTCCCGCAGGGTCAGCTGCTGGCTGCGCTCGGGCAGACGGTCCTCCACCGCCGCGCGGGCGCGCCGCAGGGCGCCGTTCGCGGAGGCGACCGTCGTGTCGAGCGCCGCGGCCGTCTCCTTCGCGGAGAACCCGAGCACGTCGCGCAGGAGCAGCGCGGCGCGCTGCGTGGCGGGGAGGTGCTGGAGCGCCGCGACGAAGGCGAGCTCGATGCTTTCGCGCTGCTCGTAGCGCGCATCCGGGGCCGCGCGGCCGTCCTCGATCTCGAGCAGCTGGTCCGGAAACGGCTCGGGCCACTCCGCCGGCTGCTTCGGGCGCCGTTCGATCAGGTCGAGGCAGGCGTTCGTCGCGATCCGGTACAGCCAGGTCCGCACGGAGCTGCGGCCCTGGAACCGGGGCAGCCCCTTCCAGGCGCGCAGCAGCGCGTCCTGCAGGGCGTCCTCGGCATCGTGGACCGAGCCGAGCATCCGGTAGCAATGGGCACGCAGCTCGGCGCGGTGGGGCTCGATCAGCTGGCCGTATGCGTCCTCTGGCGCGGCGGTGATCATGCAGGTACAAGACCCCCTGAACCGGCAGAACTCATCGCTCTCCGGGGTACCATCGCCGCGTGGTCAAGCGCTTCGGTCTGGCCGCCCTGATGGCGTTCCTCGCGCTCAACGTTTGGACCGGGAGCCCGCTGCTCGCGCTGTGGATCGGATCGCGCATCCAGGGCGAGAACAGTCAGACGTCCATGGGCGCGGTGGCGGCAGTGATCCTGTGCCTGATCGTGTTCAGCGTGCTGCTCTACCAGGCGCTCAAGCGGGTGAGCTACGCGTACCAGGAGGCCACCGGCACGCTGCCGACGGTGCGGACGCATGCGCCCTGGCTGCGCAGCATGCGCGGCGAGCGGCCGGACCACCACACGGCCCGCATCTCGGGGGCCGAGCGGATCGTGGTGGTCACGGTGATCCTGGCCGCGGCGGCCTTCGAGGCCTGGTTCTTCTTCTTCTCGGGCTCGTCGATCGGCGGCGGCTCGGGCCGCTGAGCCCTCCAGCGGCCGCGGGGCGGCCTATCCTCGCGCGTGGGCCCCCGTAGCTCAGCTGGATAGAGCGGCTGCCTTCTAAGCAGCGGGCCGCAGGTTCGAGTCCTGCCGGGGGCACTCGGATTTTTGGCTCTATAGAGCGCATTTAGCCACCCCGTCGCTGGGCGCGCATCGAAAGAATCCGCCGGGTGGGAACAGGGGTGGGAACAAACTGGTAGCTTTGGCCCGGCGGGAACACCGACCCCCGCTTCCAAGGGTCCCGAACTTGGCCACCAAGCTCACGGAGCGCCGCACCGACCACGATGGCAACCCGCTTGCGAAGGGTGTCTACGCGCTCGTCAACCCCGAGGGCGCAGTGGTCGGCTACAAGGCCCGCTGGCGCGAGCAGGACGAGAACGGCGTCGGGCGCCAGCGCTCGATGTCGTGCTCGGTCCGCGAGTCCGGGTCGCTTGACAAGGCCCGCGAGGCGGCGATCAGAAACCGCGAGCGCGCGGTCGAGGTCGTAAGTGCGGGGGACACCCTGCTGCGCTCCGACAAGGCGGCCGCGCTCACCCTCGGGGAGCTGTTCAAGGAGTGGATCGCCAATCACGCCGCCCACAACACCGGCGAGCGATACGCACGTGACTCCGTACAGACCTGGGACAGGCACATCGAGCCGCGGCTCGGACGCGTCCGGCTCGGTGCCATCGCGAACGACCCCGGCATCGTCGTGCGCTTCCACGAGGAGCTGCAGAACGCGGGGCTCGCCATCTCGATGCGCAGGGCGTCGCTGAAGCTGCTGCGCGCCGTGTTGCGCTGGGGGCGGCGTCGCTATCCGCGCACCCTCCCGACCGACTTCTCCGGCCTCTTCCAGGTGCCGAGCCACAAGCGGAGACGGCTCATCCGTGCAACCGACCCGCTGGCGGTCGAGCGGATCATCGAGGCCGTACTCAATCGCCCCCACCGCTATCCACTGCTACCGGTGCGCGACGCGGCGCTGGTGGCGGCGATGGGCTTCACGGTCGCCGCCCGTCCCTCAGAGTGGCTTCGGTCCGTCACCTGGTCGGACGTGCGCGAGCACACGGTCGAGCTCCAAGCGGTGCAGAACGAGCTGGGCGAGGAGTCCGATGTCGAAGCGGGCCTCAAGGCCGGGGCGCGCGCCGCGCTCCTGCTGCCGAACGCATACGACCGCCTGATCGCCTACCGAGAAGCGCTCGAGGAGCGCCACGGCGCGCAGCCGGACAACGCGCTCGTCTTCCAAGTGCTCTCGAAGGACGGACCGGCCTGGTACGAGGACGGCTTCCCGCTCGAGTGGTCGGACGATCGGTACAACCGCTGGCTGGCCAGGGTGTGGCGCCCAGCGCGCAAGGTGGCGGCGCGGGCGCCCGACACCGAGAACTGGATCGCCGGCCTGACCTTCTACGAGCTGCGCCACACGGCCATCTCGACTGCGCTTCATTCGACGCTCGTGATGACGAGGGACGGCATGAACCTGCACACGCTTGCCTCCTACGCCGGCCACGACGTCCAGACGATGCAGCGCTACTACTCGCACGTGATCGCGCGATACCGCGACGCGGAGCCGATCGACCTCGAGGCGGAGTGCGGGGCTGCGCGCAAGAAGGTGCAGGAGCAGCCGTTCAAGCCGGCTGACGAGCAGCCCAGCCCCCAACGCGAGGCCCAACGGCGAAGGCGCGAACGGGCACGCGCGGCCCGCGCCACCGCGACGCGCGCGTGACGAGCAGGCGTGGGCTGAACCTCGGCTCTCCACTTTCGGTCGGACCTGCTCGGCTTCGAGCGCGATCGCTGGTTGCTACTCACGCGGAGCTCGATGCGGGTGGCTCGCTCGGCGGCCCGAGGCCCCGGCGCTCGCACGTCCTCTCAGGAGGCCCGGCGCGGGCGCGACCAACGCGCCCGCTGCCGGGGGGTGTTGAGCAGCTCGAGATTGCCCGTCTTCACGCGGGGCTGGGTCTGCGTTCGGACGTCAACCCGAGGCGCGGGCTGTGAAGAAGGCACGTCTCCGGTGGGGGTGACGACCCGCGCCGTCAGCCAGGCGTGCAGATCGCCGTGATGGGCACCACGCGGCCGGTGGAGGGCGAGCCCGAGGCGCGCGAGCCGTTCTTCCCGAACGCGCGGTTCCTGTGCCATCGCAGGGAGGTCGACACCTTCAAGGTGCCCCATCCACTGCAGTGGGCCTGGTACGTCCCCGGTGGGATGGACCACGTGATCGAGGACCGGCTCGTGCTGCTGGACGGCGACGTCGAGCTGGGCGTGGGCGTGGCGCTGATGTCGACGCCGGGGCATACGGACGGCAACCAGTCGCTGGTCCTGAACACGCCCGACGGGATCTGGGTGTCCTCGGAGAACGGCGTCTGCGCCGACAACTGGCATCCCCACTTGTCGCGGATCCCGGGCCTGCGAAAGCACGCCGAGTTCATGGGGGTCGAGGTGATCATGAACTCGAACACGCTGGAGGACTCGATCGACCAGTACGACTCGATGGTCAAGGAGAAGGCGGTGGCGGACCCCCACCGCGAGGACCCCCGCTTCATGCAGGTCTTCCCGAGCTCGGAGATGCCCGCGTTGCGCCGCCAGTGGCCGATAGTGCCGACCTTCGAGTACGGCGGGATGAACTACGGGCGGATCGCCACCGGGTGAGCGCGTCGTCAGCGGGTTGCGCCGACGAGCGTGCCGCCCGCGACGACGAGGAGCGCGACCACGACCAGGCGCCGGCTCACGAGCTCGCTGCGCCCGAGGAAGATCGCGGCGAACACCACCGTCCAGAGCACGCCCGTGCCAACGAGCGGCGCGACGACGGTCACGCGGGCCCGGTCGAGCGCCTCGAACAGAGTCGCCTGCGCGAGCGCGGTGACGATCGCGGAGCTCGCGAAGGGCGCGAAGGCCGCGCGCAGGCGCGATCGCGCGGAGGGCTGGCGGAGGAGGTTGGCCAGCAGCACCATCGACGCTCCGAGCATCAGCGCCGTCGCCTGGGCGAGGGGGTCCGCTGCGACGTCCTCGGTTACGCTGCGGGCGACGTTGTCGCGAAGGCCGAACGCGACGGCGACCGTCACGGCCAGCGCGGCGCCGTAGGCGCGGTAGTCGGCCGGGCGCTCGCCCTCCCACGCCAGTGCGACCCCGCCCGCGACGACCAGCAGCGTGCCCCCGGCGAGGGGCCAGCGGAACGGCTCGCCGAAGGCGACGATGGCGATGAGCGCCGAGAACAGCGGTGCGGTCCCGAACAGGATTCCCGCGCGCGAGGCGCCCGCCGCCTGCACCGCGTGAACGACGATGAGCTGCGAGAGCCCCGGCACGAAGGTCCCCAGGAGGAGGAACGGCCACAGCTCGCCCGAGTCGGAGTCGCTGCCGGACGCGACGGCCGTCGCAGCGACGAGCACGAACGCCAGGGTCGCGATCACCGCCGAGCCGGCGTCGACGTCGGCGACACGCGCGAGCCCGCGCCGCATCGTGACGTTCAGGCCTCCGAGGAACATCCCGGCGAGGCATGCGAAGAGGACGCTCGTCAATTCGATATTCGTCGAATAGCGAACCCACAATACACTTGCGGAGTGAAGGCGCCCTCAGAGCCTCGGATGTCGAAGCCCAAGACCCTGCCCGACGAGCGCCTCGCCGCCTTGGCCAAGGCCCTCGGCCATCCGGCACGAGTCCACATCTTGCGCTTCCTGAGTGTCCGGGCCACGTGCGTCACCGGCGAGCTCGCACCAGAGCTGGGGCTCGCCGCGTCGACTGTCTCGGAGCATCTCCGAATCCTGCGCGAAGCCGGACTCATCCAGACGCAGTCGGCCGAGGGCCGCCCCTGCTACTGCCTGAACCAGGACGGCCTGAACTCGCTCATCGCAGGGCTTCAGACACTCTGACGGCCTAAATCAAGACCTCGCCGGCGATGCAGGTGATCGTGCCGCCGCCCACCCAGATCGTGCCCTCGGCGTCGGTTGACACGTGCACCCGCCCGGCTCGTCCAAGCGCTGCTCCCTGGCTCGCGACGTAGGGGACGGAGGCGCGGCCTGTGCGCAGCGGCCGAGCCCCACCGCGGACGCAATCCGCCGTACGAGCTCCTCCTCCACCGGCCCGGAGCGTATGAGCGGCGGAGCGGCGAACGCCAGCTCGGCCGCCGTTCGGCGCACCACTACCAGGCCCGCGGAGCACTCCTGTACCACCGTCTCGTCCTGCTGTGGACCACCGCCCGCCTCGAGCCAGGCATGGCACGTCCCAAGCGTGGGGTGGCCGGCGAACGGAAGCTCGGCAACTGGCGTGAAGATGCGCACCCGATAGTTCGCCTCGGCGTCGCTCGGGGGCAGCACGAAGGTCGTCTCGGACAGGTTCGTCCAGCGCGCGAAAGCCTGCATCTCGTCGGGGCTCAACCCCTCGCCGTCGAGGACGACGGCCACCGGGTTGCCCCGGTACGGGTGTCCGTGAAGACGTCGATCTGAGCGAAGCGGCGCATGGGCGTGTCAGTGTCGCAGCGGTAGACCTCCGAGCAGCCTCTCGAGGCTGACACGCCACCCCGCCGCGAGCTCCGGCACCGCAATCACCCGGGCGAGACCCTCGCGATCGCGCCGATCGCGGTAGGTGACGCGCATCACCTCGGCCACCGTGACGTCGCTGCGACGGTCGGTGAGCGTCATCTCGTCTCCGGCACGTACCCGGCCCTCCTCGAGCACGCGTAGGTAGAAACCGCTGATCCCGGCCTTCGCCATCAGGTCGGGCAGGGTCTTGTAACCCCAGCGAGCGGCGATCTTGTAGCAGGGGCAACGCGTCGCCATCACGCCGCGACGGAGCCTCGGTCGAGCTCGGCCCCCCGGCTCGGCGACCTTCACCAGCAGCTTGCCGGTGTTGGAGCCCTCGAACATCTGGTTGAGGGCGCGCCGCGCGTGCTCCAGTCCGTTGACCACCGTCTCCTCGTGCTTGAGCTTGCTCTCGCCCATCAAGCCGGCGAGGTACTCGATCGCCTCGGGGAAACGGTGGGAGTGGTCGAGCACGAGGAAGCTCTCGACGCGCGCGGCTGATCATTATGCGCTCCGCCTGGAGCTGTGCCAGTCCGCCCGTCGGCGACCCGTAGGCGTTGTACTCGGACATCAGCCCACACAGGACCACGCGCGCGCCGACGTTCAGGCGCCCGACGACGTGGTTCATGACCTCGCCGCCGACGTTCTCGAAGTCCACGTCGATCCCGTCGGGCGTGGCGTTGTCCAGGCGCTCGCGCCAGTCGGGGCGCTTGTAGTCGATGCAGGCGTCGAAGCCGAGCTCCTCGACCACGTGGCGGCACTTCTCCGCCGAGCCCGCGGTTCCCACGACGCGCGCGCCGCGGGTCTTGCCGATCTGACCGGCGACCGAGCCCACCGCGCCGGCCGCCGCCGAGACGACCATCGTCTCGCCTGGCTGGGGCCGGCCGATGTCCTCTACGCCGAGATAGGCCGTTACGCCGGTGTGCCCCAGGGCTCCCAGTAACGCGCTGGGCGCCGCGGGCGGCGGCGACTCCAGGACGGTGAACGGGACCTCGTCGCGGTCGACGTCGGCAACCGCGTAGTCCTGCCAACCGGTGAGTCCGAGCACCAGGTCACCGACCGGCATGTCATCGCGCCGGGACTCGAGCACCTCGCCGATCCCTTAGCCCCGCATGACTCCGTCGAGCGGGACGGGCGGCACGTTGTAGCGCACCTCGCTCATCCAGATGCGGTTTGCGGGGTCGATCGACAGCCAGAGCGTTCGGATCAGCGCCTGGCCCGCCGCGATCGCCGGGACGGGCTCCTCGACGAGCTCGAGGTCGGCTTCGGTGACCGGCCCCCGGGGACGCCGGCGAAGCCGGAAGCGGCGGTTCACCGGGCTGCCCGGATGCGGCTGCTCGCGGCTCATGGGGCCGTCACCGGCGCGAGGTCGACCTCGTCGCCCGCCTGAAGCATGCGCGTCGCCACGCCACGCCGTTGCGCGGCGATCGCGAATGCGGTGGTGGCGTCCGGGGTCGCGATGTAGAGCGGCGGCTTGTGGAAGGTGCCGTAGTGGATGGGCACAGCCCGGCGTGCCCCGAGCACCTCGGCCGCAGCGGCCGCTTGCTCCGGGCTGAGGACGGCGGGCAGTCCGGTCGGTGGCTGCAGGTAGTCGAACTCGGCGACCGCGGCGTTGATCGGGAGGAAGGCCAGGTCGAACGGGCCGCAGCGCTCGGCGATCTCCCACCAGTACCCGTGCCACAGCGTGTCGCCGCAGTGGATCAGCCGGGTCTCGCCGTCGGAGACGACCCACGACACCTGTGCCGAGCCGAAGCCGT
>OCZV010000668.1_pt1 | contig 12379 bp, 13 predicted proteins | sample 1539051 | NCBI WGS metagenome assembly OCZV01 (sample SAMEA3113581, study PRJEB22503) | soil metagenome
GAGCGCATATTTCCTGCAATGGATTCGACGAACCGGGATGCGGTTGAGGAACTGCTACAGACTTATGGCGAAATAGGCGGCATAAATTCTCTCGCCGCCGCCGCCACGCTGCCCTCGCGTCTCGCCATCGAAGCAGCATGCGCTGAGTTGATGAGCCTGATGTTTCCGGGCTTTCGCAGCGAGGCACTGGTCAGCTCTGGCGATTTGGCTGACACCACTCGAACCCGCATAAGAAATTTGCACGCTCGATTGAAAACAGAAATTTGCCGGAGCCTCGGCAAAATCCCGCCCAACGAAGCGACCGAAGCAAAAGCGGAAGAATTCTTGTCTGTGTTTTTAAAGGAGTTGCCGTCAGTACGTCGCGTCCTTTGGACGGACATCGATGCCGCTTACGAGGGCGATCCGGCTGCGAAAAGTTATGAGGAAATCATTCTCGCTTATCCCGCCCTGGAAGCGATTGCGATTTATCGACTGGCGCATCTTCTATACGACAAGGTGCCCTTGATCCCACGCATCATGACCGAATGGGCTCACAGCCGCACCGGGATCGATATTCATCCCGGCGCAAAAATTGGTTCACATTTTTTCATCGATCACGGGACCGGGGTCGTAATCGGCGAGACAACCGAGATCGGTTCGCATGTAAAGCTTTATCATGGCGTCACTCTCGGTGCGCGCAGTTTCCAGAAGGACGAGCACGGCAAAATCAAAAAGGGCGGCAAACGACACCCGAAAGTTGAGGATGACGTCACCATTTACCCGAATTCCACCGTGCTCGGTGGCGAAACGGTGATCGGCGCGCGCAGCACCATCGGCGGAAATGTTTTTCTAGTGCAAAGTGTCCCGCCCGATTCGCTGGTGTATTACGAAGAAAAACAACTGCGCATCGTGCCGAAACGAAAGCACCGGCCGGCAACGACCCGCGATGAATTTCGGGAATGAGTGGTAGGGCGCGAACGCCGGCCGCGCCGGGGCGAATAGGTTGCGTGCAGGAGCATGAGTAAGAGTAAGAACAAGAATAAGAATTGATGATTTACCTCGACTACAACGCGACGACGCCCCTTTGTGACGCAGCGCGCGAGGCGATGCTGCCCTACCTCAATCGGCATTTCGGCAATCCCTCGAGCGTGCATGCGGCGGGCCGCGAGGCACGCGCCGCGATTGACGATGCGCGGGATAAACTCGCTCTGATGCTGCGGGTCAAACCGCATGAAATCATTTTCACAAGCGGTGGAACGGAATCATGCAATCTCGCTGTCTTGGGGCTGGCGCGCCGCCCGATTTCGAGCGGTGGTCACGTGATCTCAAATAAGGGCGAGCATCATTCGGTTCTGAATGCGCTCGAATATTTGGAGAAACGCGAGAATTTCGAAGTGACGTGGCTCAATGTTTCGGAACAAGGAATTGTCGATCTTGATCAACTCGCAGAGTCGATTCGCCCCGAGACGAGACTCGTGTCGATCATGGCCGTCAATAACGAAACAGGCGTGATTCAGCCAATCCACGAAATTTCGCAAATCTGCCGGGAACGCGGTGTCCTGTTACACAGCGACATGGTGCAGGCGTTCGGAAAGATCGAGACCGACCTCTCCCTGGTCGATGCCTCCAGTTTTGCCTCGCACAAATTTTATGGGCCAAAAGGCGCAGGATTTCTCTTTCTTCGCAGCGGATTGTCGATCCAGCCAATCATGTTCGGCGGCGCCCACGAAAATGAGCGGCGACCAGGCACTGAAAACGTCGCTGCAATCGCCGGAATGGCAGCAGCCGCGGAGTGGACATTGCGCGATCGCCAGATTGAGCAAAAGCGCGAAGCACAATTGCGAGACGAGTTATGGACGCACATCGCCGGCGCTTTTCCTGCAGCGAAGCAAAACGGCGATTCAGCAGATCGCCTCGCTAACACGCTCAATGTGAGTTTTACCGGTTTCGATTCGGAGACCATGCTGATGGCGCTCGACTTGGAAGGCGTCTGCGCCTCGAGCGGATCAGCTTGCATGGTCGGATCTGTCGTTGCGTCTCATGTTTTGCTCGCGATGGGTTTGCCTGTGGAACGAGCCCGCTCGGCTGTTCGCTTTTCGCTGGGCAAATGGACGACTGCGGAAGAGATCAGTGGTGCTGGGGAAGCAATCGAGCGGATTGCAAGACGATTGAACAAAGCCGATAGCGCATATGCCGTTGCTTAGGCAACTCGAATTTCCGTTTCCTGGCACAAAAATCCTGCCTGTGGGGAAGCCGGGCGTCTCGCTTGGCGAATCCATAATTGAACCGGCAGGCAGGATGCCCGCCGGCCTCACAGCCGAGACGGCCGGGCTACTGCGCTTGGCTCGCCACCTACTGCGCGCCCTGGGTGCAGATCGAATCGCGATCGAGCTTCGCGTCGAGTGGAACGCACGCCTCAAAACTTGTGCTGGCCGGGCCGATTGTCGATCCAGATTAATCTCGTTAAATCCACAACTCGTTCATCATCCCTCGGAAATCGAGCGAACTTTGCGACATGAGCTGGCCCACGTCCTCGCGCAATTTCGTGCCGGCCGGCGCCGGATTTTGCCGCATGGTATTGAATGGCTGCAGGCTTGCCGCGATCTCGGAATTAGCGACGAGAAGCGCTGTCATAATCTCCCATTCCCAATCAGCGAACGTGCTCGGCGTTATCTTTACAGGTGTCCAGGTTGCCGGCGCGATTTTCCGCGCGTGCGTCGGATCAAACGCGCAGTGGCATGTCTGGCCTGCTGTCGCGCGCATAGCAGCGGAAAATTCGATGCGCGGTTCCGGCTGCGCCTCGTCTCAACCCTAGTCAGGTAGGGACGCACCTCCGGGACGTCCGTCGAATCCCTGAATAAGTCGGACGGCTCGGAAATCCGTCCCTATCTAAATTTCGGCGCCCTCTTCCTCGCTCTTACCCGCTTTCTCCCCCCGCAACTTTGCCTGGATGAACATGTCGATATTGCCATCCATGACATACTGCACGTTGCTCGTTTCCGCTCCAGTGCGGTGGTCTTTCACCATCTGGTAGGGCTGAAAAACATAGGAGCGAATTTGATTTCCCCACGCGATCTCGCCCTTCTCGCTGTATTGCCGATCGATCTCGGCGCGCTTTTTGTCCTGTTCGATTTCGTACAACTTCGCTTTCAGCATTTTCATCGCGAGTTCACGATTGCGTCCCTGGCTGCGTTCAGCCTGGCAGGCGACCACGATCCCGGTCGGCAGATGCAGAATGCGCACAGCGGTTTCGACTTTGTTGACGTTCTGGCCGCCTTTTCCGCCGCTTCGGAATGTGTCGATCTCCAGGTCGGCAGGGTTAATTTCGATCGGAGCAGTCTCGGTGATTTCAGGGACAACATCCACACTAGCGAACGATGTGTGGCGCCGTTTGTTTGCATCGAAGGGTGAAATGCGCACGAGCCGGTGGACGCCTCGCTCGGTCTGAAGATGACCGTAGGCATAATCGCCACTCACGAGCAGGGTCACCGATTTGATGCCAACTTCTTCGCCCTGTTGGATGTCCACGGTCTGTGATTTGAAGCCGCTTCGCTCAATCCAGCGCTGATACATCCGCAGCAACATGTCGGCCCAATCACACGACTCAGTACCGCCCGCGCCGGAGTGAATGGTGAGAAACGCATTGGCGCGATCGTTTTCGCTGGAAAGAAATTGGCGCAGCTCAAATTCTTCCAACTTGTGAATTAAGCGGTCATGTTCGGTCGCGACTTCTTTCTCTGCGTGAGCGCGAGCAGTGGAATCGGTCTCTTCCGCAGCCAGCTGCTGCAGCGCGCTAAAATCCGCGATCTCGCGTTCCAGCTCTTGAAACGGATTAACCAGCGAGCGTAATCGGGAAACCTCCTCGATATCGGCCTGAGCACGCTCACGATTCGACCAGAAATCGGGCGCAGCCATGCGCCCCTCGATGGTTACTAGATTTGTTTGGAGCTTTTCGACGTCAAAGAAACCTCCGCAGTTCGCGGACGCGCGATTTCAAATCTTCGGCATCAGGGATGGAGATTTCCGTTGGCATGGAGGAAGATAATTCAAGCGGCGTTGCATGCAAAGCGGGGGCATTCTCCGCCTGCGCATCTCTGATCTGCGAGGAGCACAGGCTGCCAGCCTGTTGTCGTCGGCAGCTTGCCGACGACTCCCACGCGTTGCAAGAATCTCTCTTATCGAATGTTCGAAGAGCTTTTCGGCAGGCTACCGAAAACGACAGGCTAGCAGCCTGTGCTCCCCAGAAGTGCGTACCCTACCGCCGCGCGGAATCGATGGATTTTGGCTTTGCAGTTGGCGCCGGTTCCAGCCGAAAAATTGTTTCGCCTTCCTTCATCAGATCGAGACGATCGCGCGCGATGGTTTCCAGATAAGTCACGTCAGTCTTGAGGAGGTTGACCTCGCGAGTCTGACGCGAGAGCAAACTTTGTTGCCCGTTTACCTGTTGCTGGAGCTCGTCGATTTCGGCGCGGCTCTGCATCAATTTCTTGTAGGGTGGAACAAACAAGCTCACGATCACGAGCCAGATCGCGAGGACCAGCAGAACGCGAAGAATTCGGTTAAGCCGCTGCCAGACGGTGGCTTCGCGACGCGCGCGAAAATCGGCGTAGGTCTGATCCACTTAGCGGATTTTACCGCCGTACTCGGCTTTGTCACCAAGTTCTTCTTCGATTCGCAGCAGCTGATTGTATTTCGCGATGCGATCGCTGCGGCTAAGTGACCCGGTCTTGATTTGGCCGGCGTTCGTCGCGACCGCGATATCGGCAATCGTTGCGTCCTCCGTTTCGCCAGAGCGATGGCTGATCACGGTCGAGTAATTGTTTTGCTTTGCCAGATCAATCGTTGCCAGCGTTTCGGTAAGCGTGCCGATCTGATTCACCTTGATCAAAATCGAATTCGCCACCTGCTCGGCGATTCCTTTGCGCAGAAATGCGACGTTGGTGACAAAGAGATCGTCACCGACCAGTTGAATTTTTTCACCAAGCTTTGCGGTCAGTTTTTTCCAGCCCTCCCAATCATTTTCCGCGCACCCGTCCTCAATCGAAATGATCGGAAAACGGGCGCAAAGACCGGCATAGTAATCAATTAGTTCGTCGGAAGTTCTTTTTGAGCCGTCCGATTTCTTGAAGACGTAAACGTTATTCTCGCTGTCGTAGAATTCAGAGGCAGCTGGATCGAGCGCGATAAAGATTTGTTCGCCGAGCTTGTAGCCGGCTTTTTTAACGCTACTCGAAATCGCTTCCAAGGCGTCCTCGGCGGAGTCGAGCTGCGGCGCAAAGCCGCCTTCATCGCCAATCGCAGTGGAAAGATGCCGGTCTTTCAACACGGACTTCAGCGCGTGGAAGATTTCCACGCCGTACCGCAGCGCTTCGGAAAACGTAGGCGCACCACGCGGCACGATCATGAATTCCTGAAAATCGATCGGCGCATCCGAGTGCGCGCCGCCATTCAGGATGTTCATCATCGGCACGGGCAAAACTCGCGCCTCGGGTCCGCCAAGATATTGAAAGAGAAAAAGGTTTTCCGCCGCAGCAGCGGCGTGCGCGACCGCCAGGGAAACGCCGAGCAGCGCGTTCGCCCCCAGGTTCTTTTTGTTCGGCGTGCCGTCGAGCTCGATGAGCTTATGGTCGATCTTTTGCTGGTCGCGCGCGTCCCAGCCTTTGAGAGCCGGCGCAATCTTGTCGTTAACGTTCGCGACGGCTTTCGCAACGCCTTTGCCGCCGAACCGCGCTTTGTCGCCATCACGCAATTCCCACGCTTCATGCTCGCCGGTGCTTGCTCCGCTTGGAATCGCCGCCCGGCCAAGCGCGCCGCTTTCCAATCGCACGTCGACTTCGATGGTTGGATTGCCGCGCGAATCCAGGATTTCGCGCCCAATAATGTTACGAATCAAAGTCTTTGCCATTGCAGAATATCGCAGCGCGGAAAGGGATGGCGCCTCGCAATCATGCGCTGGGCAGCAGATTCTTCAACTGCTCTTCGTGATCGGCCAAAACCCAACCTGACCTGAGGTTCTCTTTTGCCGTCAAGATTCCCATTGGCAATTTAGCCGAGGCACCGGATAATCTGTTCGATGATTCGTTTGACAAGACTCAGCGTAATCGGATTGATCGGGGGCATTTGCATGGCCGTTGGCGCGGAGACGGGGCAGTTGCCAGCCGATCAATTGGCAAAAGCCGTCAGGAGCGATTCGATTAGCATCCCGACGCCGGCCGAACTTTTCACGGCGCTTGGCAAGCCGGGGAAGACGAACTGGGCAAGCCAATATCGCGGCCCGATGCCGATGACCTATCGGAATCGCGCGCAAATCGCACTCAACCTCGGCGGCTTGATTGCGGATGGCTTTATTGCCGTCGAAGCAAAAGACAGCCAGCAGGTCAAGAATATCGGATCGGACATCATCAAACTGGCAAAAGCGCTTGGAGTAAGTGAAAGCCTGCTTGGCCGCGGCAGTAGTATTAACGAGTTCGCGGAGCATAATGAATGGGACACGTTAAACGAAGAACTGGAGGCGACCCAAAACGAAGTGAAATCCTCGATGCAATCCCACGCCGATCAAGACTTGGTGATTCTCGTGAGTGTCGGTGGCTGGATTCGTGGCACGCAAGTAGTCAGCGGGGCGATTATTAAAAACTATGACGAACAAAGCGCGAAAGTACTGCGGCAACCGGCGCTGGTCAGATTGATGCAATCAAAAGTTAATGAAATCTCACCCGAGCTTCGCGACGAACCGCTGGTCAAAGATGTAAGTGAACAGCTCACCGGCATTGAGAAGCTCGTTTCTTTTCCGCCGGGCAAGGCGCCCACTGTTGAGGAAGTGCGTAAGGTGAATGAAGCAGTCGGGAAAATGATGGAGAAGATAGAGAACAAGACCATCGCGAAATGAAACGCCTTTTACTGATTCTTCTGCCGATCGTTGTGCTGGCCGCGGGCCTTTCTGTGCGTGCCGAGACGGATGCCGAGGTCGAGGCGCGCAAGACTGCGCTCGATCTTGCCGGAGCATTTGCAAACGACGGGTTCAAAACTCGGGACGGCCATTGGTGTAGTACCATCCAGCCACACGATCACGCGCTCGTCGCCGTTAATCTCTATGCGGGGAACCAATATTGGTTTTCCGCTGGCGCCGCCGAGCCTTCAACAAAAGTCGCGGTCAGTGTTTATGATGAGGCCGGCAAGGAAGTCCAAACTGAAACTCATAATGCCGGGGAAAAGGCGGCCGCCGGCTTTTCGCCGGCGAACAGCGGTCAGTATTTTGTCTCGATCGATTTGGTTGAAGGGCGGGAGGGCAGCTTCTGTCTGGTTTACTCCTATAAGTGACGCGCCCTCCTGGTCGCGCGTCATCGTGTTCGTTTTTGCGTTGGACGTTGAGCGTTCTCCGCCGGATTCCAAACGTCCAACCCGCCTTCGGCCGGCTACGGCGCGGCAGGCGCGCAACGTCCAATTCCCAACGTTCAAGTATTAACGGGGCTTTCGCGTGCTGACTCCTTTGCTAGAATCAACGAGCCATGATCTCGCTTCAGGTATTTTACGAGGGCAACGTCCAGGGCGTCGGTTTTCGCTGGTCCGTGCGGCATATCGCAAAAGGCTTCGATGTCACCGGATGGGTACGCAACCTCGCGGACGGCCGCGTGGAACTTCAAGTTAATGGAGAGGAAGACGAAGTGCGCGCGTTCCTCGATGGGATCGCCCAGAGCGAACTCCACTCGCTGATTCACAAACAAATCGAAAGTAAACTGGAGAAGCCGGTTACCGCCCGCGGTTTTGAGATTCGCTATGACTGACCCGGCAGTTGCTGTCCGGGGACTGACGAAACTTTTCCCGGTTCCATTCCATCGACAGGCGATCGTTGCCGTGCGGGACCTCGATCTGCGCGTTGAACCAGGCGAAGTTTATGGATTGCTTGGGCCGAATGGTTCTGGCAAGAGCACGACTCTCAAAATTATCCTGGGCCTCGTTTCACCAACGCGCGGTCGCACAGAGATTTTCGGCCGTGACAGCCGCTTGGTCGAAAGCAGGGAAGCGGTCGGTTTTCTGCCGGAGAATCCCTACTTTTATAAATATCTCACGGGCGAAGAGACCCTGCGTTTTTTTGGGCGTCTTTGCGGGCTCGGAGGGGCGTCATTAAAGCATCGGATGAACGAGTTGCTCGACCTCGTCGGGTTGGCGAAGGCGCAGAAGCGGCGGCTCGGCACCTATTCGAAAGGGATGTTGCAGCGCATCGGCCTTGCGCAGGCATTGATCCACGATCCGAAACTCGTTGTGCTGGATGAGCCTACCGCCGGAGTCGATCCGGAAGGCTCCCGCGAAATTCGCGACCTGATTCTGGATTTGCGGCGGCGTGGAATCACCGTGCTGCTTTCGTCTCATTTGCTGGCGCAAGCGCAGGAAATCTGCGACCGCGTCGGCATACTCGCCGATGGGGTGCTCGTGCGCGAAGGCCGCTTGCAGGAGTTGATCGCGATTGAAAATCAAACGGAGCTTGTCGTTGCCGATGCTTCCCCTCCGCTCCTCGACGAGATCGAATCGCTCATCGACCGGTCGAACGCCAAACTAATCGAGCGTCGGAAATCCACGACGACCCTGGAGAGATTATTTCTCGAGGCGACAGCAAAAAATGACGAAGCTCGAATGTCGAATGACGAAGGAATGACGAAGCCGAAATGACGAACGACAGCAACGATTTAACGTTTCAACGTTTCAACGCTTCAACGTTGGCAAAGCCTTATCGTGCGTTCTCGTTCCGTCGCATCAACGCGATCACGGTCAACACGTTGACCGAGCTCACGCGCCTGAAAGTTTTTTATTTCCTGCTGGTTTTCGCCCTGCTGTTGATCGGCAGCTCGATGTTCATGGTGCAATTAACTTTTCAGCAGGAATTTCAAATCCTGAAAGACATTTCGCTCGGCGCGATGTCAATCTTCACGTCGTTGCTCGCGATTGTCGCGACCGCGCGACTCATTCCGCAGGACATCGAGGATCGCACGGTTTACACGATTTTGGCGAAACCGGTCCCACGCTTCGAATATTTGCTTGGAAAAATTGCCGGTGTGCTTTTGCTGCTGGCGATCGGCACAGTGGTGATGGGCGCCGTGTTTTTTCTTGTGCTCTACGTGCGCGAGCAAACTCTCGTGCACGCGATAACGCGCCAGATGGCCGCGGCGCCGCACGAACAAGTAGAGGAAGCTCTCCGCTCCGTCCGCGCTTCAGCATTCAACATCGATATCTTCCCCGGCATCGTCATTATTTACCTGAAAGCATGTTTACTCGCGGCGCTCACGCTTTTTGTCTCCACCTTCGCCACCACAAATATTTTCACCATTGTGGTGATGGCTTTCATTTACTTCATCGGCCACTTGCAGGCGATCGCGCGGGAATATTGGTTGCAGGCGCACAGCAGCGGGTGGATCACGCGTGTCTTTCTCGCAATCGTAGCGCTGCTATTTCCCGACTTGCAGGCGTTCAATTTGGTAGATGACATCGTCGCCGGAACGGCCATTTCCCTCAGCCTCTTCTTCAAGACTGCCGTGCTGGGAGTTTTTTACACAACGATCTACACGTTGCTGGCAGCGTTCGTCTTTTACGGCAAGGAATTATGATACGCGCCCTTCTCGTGCTGGTAACTCTGATCGCTCTCGGAGCGCTCAAGTTGCCAATCGAGCGCGACCTGGCTGCGGTTCATCGGCAAGAGCATTTCCGAGGCGTCGAATTTAATCTCGGTCTCCGGGAGAAAATCGGGCAACTGGGGTTCATCGCCGCCCTGAGCGGTTTTCGATCGATTGTTGCCGATGCTCTTTTCATTCAGGCGCATGTCGCGTGGGAGCGCACCGAATGGGGCCGGGTGCTTTTGTTATTCCAGCACGTTACTACCCTCCAGCCGCGCGCGATCCTGTTTTGGGACATGGCCGCATGGCATATGGCATGGAACGCGAGCGTGGCCGCAATGAACGACCGAACTCAACCGCGTCTCGCGTTGCGGGTCAAAGCGCAGCGCGAATATTTTGCGCTCGGCAAAGATTTTCTCGAACGCGGGATAAGAAATAATCCCGATCGCCCGGAGCTTTATGAAGCGCTTGCCCGTCTTTACAAAGAGAAATACAAAGATCACGAGCGCGCTTCCGAATTCTTCGGCAAAGCGGCGGCCTTGCCCGGAGCGCGGACTTACAACAGGCGTTTCTCCGCCTACGAGCTTTCCTACTGCGAAGGCAGGGAGCGCGAAGCATACGAACGGCTTTGCCAGCTCTATGACGAGGGTGAGAAGGAACGGCTGCCGACGTTGATCAGCCGGCTGAAATTTCTTGAAGACAAACTTGGCATCCCGCAGGAGCAGCGAATTCCCGACAAAAATCGCTAACCGTTAAGTCGTTAAATTGTCTAAATCGTTTTCGTTGTAACGTTGTAACGTTTTTAATCTTTAACCGCCACGCAAATGCGTTTCGCAATTTTCAGTGACGTCCACGCCAACCTGGAGGCGCTCGAAGCTGTCCTGGCTGATGCCCGACAGCGCAAGTGCACGCATTTTGTTTGTCTGGGCGACGTGGTCGGCTACAACGCGAATCCAACCGAGTGTATCGAACGCGTCCGCGAACTGGATTGCCCCACCGTAAAAGGGAATCACGACGAGCAGGCGTCGATCTCCACATCCTCAACCGATTTTAACGAACTGGCCGAGCGCGCCATCAAATGGACGCGCGACCAACTGACAGAAAAGGACAAGCAATGGCTGCGCGATCTGCCATTCCAAAAACGGGTGCGCGATTTTACCATCGTGCACGCGACTCTCGATACTCCAACGCAATGGGGTTACGTTTTTAATAATATCGATGCGGCCGCGAGTTTCACTTATCAGCGCACGACCGTTTGTTTTTTTGGCCACACCCATGTGCCCATGGTTTTTATTCGCGACGAAGGCGTCAGACGGGAGCTGATCGACCATGTTCGCATTGAGCCAACCAGTAAGTATTTCATCAACGTGGGCAGTGTTGGACAACCGCGTGACGGAAACTGGCGTGCTGCCTACTGCGTTTACGATATTGAGAACAATCTCGTCCAACAGCAGCGGGTAAAGTACGATCTGCCGACCGCGCAAAAAAAGGTCATCGAAGCCGGTCTGCCGCGGATGCTCGCCGAACGGCTTGCCACGGGACGATGAGATCCATTTAACGATTCAACGTTTTAATAACCTCCGACCTCCGACCTCCGATCTCTGACTTCTGAACCCTAGATCGATCTTAATCATCAAGCCGAGTTCGCTCGGAGATATCGTCCACACCCTTCCGGCGGTGGCCGTGCTTCGCGATGCTAATCCCGGCGCCGAGATTACGTGGGTGATTAATCCCGAATTTGCGCCGCTGCTTCGCGGAAATCCCGATGTAGATCACGTCCACTTTTTTCCACGCGGCGAATTTCGCGGCCTGGGCGCGCCACAGAGCTTGTTGCCGTGGTTGAAGAAAACCCGAATCATCCGGCCCGACGTGGCGCTCGATTGCTCCGCAGCGCGTTGATCGCAAAAATCAGCGGCGCCAAAGAAATCTACGGAATGAGCGATGCGCGCGAAGGCTCGCGGTGGTTTTACGATCGCATCGCCAAAGTCAATCGCCGCGGGCACGCCGTTAACCGTTATCTTAAGCTGGCCGAATGCGCCGGCGCCACGATTGGCCAGTCACTTCGCTGCCCGATTCCAACCGGCGACCCGCTCCCGCGTTTCGATGAATATCCGCCCTTCATCCTTCTTCATCCTTTTGCGCGGGGGCGCGGCAAATCGCTCTCAAACGCGGTGATCGAAGAATTTTGTCGCGCCGTTGCCCCGACGCGCATCGTGGTCGTCGGCCAGTCACGGCGCGAGATCGACATGCCGGAGAATTGCATCGACCTGTCCAACCAAACTTCGCTGTTGCAATTGATCTGGCTAATTCGCATCGCGCGATTTGTGGTGAGCGTGGACAGCGGCCCGATGCACATTGCCGCCGCCGTTAACGATCGCTCGTTGTCGATCCACACCTGGACCGATCCACGCCGGGTCGGTCCCCGCAATCCCAACGCCTGGATTTGGAAACACGGGCAACTTCTCCGGGTTAGCGAACTCGAAACCGCCAGGATTCGAAGACGTGGCCGTCGTTTCAAGTCCAAAGACGTCGCAGTCGTAACCCAACTGATTCGCCCACTTGTGCCGGTCGATCCGATGTTAGCCTGATGGCGACGGCGCAGAAGGGACGTGTGGCACGGACGCATATCTACAATCTACTTTGCCAGTAAAGTGACTTGCTTTGTGTCAAAAGTTAGGACTGACCTATTTTTATCTTCGGCTGGTGGGACCTGCAGCGGGGCAGGCAGTGAAAAGGCTGCACTTATCACGGCCGCTTCGCAGGCAATGCGCGGTTGCTTTTGAGGATTTCGGATTCGG
>OCZV010000669.1_pt1 | contig 12373 bp, 11 predicted proteins | sample 1539051 | NCBI WGS metagenome assembly OCZV01 (sample SAMEA3113581, study PRJEB22503) | soil metagenome
CCTTGTCCCGCCGCCGGGAGGAGTACGTCGGCGCGTGGCTGCCCGAGCCGCTGCTGACGAGCCCCGACGTGGCCGAGGACGTCGAGCTCGCCGAGAGCGTCTCGATCGCGATGCTCACCGTGCTGGAGACGCTCGGCCCGACCGAGCGGGCGGTGTTCGTGCTGCACGAGGTCTTCGAGGCGCCGTACGACGAGATCGCCGACGCGGTCGGCAAGACGTCCGCGGCGGTGCGGCAGATCGCCCACCGCGCGCGGGACCACGTGGCCGCCCGCCGACCACGGAAGCGGGTCTCTCGCTTGGAGCAGGAAGAGGCCGTGGAGCGGTTCCTCGTCGCCATCCGGAGCGGCGACCTGCGGCACCTCCTCGACGTGCTCGCGCCCGAGGTGGTGGCGGTCGGTGACGGCGGAGGCTTCGTTCCGGCAGCCCCCAAGCCGCTGGTGGGCCAGGAACGGGTGGCTCGGGCCCTCTCGACCATCGGCCCGAGGGCGGCGGTGGTGGAACTCTCGACGGTGTTGCTCAACGGCGCCCCCGGCGTTAGGGCCGAACTCGACGGCGAGGTCGTAGGAGCGATCAGCCTGACCGTCGAGGACGGCCGGATCACCGGGATTTACGCAATAAGCAACCCGCACAAGCTGGCCGGCCTCGTACAGGAGGCCCAACTCAGCCGCGCGTCTTGATGGTTTCGTCTCGCGTCGATCCGTGAGACCGAAAAAACTCAGGTAAGAGCGGACGGACTGCGTACCACCGTCCCTTTCTCTCCACCCGCGGAACGGCGCCAGTCATCCGAAAAAGCAAGTGACACATGCGACTTTGCGGATGAATTGTGCAGTTTTAGGATAGAGAAAGACAAGGGGAGGGGGGATCCAGATGCGAAATCGCATCCTTTTCAGTTTTTTGGCCGTCGTGTTATTCGGCGCCGTCGCCGTCCCGGCCGCCGCTCACCACGACGGAACGATCCACAGCCCGAACATGAGGCTGCTGGCGAACGGTCCGGTGCACGACACAACCGTGTCCGACGTGGCCCTGTGGGGACGAACCGCTTTCCTCGGCGACTACCGCGGGTTCACGATCTGGGACGTTTCCGACCCCGAAAGCCCGTCCCAACTGGCCGACGTTGAGTGCAACGGACAGCAGCACGACGTCTCGGTGTGGCAGGGGCTGATGTTCTTGTCGGTCGATACGCCGATCACCGAACCGCCGTGCGGTGCCAACGCGCAGCCGAACGCTGTGATCGTCGATCCGCCGTCGCCCGCGGCAGGTGAATACCCTGCGAGCGGCGCGGCGTTTGGTCCGCAGCCGACCGATGAGGGCGTCTCCGGAGACATCGTGCTGGTCGACGACGGCAGCGGCACACCCACGGATGGCTGCCAGACGCTGGTTGGCTTTCCGAGCGGCGCCGTTGCGCTTATCGATCGGGGCGGATGTTCCTTCGTGCAGAAAGTGAACAACGCTCAGGACGCGGGCGCCGTCGCCGTAATCGTGGTCAACAGTGCGCCGGGCGACCCGACCACGATGGGCGGAACCGACCCGAACATCTCCATCCCTTCGGTGATGGTGTCGCTTGACGACGGCAACACAATCAAGGCCGGTCTGCCGGCCAGTGGGACCGTTGCGCGCACGCCATCCGGATGGTTCGAGGGCATTCTCATATATGACGTCTCTGACCCGACCGCTCCAACCTTCATCGATGCCGTCGCCACAGACTGCGGTTCCCATACGCACACCCTCGTTCCAGAACCGGACAACGATCGGGTGCTGATCTACGTGTCGTCGTATCCGGCCTCATTTCTTGGCCCGACACCGTACGGGACCGACTGCCAGCGGCTCGACGAGGATGGCGGGCCCCTGGGGCACTCGAAGATCTCGGTTGTAGAGGTGCCGCTGGATGATCCGGAGGCCTCCTCGGTGGTCGCCGAACCACAGTTGCCGCTGGCGGACTTCGGTGGCACCACCGGCTATCGCGGCTGCCATGACATCGGCGTCTTCCTCGAGCCGAAGCTCGCCGCGGCCGCGTGCCTCGAAGAGGGCCAGATCTGGGATATCTCCGACCCGCTCAACCCGGTAGTCCAGCACCGGATCGATGAGCCGGATGTCGACATCTACCACTCAGGGGCTTTCAGCTATGACGCGCAGGTGGCGATCTTCGGTGACGAGTTCGAAGGCGGGTTCGGCGCCGGCTGCCCCGATCCGTCAAGCAGGGTTGGCCGAGCCTGGTTCCACGACGTGGCCACCGGCGAGACTCTGTCGTCGTTCATGATTCCGCGGGCGCAAGGAGATGAGATCTGCACCGTCCACAACTACAACGTCATCCCTGTGAGCGGCCGGAACATTTTGGTGTCAGCGTGGAACCTCGGCGGAACATCGGTGATCGACTTCACCGACGCGACGGAGCCTGAGGAGATCGGCTTCGTCGATGTGCAGGAGTCGTTCGACGGCCGGGGGCCGTGGTCGTCTTACTGGTACAACGGGTTCATCTATGTGAGCGACCGGGGCCGGGGCCTGGACGTGAAGCTTCTTTCCGACCGGGTCAGGGCGGGAGCGAAGCGGTTCCCGTACCTGAACGCCCAGACTCAGGAGCAATTGATCCCTTAGATCAGGGGACAGCGTGCAACGGGGGCCTGCTCGTGGCAGGCCCCCGGCCGAACAAGTCTTTGTCATACAAGTTGCGTGCCACACAACCAAAATGCCAAAGAGTTCCTGCGCACGGTTTCTGTAGCAAAGATTCCGCGCCTACGCAGGTCCGGTTGTCGGTGACTAGCTTGTCATGGGCGATTCTCTGTCGGTGCACATCCTCCAAATCCGTTGTGCTCCCCCGGTACGTGCCCACCGTTTCCAAGCATGCCCGCCTGAGCCAGGACCACTATGTGGTGCTGAGCGTACTCGCTGTGACCGGGGTCCTCGCTTGGAGTGCAAGGACCGGCCTGATGGGAGGCATAGGCCGGTGCCGTTGAAATTGCTATAAGGATGGCGGCACCGAGAGCAGCCATTCGCTTGCTCATATTCTTTTCTCCTTTAACCTCATGCGATCACGAACGAATAACTTGATCTCTTAGAATGCGCTCACCTCCCTTCCTGGCACTCGTCAGTAGAAGGATTCCTCCCGCAACGATGAGAACTTCCAGGACGGTCGCCGTGGCGTCTGTCGAACCGACGTCTTCTGCGGAAAAGGGGTGGGGCCCTACCGGTAAGCCCGTGGTCCGACTTGCCAGCCAGATCAGCGAAATGAGGCCGTTCACGACCACCGACATCGCGACCAATGACTGGTTAAGAGTGAAAAGGAAGATTGCCGACGTCGCTACCTGGAAGAGACCCGCGCCCAAAAAGAAGGCTCCAAACAACCAGTACTCCCCGAAGTGAGACGGCACCACGGCAAAATGGATAATCCCAGCCCCAAGCGAAGCAGCTGCCATCTCAAGCCCGAACAAGCGGGCTCGGCGGTTTCGTATGGCCATCTCGGGCCCCCCAGTGCTCCGCCTATGGGTCTCATCTGTATACGCATCAAGACCCCATCTCGTTCAAGTCCGCCGAGCACTTCTGCCGATGCTCACAAGCATTTAGATGTGGGCGTCGCAGGGGGTTTCATCGTCCACGTCGTCCGCGGCTACAGATGAGGTAGTCCGCTACGTTTTGGCCGGTCGCCGTCGACCTCGGAGGAGGCGCGAGGTCCCTTGTCCGATTTGCTCCCCCCGCTTCGGCGCGAGAATCTACGGGCTCAAAGCGAAAGGCGAACGTGGCGAGTTATGGTTCGTGCGCCCAGCCAGAACGCGACGGATGAGGACAGGGAGGTGATGGCCTTTCGTGTGATCCGCATACCCGGTAACCTGTGGCGCGCCTCACAGCGCAGTTGATTGGGGTGTGCCCCACGCATTTTACGAATAGGGGGGATGGATGCATACGAAACGATGGTTCGTATCGATCGCTTTGGCGGCGCTCTTCATCGCCGGCGCCCTGGGACCGGGCGCGTCGGCCGATGTCCGCACTCAGGCAGACCGACAGGATCAGTCCGCAGCGCGGCAGTCCCAGTCCGATCCGGGTCATCCCGCTGCGGGCCTCGGCAACGACGACTTCTTTGGTGGGCATCAGCACGGTGGCATCGAAGGCCACTTGCCTCCCATACAGGAGAACGTCGACCTGGTGAGCAAGCTGAAGCTGACTAACAATGAGGATGACGTCTCCGACGTATCTGCACTGCAGGCACCCAACGGCAAGTGGTACGCGTACGTCGGCGACTGGGGAGCGAAATGTGCTTCAGGCGGAGTCAACGTGGTCGACATCAGCGACCCGAGCAACCCGCAGAAGGTCCGTTTCCTCAACAGTAGCGGCAGCGGCTACGTCACCGAGGGGCTCCACGCGCTGCGCATCGACACGGACGAATACACGGGTGACATCCTCGTAATCAGCAACGAGTGGTGCAGAACGATGCCCAGCGCGAAACAAATGCCCGGCGGCATCACGATCTGGGACATCGACAACCCCGAGTCGCCCAAGCTGCTGGTCGAGGCGTTCGGTGACTTCGACCTGCACGGAAACCGGGCCAACGAGTCCCACAGCGCGATCGCATGGGACGCCGGTGACGGCGACGCCTACGTCGCGGCCATCGACAACGAGGAGCTCCTCGACGTCGACATCTTCGAAATAACCGATCCACGCAACCCCGAACTAATCGCGGAGACAGACCTACCGGGCGTCAACGTCAATGCATACGGGAGCGAGAAGACGTCCCACGACTACGACGTACTCCAGTTTCCAGACGGCAGCTGGCACCTGATGGTCTCCGACTGGGACGCGGGTTGGATCGATGTCGACGTCACCGATGCGGACAACCCGGTGATCGTGGGCGACCACGACTACGAGCCCTGCGACCGGCTGATCCCCACCGCGTGCCCGCCGGAGGGGAACGCCCACCAGGGTGAGTGGAATGCTGACGGTAGCCTGTTCCTCGGCACCGACGAAGACTCCAGCCCGTTCCGTCTGCCCATCACGGTGCTGGACGGGCCGCTGGCCGGCGAGATCTTCGCGGCCGGTGAGTTCGGCTGGACCAAGCAGGTCGCGAGCTTCCCGGATGGGAAGGTGAACGGCCCAATGGTCTTCGGTGGCTACGGGTGTCCGGGAGACGCGGTCCCGAACCCGTCCGTCCTCGGACCGCTCGGAGCGGACGAGGAAGCAATCGTGGTGTTCCAGCGGGGCCCGGTGAACGATCCGAACAACCCCGGTGAGTCATGCTTCTTCTCCGACAAGGTCAGGTCTGGGGAGGACGCCGGCTACGACGTGGTGATCGTGGCCAACCACCACACCGGCGCGCAGGGGGGAGCGCTGCCCGACGCATTCCTCTGCGGCAGTCAAGGGAGTCCGGTCTTGGGCACGGCGGCCGGCCTCTGCGCGGGCCATCGGTTCATGCATCAGGCGTTCGGGTATCCGCCCGATTACACGCTCCCCTACCCGCAGGGTGACCCCGGCGATCTCGAGCCGGATCCCGGCGACCTCGGTCCGAGGATCGAAGCGGCGTCCGAGTTCGATGGATGGGGATGCGTCCGCCTCCTCGACGGTGCCTCTCTCCAGGAGATCGACGAGTACTGTCTGGAGGAGGAGCTCAGCCTCGACTTCGTTTCTGGCTTCGGCGACCTCACGGTTCACGAGGTGGAGGTGCCTCGGGGCGATCCCAACGAGGGCGCTCCCACGGCAGACGACGACTCTGGGCTCGCGTATTTCTCCTGGTACTCGGGAGGCTTCCGGGTCGCCGAGTTCGACGAGACCGGGATCCAGGAGGTTGGCGCATTCATCGACCAGGGCGGCAACGACTTCTGGGGTGTTGCCCTAGCCGAAGATCCGAGTGGTGCTCGGATCATCCTCGGCAGCGATCGGGACTTTGGCCTGTACATCTTCCGGTACACCGGGGGATAGGGCCTCGGTTCGCGAGAAAGCATGACCTTGGAGGGCCGGGACCACCCCGGCCCTCCGCTTTTGCGGAGAGGACCGCGTCCGCCTGGACCCATAGTCGGAGCCCTGACCAGCGAATAGCTCCGTCCAGCTCGAAACCTTACGCGGTCGATACGGGTTACCTGGTGAACTTGACAACGCCTTCAGATAGCTCGGCAGAATGGTGGCTCACCGGTGCGAGTGCTGCTGGTCGAAGACGAGAGAACATTGGCGGGGACGGTGGAGCGCGGCCTTCGTCGTGAGGGCATGGTTGTAGACGTGGCGTACAACGGCAGAGACGCCCTGGAAAAGGCCGCAGTCAACAGTTATGAAGTCATCGTTCTCGATCGAGATCTGCCGGTGGTCCACGGCGACGACGTATGCCGCACGCTCGTCGCCGAAGGCTCACAGGCGCGCATCTTGATGCTGACCGCGTCCGGAGAGATCGACGCTCGAGTCGAGGGACTGAGTCTGGGTGCCGACGATTACCTTCCCAAGCCCTTCGCCTTCCCCGAACTAGTGGCGCGGCTCCGGGCCCTTCAGCGGCGTCCCCAGACCTCGCCGCGTCTCGTCCTGGCCCACGGAGACATCGAGCTCGATCGCGGACGAAGGACCGCAGTCCGGAACGGCCGAGCCTTGGAGCTCACGCGCAAGGAGCTAGGGGTGCTCGAGGTATTGCTCGAGGCGCAAGGACGTGTCGTGAGCGCGGAGGAGCTTTTGGAGCGCGTGTGGGATGAGCACGCGGATCCCTTCACCAATGCAGTGCGGATCACGATTATGAATTTGCGACGAAAGCTGGGAGATCCGCCTGTGATAGAGACCGTAGTCGGTGAGGGCTACCGGATCTGATGCCGATGCGCTTCCGTCCCACCGTCAGACTGCGCCTCACGCTCCTGTACGGCGGACTCTTCCTGATCGCCGGAGCATTGTTGCTGACTCTCAACTACTTCCTTGTGAGGCGCAGCATTTCTCTGGATTCGGCCGAAGTGCACGAGCGGGCCACGCAACTCCTCGAGGAGTCCGGCGGTCCGCTCGAAGGAGGTTTCCCGAGTGCACAGCATGAGAACAGGGACAATCGCTTCGTAGCCGTGTTGGAGGAGGCGCAGCGTCAGTTCGTCGACGGCACGACGCGCGAGCTCGTTGTTCAGTCGCTGATCGCTTTCTCCGGTATGGCTCTCGCGGCGATGGCTCTAGGCTGGTTCGTCGCCGGGCGAGTGCTGCGCCCCTTGAAGGACATCACCACAACGGCTCGTCGCCTGTCTGAGCAAAGCCTCCACAAGCGGCTCTCGATGCAGGGTCCCCACGACGAGCTGCGCGAACTGGCCGACACGCTCGACGACATGCTTGCTCGTCTGGAAGCGGCCTTCGAATCCCAGCGCAACTTCGTGTCCAACGCATCGCACGAGTTGCTCACTCCCCTATCAATTATTCGGGCCGAGCTCGACGTCACTCTTGCCGATCCCCACGCAGGCACAGCAGAACTACGCGCGATGGCGGAAACCGTGCGGACCGCAACGCAGCGCAGCGAAAGATTGATTCAGGGTTTGTTGACTCTTGCCCGGTCCGACCGGGGCGTCGCTACCAGAAACCGAGTTGAGATCGACGAACTTGTTCGGGACGCAACCGCTCATCTCAAACCGCTCGCCGAACGCGCCGATGTACGCATCGTGTCGGACCTGCAGGAGGCATCCGTTCGGGGCGATCGCATCCTGCTCGAACGGTTGGTGGGCAACCTGATAGAGAACGCGATCCTGCACAATCTGCCGGCCGGCGAGGCTCGCATCCGTACCGCGTCCGAAAACAGTCGGGTGCTTCTCTGCGTCGACAACGATGGTTCCGAGACGATTTCAGCGGAAGAGGTGGCGAAGTTGTTCGAGCCGTTCGCACGGGTCGGCACTGATCGGCTTCAGCATCGCGAAGGGTTCGGGCTGGGACTCTCGATCGTGCGCTCGGTCGCTCAGGCACATTCGGCCGTCGTTGATGCCGTCCCCCGTCCCGGTGGCGGCCTATCAGTGACCGTCGACTTTCCGGCCGCTTAAGGCCGCCGCGTCAACCTCCCCACGAGAAGGCAAACCATACGCCAACCCTACGCGCCGCCGTGTAGATGTCTTTGGCGAGGGACCACTCACGAAAGAGAGGAAACGCCTGATGCGCGCTCAAATCAAACGCCGAACGGCGGCGCTCGGATTGTTCGCGGGGGTCGTTGCCGCAGCAATGCTCGCTGCCGCCTGCGGGGGGAGCTCCGGAGCCTCCCCAGATGTCGCGACCCTTGACGAAGGAGCCGCCCCGTCGCCCGACGCGAAAGACACTGCGCCACTCGACGAAGATGACCAGGCGCTTGTGTTCGCCGAATGCATGCGCGACAACGGAGTCGACATGCCCGACCCGGGCCCCGGTCGGCAGGGTCTCATCGACGCATTGAACTCCGCCGGCGCCGACCACGACAGTGAGACCATGCGGCAAGCGATCTCCGATTGTCAGGACGTGCTGCCGCAGTACGCGCAGGAGGAGGAGCACACGCAGGAGGGGATGCTCGACTTCGCGGAGTGCCTGCGTGAGCAGGGGTTGGACGTGTCCGACAACCCCTTCAGTGATGTTCACTCCGGCGAGATCGATCAAAGGGATTTCGTGGCGGCGATGGAGGTGTGCCGCGAGGAGCTGATCGGCGGTGACCAGTGAGGCTGTTCAAGGATTCCATCTCTTCGCCACCGGCAGCAGAGATGGAGGCAACGTCAAAAGAGCCTCGCCCCCGCGGCCGGCGCATTTGGATGGCAATCGGTGCGGCTCTGCTCGCAGCAGGAATTGCTGCATGGGTGTGGGCGAGCACTCCACCGACCAAGCCGGCGCGCTCCGCGTCGGCCCCGGTTGCAACCGCAACCGTCAAGCGCGGAACCATCTCTGCGACGGAGACCTGGAGCGGAACGCTCGGCTTCGGCTCACCCTTTGGAGTCACGGCTCTCGCCGAGGGCACGGTCACTCGTCTTGCCAATCAAGGCGAACGCCTCAAGCGCGGCGACGAACTCTTCCGCCTCAACGAGCGGCCGGTGGTCCTGCTCTACGGAAAGGTGCCGATGTACCGCGACCTGACGTTGGGCGCCTCGGGCATCGATGTGAGGCAGCTCGAGGAGAACCTGGCCGCACTCGGCTACGGCGGATTCAAGGTGGACGATAGATACACCTCATCGACGGCGGCGGCAGTACGCGCCTGGCAGCAGGATATCGCCGCAGCCCCAACGGGAACCGTCGCGCGCAGCGATATCGTCTTCCTCCCGAGCGCCCGACAGGTGGATGCCCTGCGCGTCGCGGTCGGCGGCCACGCCGTGCCGGGGACACCGGTCCTCGACCTCACCGGCACGCAACAGATCGTCAGCCTGCAAGCGGATCTCGACGACCGCGAGATTTTCGAGGTTGATACCGCGGTCACGGTTGTGCTTCCCGGCGGCAAGGAAATCCGCGGGACAGTCGACGCGACGACCGTCGTGCAGCCCTCCGGGTCGGGTGGTGGCTTCGAGGAGACGATGGAATCGGAGTCCATCCTCGAGGGCGAGATCGCGCTGTCGAGGAACGCAGCCGCGGGCCTCGTTGGAGCGTCGGTCGACGTCGAGGTCCCCATCGATGAGCGCACCGACGTCTTGCTGGTTCCCGTAAGCGCGCTCTTGGCACTCACGGAAGGAGGCTATGGGCTTGAGGTCGTGAACGAAGACGGGACGACGACGATCGCCGCGGTACAGACGGGACTATTTGGTGGCGGCGAGGTGGAGGTCGAAGGCGATGAGATCGCCGAGGGCACGGTGGTGGGAGTCGCGGGACGATGACGGATGCCGTCGTTGAGGTCACCGATGTAACGCGGGTCTATCCGGGTACCCCGCCCGTGCACGCACTGCGGGACGTGACACTGCACATAGAGCGGGGCGAACTCGTAGGCGTAGTCGGGCCATCGGGATCCGGCAAGACGACCCTGCTCAACATCCTCGGGACCCTCGACCGCGCCGACAGCGGCACGGTTCGGCTCGAGGGTCACGACGTCCGCACCCTGGGTGACCACCAGCTGTCGGCTTTGCGCGCGCACCGGATCGGGTTCGTGTTCCAGCAGTTCTTCCTGGCACCGGGCGTCAGCGCGGTGGACAACGTCGCGAACGGCCTGCTCTACACGGGACGACCGCTGGCGGAGCGCCGGCGCCGGGCAATGCAGACGCTCGCGCGTGTCGGACTCGCCGACCGCGCGCACCATCGCCCCAACGAACTCTCAGGCGGCCAGAGACAGCGCGTGGCAGTGGCGCGAGCGCTCGTAGGGCGGCCGGCGGTCGTGCTGGCGGACGAGCCTACCGGTGCCCTTGACAGCGAGTCGGGCGCCGGAGTACTAGCGCTATTGCGAGAGATTCACGAAGACGGCACCACGATCGTCGTCATCACGCACGACCACGAGGTCGCCGGTTTACTGCCCCGGCAGGTACACATCCGCGACGGCATGATCGAAAGCGATGATGGACCCGCGGCGGGGGGGCGGGAATGATGCGCCCGTCGCGCCTCCGACCACGCGACGCGCTGCGAGTAGCAGGATCCGGTTTGAAGGCGAGGCCCCTGCGCGCGGTTTTGGCGGCACTCGGGATCGCAGTAGGCATCGCCGCAATGGTGTCCGTCGTGGGCATCTCGGCGAGCAGTCGGGCCGAGATCGATCGGCAGCTGCGGGCGCTCGGCACCAATCTCCTGACGGTCGAGCCGGGGCAGGAGCTGCGCGGCGGTGAGCCGGCGAAACTCCCCGACGAAAGCGTAGACATGGTCGCGCGCGTCGGCCCGGTCTCATCGGTGAGCGCGGTCGGCGCCATCGACGACGCCCTCGTCTATCGCAACGACAAGATCGACGAGCTCCGCACGAACGGCATCACTACACTCGCAGCTCGTCCCGACCTGCTCGATGCCGTCGGCGGCGAGGTCGCGTCCGGTCGGTGGCTCGACGACGCGCTGGGCGCGTACCCCACCGTGGTGCTCGGTGACACAACCGCCAAACGGCTAGGCATTACGCGGACCGACGGTACGGTCGCGGTGTTGCTCGGCGAACGGTGGTTCACCGTTGTGGGCATCCTCGCTCCCGCACCGCTTGCACCGGAACTCGACGCGGCCGCGCTTGTCGGCTGGCCCGTAGCCAAGGAAATGCTCGGGTTCGACGGCTCCCCTACCAGGCTGTACGAGCGGTCACCCGAGTCCGCCGTCGAAGACGTGCGCGCTGTGCTCCCGGCCACCGTTAATCCGGAGAACCCCGAGGAGGTCACGGTCAGCCGGCCGTCGGAGGCCCTCGCCGCGCAGGCAGCCGCAGACGAGACACTCACAACTCTGTTGGTGGCGCTAGGCGGTGTCGCATTGTTCGTGGGCGGCATCGGCGTCGCCAACACGATGGTCATCGCCGTGTTGGAGCGACGTTCGGAGATCGGCTTGCGCCGCGCCCTCGGTGCGACTCGACGTCACATTCGCGTTCAGTTCCTCGGAGAGTCGGTGCTGCTGGCGGGCCTTGGAGGAGTCGGTGGGGCGGTGCTCGGCGGCGCGGTGACGGGCGGCCTTGCGGCCCTCCGAGACTGGCCCTTTGCGCTTCCGCTCTGGGTCCTCGGCGGGGCCGCGCTCGCCACTATCTTCGTCGGCGCCATTGCGGGTGCCTACCCCGCGGCGCGGGCGGCCCGCATGTCTCCGACGGCCGCACTGGGATCCGGCTAGGCCCCTATGGTCACACCTATACCCCACCACGGTATGGTAGTAGGACCGGATTCCGAGGGTCCTTTCCGAAGGCAACAAATGGAGGTACGAGTGATGACGGAAAACGAATCGCACAATGAAGTAGACCTCCCCGAGGACCTGGCCGAAGCGCTTCGAGAAAACCCCGAGGCCGCCACGATCTGGAACAGCCTTTCGGCGGCGCACAGGCGTGGCCATGTCATCGCGATCGAGAGGACCGAGGATCCCGAGGTTCGCCAAGAAAAAGTCATGCACACGATCGAGCACTTGTTCGACAAGCACAGCTCTTAGCCCCCGTGTACGAATCCGCGCGCAGAACAGGTCGTGCGGAACGCTGGCGCGAGCTGGCGGTCGATCGACATCAGGGCTGAAGATCCGGTAAAAGCGCGGGCGTTCCCGAACGGCACATAGGTGACGGCGTAATGGCGCTCGGCTGTCGGGTTCTAAGCCGGAGTGGCCGCTCCGAACCAGGTCGCAAGTGCTTGAGGCAGCTCCGGGTCGGTGAGGTCTCCTGCCCAGGCGACATGCCCGTCGGGTCGGATCAACACGGCCGGGGGCGCAGCGACCTCGCCGAGGAGCGGGAGCTCCCACACGCCATCGTGCCTGGCATCGACCAACCGGACTCGATTCGTCCAAGGGGAGATGTCGAAAACGCCGGGCTCCCCGAGGTTGAGAAGCACGGGCCGGGCGTCGTGCAGCAGGGCGAACACGCGCGTGGGACCGTCTGCCGTGT
>OCZV010000670.1_pt1 | contig 12371 bp, 13 predicted proteins | sample 1539051 | NCBI WGS metagenome assembly OCZV01 (sample SAMEA3113581, study PRJEB22503) | soil metagenome
GATCATAACAACATATATACACATACGCGATCCAAGGGCCTATCTTGAAATGCTTACCTTCATTTTGAATTGCACTTGCAATAGAGAAGGCGGACTATAAGCATAACAACAAAAAGCTAACCCGAAAAAAGCTTTTCTATGACCATATATGTTATTCAAGTATAATATGAAAGTCATTACTGGTAGTTCGGAGGTTCCTGGCATGAATAGAGAAGAAGTCGAGAGATTCCTTGAAAGTAAATTGAACTTGCAGATTGCAACAATCGATGAAAAAGATGAGCCCAATATCCACCCCGTCTGGTTTTATTATGATAAAGATGAGGGAAAACTATTCATGACCTCATTTAAATTAGCCAAGAAGACTCAAAATCTCCGAAGAAAACCTACTGTTTATTTTTCCATAGATCATGAAAATTATGATGAGAATATTCCTCCTAGAGGAGTCAAAGGTAAAGGTACTGCGGCTATAGTAGAAGGAGATCCAGATAGAATCGTTCCACAAGCAGATAAAATTAGTATGAAATATTTTGGTACTCTTGATCACCCAGTAGCAAAAATGATAACAGATGGTGCAACGAAGGGAGAAATTGTACTTGTCGAAATTAATCCAAGGTTCTTTTCTACATGGGATTATGGTAAAATGCAACAATGACTTTTTGCAGTTGATTTAGTAACCGAATCCTATAGAGAATCTACTACGATTATCAACACAATTAACGCCCAAATTGATATGCTTAGTAGACCCACTAAAATGCGCTATACTAGTTGCCCGTAACAGTAAAGGAGAATCACATAGTCAGCATCAAATGGAATGTCTTAAGCGTTGTACAGTACGGAAGAGCAAGCTGAGGAGATAGAGTCTAAGAATGCCAAACATTATCTCATCACTAAACTTCTTTCTACCTGATTTGCGAAGGGCATTGCTAGGCTTTTGTTCTACACTCATCAAACTCGATTTAATGCCGTATTTTCCCAGAATAAAAGAAATGGACCGGGTGGGATTTGAACCCACGACCTCAGCAATGCCAGCTACTTTCTATATGAAGGCAGCTATGGAAAGGCAAATCTATACTGTTCAAATTCCACCCGCTCCACCATCTTGCTAGCTTTTTCTTAAGACTTAGCTTAACGGTGCATGGTTACGGAGCTAAAAATACTGCAAGCAAACAGATCAAATCCTGTCAAGGTTTTGATGGAACAGGAAGAAAAGAAGAATGAGCTTCTTAAATTGTATGTATAGGATGAGAAGAAGGAAGGATCCATAGAAACTGCAAAAGCTCTAGAGGCTACTTTAGAGCGACGAGAAAAGACTTGATAGTATTTCTATATGGGGCTGTATATTGTTACCCATAATCATAGAACTTTGTTTAGAGTGCTCTTTTCCCGTCAATTGTGGGGGGATTCTATTATCCCTTGTTTTCCATGTCAAGACGTACGAAAATGAAAATGCTGAATAATAATGATAATAATAGAAAAATACCTCTGATAAACAATACATATCTTGCAGCAGCAGCTGCTACAATCTTCACACTAGTGATAATTTTTGCATCGACTACTAGTTCAGTATCAGCCTCTACAACTGGCAACAACACTACTACAACTACTACTGACATCACCGAGTCCCTTGGAGATCCATTTTTTGTAGAGCAAGGCAGAATCATAGGACAAAGAGTACTTGCTGTTACACCCCAACCCCAATTAGAATTCAGTTTCATGGCTAATGCAACTATCAACAATGGTGGTGGTAATATTGTTATAAATGCCATAAACACTGGGACAAGTGTAAGCACACTTAATGCTGATGGAACATTTCGTGGTGAAGGACAGGGTATACTAAGAACTGAACGTGGTGACGTAGCAACTTGGACCAATCGGGTAGTAGGGAATCTTACTCCTGAAGGAACCATAATAACGCGTGGAGTAGGATTCTGGAGTACACCCTCAACAACTGGCGAGCTAGCTTTTATGAATAACATGATAACTGTCTTTGAAGTTCAGATAGATAGAGAAGGAAATCTATCCGCCAGAGAGTGGGAGTGGGGATGATGGGACAAAAAACAAGTATGGCAGATCTTGATTTGGTCGAAGTTTGACAGAGGGAAATAGAAGGTTGGAAAAATCAGCTCATGTCAATCTTTGTTGCAAATTACGGTCATTCTCACATAAGTTTGGAGAGCAGGATTTATAATAAATGAATCTCCGATACGAGATATCGAAAGGAAAAGAATAACATGATACGACGAGGATATATTATCTTGATTATAGGTGGAGTGTTATTTATTGCAGGAATAATAATAGCTGCTGTATGGGCTATTCCGTTTGCTAGCACATTTCTGCAAAATAATACTCTTATCAACCAAGTTTCAATACAACCTGGCAGATCAGTTGAAGCAACAACTCAGGTAACAGATGTCTCAAGACCCGTAACTGTAGCAATACATATTGAAAGATCAGAAGGAGTAGTAAGATTGATTGAAGCTGTCAATGATCCCTCTGGAAGTGTTGTAAGCAGCAATGAGTTCTCTGCAAACCTGTTTACTACTTTTCAGCCACAAAACACAGGCAATCATATACTTAATCTCACAAATGCTGGATCAGCACCGGTTACAATTAACGCAATGTTTGGCTATTTGCCATTCATAACGGCTCCTGCTTCTTCTACTTCAGATGGGGGTGGTGGTGGTCAGCCAATACCTGGTGTAGATCTAAGTAGCTTGTCCGTAGTCATTACTGGTGGGGTGCTAACTGCAATAGGCTTCTTTACAATCATTGCAGGAATAGTAATAGTTGTGATAGATAGCCGGAAAAGAAGAGAAGGACGAGGGAGGGATGGTAGTAATGGTGATGTAACAGAAGATAGTGGCATCATATACAGGAAGGATTGATAAAGATCCTTAATACTATATCCTGCTGATTTGCAAGAACAAGCAGGTCTACAATTCTCATGTTATAGCATTGTGACACATTCTGTCTGACAACTTGCTAGAACTGTCTCATCACCTGTTCTGCATGTTAAAATAGGACCGTAAGAAGTAAATGAGATGACACATGTCTGCCAATATTCCCAAATGGAAGATTTCAGGAGACTTTTTTGATTTTTGCAAGTGCAATATACCATGTCCTTGTACGTTTGCTCAGACTCCAACATATGGAGACTGCGAAGATGTACTTGCATATCATATTAGAAGTGGGTATTATGGCGAAACTTTGCTTGACGGCTTGAATTTACTTGCTCTCTCATACTTCAAAGGTAACATCTGGGCTGGTAATACAAAAGCAAATATCGCATCATTTGTTGACGAGCGAGCTGATCAGCAGCAGCGTGATGCTCTCCAGAAGATTTTTACGGGAAAAGCTGGTGGCTTTATGGCACAGGTCTCAAATCTCGTAGAAGAGGATCGTGGATTGTATTTTGCTCCAATCAAACTTGAAGTAGCAGATGACCTTTCTTATTGGAGTGCAGAGATTCCAGGAAAGGTAGTTGCAAAGGCTGAAGCCTTAGCTGGACCTATGACTCCACCCGGTAAAAGGGTTCAGACACTTAACCCACCTGGAAGCGAAGTAGGACCTAGCACAGTTGTGACATGGGGAAAAGCTGTGACAGATGAGGTTAGTGCTCCCGAAATTCGTTTCGAATGGAAGAGAGAAGGCAGGTCAAGCAAGCACAGTCCATTTGAGTGGAGCGGTCCATAATAAAAATACTTTCAGGCTTTTCGCTATATTAACACTCTGATCATGTAGTACTATATCTGTCTATGCAGTCGCTTCTGCTGTTGTTGTTGTCGTCACATTGGTTTCAGAAGTGGTGGTAGTAGCAGTCGTATTAGTTGATAATGGTATTCCACTTTCCCATCTCCATGCTGTCAGTTCGCTCTCACCATTTGGCTGTATATCGTTTATTCCTGCTGCTATCACACCGTCTAATGGTGCCAGCATACCAGTTGAATTGGTGTGGAAGATAATTATTTTAAAGCCTTTGCCACCACCTAGAGGAGCTTCTGCAGGATTGCTGAACTGTATTATTTCATAAAATGTAAGAGTTGCAGTCTCACCATTTGGTGCTCTGATGGTTGTTTTTGCAATAGCAGATGGTGTTGCAAGTGAGACAATGGCTGTACCGTTGCCGGTAGTACTAATAGTCTGGTTGCTGTTAGGAAGAGTTAGTGTGCCATTTCCAGTGTGTGTTGCGCCTATGTGTGTCTGGTTAATTGGAGTCACGGTTCCAGGTGGTGTGCTTTCTTGGTAGATAGGTTGTGATGATAACTTTATTCCTGATAATGGTGGTGGTGCACTAGTGGTAGAATAAGCTGCTGTAGTAGTCGCTGCTGCTGCAACCAGCAGCAATATCATTATTGTTACACTTACAACAAAGCTAATGTTAGCTAGATGAGATTTCACAAAAGGTATAGGTGAGAGAACATGATTTAAGACACTCTCCTCAATGTTATGATAGATTTTTTGCTTAATAATAATAATTCAAAGAAGAAGAAGCAATACGCTTAGCAACTATGACTGGATTGCCTTTTTGGGCTGTAAACGGCTGTAGAGAGAGTCATCACCATCTAAGCCAAACAGGCGGTCAACAGTCCGGAGATTGGCAGAGCGATTAAACCAATACGGATCCAGTTAATGGTGTTTGGTGGTAATGAGGATGATGACATTAGTCTCAGTAACTTCCTCCCTTTGGTTTTCTAATCACGATGGTAGATCGTCTCGCAAATAAAGCTAGGCAAGATATCTACTATAACCCAGTGCTAAGTTTTATTATAAAGAAGCAAGCCAGTATCAGTCAAGAAGTACATAGATCTAAGCATTCCCTTTATCATTTTGATATTATATAGTTATTAGCATTACATGACCATATTTACAGAATAAGAAAGGCATGGGAAACAGAAGCACTATAGACATTGCAAGCTATGTTTTAGAAGCAGCAAATGGCGGCGCAAGTAAAATCGAGATAATGTACAAGGCACTTCTTAGCTATAATCAAATGAAAGTGTACGTGAATTTTCTGAATGAAAAAGGCTTACTTGTTTATGACAACCAACATGGAGAAGCGCACACGTTCAGGACAACTGAAAAAGGTCTTAGGTTTCTTGAAATATACAATCGGCTAGATGACATGATAAAGGAGGAGGATGAAGAAGAACAAGTACCACCGCTACCATCACTAATCAAATCAGAAAAGAAGATGACTGGTTTTGGACGATAATCACCTAAAACCAAGCTCAATTTAATGGCGTACTTGTCCTGATGGATAAAGATGGACCGGGTGGGATTATTTGAACCCACGACCTCAGCCAGGTAGGTCGGTGACTCTCTACATTTGAGGAGGAATTTAATGACATTTGTTACCTCTTTCTTGTTGATGATTCACAGACTGTTATTGTAGATAATCTAGGTAGCAGGTGGTGAAGATCGGCTTACTCCTTTACCAAAGTAAGCCTTCACATGTGGTCTGTATAGGTAGTATAGAATGATTCCGCTGATGATAATACTGATAATTGAGGCTATATTGCCAGCAGCAATTGAGATTGCATTCAATACGATGCTGATAATTGACAAGATCACAGTAACGGTCCAAGCCCATCCTCGACCTTTCAGTAGCCCGTAGGCTACAACAAATGAGACTATAGCTAGAGCAAGAAATACTGCTCCAATTGCAATGCCTATCCCTCCAAGCAAAGATTGAGAAACCATAGGGACACCAGGAGGAGGTATGGGGGCTTGTCCAGTAGTTAGGTTTCCCTGTAGTTCAGATTGATTAAAGGCAGATGGGGGAAGTGTAGGCAATATTGCACCTATAGCAATAAGCGCAATTGCGCCAAAAAGCATGATAGCTCCTCCGATTATGTTGAGAATTGCAATTATTGTTACTCCAGTGGGTCGTGACTTAGGTGTACTCTGCAAGCCATAACTGTAATAGTATTTCCCTTTTTAACCTTTCAACAGAAAAGTTTTGCTCACGATAACAAAGTTTTGGAAAAGTCAATACTATTAGCATTAAAAGTCACTTGTCCATCATTCTTTCGCTAGTTTGATATCTTTTCCCGTCAATTGACTCAACTGTTTTATCCTTTGTTTTTCTATCCCAGATGCACACAAAATGAAAACGCTGAATAATAATAATAGAAAAATACTTCTGCTACACAATACCTATCTTGCAATAACAGCAGCGGCTACCCTCTTCACACTGACAATAATTTTTGCATCGACTACTACTTTAGTATCAGCCTCTACAACTGGCAACAACAGTACTACAACTACTACATCAGTAGGAGGAGGAGAGCAAGAGGCTGTAAGCAGCACGACTACCAACAATGCTTCAAATGCTCTTTTGGGTCGTCTTTTCTCATATTCATATGATGAAGGGGAAGATGTAGAATCAAACGTGAACCCAGTAAATGAAACATATATTGTAATCTCATATTCTGGCAACAGAATAATACTGCCTCCAAATGCTACAGGTGTTATAAATGCGACTGAGACAGGAAACGTCACAATCAATATTCAACCTAACGGACTTTCCTTTAATCAAGGTCATGCCGTTATAATGACTGAAGGTGATGCAGCAGCAGAAGAAGAAGGCGGCGAAACTGCAACTATCAGCTTCGTTTTGCTCACTCGCACAAATCCTGATGGCTCAGGAAGTGGAACTAGTGTTACGTATTTTAGCACAAACTCTACTGGGCAGCTAGCATTCCTTGACAACATGGTAGCAATAGGTCAAGTTGAATACTCTCCTGAGGAGGGCATTAACCGTTTTGCAGAGTGGGAATGGAAGGGTGGAACGGTTCCGTTTGAGAATTTGTTACCTCAATCATAGCTTTAAGGTTTGAGCTAATGCAAAAAAGAGATAGAGTCATGCATATGCACCCAAGGTCATGGGGCGAGAATTTTTTGAACAACCTGCGACCTGTTCCCGTAGTTCTATAACAGGAAAAAGTGGACCGGGTGGGATTTGAACCCACGACCTCAGCATAGTCAGCTCGCTTAAGATGAGCCGGTCTATCTAAACAGCAACTGAAGAGATGTCCAACTCTCACCCGCTTCATTTCTATGCTCCATAACCCTTACTTCAAGCGAAGTTTTGAGAATAAGAGCGATTTCTATGCTAATAGACAAATCATTATGTCTGTTAGTCATTTGTTCAATCTTAAGTAGATTGGTAATTTATACATCAAATCAGTTGGACATATCATATCTCAACAGATTCATTTCAGTCTCCTGTTAATGCGCTGCTGCGTCAATTTGGTACAAACAAAATCGAATTGGTTTTTTCAATTTCTTCCCACTATACAGATTACTTCGTTATCCAAATTCACTCTGCCATGAGAGTCAGCATACTGCCAAACTGCTTCGGTGATTGAGTTCCATGCGCGATTCTTCACTTCCTCGGTATGATTCGCTAACATAGCAGTAATAGGCGCTGTAACCTGCTGGTGCATCCTTGTGAAACTCTCAGGCGAATCAAAGCTAAATGTTGTTTGCAGTGTCTCGATTCTAATATCTTTGAATCCTGCTTGGCTAAATGACCGTTTCAGAGCCTCTACATCTGCTAAGGCGAAAGGACCGGGTGTCCCAGGTGGCGGAGCAGGAGCATTTATCTGCTTTCTTACGGTAGCGAAAGCCAAATCAAGCAATGGAACCTTGGAAGGCGCAGACCATACAGCAGCAGAAAGTCTGCCACTTGTTACTAACATCTCTTTAAGTCTAACTAAGGCTGTGGGAAGATTTGGAAAGAACATCAGACCCCATCTTGAAAGAATTGCATCAAATTTTCTTGCAGTGGATGAATCTGGCAAATCCAATTTCTCTCCATCAGCTTCTCTAAACTCCATTATATCATCCAAACCAAATGATTTGGCTCTTGTCCTTGCAATTGCTAGCATTTGAGGAGAAATATCTGTAGCAATAACTTTTCCATTTGGCTTAACTCTCTTTGCTGCAGTAACTGCTGGCTCTCCTATTCCAGTAGCTATATCTAAAACCTTGTCACCAGGCTTGATTTCAGCTAACTCTACAATCTTATCGCTAACTTTTTGAGCACCACGCTCGATTGTCTCCCACCAATTCTGCCAGCCTGCTGCAGCATTATCCCACATTTGGCGTTGCTGAGCCTTGAATTCATCAGAGTTTGAGGATTGTCCAATATTGTTCATGCCCATAGATACCTCACTTGCATTGTAGCTGTAGCTATTTCTTTAACTTTTCCAAAATCTTGAGACTATCACAAAAAATAACATCTGCAGTTCAAATGTGATTATTATTACTCCCATATGCTTCCCGCATTACCGTAAAACAATATGCTTGATGTCAGAATACCCCATGCTACAGAATTAATTACTAGACGGGCTGCTCTAAATAAGTCTGACAAGGAGCCAACGCCAGTTGCTCCGAAGACAAAACCCAATCCCAATACAGCATCAACATTGCATTGCTGCTGAATTTGTCCTACAGTTATCAAAAACAAGCTCAATTCAATACCGTAGTTTCATCACAGGAAGAAATGGACCGGGTGGGATTTGAACTCACGACCTCAGCAGATCAGCATCTCTCTTAGACTGCTGTCTACTTTCTAAACAAGTAGCTAGGGAAGAGAACTTATCAATCACATAAAAAATGCATAGGAGGAATACGACGACATTTCAGGACAGACTATGAGAAATTTGAATTGTACTTGATAAACATGACTGACTGGTCAATCACCTTTATTAACACCAAATAGGAAAGATGAATAATGAGTGAATCTAAAAACTCAGTTCATAATAAGGAAATAACATTAGCAAGGTGGAGTACAAGGTTTTGGGCATGGCTTGTTGACTTTATCATAGTAGCTGTAGCAATTGAAATAATATTTGCAATTACTTATCCGCCGCTTGCTTCTTTCAACCAAGGTGTTCAGGGAAATCTTGGATTAGGAGCTGTTAGCTTTGCAATTCAAAGTCTGCTATTCTTTGCATATTGGACATACTTTGAATCGACCACAGGACAGTCTATAGGCAAGAAGCTCCTAAAGATTAGAACTACGGACTTAGCTGGAAATGCGCCAGACATAAGAAACATTGCAATACAGAGCTTTGGCAAAGCTTTCTTGCTGCCAATAGACGTATTCTTTGGCTGGATATTTACAAATGATAAGAGGCAGAGGCTGTTTAATAGAGCAAGTGATACTATAGTAATCAGAGTAGTCAACGAAGGACCAAGATCCGAAAATGTCGGCTACAGGAAGGAATAATAACAATCGAAGCAACGTAGAAGAAGAGTGCTAGAGTCCTATGCTGCTGCCATCACCTGAAATGCCTCTTCCATGTTTTGGCAGCTTAGAAAGACAGCGGGTGCTATTTCATCGATGGATTATTTTGTTTGTTTGATTATTTCCTTATCGATAAAATCCTGAAAGGCAGGGTCAAACCATTTCTCTGGCTCAATGCTCTTCTCCCAATATTCGCGTATTGTCCCCTCGTCGAAAGTAGTTTTCATCCATCGCAGCCAGCCAGCCCATTCGTTTTCACTGAGGACCTTCCTCTGACGCATATGGAATGCATAGGAGTACATATACAAAATGTAATATGCAAATACGAGCTCTGGTGTTTGGTTTGATTGATGTTTCTTGGTGAGTAAATTAACTAGCTCTGGTCTATGAACCATCATCTGACCCATTGCATGTATCTTTTCATCCAAGTCATTTAGAACTTTTGTTTCAATGTCAACAGAAAGGTGTCTCATCTCCTTCCTGGAAAAAAAGAAAATTACAAACAACGTGGCTATTATAGCAACTGCTTCTGCCAAGCTAATCAGCTCTGGCGCGGGAAGCTCAACCATATGCGTTTCAACAAGTTAGGAGTCGATAATAAGGTTTCTTGGTAGGTAGGTAAAAGCTCCCCAAATACGATATGATAGGAGTAGTGGATGAGGTTGCAGGTTGACAGGTTTTTTGTACATGACATAATTTTCTCTTCCGTAAGTTATACGAAGGCAACGGCTCAAGATGGACTTCTCCCCGTAGCTATGCAACCGATTTTTTTCTAACATTCTTCTCAAAGCTGACGTTGCAACTGCTCAAGAGCTTGCAAAACCCTAGTCTTTAGCGAAGAATCAGGGGTTAAATAATGACGGCTGAACACTGATGTGCTGACTCTACCTTGTAGGAAATCAATTGCTTCTGAAGGAATACCGCATTTATGCAACCAAGAACCATGTATTTTACGCGTCAGGTATAGGTCCATCCTTATGTGTCGGCGATAACAGGCTTTGGTTATGGCGTTGCGAGTTGGGATAGTAGTAGTAGTAGTAGCGAGCGGTATACCACTCGGTAATTTTACAATCTCCAACATCTCAGGAGTTACAAATGATATGAAAGGCTTCTTTGTCTGGCGCACGAATATCTCAGAGAATCTAAAATGCTCTAAGGCTTGATGTCCTAGGTTTTGTGGTAGATTCTAATGTAAATAAGGATTTCAAAATCCTAATTATCATCTAGAAAAATACTAATGGTTAGATATCCATCGCATCAGCTTTCCTATCAGTCAATGTATTATTATCACTTTTCACTTACTCCTTTGATCCATTCTAATAGAAAATAAAGAAAAGAAAAAGGAAAGAAATCAGTTGCCTGTGCTGTTCCCTAGTAGTTCTCCTTCAACATCCACCTGTGCCTGTTGGCTAGCATTCTGGCCTATCGCTTGATCGATATCAGTAGCATTGCCGGCTTCTCCTGGCTGCAGTAGTTGTTGCTGCTCATCCACTTGTGCCTGTTGCTCAGCACGTTCTTGCATCAGTTGTTCAATACTCGTATCAAACCCGCCTTCATCGGTTACATTTGCCACTTGTTGCTCAGCATCTTGGTCTATCTCTTGATCTATATCAGTAGCACCGCCTTCTTCTTCTTCTGTTACATTTGCCTGTTGTGCGGCTTCCTGCTCAATCAGTTGGCTAAGACTGGTCTGGTTGCCTGTTCCTGATATCACTCCCTGCTGCTGGGCATTTTGGTCGATTATCTCCTGGATCTCTGTCGGCGTTGTTGCATTCACATTTGCGATCTGTGTCGCTGCCTGATTAATGACTTGGTTGACGGTGTTGTTGTTACCTGTGATCGAGAGGATCTGTATCGCGTTTTGTACTATCTCCTGCCTTATGTTAATGATGTTGTTCAAGTTAACGATCTGGTTGTTCTCCACCCTGATGAAATTCTTAACGACGTTGTTGATCGTGGTCTTTGTACTGAAATCTATATCGACATCATCGTCATCATCGTCATCATCGTCATTTTCGCTAGCGCAGATGACGCCTATTGAAGCTGCTTTATCGTCAGTGCTGTGAGTGTTCTCTACGACAGCGATCCAAGTCATAGCTATCACATCATCATCATCTTCAAAAGCTACTGGAAATGATTGTGATGCTATGATATCTGAGGTCTCAAAAACGAATTGGTTAGAGACTGCAAATTCGTCTTCTAGACAATCAGCGAAGAGTACGTCTATTGAATCAGGTTCAAGTGTTGAAATCGCTCCCCACCTTGGCGTAAATTCTATACCGTTGACATCTCTATCTTCTTCTGTTAGATTTTCTGTTGCGGTCTCTTGGGTTTCTTCAACATCTTCCTCTTCAGGAGTGAGTGTTGTTGTTGTTGTTGTCGCTGCTGTCTGTGGACCTGTTGCTAATGATGCTGCAAACAAAATGGCCGCAACAGCCATTAGCGAGAGTACTGAAGCAGTTCTTGTCAATGAGGATAGTTTATCGGATGTCATTTGTTCTTAGCTCCTCCTCTACTACTTTTGTTATTGCCTGTAGTTGTTTCTGTGCGCTCGCTCTCACTAAGACGCCGGTGTTTTCTGTAAATTCTTTTGTCGTTGTCGACATTAAAGATGCCATATTAATGATGACTGTCGATATCGCAGCCGACATGGCAATCGAATATGATAACATACATCGAGTGACTTGTGCTTGCAAATAAGCCATTCTGCATACGGCTCTAGAACTTTTTTTCTTTGCAGGTTTTTTACATCATAGGATATATACTTGTAAAGTATTACTACTTCTCAGATAGAGTTTTCAAGAACTCGATTATTTTATCATGCGATTAATAATAATAATAATAATAATATGTGATGCCATAGCCGCAATACCAAGCAAACCGGGGACTCGTATGATAGAGCATAATATGCATCAACAAAAAGGTTAATCGAGATAGTGTGACACTCTCTTGCATAGTCAGGGAAAGTTGCAAATTTCGCATTTTGAGTACGTCTCCCCATCGAGGTGATTGAAATGCGTGCCGCACAACATGCACGTGTGGTGAATATCATCGTAGCCATCCTGCGCCACAAACTGGTAGCTTTTAAGCTGCTGACCCTTACACGCTATACATC
>OCZV010000671.1_pt1 | contig 12369 bp, 8 predicted proteins | sample 1539051 | NCBI WGS metagenome assembly OCZV01 (sample SAMEA3113581, study PRJEB22503) | soil metagenome
AGGTGTCCTGGATGTAGATGTCCACCGGCGTGCTGGCCATGAAGATGCCGGACAGGCCGCCGATCACGAACATCGACACGAAGCCGAGCGCGAACAGCATGGGCACCTTGAACTGGATCCGCCCGCCCCACAGCGTGCCCAGCCAGTTGAACGTCTTGATGGCCGACGGCACCGCGATGATCATCGTGGTCACCGTGAACGCCATGCCGAGGGCGGGGTTCATGCCGCTCACGAACATGTGGTGGCCGTAGACGATCCAGGACAGGAACGCGATGGCGATCATCGAGAACGCCATGGCGTGGTAGCCGAAGATCGGCTTGCGTGCGAAGACCGGCAGGATCTCCGAGGCGATGCCCATCGCGGGGAGAATCAAGATGTAGACCTCGGGATGGCCGAAGTACCAGAACAGGTGCTGCCAGAGCAGCGGCTCGCCGCCGCCGGAGGGCCGGAACCAGCTGGTCCCGAGCGTGCGGTCGAACAGCAGCATGGCCACTCCGGACGTCAGGACGGGCAGGGCCAACAGCAGCAGGATGGCGGTGATGAACAGCGACCAGATCACCAGCGGCATCCGGAACAGCGACATCCCCGGCGCCCGCATGTTGATGATCGTCGTGATGTAGTTGATCGAGCCCATCATGGACCCGATACCCATGATGAAGAGGCTGATGCACCAGATGTTCTGGCCCCAGTTGACGCCGGTGTATTCGGCGATCGCCGACAGTGGCGCGTAGGACGTCCAGCCTGCCGCCGCGTGTCCACCCTCCACGAAGAAGCCCGACAGCATGATGACGCCGGCGCTGGCCGTCACCCAGAACGAGAGCATGTTGAGGAGCGGGAACGCCATGTCGCGGGCGCCGATCATGAGCGGGATGCAGAAGTTGCCGAAGGCCCCGGCCAGGATCGGCATGATCACGAAGAAGATCATGATGGTGGCGTGCATGGTGAACGCCATGTTGTAGGTGGACGGCTCGAGGATGCCTTCCGTCTCGGGCAGGAACATGCTCATGCCCGGCACCGCCGTCTCCGGCCACGCCAGCTGCCAGCGCACCATGAGGGCCAGCAGCCCGCCCAGGACCATCATGATCAGGCCCAGGAAGAGAAACTGCCGGGCGATCATCTTGTGATCGGTCGAGAAGATGTAGGTGCGCACGAAACCCAGTTCGTGATGCTCGTGGGGCACGTGTGCGTGAGCCGTCGCGGTGGTGGCGCTCATCGCCTGGCCTTTCCTCCCGTTGTGGCGGCGGCAGTCTCCGCCGGCTTCGCCTCCGCGGTCTTGGTGTCGTCCTCAGCCGCCGGCGCCACAGCCGCCTGGAGGTTTTCGGCGGCCCACTTCGTGTACTCCTCCGGCGTATGCACGTAGATCCAGCCTTTCATGCCGGAGTGCCCGAAGCCGCACAGCTCCGCGCACGGCAGCTCGTACTTGCCGGTCTTGGTCGCCTCGAACCACTGCGTGATCTCGCGGCCGGGGACGGCGTCCTGTTTCATGCGGAACTGCGGCACGAAGAAGCTGTGGATCACGTCCTCCGACCGCAGGTGCACGTGCACGACCTTGTTCACGGGCACGTGCATCTCGTCGAGCATGGTCTTGTCGTCGGCGGTGCCGAACTTGCCGTCGCCACCGGGATAGGTGACCTGCCAGTTGAACTGCTTGGCGGTCACCTGCACGGCGAAGTCGCTGGGTGGCGGCGCCTGCATCTTGATCTTCGACCACGCCGGCACGCTGAGGAACGTGAGGACGACGAGGATCAGCGAGGGGACCACCGTCCACACGATCTCCAGCGTCGTGTTGCCGTGCGTGTAGCGGGCGCGGCGGCCGGGACGGTCCCTGTACATCACCAGGAAGGCCAGCATGACCGCGAACACCAGGATGGCCGTGATCCCGGTGATCCAGTAGATGAGGTGGAACAACCAGTCGATGTCCCGACCGTAGGTCGAGACGTTCTCGGGCAGCCACCAGTCAAGCATTCGGTCCCCCCCGGTTCCCGGTCCGCGGCTCGCGCCTACTTGCCCTTCATCTCGAAGCTGACCTTGGTCGCCTGCCCGGCCTTGACCTCGACTTCCTTCTCCTGCTTGCCGAGCGTCTCGTGCCAGACCTCGACCTTGTGCTTGCCGGCCGGGACGTTCTCGACCTTGGCCACGCCGTTGTTGTCGGTGACGCCGGCCGGACCAGGCACCACCGCGACCCAGCCGAGCATCCAGCTGTGGACGTCGCAGGTGACCTTGACCACCTCGGGCTTCTCGAACTTCTCGGTCATCGTCTTCTTGAACTTCGGCTGGGCCTTGTTGATCGACGGATTCGCCGTGGAGTACGTGTGGATGTTGTGCAGGATACCGTCGGAGTTCTTGATGTCGATCTCGCCAGGCTGCATGACCACAACGTGCGGGACGAACTTGCAGCCCTTCTGATCGATCACGGCCTTGGCCTTGCTGGCGCCCTTGACGCCCGGCACCGACACGACGGCGTTGGCCAGGCCCTTGTTGCCACCGACGGCGACCTTCTCGAGCGTCGTCTCGGTCCCGCACTGCTCGGTGTCCTTGTTGACCTTGAGCTTCTCGACCACGGGAGCGCCGTTGTACTTCACCTCGGCCTCGATGGTGCCGCCGCCCTGGGCCCCGGCCGTGCTCACGAACCACGTCGCCGCGCCCGCGACGAGCGTGATCGCCAGGCCTGTCGTCAACGTTCTGCGCATCACCGGTACCTCCTGCTCAGTGTGTTATCGCGTCTCTCGTCGATCGTCCGGGGCGTCACCGTGCCCGGTTCGCCGTGCGGACGACGAGGATCATGGCCGCCAGCGTGAGGAGTGCCACCACGGGAGGAATGATGAAACGCCGGTGCGACTGCGGCTCCTCCAGCCGCAAATAATACCATGACGTCAGCGCCATTTTGGGGCCCGTCTCCCCGGCGCCGCCGTCCCATGCCTGGATGGCGATCGGCGTGAAGACCGCCGGGTAGAACGTCGGCCGCTCCTCGCCCGTGCCCGCCAGGGGCCGCTTCATCACCAGGCGGTACTGGCCGTTCGCGAACACGATCTTGCCGGCCGCCTCTCCGCCCGCCAGCGGCCCCAACTTCGCCGGGCCGTTGGCGCTCGCCTCGGCGACGCCCTTGCCCTGCTCCCACCGCAGCAGATAGACGGCCTCGTCGGCGTCGCCCATGAGGAAGTACGGGCGCTCGGTCCCCGCGGTGATCTGCGGCGGGAACTGCAGGGAGAGCGCGTCGGGGAACGTCCGCTTGCCGTCACCCTTCGACTCGGTGGGATCGTCCCACGTGAGGTGGAAGGCCAGCTCCTTCTCGTTGTAGGCGGCCCGGAACGAGACCAGGTCGATCGCCGGGTTGAAGTTGCGGGGGTCGATGATGACCTGGCCCATCAGCGGGATGTGCTGCGGATCCATCTTCTTCCAGAACTCGGCGTCGGGGTCGTCGGGGATGGGGTCGGTCGTGGCCGCGACCGTGAGCAGCGTCGCGTAGACCGGCGGTCGCGCCGGCCCCAGCGACAGGATGTAGTTGGTCAGATGCCAGATGTCCTCCGGCTTCTCGACGCTGTCGAGGAAGGCAGGCATCGGCGTGCCCAGCACCCCGTTGGCGATGCGGGTGGCGATGTCGGTGCGGGAGCCACCGCCGCGGAACGTCCACCGCTTGGCGAGATTGGCCGGTGCGATGGGGTGGCCCCACTCGTCCTTCAGCTCGTCGCGCGAGGGCCCGTCAGCGCGCCCCTCGTTGCCGTGGCATTTGTGGCACTCGATGGCTTCGAACATCTCCTTGCCCCGCTCGATCGACTCCGCCGACGACGCCACGTCCTTCGGCAGCTCGAGCTTCGTGGGCGCTTCCTTGAAGACGTCGGCCGCGAACGTCTTGAGGTACGCGACCAGGTTCCACCGGTCCCTCTCCGGGAGAACCGCCCACCCCGGCATGGAGGTCCCGGGCATCCCGTCCGTGATGACCTTGAAGAGGTCCTGGTCGCTCGGCGTCCTGCTCGCCGTCGTCCTGACCTTGTACAACCCCTTCGTAAAATCCCGCGGCCGCGGCGACAGCAGCTCTGCCCCCGGCCCCTTCCCGTCCCCCTGCTCCCCATGACACAGCAAGCACTTCTGCTCGTACACCGCCCTCCCCGCACCCGCGTCGCCCTGGGCAAACGCACTCCGACCGTCCGCGGCGAGCGCCAGCGAGGCCGCAAGGCTCGCGCAGAAGATCAGCCGCACCACCACGGTTCGACGTAGGCCGATGAGGAGGGTCCAGATGCGAGGCGCCGACGAGCGACGACTGAGGCGTAGGCCGCCTACGCCGCAGGGAGGAGCGAGGAGGCAACGAAGCAGATGGGCCCTCATCATCGGCCGCCGCCTAGTGCGATTCCCAACGCCTGGGCTGCTGCCCCGTCGCATCGTAGAGATAGAGAATCACCTGCCAGATCTGCTCCTCCGTCAGCCTGTCCTCCCACGCCGGCATCACCGAGTTCCAGGGGGTCGATTCCTTCGGCAGCCCCGGCCCGCCCTTGGCGATGCGCCAGAACAGATAGGCCTCCTGGAGCATCGCGATCGTGCCGGGATCCTGGAAGTTCGCCGGCGGCGGGTCGAACCCGTGAGCGAAGTGGCCCTTGCCGTCCAGGTTGTCGCCGTGGCAGTAGACGCAGTTGCGAATGTAGATCTCACCGCCCGCGGCGAGGTGCTTCTTGTGCGCCGACGGATCCTTGCGCAGGGGGTTGTCGAAGCCGGAGATGTTGATCTCCCTGCCCCGGAACTGGATGGATGCGGGCGGCGCCGGGTGCACGGCCCGCAGCTCGGGCGGCGCCTGCGGCTTGGCCGCCGCCTGCGTGTAGGCGTAGTAGCCGAGCAGCAGCGGCACCAGCACGACGATCACCGAGCGCAAGAGGCGGTAGCGCGGGTCGGTGAACGTGAGCCGGAGCGGCCGTATGAAGTCGTGCCAGGAATCGCGGTCGGAGGACACGAAGATCAGCAGGGCCATGGCGATGATGGCCATGTACAGCGTGACCACGCTCCACGGCGCCGGCGGCCGGATCGCGACGCGCAACACCACGAACGACAGCACGAAGATGACGACCGCCTGAAAGAAGCGCGAGCGGAGGAGACTCATTTCAGCGTGAGCAGGAACGCCACGAGATCGGTGTACTCCTTGGCGGTGAGCGTCTGCCCGAAGGTGGGCGGCATCACGCCGGGTGGGAAGCCCGACACCGTGCCCATGCCCTTGGGGTCGAGGATCTTCTTCATGATGTAGTCGGGCGTCTGGATCTTGGCGATCTGCGACAGGTCGGGGCCGACCGGCGTGCCGGGGATGTCGCCGGCCTTGTGGCAGGCCAGGCACCCGCCCTTGGTCATGTACACGGTCTTGCCCGCCTTGGGGTCCCCTGGCAGCGTCACCTCGGCCGGGGCGGCTCCGCCGGCGGCCGCCGTCGCGCCGACGCTCTGCGGGATGTCGTTCAGCGTCACGGTCACCGCCCCGCCCAGCGACTCGAGGAACGCGGTCAGCGCCCAGACCTCCGAGCGATTGAGTGCGATCGGCGGCTTGTCCACGGCCGGCATGATGGGCGGATAGCCCTCGACGACGAAGGCCCCGGGCTGGAGCAGCGACTCGACGAGGTAGGCCTTGCCGCTCATCCCAGGCTTCGCCTTGGCTGCGCGGGCGCCGACGCCGCCCAGGTCCGGCGCGCGCTCGCCCTTCTGTCCGATCTTGTGGCAGATTTCGCAGGTGCCCTTCGTCCTGTAGATCTCCTCGCCGGCCTTGACGAGCTGGGCCGGCGTCACGTTTCCCCCCTCGAGGGACAGCTCCTGGGGCGGCCTGGATTCGATCTGAGGAATCGAGTTGGCGAACCAGGAGTAGCTGGCCATCACCAGGACGGAAAAGACGCCGACCTTCACGCCGATGGGCACCTGCATGCTACGCGTCCCGCTCGCTGCCGCCGGCCAGCGCCGGTGCGGCGTGGCCGGGAGCCGCCGCCTTGCCCTTCTCCCCGAGACCGCCGAGCCAGAAGATGAACATCACCAGCGCGAAGAACACCAGCGTCACCGCGGTGATCACGTTGGCGGCGTAGCCGAGCGCCGGCGTCACCGCCTCCGGCGAGGTGTCGCGCAGCACGCCGTAGACGTGCCAGTGCTGGCGGATCCCGGAGCGGGCGAAGCCCATGAGGCCCATGAGCCAGGTGAAGGTCACCGCGAGCAGGATCAGCACGTACTGCGAGCGCGGCGCGATGGTCCCCCATCGGATCTCGCCGGTGGAGCGCGCCCCCTTGAACAGCGGCACGTCGAGGGCCATGACCACGACGATGGCGCCGAGGACCGCCAGCACCTGGTACACCGAGAAGCCGATGCGGACGATCGACTCGACGAAGTAGCCATAGATGCCGTAGAAGACCACGATCGCGGCGGCGGCGCCGAACGCCGCCCACTGGACGGCCATCCCCGTCCGCACCCACGGCCTGGTCGACACTCGGTTGGCGCGCCGGTACAGGATGTAGGAGAGGAAGGTCGTGAGGATCATGAGGTTCACGACGGTGTTCTTGGCCGACATGACGCCCAGGAACCCGAGCAGCGGGTGGTGGGTGCCGCCCATCGCCCGCGCCTCGTCGAGCGTGACGACCATCGACCGCGGGGTGGCCCAGACCATGAAGCCGATCGTGAGGATGATGAGCATCGGCGGCACGTACTTGCGGTATCGCTCGGCGCCGGGGATCCGCTCCATCCCCAGCCACAGGTAGTAGTTGGAGCCCAGGAAGAGGATGCCGATGAGGATGGCCTGGATGATCCACAGCCAGGACATGAAGCCGCCCATCATGGTGATGCCCATCGTCTGGTTGAACGCGTAGATCTCGCGGCCGAGCCAGTAGCCGGCGAACGGCAGCACGATGAAGGCCGACAGCGCCACGAAATTGCCGACGTAGCCCATCCAGTCGTAGCGCGCACGCTCCTCGTCCGTCTTGGCGGCGAGGAACCGGAACGCCGCGTAGGCGCCGGCGATCGTGCCGCCGAAGACGATGTTGGCGATGAGGCGGTGGATGTTGATCGGCATCCACGTGTAGTTGTTGATGGCCGCCCATACCCCGCCCTTGAGCGCCCCCGTCTCCTCGATGCCGGCCGGCGAGATCATGAACGTCACCCAGGAGTTGGCGACGAACAGGATCGCAGTGCCGAACAGGTTGCAAAGGACGCCGAGGCCCACGTGAATCCACTTACGCGAGCCCTGCAGCCAGTCCCAGCCGTAGTACCAGAGGTAGACCGTGAAGGTCTCGGCGAAGAACAGCAGGGCGTAGATCCAGTAGGTCGGGAAGAAAATGGACGTCATGTACGCCCAGAACCTGGGGTAGTACCCGACGAACAGGAACAGCAGGAGGGCGCCCAGCAGCGCGGTGGTGGAGAAGGCGGCGAACGTCAGCTTGACGAACTCGTGCGACAGCCAGTCGTATCGCTGGTCGCCGGTGCGCCAGCCGATGATCTCGATGATGACGGCGAAGATGGGCACACCGAGGATGAAGGCCGCGAAGTTGAGGTGCAGCTGGGCGACCGCCCACACCGCGAGCCGGGAGCCGATGAGCGGAAACGACCGGTACGCCGGCTCCTTGGCAGCCTCCTGGGCCTCGGCCGGCAGCGCGAGGGCAACCAGCACGGCGGCGGTGATCAGGAGCCCGGCGGCGCACGCGCTACGGCCCACGGCCCTTGTAGTGCTCATCGATTCGGCCTCTGAATGCGAACCCCGTGCGAGCGTGCGGAGCCTCTCATCGCGGACAGGCTTGTTCGCAAAATCACATGAGCGTACGGGGGAAAGTTGTATGGCCAACGCCTCGATGTGTCAAGCGGAAAGCGCCTCGGCAAGTTTGACACACCCCACCCCCAACGCTAGCATCACCAGTGGGGGCCTTCGATGAAGCCGCGCCTCAGCCAGCGCATTCAATTCTCACTCGCCTACGCCCTCGTCGTGGTGCTGCTGCTGTCATTGCTCCAGTCCTGGCTCCTCGCGCCCCGCACCATCGAGCTCCCGATGTCGAAGTTCCTGGAACTGCTGCGGAGCGAGCGCATCGAGCGGGTCGCCCTCACCGAACGGGAGATCCGGGGCACGGCCAAGCCCGGGGCCCTGCCGGCGCCGCCGGCCCAGCCGGGCGACCGCCTGCGCCAGATGCTCGGCACCGAGGACGAAGTGCGGGTCTTCACCGTCACGCGCATCCCCGGCGTGGACGAGCAGCGGCTCGTGTCCGAGCTGGAGGCCCACAAGGTCGAGTTCGCCGGCCGGATCGAGACAACCTTCTGGAGGGATCTGCTCTTCGGCTGGATCATCCCGCTCGGTGTCCTGGTCGCCATCTGGATGTTCCTCATGCGGCGGGTCGGCGGCGGGCCCACCCAGGCGCTCTCGTTCGGACGAAGCAAGCACAAGATCTACGATCGGAAGGAGCTCAAGACGACCTTCACCGACGTGGCCGGGGTCGACGAGGCCAAGGCCGAGCTGGTGGAGATCGTCGACTTCCTGAAGAACCCCAAGCGGTACCAGCGCCTCGGCGGCCGCATCCCCAAGGGCGTGCTGGTGGTGGGCCCGCCCGGCACCGGCAAGACGCTGCTGGCCAGGGCGGTGGCGGGTGAGGCGGACGTGCCCTTCTTCACGCTGTCCGGCTCGGAGTTCGTCGAGATGTTCGTGGGCGTGGGCGCCTCCCGGGTCCGTGATCTCTTCGAGCAGGCCAAGGACAAGGCGCCCTGCATTGTGTTCATCGACGAGCTGGACGCCATCGGTAAGTCCCGGGCCGGCGCCACCGGCTTCATGGGCGGTCACGACGAGCGCGAGCAGACGCTCAACCAGCTCCTGGCCGAGATGGACGGCTTCGACTCGTCCAAGGGCGTCATCATCATGGCCGCCACCAACCGGCCGGAAGTCCTCGACCAGGCGCTGCTCCGGCCCGGGCGCTTCGACCGGCAGGTCGTCGTCGACAAGCCCGACGTGCGGGGGCGCGAGGCGATCTTGAGATTGCACGCGCGGGCGGTCGTGCTGGCCCCGGGCGTGGACCTGGCCGTCATCGCCGCCCGGACGCCCGGCTTCGCCGGTGCGGACCTCGCCAACATCGTCAACGAGGCCGCCCTGCTGGCCGCCCGCAAGGAGAAGAACTCGGTCGAGATGGCCGACTTCGAGGAGGCGATCGACCGGGTCGTGGCCGGGCTGGAGAAGAAGAGTCGCGTCCTGTCGGACAAAGAGCGCGACATCGTGGCTCACCACGAGATGGGCCACGCGCTGGTGGCGTCGTCGGTGGCCCACGCCGACCCCGTCCACAAGGTGACCATCATCCCCCGTGGGGTGGCAGCGCTGGGCATGACGTACCAGCTGCCGATCGAGGATCGGTTCTTGATGACGCGCAGCGAGCTGGAGGACCGCATCGCAGTGCTCCTGGGTGGCCGCGTCGCCGAGACGCTCGTGTACGGCGAGGTATCCACCGGCGCCCACAACGATCTCGAGCGCGCCACCGAGCTGGCGCGCCTCATGGTGATGAAGTACGGGATGTCCGAGCGGCTCGGGCTCGCCACGTACGGCGAGCGGGCGCCGCTGTTCCTGAAGGGCTCCGGCATCGGCGGCGAGCGCGAGTACAGCGACGCCACTGCCCGGGCGATCGACGAGGAGGTCCGTGCGATCCTGGACCGCACGCAGGACCGTGTGAACGGCCTGCTGACGGCCAAGAAGTCGGTGCTCGTCCACGCGGCGGCCGAGCTGAAGCGGGTGGAGACCCTCGAGGGCGACCGGCTCAAGCGGCTCCTGGCCGGCGAGGGCTGATCGAAACGAGCCGAGGAGGACTCAGCATGCAGGTCAAGAGCAAGACGTTCGGCGGAGCGCTCGTGGTGGCGCTCATCGTCGGCATCGTGATCGGCGGCTTCGCGACCGGGGGCGCGTCCGGGCGGGCTCCGCTGCTGGCGCAGCCGGCGCCGCCGGTGCAGGCTCCCATCCTGCCGGTCCAGATGCCGCTGACCACCGGCACGTTCGCCAAGGTCGCCGAGGCGATCAAGCCGGCAGTCATCAACATCAACACCGTCTCCCGCGGTGGTGGCCGCTCGCAGGTCGAGGAGTTCTTCGGCGAGGAGTTCTTCCGCCGCTTCTTCGGCGACGCGCCGGAGCGGATCCCGCAGCGGAGCCTGGGCTCGGGCGTGATCATCGACGCCTCCGGTATCGCGCTCACCAACGCCCACGTCGTCGAGAAGGCGACCGAGATCGAGGTCATCACGCTGGACGGCAACAAGCACAAGGCGCAGACGATCGGCGTGGACAAGAAGACCGACCTGGCCGTGCTCAAGCTGGACGACGGCAAGGGCAAGTTCGCCTTCGCCCGGCTGGGCGACTCCGACACGCTGCAGGTCGGCGACTGGGTGATCGCTGTCGGCTCGCCGTTCGGGCTCCAGGCGACCGTCACCGCGGGCATCATCAGCGCCAAGGCTCGCCAGATCGGCCAGGGGCCATTCGACGACTTCCTGCAGACCGATGCCGCCATCAATCCGGGCAACTCGGGGGGTCCGCTCGTGAACATGCAAGGCGAGGTCGTCGGCATCGCCACCGCGATCGTGGCGGGCGGCTCCGGCATCGGCTTCGCCATCCCCTCCAACATGGCGCGGAAGATCTACACGGAGCTGTCGACCAAGGGCCGAGTGACGCGCGGCTGGCTCGGCGTCTCGATCCAGCCGCTCACGTCGGATCTGGCTGCGTCATTCGGCGCCAAGGACACCAAGGGCGTGCTCATCTCCGACGTGGTCCCCGACAGCCCCGCCGGCAAGGCCGGCCTCAAACCCGGCGACATCTTGCTGGAGTTCGAGGGCAAGAGGACCGAGGCTCCCCCCGACCTGCAACGGGCAGTCGGCCTGGCGGCGCCAGGACACGCGGTCAAAGTCAAGGTCTGGCGTGAGGGCGCCGAGCGCACGGTCGACGTGCGGATCGGGGAGGCTCCCGACGAGCGCGAGGCCCAGAGCCAGCGCGGCGGCGGCCGCCCCGCGCCGACGGCCCTGGGTCTGGACGTGCGTCCCATCACGCCGGAGGTCAGCCGCCAGCTCAATCTACGGACGAGCGAAGGCGTCATCGTCGCCCGTGTCGACGAGGGCAGCGCGGCGGCCGAGGCCGGCATCCAGCGAGGCGATGTGATCCGCGAGATCAACCGCCAGCGCGTTCGCACGATGAGCGACTACGAGCGGCTCACCCGCGAGGCCAAGGACGGCGACCGCCTCACGGTGTTGTTGCAACGCGGTCCGATGTCACTGTACGTCGCCTTCACGGTGGGGCGCGGATAGGACCTCGGAGGGGGGCTTTGCCCCCCTTCCGACACTCGTCGCGCGCCTGGGCGGCGCGCTCCTCGTTGCCTCCCCCCAGGCGAGGAGCGGCGGCAAAGCCGCCGCTCGAAAGTGTGGGTCCCCCTAAGGCGTGGCCAGCTCTGCGCTTCTGAGTCCCTGGGGATTGACTTTAGTGGCGTGGGCTCAATTGAACTGCTACAGTTAAGTGTAGGTTTTGGCCATGGCGGTTGAGTTCAAGGACTACTACAGGATTCTGGGGGTCGATCGGTCGGCGGACGACAAGGCGATCAAATCTGCCTATCGGAAGCTGGCTCGGAAGTATCACCCGGACGTGGCCAAGGGCAAGGACGCGGGGGAGCGGTTCCGAGAGGTGACGGAAGCCTACGAGGTGCTCTCGGATCCCGAGAAGCGACGCCGATACGACACGCTGGGGCCCGACTGGGAGCGGTACGCGCAGCAGGCGCCCGGCGGGCATCCCGGCGGCGGAGTGCGGGTCGACTACGGCGACGTCGGCGACTTCTCCGAGTTCTTCCGGACGATCTTCGGCGATCTCGGCTCCCGGGGTGCCGGTCGGCCAGGACCGGGTCGCGGCGTCGACTTCGAGGATTGGCTCGGCGGCTTCTCGAGCGGGGGCCGCCGTGCCCGCCGCGGCCAGGACGTCCAGGCCGGCGTGACGATCACGCTCGAAGAGGCATACGCCGGCACGCGCAAGACACTCGAGTTCGACGTCGAGGAGCCATGCCCGACCTGTCGCGGAGCCGGTAACGTCGGCGGCAAGCCGTGCGCGACGTGTCGCGGCGGTGGCTGGCAGCGCGGACGCCACGAGGTCGACGTGAAGATTCCCGCGGGCGTGCGGACCGGGCAGAAGGTGCGCGTGTCGGGGGAGGGCGCCGGCGGCGGCGATCTCTACCTCGTCGTCACGGTGGCGCCGCACCGCGAGTTCGAGCGCCGGGGCGACGACATCCACCTGGCGGTGCCCATCACGGCGCCGGAGGCGGCGCTGGGCGTCACGCTGCAGATCCCGACGCTCCGCGGCATGGTGTCGATGAAGGTCCCGCCGGCCACGTCGAGTGGTCGGACGTTCCGGCTGCCGGGCTACGGCATGCCGAGGCTCAAGGGCGGGGG
>OCZV010000672.1_pt1 | contig 12367 bp, 10 predicted proteins | sample 1539051 | NCBI WGS metagenome assembly OCZV01 (sample SAMEA3113581, study PRJEB22503) | soil metagenome
CCGCCTGATCGGTTGGCGTGTGCGGGCGCCCGTAGTGCTGCCAGATGGCGACCAGGGCCATGAACTCGCGGGTGTCGCCCGAGGTCATCTGGGGTCCCCGGTCGGACCAGGCGACCAGGATCGGTCGGCGGGGGTCGTCGAGGGCCAGGTCCAATCGTTCGGGGGTCAGCAGCTGCATCAGGTTCTGGTCTTCGAGCGCGTGGGCGAAGGCGAGTTGCACCTGGGTGGTGGTCAGCTCGGGGGTGAGCAGGTGGTCGATCCAGTAGCGGGACACGACATCGACAATGGCCAGGCAGGACCAGCGGCAGCGGCGGAACTTGGTGCCGTCCCACATCCAGATCTGGTTCGGTGCCCAGCGGATCGTCTCGGGCCACGGCAGGGCGAAGGTCGCCCACTGGCGGAGTGGCGGCTCGGGCAGCTCTACCTGGTGTTTCGCGGCGACTCGGCGCACTGTGGAGGGAGCCACGAACACCTTGCCCACGTAGCTGCCGCGATGCGCCAGTTTGCGGTGGGAGCGGTCAACCTGGCCCCATTTCTCGATGACCTCGAGGATCGCGTACTCCTCCCAGGCCAACAGCCGGTGCACCGGGTTGCCGCCCGGAACCCGGTCCTCGAGGCTGCCCACCTCGTGCAGCCGGGCCCGCCACCGATGCGCCCGCACGTCGCTCACGCCCAACAGAGCGTAGGCGTGGGTGTGCGCCCAGCCGCCAGCCGTGGCGTCGTCGATCAGCTTCAACAAGGCTTCCTTCATCTCACCGGGGATACGGGCTGGAACCGGCAGGGCCAGGCTCAAGCCCAGCGAGGTTTCCCCCGCACCAGCGACAACTCGATCGCCAGCTCCTTGAGCGCCTCGGTCAGCCGGGCGTTTTCCGCCCGCAGCTCGTCGACGGCGACATCGGCCGGTGTGGCCGGCCGCCCCGGCTTCGACGACGCGAACGCGGCCATCGCTGCGTCCTTGGCGACCTTGCGCAGCTTGATCACCGTCGACACGTCCACCCGCCACTTGCGGGCCGCGTCGCGCTGGGTCAACTCGCCGGTCGTGACCTCCAAGAACACCTGCCACTTCTCCTCCGGCGACAACTGCCGACGACGCTGGCGAGGCTCCGTGCTGGACATGCATCCCTCCTCGGGACAGGCCCCAAGTGCCTCCCGAAGTTGGGATGTTTCGCGGTGGACCCTCTATCACGAACTCAGACGCACTGGAAGGCGTCGCGTGGCGACGGCGCCATCGCAGCTGCCGTCGACCGCACGCGACTTGCGTATCGAGTAGGTCGTCGCCGGGCGGTGGGTCGGTTGACGACGTTCTCGATGCGGGTCGAGGAGGACCTCGACACGTGGGCGCCCTTTTCGGCACGCGATCAGCTGAGCCGGGTGCGCAGCATCAAGAAGGACCCGATCGCCCGGTTGCCGCTGGCCCACCGGTCGGTCGGCGATGTCCAGCGGTGGCGGCCGGGTCGGCGCGCGCGACACTGCACCCGTGGTCATCCGCTTCGCAGACGTCACGATCGACGCCGAAGGCCACGAAGTACGCCGCTCCGGGGACGCGGTCGACGTGCAACCGCAGGTGCTCGATGTCCTGCTTCACCTCATCCGGCATCGAGAACGCGTGGTGTCGAAGGAAGAGCTGCTCGATGCCGTCTGGCAGCACCGCTTCGTCACCGAGTCGGCGCTGACCAGCCGGATCAAGTCCGCCCGGCAGGTGATCGGCGACAACGGTCGCGATCAACGGATGATCCGGACGGTGCACGGGCGCGGTTATCGATTCGTCGCGACGATCCACGCAGACCCGGTCGGCACCGAGGGATCGGTGGATCTCGTGCGTAGCCGCTTGCCCATCCAGACCACGCCGTTCGTGGGTCGCGAGCACGAGCAGCGAAGCATTACCGAGCAACTCGGCGACCCCGGGTGCAGGCTCCTCACGATCGTGGGGCCGGGAGGCATGGGCAAGACTCGGCTGGCGCTGGAGGTCGCCGAACGAGTCGGAGCCAGGTTCGCCGACGGTGTCTATTTCGCTCCCTTCGCCCCGGTCTCCGACTCCGACCAAATGGTGTACGTCGTCGCCGAATCGATCGGCCTCGCCCTGGACGTCCGGGCCGAACCCGACACGCAGCTGCTTTCCTACCTCGCGACGAAGGAGATGCTGCTGGTGCTCGACAACCTGGAGCACCTGTCGCAGATCGATCTGATCGCCGACGTTTCGACGGCGGCACCGGGGATCAGGATGCTGGCGACCTCGAGAGAGCGTCTCAACCTGCACGCCGAGTGGACCTTCGAGCTGGGAGGATTGGGATCACCTCCTCCCGGCACCGACACTGAGGCTGGGGGCAACGATGCGGTCGAGCTGTTCATCCAGTCGGCACGACGGGCGCAGCACGGCTTCAGCGTCAGCGAGCGCACCGAGGACGTCGTGCGACGCATCTCCGGTCTCGTCGGCGGCATGCCGTTGGCGCTGGAGCTCGCCGCCGGGTGGATCGAGCTGCTCTCCGTCGAGGAGATCGCCGCGGAGATCGAACGCGGACTCGACTTCCTGGAGACCGACCTTCGGGACATCCCCGACCGCCAGCGCAGCATCCAGGCCGTGTTCGATGCGTCGTGGTCGCGGCTGACACACGACGAGCGGGCCGTGTTCATGAAGCTCTCGGTGTTCCGAGGCGGCTTCACTCGGGCGGCGGCGGAGGCGATCGCGGGCGCGGGCCTCCCGATGCTGCGCAGGCTCAACAACAAGTCGATGATTGCGACCACCCACGACAACCGCTTCGCGGTGCACGAGCTCCTGCGTCAGTACGGGGAGCGCCAGCTCGCCGCCGCCGAGCTCACGAGCGCCGTTCGACGAGCGCACAGTGACCACTTCCTCACCTGGTTGTCGGGTCAAGCGGCGTCGCTCTGCGGCGGCCGGCAGCGAGAGGCCATCGGTGAGATCGCCGCCGACATCGACAACGTGCGTGCGGCATGGAGTGACGCCGCCGCCAACGAGCGCGTCGTGGCACTCGAGCAGGCGATCGAGAGTCTGTGGCTGTACTTCGACATCCGGGGGAACTTGAGCGAGATGGGCGGGTTCATCAGGGATGCGTTGGCCGCGCTCGAGTCGCCCGCCTCGGCTTCCGCGACCGACGAGATGACCCAAGCGGCACTCAGCGGGCTGCTGCACGCCGCGCTGGGAACGGTGCAGGCACACCAAGGAGCGTTGGAGCACGGGCTCGCCCTCTTGGAACGTGGTTTGAAGCAGCTCCTGCCGTGCGCTGGGCATCCGCGGCACGCATCGAAGCTCGCCCTCGCTCACCTGAGGCTCGGGTGGGTGAGCTTCCTCCTCGCGCGTAACTCCGAGGCTGAACACCACGGCGAACGAGCCATGACGATCTTTGCCGGTCTCGACGACCGCTGGGGTGTTGCCCGCTGCCAATTCTTGCTGGGCAACAACTCCACCGCGCTCGGGCAGCTGAAGCGCGCCGAGGGCCCGTTGCAGAACTGCCGCGCGACGGCGGAAGCGATCGGGGACCGTCGGATCACCTCGCTCGCCTGTCGCAACCTGAGCATCCTGGCCGGATGGTTCGGGAACTACCAGGAGGCGATGTCGTTGCTCGATGAAGCCGTCGCGATCAGTGAGGAGTTCGACGACCGACTCGGCTTGGCCTACGCGTTGCGGGAGGTCGGGAAGGTGCAGATCGCCGAGGGTCGCTACGCGGAGGCGGTGGAGACCCTGGAGCGCAGCATCGCCATCACCGACGGCGTCGAGAACCGATGGGAGTCGGCGGCGACGGCGGACGATCTCGGCAACGCCTATGCCGCGGTCGGCGAGTTCGACGCTGCGGAACAAGCACTGACGAGCTGTCTTCGCTCGGCGAGCACGAGCTCCAACCGCTACTACGTGGCTCGAAGCGTGGGCGACCTCGGAGCGCTCGCATTCCGGCAGGGAGACGTCCCCCGAGCAGAGCACTACCTCGCTGAGGCACTCGCGCTCTGGAAGCAGATCCCACATGAGCCGTACATCGCCTGGGTTCTCGTGCAGCTCGGACGCGCCGCGTCCATCGACGCCGGACGACGCCAAGAGGCCGGGCGCTACTACGCCGAGTCGCTCGAGCTCTCGATCCGGCACGGGCTGGCGCCGTTCGCGCTCGAAGCCCTCGTCGGTGCGGCCGGGCTCGAAGTCCTGAACACGATCGACGAGCGGGAGTCGCTCCTTCGCCTGGTCGCCGACCATCCCGCCACGACCTTCGAGGTCCGGGAGCGGGTCCGGGCGATGCTGCCCGAGCCGCAGGCCGCAGACCCTCTCGCTGCATCGCGATCGACACAGGATCGAGGGATCGACGGATCATTGTGGGATGCGGCCGCACCGATCGCCCAGCGGTCGGCCGAGCGCGTGGCGGACCGCCACTGACTCAGGCGAGTGCGCCGAGGATGGTGGTGATCCACAGCGTCGACATCCCTGCCGCGACCGCCAATGCCGCGGAGCGACGCCGGGCGACCACGGCCGTGGCTGCAGCGCCCGCCAGCACGGGCATCGCGACCGCGTCCTGGCGGGTGAGCGGTTCCGCCAGCGACCCTGCCACCAGCCCGGCGAAGACCGCCGGCATGACATACGCCGAAACCCGCCCGAACCATGGCGGGATCACGACGCGGTCGAGGATCAACACCGTGCCGACCCGGAACGCGTAGCTGCCGAGACCGGCGGCCAGCACGGCGATCCAGGCATTCACGATTCACCCCGCTCGGAGACCAGGGCGGCGGTCACGCCGGCGACGACACCGACGAGCACCCCACTGTGCAGCGGGAGTCGTGCCCCGGCTACGGCGGCGGCCGCGCCGATCACCGCCGCAGTGAGCGCCGGCCGCGACTTCACGACCCGCACGACCTCGGCCAGCAGGAACAGCGGCACGGCGTGCCGGAGCGACAGCCACTCGGGAACCCCGCCGCCGAGGGCCAAGCCACCGACCATCGCGGCATGCCAGGCGACCCACAGCGTGAGGCCGGCGGCCACGTAGTGGGTGTGGCCTCCGCGCGGTTCGTCGTCATAGCGGTGCATGCCGACGACGAAGGACGGGTCGACCACGAGGTAGGCGGCGGCGGCTCGAAAGCCGGGGCCGGTCCCGCTCCAGTGGGGGGCGAGCGAGCTGCTGTACAGGATCAGCCGGGCGTTGATGACCAGCACGGACACGACGACCACGACGGCGCCTGCCCCACCCTGCAGCAGTTCGATGGCGGTCAGCTGGGCGCTGCCCGAGTAAATCGTGGCGCCTGTCGCCAGCCCGACAGCGGTCGAGATGCCACTGCTGCGCACCGTCATTCCCACGACCATGCCGAACGGGATCACACCGACCAGCCACGGCAACATGGCGCGCACGCCGTCGACCGCATCACGTGGGGCGTGGGTGCGGCGGTCGGGGGCGAGCTGGGTGATCGTCATTGTCGTCTCCTTCGGAAGTTGGCAGAGTCACTCGACTCCGAACGGATCCGCACGGTCCACCACCGGTCACGGTTGCCCGTCGTCCGGTGGTGGATCGTCGTGTCCGGTCAGGCGACCTCAACGTCGATGTCGACGTCGACACCGTTGGTGACGACGTCGTAGACCGCCGAGCGGAGGCGGGACTGCTCGACGATCTCGCGCAGCACCTTCTCGGGGGCGTTGCCCTTGACGACGAACTTGACCGACACCTGCTGGTAGCCGTTGCGCACGTCCTGCAGGCCGAAGATCCCGTTGAGGTCGATGTCACCGGAGACCGTGGAACGGACCTCGGTGAGCCGGACCTTGCGGGCAGCGGCGATGTTCGCCATCCCTGCGGTCAGGCAGGAAGCGAGGGCGTGGAGGATGAACTCGACCGGGGTCGGGCCGTTGTCGTGGCCGACGAGGACGGCGGGGTGATCGGCGTCGAACACGAACTCACGATCGTGGGCACGCTCTTCGCCGACGCCGAAGAAGTCCGAAATCGTCGAACGGCTGTGCGTGCCGTCCACCCATTCGTTGTGGGCACGGAACTGGAACTGGGCGGCCGCCGGGGCCTCCTTGACGGCGTCGAGGGTGGCGAACAGCGTCGCCGTGTCGACGCCGTTGATGGTTGCAATTGCGTTGGTCATGGTGATGGTTCCTTCTGGTGTGTTTGGTGGTTGTGGTGTTCGGGTGCCGGTGGAACCGGCACCTCTCCCGTGGGAGATCTCAGGCCGCCGTGGCGGCGGGGAGGGGTCGGGCAGCGAGCTCGCCGGCGTGGCGGTCGATCGCCACGCCGAGCTCCTTCTGCAGTTCGACGAATCGGCCGAGCGGCGGCATCTGGGACAGCTCGCAGGTGAGCTCGAAGATCTCCCGGAGCATCCGTTCGCGTTCGGCCCGGTACTCGTCAAGCGCCTGTCCTTCGATGTCCGGGTGACGCAGCGCACGGTCCAGCGCGTCGGCGAGCAACTCTGCGTCGCGGAATGCGTCGCTGATGCCGTGCCCGGTGATGGCGTCGCGGTGGTAACCGGCGTCGCCGACCAGCGCCCAGCCATCGCCGGCCGGTTCCCGGATCTGGTTCGGGATGCTCATCATTCCCCGCGCCGTCGACGTCGCGACGGCGTCGTCGAGGCGCCCGGCCAGGGCCGGTGACGTCTCCGCGATCATCGCCCGGAGCGCGGCGTCGATCGACGAGTGGCGGCGACGGTGCGCGAGCGCCCACCAGTCGGGAGCACACACCCAGACGCAGGCGGCGCCGTCGTGGGTGGGGAACACTCCGGCAAAGCTCTCGTCGCCGAGGTGGTACTCCATCGCCGGCCACGAGCCGGCGTAGTAGGCGTAGTGGGTCGCGCTGGCCGAAGGACGACGTTCGACGATCGGCGCTCCGACCGACCGGGCGATCCGGGACTTGAGGCCATCGGCGCCGACGACGAAGCGGGCGCGAATCTCGACCTCGCCGGCTCCGTGACGGCCGGTGATCCCGACCACGCGACCGGTTCCGTCGCGCAGAATGCCCGTGACGGTGGTGCCGGTGCGCAACCGGGCGCCCGCCGTGACCGCCGCATCCTGCAGCAGGGGATCGAGGACGTGTCGACGGGGTGCGACCAGGAAGTCGACGCCGTGCCGGTCCTTCACCGTCCGGACGGTCAGCTCGTCACCGGTGTGGAACTCAACTCGGCGGATCGCCGGTGCACCCGATTCGAGAACCGAGTCCAGGAGGCCCCAGCGGTCGAGTTGGACCACGCCGCCACGAGCGATCGCATGGGTCGACAGCGTGTCGCTGGGAAAGGCCGCTCGGTCGACGACCACGACGTCGTGACCGGCCCGGGCCAACAGCATCGCCGTCGCCGCTCCTGCACAGCGGGCGCCCACGACCACCACGTCGGCGGTCTCCGTGCGCACGGTGTGTCGCGCCCTGTCGAACTCAGGCCTGTTGGTGCTGGTGTATCGAGGTGAGGTCATCTTGGTTGCTCCTGGCGGGTCCGGTTCGCCCGTCGCGTGACACCTCCTACGTTGCGGGGAGTCGGCGGCCGAGTGCTTGGAGCGAACTTGGAGAGAACGTGGATGCAGGGCGTACCGGCTGAATTCACCCCGACGTGGGGTGGCAACGGAACGCTGCTCGGGAGACGAGCCGGACGCCTCCACGTTTCGACCAGATCAGCTCCAAGCAATCGCAGCTCCGATACGGCTCTGCTGGTCATGGCTGCTCCCCGCAGCTCACCGCCCGACCCGGTCGGTGCAGACCCTCTCGAAAGGAACACCCACCATGGATCCGATTCAGCTCCTCTGCTTTCCGCACCTGACCAGCCGCAAGGTCGACCAGCGGGAGCTCCAGCAACGGCTCGAGCTCCGGTTCGCCCGGCGCGAGGAGACGCGCAGCATCCGTCGGCGACGCCGCCAACGGTTCGTCCAACTGCTGAGCGGCCCACGACGCAGCCGGTCGGCTCCGGTCACGCTCACGCCTCGCGTCGCTCAATGACGACCTCGGACCGACCGCCCCCGGTGTACCCGCTGCGGGTGCGGACCGACCGGTCGAGGCCGAGCCGCGCCTCGTACGCAACGGTGGCAGCAGCAAGTCGACGGTGCTCTGTCCGCGGCGACCGCTCGAATCGGCGAAGATCGCGGACACAGACCGGCCTCGACAGGTCCATCGGTCGTAGTCGACTTCTTCGCCCCCGACGACGCGATCCGCCCCGCCTTTCTCGTCGTTGGGCTCGGCGCTGGCGTCGGAGCCGTGCGAGTCAAGGGTGATGTCGCTCGAGCCGACGGCTCTGCCGGCTGGCGGTGTTCCACGCGGGCTTCGACGTCCAGGCCGCGGTGACCATGTGCGACGGCTCGGAAGCCGAACCCCGGCGATATCGACCTGCTCGTCAGCGATCTGGTCGAACGCACCACGGTGACCGCCGAGGCCATCGCCAGCGGGCCCGCTTCCGCCTCATGGAGGCGACGCCGGAGTACAGGCACTGACCGGCTTCGAGCTGACGGTGTCCTCGCGGCGCGTGACCGGCACGCCGAGTGGGTGCTGCCGCTCGCCGAGCACTCCTCCGCCGAACTCGCCGCCCCGGACCGGAGGATGCCGCACCATCCGGCATCGCCGGCCGGGTGACGAGTTCCGGCTCGCCCGTACCGGTGCTTGCGACTGCTCGCGCGACCGATTCGGCGCTCGGCGCGCTGCACGGTGGCACCGAACGGCGCCCCATAACGCTCACGCCTCACGCCGCGAGCGACCATCCCCCAACGCCGGTTCTCAGTCGTCTAAGAGACGCGCGAGCCAAGTCGGAGCCTGGATGATGTAGCTATCCTGTACGAACTCGGCAACCTCGTCCCAGTCCACTGGGCGTCCTGGCAGGTCGAGGTAGTACGTCACCCAACCATGACGGGCGACGTACTTCGGCAGGCCGAACCGCTCGGGGTCAGTGGCGACGAGCTCCTCGTTTTCTCCAGGTGCCGCTCGGACGCCGAGGCCGATGCGCCCGTCGCCGTGCTCGTCGACGACGAACCACGCGAAGTTCTTCTTGCCGACGAGGAAGCCTCGGTGCGGCGGGTGCCGATCGTCCGCAGTTGCTTCTGGAAGGGCCAGGCAGATGTTCGTCGCTCGATCGAGCAACTCTGCTTCCACCGCCACATCATTGACGAAGCGGCGGCTCGCCGCGCGCCCCGTACCGCCGGGCGCGGGATCGGTCCAGCCCGTCCGCTCTGCCATGCTCGCCTCGTGGAGATCGACCTGCTCTTCGACCCGTTCGGTGTCCGCGTCGACGACGCCCTGGCCGGCGCCACCGCAGCCGAGCGGGCCGGCTTCGGGGGCGTGTGGGTCTACGACCATCTGGCCGGCTCGGTGCATGGGCGGGACCGCGTCCTTGAGTGCTGGACGACGCTCACTGCCATCGCCGCCACTGTTCCCCGCATCATGGTGGGGCCGCTCGTGCTCAACGTGGCGAACCGGCCAGCAGGGACGCTCGCGGTCATGGCCGCCACTCTTCAGGAGCTAAGTGGCGGGCGACTGCTACTCGGCGTGGGCGCCGGCGGCGGACGTGACACCCCCTACGCCGCCGAGCAGGAGGCGCTGGGGCGTGTGGTCCTTGGCGATGCTCGCCGGCGGGCGGCGGTAGCCGACCAGGTCGCCACGTTGAGGGCGGTGTGGCAAGGGCACAGCGGGGGCGCCGACGGCTTCTTGCAGCCCGAGCCTCCGCCACCCATTGTCGTCGGGGGCTTCGGCCCCAAGATGGCCGCCCTGGCCGGCGCGGTCGGCGACGGCGTCAACCTGCCCGGCGGGCCTGGCCTGCCAGCCCTTGTCGGCGTGGCCCGGTCTGCCCACGCCGATGCGGGCGGTGACATGGCCAGCTTCCTTGTGACCGTCTCGGCGCCGCCCGACCGCGCCGAGTTGGATCACCTTGAGCACCTAGGCGTCCGCCGCGCTGTCGTCTTCGTCAGCCCGCCGTTCGAGCGGGCGATCTCACGGGTGCACGATGTCCTTGCAGCGAGATGATCCATGGCCAGGTTGCCAGCTCTGGTACGTCGGGCGGCGCTGAGGCCAAAGGTGACTTTCGTTTCGCCGGAGCCGGTCGAACCTGCTTGCGCTGCCCGCCCGCGACGCACTGGGCAGCGGAACCGACCCGCGACAGAGCGCCGGCGTCGCCCTGATCGCCGGCTGAGTGACGTCTCCGCTCACCACGAGCGACACGTCGGGGGCAGTGACTCGGTGGTGAGGAGGAAGCGAGTTCCCAGCGCGTGTTGTCTGATGCCTACGGAACGCCCGCGCGGCGCATCACAACGTCGAGCGCCGGCCACGGCGGGCCATCGTGGAGAGCTCTGAGCAGCTCTCGCGCTGCTCGTTCGCCGTTCGGGAGTTGGTCGCTCGGCTCGAAACGCCACGCTGCCACCGTGGCAAGAACGAGGCACCGGCACTCACGGAGCAGTTGCTGATCAGCGCTCGAGTAGCGCTCGCTGACCTGTTCGGGCACGTGGGCGAGGTCAAATTCGACCGGTCCTCGGCAACACGTCTCGAGGTCGATGAACCGCAGTTCGTTCCTCGTGCGCAGCACGTTCCCGGGATGCGGCTCGCCGTGCAGCAGCTGCTCGACGGCGCCGTGGTCGACGATCGCTCGTCTCAGGTTTCGCAGTGTTGAACTGAGCAGCTCCCGGTCCACGTCGCCAAGCAGAGCATCGTCGCAGCTCGCCACCAGTCGTTCAGCCTCCGCGACACGGTCCGTGAAGTGCGGACACGCGACATCGAGGGTCCGCATGCCGGCGTGCAGCCGCTCGAGCGCACGTGCGTAGTCGGCTGGTGAGACGTCGCCAGACGTCGCAGATTCGTAGTAGGTCCACAGCGTGATCACGAAGCCGTCACGCTTGTAGGCGCGCGGCGCAACTCGAGGCTCGAGGGCAGCCACCGGGCTCTCGGCTTCGGCGAGCTGTTGAGCAAGCTCAACTTCGAACCGTGCAACCTCACGCCCTGCATGTGCGACTCGGGCAAAGACGTCACACGGGAGCAGGCGCACCGCGAGCTTGTTCGAGTTGTGAACAACGATCGCGTCGCCGACTGCCAGGTCAAGCGCTGAAGCGGTCGACATGGCCGCAGCCACGGCGCGCCGAACATCCGATGCGTCGATCTTCACTCACCTCGCTGCTGTACGTCCGCCGTTGCGGAGAACACAGAACTCGTTTCCGTCGGCATCCCTTTTGATCATCCGGGTGCGGCGCCAAGTGGAGCTGTAGACCAGGCTCGCACCTGCCACCTAACGCCGGTTGGTCGCCGCAGGTTGGCTGGTCTTCTGATCACAAGGAGGACCAGCCATGACCACCATCGAGTCGGCAGTGACGACGATCCGGGCGCCCGGGGGCGAGTACGAGGTTGACGAGGCGCAGCTTGCTGCGGTCTCGTTCCTTGCCCGCTACAGCGGCCGCACTCTCGAGGCGTACCGCCACGACCTGCGCGGCTTCTTCCAGTGGGCCACCGACCACGGCGTCGCCGTCATGCAGGCGAGCCGTGCGCACATCGAGCTTTTCCGCGCCTGGATGGAGGACCGCGGGCTCGCCGCGTCGACGATCGACCGTCGGCTCTCGACGGTCTGTGGGTTCTACCGGTTCGCGCAGATCGATGGCCGCATCCGCTCGAACCCCGCTCAGTACGTACGCCGACCCCAGGTCCACGCATCGGACGCCCGGGGCCTTGATCGCTCCGAGCTCGGCGTGTTCCTGTTCACCGCCGAGCAGTACGACCGGGACCACGCCGCGCTTACTGTGCTGCTCGGGCTGAACGGGCTGCGTGTCAGCGAGGCCTGCGCCACGAACGTCGAGGACCTCGGCATCGAACGAGGCCATCGCACGCTGCGGATCATGGGCAAGGGCAACAAGCCCGCCACAGCGCCGCTCGTACCCAGGACCGCTCGGACGATCGACTTGGCCGTCGGTGAACGCCACGACGGACCGATCCTGCGACGCCGTGACGGCCACCGCCTCGACCGGCGAACCGCCCACCGGTGGGTCCGCTCGATCGGCAAGCGTGCCGGGCTCAGTGCCGTGCACCCGCACATGCTGAGAGCCGCGTTCATCATGGCCGCCCTCGACGCCGGGGTCCCGCTGCGAGACGTCCAGATCGCCGCCCGTCACGCCGACCCCCGAACCACCACCATCTACGACCGGCGACGCCAGAACTTCGACCTACATGCCGCCTACGTCGTCGTCGCCTTCGTGGCCGGCGGCTGAGCCCCCACCGACCCAACGCGACACCTCGGGGACACCACGAGCGTCACCCGGCTTGGAGTCGAACATCCGCCAACAGACGTCGTTCCGTCGCGTTGGTCCTCGGCGACCAGTTCACGGATCGCATCGGGAACCCCGCGGGCAGCCGCACGCGTAGCGTCGCCGCCATGCCTGCCCCGCACTGGTTCTGGCGCTTCATGTACGACCGCGAGAGCGCGGCCTGGGAGCGGCGACGCGACGAGCCGG
>OCZV010000673.1_pt1 | contig 12347 bp, 13 predicted proteins | sample 1539051 | NCBI WGS metagenome assembly OCZV01 (sample SAMEA3113581, study PRJEB22503) | soil metagenome
GGTTGATGTGCACCAAAGCGGCTGCCCGGTGTCGACGCCCCGTCGTAAGGGATCATGTAGTTTGCCACAGGCATGGGGCGACTTTCTTCGCTGATATCGACGACCCATAGAAAAGCATTGGGAGTCGGCATGAGCTTCTCGCCGACCTCTTCGTCCGTGACGATCATGAAATCGCGGTCCATGATCTTATTTGCCAATGGCAGCGTGGTATGGGTGGGACAAGGGTAAGGGGGGCTCCAGTCGAGCATACTCACCGTCCTGGGCTTGCTCATGTCGGATATATCGACAATGGCGAAGCCGCCATGCCAGTAGCTAATGTACAAACGGTCACCGCGGCGAATCGGGTGGTGGCAACGATGGTCCCAGCCGTGCCACGTCGGCGTCTCGCCGCCGGCGGTCCATTGGCCCGGCATCCACCAGCGGCCGACTTCCTCCGGCTTCTCGGGGTTCTTCAGGTCTAGAATCAATGCAATGTTACCGACATACCCTTCCATGTGCGGCGAAAGATAGGCATAGCGCCCGTCGAACGTAAATCGATGGACGCCCTTCGCCGCGGCCTTAAAGAATGCGATCTCGCGCGGCTTTGTACGATCGGAAATGTCGAACACTTTGAGACCGCCTTGCGGTTCGTTCTTGGTTTTATAGCGCTCGTAATTGATGAGCATCACGTCGCCGCTGACCCGGACTTTATGAGAGTGAATCCCTTCCGGCACTTCGAGTTGGAAAACGAGCTTGGGATTCTTTGGATCTCGAACGTCGATGATGGATGTCCCATGAGGCGGTTCAATGTGGCCGACATAGGCATAGCCGTCCTCAACGACCACCGAACCTCCTCCGGGAAGGTCCATCCTGCCGATCTGTTTGATTTTTTGACTTATGCCAACCGGTGGGGTTCCGTTTGTTGCCATGGTTGTGCCTCCTTTGGCTTGCGCCGCCCGTAAAGAGTTCTAACTCTGCTCGTCAATTAACCTCGCGCCTGCCGAATCATCTCTAGCACCTCTTCGGTCGTGCGCACGCGCGACATGCGCGGAAAGATCAGCTCCATCAGCATGTCGTGAGCGCGCTGGTCGTGGGATGTCCCGCAGGCATCGCTTACAATGATTATCTTGTAATCCAAGTCTCTCCCCGAGTAAACAGTCGAAGTGACGCCCACATCGGTAGATCCTCCGGAAATAACGATTGTGTCGATGCCGCGTGAGCGCAGGGCCAGGTCTAAATAGGTTTGATGAAACGCGCTCCAGCGATATTTGGGAATGTAATAGTCCTCGGGGCGTGGATCGAGCTCCGGGATCACATCGGAGCTTTTGTCGCCGGCGAACACATGCATCTTTCCCTTCGTGACTTCGCCGTCGGGCCAAGGTTTGAGCGAATTATTCGTGTCAGTTAACAGCAGGGCCGATGTGGCGTTATCCGCTCGATGATTGCCTTTGGCAAAGAAGATCGGTATTTCCGCCGCTCGGCCAGCCTTCATGAGACGTACGGCGTTGTCCACCCAGGGTTTCATTCTGGCTTGTGCGACCGCGTCGCCACCATGATAGTAACCATTCAGAATATCGAAGAAGAGTATCGCCGTTTTCTTGAGATCAAAATCGTTGACGTTCATCGCTTTTCCCTAGCGAATCTTGATTCCCCGTTTTTCTTTCTCTTCTATCACCTTCCATCCCTGATTCGTATACCATTCGATCTGGCGGAACAGGCCGGTAAAAATCCGCACGTCCTTGTCTTCCAGCCCGGCTCGGCCCAGAATCCGACGGAAAGCCAGCAGCATGTGCTCGGGATTTTCCGAATCCAAAAAGCCGATCTTTAGCAGCGTTCTCCTCATCCGATCAAAGAGGCGCTCAATGCTCTCGGCGTCGGCACGGTCGATGGTTGATTTGCCCGTGTCCGTCAGCGAGGCGATATAAATTTCATAAAGACAGATAACGACGGCTTGCGCCACGTTCAGAGACGGATAGTCGGGATGCGTGGGAATGGTGATGAGCAACTGGCAAAATTCAAGGTCTTTGTTGCTCAAGCCGTGGTCTTCCGGCCCGAAGATCAGTGCGACTTTGCCCGTTTGCGCCGCCGCGACGATGTCTGGCGCGAGCCCGCGTGGCGCTTGACTATGTCTGCGATAGAGGCCGGCGCGACAAGTCGTCCCGACCACCAAGACACATTCCGCAATGGCTTCGCGGATGGTTTCGTAACACTTTGCCTCACCCAATATATCCCGCCCGTGCACCGCCATAGCCCGGGCCCAGAAGCTGCGAGTTCGCGCTTTGCCGACGATGGAGAGATCGGTCAGGCCCAGGTTCTTCATGGCGCGGGCGATCGAACCGACGTTACCCGATCCTCGCGGACGGACAAGCACGACGCGTATGTTGGCTAACATAACTCGCTAGGCCTTGGGCGTGAGCAACCCTTTGAGCTCCTTGAACGACTTGAACCGTTTGAACCGTCACAACACAAGTTCAAATCGTTCGATCGGTTCGATCCGTTCAAGGTAGGCGCCCAGCTCTCACCATTTGGCAAACGGGCAATTCCTATTCTGCAAGATCACGCTCCGGTTTTTCGTGTCGAATTGTTCGCGGTAATCAAAGTTCTCGTTCATGATCGAGTTGACATCTTTCACATGTTCGGCGCCAAAGATGTGGCCCAGTTCATGAATCAAGGCCAAGGCATCGTAATCGAGCTCGGCGGGCGGGCCCGCGTAGCGATGTACCTTGTTGACGGTGGTGACCACGTAGCGGCCCAGTCCGTTTCGGCAATCGCCGACGCGATCGACGCGGGGGCGGCCACTCGCAACGTACCGACTGGTCGATTCTGCGGTAAAGACGATGATCAAATCGTAAGTTCCGTCTTTCTTCTCTTCCGGAAACTCTTGCTTGAGCTTCACCAGGAGGGCGGCAGTTGAAGGGATCCGCTCCTGCGCCGGCCAAGCTCCCGCGCTCTGTGTGTCAAAGCGAATAGCGAACTCGCGGTCGAAAAAATCGGAGGCGGCTTCGACGAGTCCACGTAGCTCCTTCTCCCAGTGTGGATTCCGTGCTCGAAAGCTCGGATCGGCCAATGCCTTTACGTGGACAATCCGCTTCGAAGGCTCGTCTTGAATGAGGCTGCAGGTAGAGAGGGCGACGAAGCTAAGGATGAAGCAGATTATCCGTCGGCGCATAGTCATCGGTTAGCACGGGAACGTCTTGATCGGGAAGCGAGCCGTCGTAATAGGCGAGACTGATATCTTGAATGGACTCCGGGAAAAGCCCCTTGTTGAGGGAGGTGGCTCGCTTGACGATTTCTTTGATATCCAAGCGCTGCTTGTCTTTCGTGGCAACAACGATGACATTCTGGATCGTGTCGATACTGACGTTGTCCGCCCGGCGCACCGCGAAGACGTAAGTCTGAGGGAAAATCCGGCGCTGCGTTTTGACGAACGCGCGGGCGATTTTTCCGGACGGGCCGGTGACGGCGCTGATGAGGTTGGCCACGACGATGCCGTTGGGCGCAAGCTTTCGCTGCACCAGCTCAAAAAACTCTTGCGTCGCCAAATGGAACGGCATCGCGTCCGCATAATACGCGTCCAGCAAAATGATGTCATACTGATTGGAAGCGCGCGTCAGGAAAAGCCGGCCATCCTGTGCGTGGAGACGCAGGGTTTTGCTTTCGCGCACACTGAAGTGATTTTTCGCGATCTGAATCACTTCGGGATCGATCTCGACCACATCGATTTCCAGAGACGGAAACTCCTTTTGCAACTTCTTCGGGATGGACCCCCCGCCGAGGCCGATAATCAGCATTCTCTTGGCATCGGGTCTGAAGGCAAAACCCAGCGACGTGTAGCGTGAATAAACCAAGCGTAGCGCCGTCGGATCTTTGATATTCATGGCGCTTTGCAAGGTGCGATCGAAGTACATATAACGCGCTTCGTCATCCTCTTCGACGCGAATCCGATGATAGAAACTATCCTTTTCCAAGAGCGTTTTGATTCTAGCCCATGCGATCGACGGCCAAGGCATGGCGATCGAGCCGATCACCGACAGCGCGGTCACGGCGCGACCCACGGCGACGCTACGCAGCCGGACTAAAGGGACGACGAGCAGGGCCAAGCAGACCAATGTAATTCCCAGAGAATGAATGATGTTGCGCACGCCGATCAACGGGATCAAGTAAAAGGCGGTGAGCAGCGTGCCGAAGATGCTCCCGCACGTGGACACGGCGTAAAGGGTTCCGGCCGTGCTTCCCACCGTCGAGAGCGCGGTCGCGGCCAGCCGAATGGCGTAGGGTGAGATAGTCCCGAGGAAAATACCGGGCGGCAAGAAATAGATGGAGCTGGCGATCAAGGGATTGAGCCGGGTGCCAAAATCTACACCTGCGATCCACTCGTTCAAAGTCGGATAGAGGAACGGCAGAAAGAAAATCAGAATCCCGGGAATAAGCAGCAGCGTAAACAAGCGACCATAGCTTGGCTCGCGCGCGGACAGCCAACCACCCCAATAATAACCTATGCTCAAGGCGGCCATGACCACGGAGATAAGGCTGCCCCAAACAAAAATGGAGCTGCCGAAATACGGCGCCAAGACGCGGCTGCCGACGATTTCCAAGCCCATCAAGACCGCGCCGCTTATGAAAACGATGATGTTGAGTAGAAGTCGCACCATACTTAACTCTCCCAGCCCCAACTATTTTCCTCGTCAACGAGCGTCATCTGTTCGAGCAAGTCTTCCGAAATTCCCTCGATGAACTGAGAAGGGCGGGATAGCACCATCCGTAACCCGCGGTCGAAGATCTTGACGGGATAGGTGATGAACAGATTTTCCTTAGCCCGGGTCGCGGCGACGTAAAGGAGCCGGCGCTCTTCTTCTAATTCCTCGTCGCTGTTGATGTTATAAAAGGAAGGAAATCGGCCTTCCAGCGCCCAGATAATGAAAACCGAATGCCACTCTAAACCTTTGGCCGAGTGAACAGTCGATAGGACCAGAGGTCCCTCATCCGGATCTACCGCCAATACGCCCGCGACGCTGTCATTGGGCGGCTCCAGCGCCATGTCGCTCAATAAGCGCTCTAGGCTCCGATAGCGTTCCGTAATCCCCAAAAAATGCTCCAAGTCTTTGAAGCGCTTCGGGTGATCCTCGGGATGATTGCGCTTGAGGATCGGGAGATAGTACTGCATCAGATACTGAACTTGCTCGACGGGCCGCTGCGCCTCGGCGGCAACCTGGAGCACCTGCGCCAGCGTTTTAAGTCCGTGGCCAACTTTGCCACGCGCGTCAAAGGAACGCAGCCGCTCTGCCGCCTGTTCTCCCTGTAGGACCCAACGCGTGATCTTCTGACTCGCCTGGGCTCCGACGCCTTCCAAAAGGAGCAGAACGCGATTCCATGAGACGGCATCCTGCGGGTTGGCAATGATTCGCAAATGAGCGAGCAGATCTTTGATATGGGTGGTCTCCATGAACTGGAATCCGCCTCTTTTGATGAACGGGATGTTATGGCGCGCGAGCTCCAGTTCTAAATCGAACGAATGAAAGCTGGATCGAAACAAAACCGCTATGTCCCAAAGCGGCACGCCTTGCTCTCTCAGCTCCAAAATCTTCTGACACACGAAGCGCGACTGCATGTGCTCGCTTTCCGCCTGGACTAAGATGGGCGTTTCACCTTCGCGCTTTCGCGTGTAGAGCCTTTTTTCGTAACGTTCGCGGGCTCGCTGAATAATTTCGTTCGTCAGATTCAGAATCGGCTGAGTGCTGCGGTAGTTCTCTTCGAGTTTGACGATTCGGGTTCCAGGAAAGGCTTCAGGGAAATCCATGATGTTGCGGAAGTTGGCGCCGCGGAACGAGTAAATGCTCTGCGCGTCATCTCCCACTACCGCCACATTGTCATGGCCGCCGGCCAACAAGCGAACGATTCGAGCCTGAAGATAATTGGTGTCCTGGTATTCGTCGACCATGATGAAGCGGTAGCGCTCCGAAAGGCGCCGCCGAGCCTCTTCATGATTTGCCAACAGGTCCTTGAGCTTGGTTAACAAGTCGTCGTAGTCAAGCAACGTTTTTGTCGTCTTATACTCCACGTAGCGCTCGTAGAGTCCCAAGAGTTCGTCGAGAAACTCGTACAGATGCGGATATTCACTTTCGATAAGGTTCGGCACCGTGATCTGCTTATTCAGCGCCATACTGAAGATTTCCGCTACGGTTTGCTTGCGCGGAAAACGTCTATCCTTATTGTTAAGTCCCATTTCCGTTCGAAGCACCTGAATGGCATCCTCGCTATCCGGACGGTCCATGATCGTGAAGGACGGTAACAGGTTGATCCTGCGTCCGAACTCGCGCAGCACCAAATTGGCGAACGAATGAAAGGTTCCCCCGGCCACCTGGCTGCAGCGATTATCGATCAGCAGGCTCGCACGCCGAAGCATTTCTTCGGCGGCACGGCGGGTAAAGGTTAGCAGCAATATGGAACGAGGATCGACTCCGATATCGATCAAGTGTGCCACGCGATAGACGAGCGTCCGGGTTTTGCCCGTGCCGGCACCGGCGATGATCAATAGCGGGCCTTCCAACATAGTAGCCGCTTCATATTGAGCTTCGTTCAGCTCTTTGCGGTAGTCGAGCTTGGACGGGCGAGAAATAATCGGCGTCGTGCTTCTAAGTACGTAGTGTCTGGTCAAAGGAACTCCGTTTGTCGGGTAAATTACCTATTTTCGCTCACGCGGGCAAGCGATCTGCTGTTTTCTGGCTGGCGGTCGCTTCGGCGGCGTCTAACTGTTAGCTTCAACGTCACACTGAGAAAGGGACATCATTAGGTTGAAGAAACCATCTATGATACGCTCCACAGTGTGATCACGAGAAACCTGTCGGTTTCTAAAGCCATCGTCCTATGGATCGTTTGGATCGTTCCCTGGCTTGTACTCGTGACGACTAGCGCGGCGGCGCAACCGAAGGTCGAGGAGTTTGTCGACCCGGACTACGGCTACTTTTTCAGATACCCCGTGGAATGGAAGATCCGGACGCTGCCGGAAGGCAAGGCGAATCAAGACATTCGGGTCATACTGCAGGGACCCGGCGGCAGCTCCTTTACGGTCGTGGTGGAAAGGATCGGTCAGGTGACGACGCCGCAGCGTTTCGCATCAACCCCGGGCCACAAAGAACGTGTGGAAGCGATGATGTCGGAGACCCTCGAGCAGACTTACAAGAGCATCTCGCGAAACATTAAAGCCAAGAGTATGGTCGTCGGCGAGCGTCACGATCTTTCAAACGAGTTGGGAATCAAATATTATTTGGCGACCCTTCACAATAGGGAAGCGGGCAAGCCCATTGTGGTCGCCGGCATTCATGCGCTGCCTTACGAAAAAGATTATTCGATCAATTTCGTCATGACGGCCTTTTGGACTCCGGCAGCCGGTCAGGAGCAGGAAATCCTGACCGCTATCTTCAATTCCTTCCGTCTGGCCGGCGAAAGCCGGACCGCGGAACCTGCGGAAAAGCCGCGTCCCCCAGCCGCGAAATAGCCCGATCCATGGTTCCATTCGGGAATGGTCGAAGCGGGCATGCAGATGGGCCCAGCGGGGGTCGACAAATCAAAAACTGAATTCCACCGGCGCGACTATGACCGAAGGTAGCACGTCCATTCCAGCCCATCTCCTCTAACCCCTTTTTGTGCAAGGATCAGTCGGGCACCCGCTTAAGCAGCTGTGTCAGTGGACTTGCCTGGCGCGGATTTTTTGCGTCGGATTTCTTAGGGACGAAGATCAGAAAGGATTGCCGGTCGAGAAAATCAAACTCCCGTTGCAGAACATAGCCGGCCTGCTCCATTTCCCGTTTGATGAACTCGCTCGGAGTAAGTGACCCCAAAGGCCTCCGAACCAGGCCCGGCGATCGAATTCGACGATACCTACCCGGCCGTCGGGACGGAGATATTTGCGTAAGTTGGAAAAATAGTTCACCCGGTTTGGAATATGGTGATAAGCGTCAACCGATAAGATGAGATCGACGCTGGCCGCGGGTAGCAAGGGATCTTCGGGTTTGGCGAGGATCACATCCACGTTGTTGGCGCCTTCTTCTTTGGCTCGTTTGGCTAGTAGATCGGTCATGTCCCGGTCGATGTCCACCGCATAAATCTTGCCTCCGGGACCGACAGCCTTCGCGAGATCGAAGGTAAAGTATCCGCTACCCGCTCCCAAATCGGCGACATGATCACCCGGGCGGATTTGCAGCGACTCGATGACTCTTTTCGGCTGCTGCCATTCGTCGCGGCTGAAGCCCTCATAGGCGCATTGTTTGAGCCGCGCGCAGCCGATAGCGAGCAGGAGAATCAGCAGCGAAAATCCAAGCCGATAGCTGCGGAAATTGGCTCTGTCTGAATCGGAATGGCTCGCCATTTCAACTTTGTGGCGGAGCGTTATGCGATCACTGAGACGTTTTTGCCAGCGCCCGGTTGACTTTGGCGCGGAGATCGAGGACATCGAACGGCTTACCGACAATATCGAAGGCACCGGAGTCCGTCGCTTTGTCGGCCAGCTGGCGGGTATTTAACGCGGTCAGCATGATGACCTCACAGCTGGGATGTATTGTCTTGATTTGCTTAAGTAATTCAATACCGTCGGTTTTAGGCAAGAGAACGTCCAACAAAACGACATTAGGCTTTTCTGTCCGCACCTTCGGCAGTGCAGCGTCTACAGAATCAGCTTCCAGCAGGCGAAAGTCCTTGGCAAAAACGATTTTCAGGGATTCGCGGACTCCCACCTCGTCGTCCACGACGAGTAATAGAGGAAGGTTCATCAGAGTGTAATACCTGGATATACTTCTTCTAATTTGCGCGAATATTTTACTGTCGCATTAACTTGTGGCGCCCGCAAGGGGGAAGTCGGCCGCGCTGTTCAGGATTGCCGAACCGAGTCGGCCATTGCGATTGGAGGCATTATGGAGTGGAAAAACGTCAGAGCGGATTGGGCGTCCCGCGGTTTTTCCTGCGGCTGTGGGTGGATCCGCCGGACAAAATCTGGGCGGATTTTGTTGACGATACGGATGAGCCGATTTTCATCCTGGGCCAGCTCGCATTTTTGGGCTACCGATTGCGCTTCGCCAAGGCGCTCCTGACCTGATGGGAAAGATCCCGTCCGATCGCTTGGGTGCATGGCAGCCGATAGGCGCCCGCTTTGGCGCATTCTTCCAGCATTCGTTCCGGCGCGAGTCCCATTTCCGTCATTCTCGGCGTCTGCATGGTGTAGCATTCCCCGGCGATACCTTTCCGCAACACGGTTGCAAGGATAGTGGTAATCCCTCGCTGAAATTCTTCTTTTCGTTGGCTCCATTGGCTACATTTTCCATGAACACGCCGCCGTGGCAGGAGTTTCGGCTCCAGTCATCGCCCAGCGCGTCCCAAGCCTCAAGCGATCGGTCCAGCTGATAACGTGAAAAAAACATAAGGGCATGACCGAGACCATGCAGGCACTGGTAGCGCAAACGCAAGGGCGTGTTCGGATCGCATGCGGCAGCCGCCCTTTGCTTTAGCTCAGCTTGGCTTGGATGCTTGTCCGTCTCGGCATAAATATCGTTGCCGCGTAAGATCGTTCCACCGAACCGTGCTAGCAACCGGAATGACAGGTCTGATCACATGCGGCAAACGAATCGTGTATATTGCCTTTCAGCCGAAACGTTTCCCGACCAATGGCGTGCACCACTGGGTGACAAGCGCGCCGCAGATCGGCGTCTTCTGTTTCTAACCGTTCAATCAGCTGTAACGCTTCAGCCGTTGTATGGGTTCTCAGGGCCGCTCGGAAAAGGTTGTCCAGACATTCGGCGCTGCCGCCAGCTTTCAGGCAGGACTTGATCGCTTCCAGAGAAGGCAAGGCCGGCGTCGAAGATAGCGCCCTGGATTGTGTTTCGTCCTGACCAAGGATCGTAGCTGCCATTGAGAACACAAAAGAAGAGATAAAGGGACTCTGGGGAAAATCCATCGACAATTTCTTGTCACTGCTCATATTCTCCTTTTGGCGGTGTCGTTTTTAATTTGTGGCAAACTGTAATGGAAAGCTTGATGGTCGCAATCATTTCAAGCGCTTAGACGTCCGACGTCCCCTATTGGAGCCTTGGGTTGGGTAACTTTTTTATTATATAATCGTCTAAGAGGTTGACAATGATCCGAGCAGAGAAAAATTTCTGCGCCACTCTGTGCCTCGCTGTGGCTTTTGTTTTTGGCACTGTCTTAGAGGCGGGACAGGCGATGATCAATCCCCAGTCCGTGCCGGCTTACCAGCCAAAGTTTTACCCATTCGAAGGCGGAGAAAAGGCCGTATACCGAACCAGTTGGAATGGCATGGTCTCGGTGGCAACCGCGGAGATTTATACGACGCCGGCCGTGATCGACGGTAAAAAGGTCTATCAAGTGCGGGTGGAGGCCAAAACCTCGAAGATGTTGGATCTGATCTGGAAGATGCGGGATACCATCACTTCGACGTTCGACGCCAAGGGACTTGCACCGTCGCACTTCAAGTTCAACCAGAGGGAAAACTCCAAGGTGATTGACACCGAGGCCCGTTACAATGAGGCGACAAAGCGATGGGCTGTGAATCGCCACCAGGCGGGAAAACGGCCCAGGGTTTACGAGTTCGACTCACAAAATACACTTGACCCGATTACCGCGGTTTACCTCGCTCGCAGCGTCGACTTCAAAGTTGGCGATCGGCTCTACTTTAATGTTTTCGGCGGAAGGCACCGTTATCTTTTGGAACTGTTCGTCGAACGCAAGGAACCCGTCAAATTGGAGTCGGGCAAGAATGTCGAGGCATTTAAAATTATCCCGCGGATCCAGAACATTACCAAGGATGGCTATGCGAGCCGGCTGAACGACGCTACGATTTGGATCTCCGCTGACGAAAGGCGAATCCCCGTAAAGCTCAGCAGTAAGATCAGCTTCGGCAGCGTTTATATGGAACTCGTCCAGGACAAACATGGTATGCAGTCTACTGCGGCCCAACCGGGTCAGCCCTCATCCTAATGCCAAGCCGTTTTATGGCGAATGTTGTGACTGAACGCACGAAACTGACCGCTAGACGGTCAGTGCGGCGATCTCCGCCCGCGGGCTTAGTTTGCCTCACCTTGTTATTGGGCGGTTGTGTAGTGACGACCAGCCCGACGGACCGCCGGACTTCGCCAGCTAGTGACCCGTACCGCTCCTCGCGCCGGGTAGATTCGTCGGAGGCGGACCGGTTAAGACGGGTGGTGATACCGTTAATCCAATCCATGGATCGACGGTGCCGCCTGAACGAAGTCCGGGTCGGCCTCATCGATCAGAATGAGATTAATGCCGCCAATGCCGGCAATTGTGAGTTCTACGTGACAACGGGCTTATTGAGGCGAGCAACCGATGATCAGCTGCGCGGCGTGATGGCCCATGAAATCGCTCATCAAGACCTCGGCCATCTCGCCAAGGCTCAAGTGCTAGGGGCCGGTCTCAATATTGGGGCTGCACTGCTCGCGCAGCTATTCCCCGGCACTGGAGCAATTACGCCCATCGCGGGTACTTTGCTTGCGCGCAGTTACGGACGCTCGGAAGAGTATGCGGCCGATCGCCACGCGCTGGAAATTCTTCGCCGCGCCGGCTACCCCAAAGAAACTATGGTCGACACGCTTAGTTGGCTTCGTCAGGTCTCTGGAAGCGGGGGTGGAGGGTTTCTCTCAACTCATCCGGCCCTGGATGAGCGGATCTCCGCATTGAGAAGATCGCGCTAACGCTTACAAACACCTGCTGATTCCAATCAGATAATCGCCCTCAAACTTTCCTGCGTCTGTTTATTCGCATGTCGCTGTAAACAAAAAGTTCGCTAGCTCGTCTAATGGGCAAAGGAGGGTGTTCAAGATGAACGTCAAAAGGCACACGCGTAACGGGGGATCGACTTTGATCGCAGTGACGATGTTGGTCAGCATTTTAGTCGCCGGCTGTGCCGGCGGTTCTTTGACGACTCGTGAGAAGGGCGCGGGAGTTGGCGCGCTCGGTGGAGCAGCAGCCGGCGGGATTATTGGCTCAGCGGTTCGTCATCCGGGAGCGGGTGCCGCCATCGGCGGGCTTTTAGGGCTCGGCGCCGGAGCATTGATCGGTGACCAGTTGCAAGGACGTGACAATCAGGCTGCTGAACATGACCATCAAATCCAGAGAAATCAGCATGAGATCGATCGGCAGCGCAGCGAAATCGAGGCGATCAGGCGACGGGAGTATTAGGTTGCAATCAGGCTTGCTGGTGCGACCCAGCGGCCTACGCCAAATAGACTTGCGCTGGCAATCGGACTGACGTCATAAGAACAATTCTTCGAAAGGCCTGAGCGGTTGGCACATTGCGCGGCTGCTCGGGCCTTTGTGTTTCATCAGACGACATCACGAGTATG